>Ga0255095_1001059_pt1 | contig 11717 bp, 9 predicted proteins | sample Colum_Law_RepC_8_2_FD_188435 | JGI IMG/M metagenome (GOLD analysis project Ga0255095, IMG submission 188435) | Freshwater microbial communities from Columbia River, Oregon, United States - Colum_Law_RepC_8d | ecosystem: Environmental > Aquatic > Freshwater > River | place: USA: Oregon | collected...
CTGGTGCGCGATCTCCGCTGCCAGCCGCCCGGTGGAGCGCAACTGCTCCTGTCGAAAGGCAAACTCCCGCGCCTCGGCTTCAGCCTGAAGCTGCAGATCCGCCAGCACATTGATGCCGTAGGCGGAAAGGGCCAGCAGCAGAAGCAGGAGGATGCGGGTGAACAACGACTGGGCCACCCGGCCATCCGAAAAGCTGGCGATGGCCAGCACCAAGGCCCGGCCCAAATCGACGTGGTCGCTGTCCGGGGTTTGCTGCCGCCGTGGTTTTCGCGGCATGTCGATCGGGGGAACTTCATCAACTGGAGGACGAGCACTGGGCTTTACAACCGGCTTTGGTGCGTGCTCCAAGTCAGTTTCGACCTCTTGCTGGGCGTTTCGCAGCTCCTGCATGGTGAGATCGAGCACCCCGGCGAACAGATAGCAAAGGACGATGAACAAGTTGACTGCCACCTGAAGCCGGACTTGGGTGATGCTTACCGCGCAGCGGATCACCAACACCAGGAACACCCAGTAAATCGCACTCTCCAATCCGCCGGTGATGATGACGAGCAGGGCGACAAAGGTGCCGTCCACGATATTGAGCACAAAGACGCTCCACTGGACCAGCCAGACCGGCAGGTAATCCATCGCCAGCAGCATCAGGCCAATCAGGATGTTGGCCACGAGATAGACCCGGAACGCGCCGCGCACCGACTCGATTCCCAGCTCGCCGATCGTGGACACTCCCTCAAACCAGTTTGACAGGAAAATGTAGGCCAGGGCTCCCAGCACAATCACTTTGATTGTCAGGCAGACGTCGCGCTCCATGAACCGGATCCGGTCTGCGGTCTGCTCCGGTGAAACCTCCGGAGCCTTGAGCAGGCTCTTGAGCCAGCGCAGCGGAGATATGCCAGCGTCAGTCATGGCGTCTCTCTCGCCCCGCCAGTTCGAGCGCGGCGGCTACAATTCCATCGACATTCCACAACCGGCCGATCCCCTCGTAGCCACACGACAGCATTCCCGCATCCGGTCCGATGAACTCAACCCCTCGGCTGCGAAGCAAACGCACATTTTCCTGGGTGGCCGGATGCAGCCACATCTTGCCATTCATGGCTGGAGCCACCAGCAGCTTGGCCTGTGGCCGCAGTGCCAACGCGATGCACGTCAAAGCGTCGTCGGCCAGTCCATGGGCCAGTTTCGCCAGGCAATTGGCCGTGGCCGGCGCAATCAGTAACAAGTCTGCCTCGTCCGCCAGCCGCACATGAGCCGGCTTCCAGCCTTCTTCTTCGTCATACAGACCGGTCACCACCGGCTGCCGGGACAGCGTCTTGAAGGGCAGGGGAGTGATGAACTGCTGGGCGTCGGCGGTCATGACCACACTGACCCGGCACCCTGCCTTCACTAGCTGGCTGCAAATGTCGGCGGCCTTGTGCGCGGCAATCGAACCCGTGACCCCCAGCACGATGTTTCGCGGTTCGGGATGGCTCTCGGCAGTTGGCTGCGCGCTCATAGCTCAGGGGCGGAAGACCGGCTTTGCCGGATCTTCTCCGCGTCGTAAATCGCCTGCATCCGGCGGTAGTCCTCCGCGATGCTGGTGCTGATCAACAAATAGTCGAAGTGCTTCCACTGGGCGATTTCCTGCCGGGCCACGGCCAGCCGCTTCTTGATTGCTTCGGCAGGATCTTTGCCACGCTTCTTCAAGCGCTGTTCCAGGACGGACAGCGACTCCGGGGTAAGGAACACCTCCACCAGCGCTCGTTCGAGTTCCGGATCGCTCTCTGCCTGCGTGCGGATGGCCGCCGCGCCCTGCACATCCACCGTGAGCAGCACATCCTTGCCCGCCCGCAGCTTGCCCAGCACCTCGGATTTCAAGGTGCCGTAGCTGTTCCCGTAAACGGTTGCGTGTTCGAGGAAATTGCCCGCCTGCACGCGGCGCAGAAAATCCTCGGCCGCCAGGAAGAAGTAATCCACCCCGTCGCGCTCGCCTTCGCGCGGTGGGCGCGTCGTGCAGGTGATGGCCCGCGTGATGTTGGCGTTTGCGGCCAGCATCCTTTCGCAGACCGTGGTTTTGCCGCCGCCCGAGGGCGCGGAAATGACCATCAACAGGGAATTGTTTTTCTGACTCATGGCTGGAGGCTATTCCACGTTCTGCACCTGCTCGCGGAACCGCTCCAGTTCCGCCTTCACCGTCACTACTTCGCGGGAGATTACCGCGTCCTGCGCCTTCGATCCGATGGTGTTGATCTCGCGGTTCATCTCCTGCGACAGAAAGTCCAGTGTTCGGCCCACTGGCTCCTTTGCTTTCAGACAATCCGCAAACTGCTGGAAATGGCTCTGCAACCGCGTGAGCTCCTCGGTGATGTCCGTTCGGTCGGCAAACAGCACAACCTCCTTGAGCAGCCGCTCATCATCCGGTGCGATGCCTTCCAAGCCCGCTTGCCGGATCCGCTCCAGCAACCGCTCGCGATACTGCACCTGCACCTGGGGAGCCTGCTGGCCGATGCGTCCGGCGGCTTCCTGAATGGTGGCGATCCGCGTCGCCAAATCCTTCGCCAGATGCGTCCCTTCGCGTTCGCGCATCTTGACCAACGCTTCAAGTCCCTGCTGGAGCGCAGCCTGCACTGCCGGCCAGAAACTCTCCGCCTCCACCACGTCCTCCTCGGCTTCCAGCACGCCGGGCGCACGCATCAACGCCTCCAGCGTGACCCCGCCGGCCAGCTTCAACTCCGCAGCCAACCGGGCAAACTCGGTGGCATACGCGCTAGCCAGCGCTGCGTTGACCCGCGCCGTCGTCGGCTCGGAACTCGCCGCGTGGACGGTCACGCGCACATTCAAGCGGCCGCGCGAGATGCGCTTGTTGATCTCATCGCGCACCTGCGCTTCGAGTGGTTCCAGGTCACGCGGGAGATTCAGGGTGATTTCGCCGGACTTCCGGTTCACCGAACTGAGTTCCACTGTTACCTTGACGCCATCCCGCGCACATTCACCGCGACCGTATCCCGTCATGGACTTCATGTGGGCGAACTATGCGGAAGGCCCGAAACCCCGGCGAATTCTTTTTTGCCCGCCTTCCTTCGCACTAGCCCGCTTGCGCTCATGTCCGTGCCACTAAATAAAAATTGCCCCCGCATAACCCCGCTTGCTTGTTGGCAGGGGAGCTTGATAAACAAACCCCGTGTCTTCCACCCAACGCGAGCTGCACGGCGTCCTGCCGGTCTTTCAGACGCCCTACCATCCCGACGAAACCATCGATCACGCCACGCTCGAACGCGAAATCGCCTGGCTTTACGACTGCGGCGCGCACGGCATCGTCATGGCGATGGTGTCCGAGACGCTGCGGCTCTCCAGCGAGGAGCGCGAGGAACTCGCCGCCGCCGCGTGCAAGTTCGGCCGCGCGCGCGGCGTGGTGGTCATCAGCGTGGGTGCGGAATCGAGCAAGGTCGCCGAGCGTTACGCCCGGCACGCCGAATCCGTCGGTGCGGACTCGGTGATGGCCATTCCGCCCGTGTCCGTGGGCATCGGCGAGGGTGAACTCCTTGCCTACTACCGGCGCATCATCGAAGCCATCCGCATCCCCGTCATCGTGCAGGACGCCAGCGGCTACGTCGGCAAGCCCATGCCCATCGCCATGCAGGCGCGGTTGCTCGACGAGTTCGGCCCCGAGCGCGTGCTATACAAACCCGAGGCCAGCCCCATCGGCCCGAAGCTCTCCGAACTGCGCGACGCCACTGGCGGACGCGCGCGCGTCTTCGAGGGCACCGGCGGCATCGCGCTCGTTGATTCCTTCCGGCGCGGCATCGTGGGCACCATGCCGGGCGCGGACCTCATCCGTGGCCTCGTCCCGCTCTGGCACGCGCTCGCCGCCGGCGACACCGCGCGTGCCGACCGCATCCACGGCCCGCTCGCCGCGCTCATCTCGATGCAGACCAGCCTCGACGCCTTTCTCGCCGTGGAGAAACACCTGCTCGTGCGCCAAGGCATCTTCCAAAACACCCTCGTTCGCGGCCCCGTCGGCTTCCGGCTGGATGAAGAAACCACGCGCGAAGTGGACCGGCTCTTTGACCGGATGGTTGAGGCGGCCAGACCGAATACTTAGCCACAGATGAAACACGGATTTAACTCAGACGAAGAATTCATGGCGCTCATTGCCAATCGCATTTTCCCATCCGTGTTTCATCCGTGTTCAATCCGTGGCTAACGCAGATCAGCCATGACCATTGACGTTCACTCCCACTTCTGGCGCTTCCCCGAGGATTTCTCCGCCGACTTCATCCGGCAGGCGCAGCGGGCGCGGGGTGGGCAGCCGGTGGACTTGCGCGTGCGGTTCGAGGACTACGCGGCCAGCGCGCCGCCGGACACGCGCACCATCGTCTTCGGCGGCAAGGCGCGCCTGAGCGGTGTGTGGGTGGACGACCGGCTCGTGGCGGACTACGTGGCCGCGCACCCGGACCGGCTCATCGGCTTCCTCTCCGTGGACCCGACGCAGGACGGCTGGGAGTGCGAACTGCGCGCGGGCCGTGAGGAACTCGGCCTGCGTGGCATCAAGCTCTTGCCCATGTATGCTGGCTTCAGCATGGATGACGCGCGGCTCGACCCGCTCTGGCGCTACGCCGAGCAGCACGCGTTGCCGGTGCTGCTGCATGCGGGCACGACGTTCATCGCGCAAGCGCCGCTGGCCTTCACGCTGCCGCGTCTCATCGAGCCGGTTGCGCTGAAATTCCCCGGCGTGAAAATCATTCTCGCGCACCTCGGCCATCCCTACGAAGCCGAGTGCCTCGTCACCATCCGCAAGCACGACAACGTCTTTGCCGACGTGAGCGCGCTGCACTACCGGCCCTTCCAGCTCTACCACAGCCTGATGCTCGCGCAGGAATACGGCGTCTGGCCCAAGCTCCTCTTCGGCACCGACTACCCGTTCACGACCGTCAACGCCAGCATCGCCGGCCTGCGCGCGCTCAACGACATGCTCGAAGGCACGAAGCTGCCGCGCCTCGACGTGAACCAAATCGAGGCGCTGATTCAGCGGGATAGCCTCAAGTTGCTCGGCTTGGAGAAATGAATCCGTCTCCCGCTAACGCCGCGCCGACGAACATCCGCTTCGTCGTGCTCGCAGGCTTGTGCGCCGCCGCCGCGCTGTCCTACGTGAGCCGCAACGCCATTGCCGTCGCGGAGAGCACGGTGCGGGGCGACCTCGGCCTCACGAAGGAGCAGTCCGGCTGGCTGATGAGCGCGTTCTTCATCTCATATTCCGTCTGCCAAATTCCCGGCGCGTGGGTCGGGCAACGGTTCGGCGCGCGGCGGGCGTTGCCGGCGTTTGCCATCGTGTGGTCCATCGCCACGGCGGCGACGGCGCTGGGCGGCTTTGTAAACGTCCTAGCGATGCGCGTGGTGAAGGGCGTTTCGCAGGGCGGTCTGTTTCCCATCTGCACCGGCGTCGTGGCAAAGTGGTTTCCCAAGACCGGACAAGCGTTTGCCACTGGCGCGCTCGGCAGCTTTATGTCCGTGGGCGGCGCGGTGGGCGCAGCGCTCACGGGCTGGCTCGTGGTGGAGATTGGCTGGCGCTGGATGTTCGTGCTCTACAGCCTGCCGGGTCTGCTCTGGGCCGCGTGGTTCTGGGGTTGGTTCCGCGAAATGCCGCGTGAGCATGGCGCGGTGAACCAAGCGGAGGCGGAACTCATCAGTCCCGGTGCCGGCGACTTGCAGTCGCCGTCCATGGCTTCCGTCACCGAAACGAGCGGCGACTGCAAGTCGCCGGCACCTGCCATCCCTTGGCTCCAGCTTCTCACCAGCCCCGCCATGTGGTGCATCTGCGGCCAGCAGTTCTTCCGCGCGGCGGGCTATATGTTCTTCACGAGTTGGTTCGCCACCTATCTTCAGGAAGCGCGTGGCGTGACTATCGTGAAGTCCGGTTTCCTCACGATGCTCCCGTTGCTTGCCGTGGTGGTCGGCAGCCTCGCGGGCGGCTGGGTTTCCGACGCCGTGCTGAAACGCACCGGCAGCCGCCGGAAGGCGCGTCAGGGCGTGGCGGTCGTTTCGCTCGGGCTCTGTGCGGCGCTGACTTTGTCTGCCTATTTCTTCGCCGACCCGTTGGCGGCGGTGCTCATCATCAGCGCGGGGTCGTTCTTCGCGGCGGTCGCCGGACCGTGCGGTTACACCATCACGATAGACATGGGCGGCGCGCACGTGCCAACGGTCAACAGTGTGATGAACATGACCGGCAACTTCGGGGCTATGCTCTTTCCGCTCGCCGTGCCGCTGCTGCTGGGCAAGGAACAAAACTGGAACGTGGTGCTTGTCACCTTCGGCGTGCTCTACCTCGGCAGCGCGCTGTGCTGGTGGCTGCTGAAGCCGGAGGGCAGCGTGTTTGAACAAGCACTGGTGCGTCCAAAGTCCGATTCCCTGCCATGACCCAACTCGAAACTCCGCAAAGTCGCTGCCGCTTCGCCCTCGCCTGGGGCGACATCACGCCACCGGCCAACATTTATCACCGCATGTGGGGCGCCGCGAAACACGAGCGGGCGACGGGTATCCACCGCCCGCTGCGGGCGACGGTGGCGTTGTTCGAGGCTGCCCGTGCCGGCGGTTTGCAACCGCCGTCGGGCGCGTCCGATGCCAACGGACGGCGGTTGCAAACCGCCGGCACGCCGTCGCGCCAAATCCTTCTCGCGCTGGACCACTGCGTCCTCGGCGCGGTGGAGCACCAGCAACTCGTCGCGCACATCGCTCAGGCCACCGGCCAGCCGCCGGAGAATATCCTCGTCGTCTTCTCACACACGCACGGCGCGGGCTTGATGGGGCTGGAACGCGCGTCGCTGCCGGGCGGGGATTTGATTCCCGGCTATCTCCGCAGCGTGGCGGAATGCGCGGCGGGTTTGGTGAAGGAAGCGTTGGCCAAACTTGCGCCCGCTGACATCGTTTACGGCAACGGCCGTTGCAATCTCGCGGCGCATCGCGATTTCTGGGATGCGGAGCGGCAACTCTGGGCCTGCGGCTTCAATCCGACTGGCCCAGCCGATGACACCGTGCTCGTCGCACGCGTCACCGGCGCCGACGGCAAGCTCCTCGCGAGCATCGTGAACTACGCCTGCCACCCGACCACGCTCGCGTGGGACAACACGCTCATCAGCCCCGACTACATCGGCGCGCTGCGCGAGGTGGTCGAGCGCGAGACGGGTGCGCCGTGCCTCTTCCTGCAAGGCGCGAGTGCTGAGTTGGGCCCGGTCGAGGGCTTTGTGGGTGATGCGGCAGTCGCAGACCGCAACGGTCAGCAGCTCGCCTACGCCGCGCTTTCGGCGCTCACCGCGTTGCCGGCGGCGGGCACACGTTTTCGCTACACCGGCCCGGTGGTGTCCGGCGCGACGCTGGGCGCATGGGCGCACGAGCCGCTGTCGGCAGAGGAACTCACGGCGAAATCTGCGTGGCAGGTTGAGCTCTGGAATGAGCCGTTGCCCCATCGTCCCGGCCAGCCGACGGCGGCTCAAGTCGAGGCGGAGCTGAAGCAGTTTCAAGCCGATGAAGAAACCGCCCGCGCCGCAGGAGACCCGGCCAAGGCCGCCGATTGTCGCGCAATGGCCGAACGGAAACGCCGCCTGCTCCATCGCCTCTCGCAGTTGCCGCCCGGCGACAAGTTCCCCCTGCAAGTCACGCTCTGGCGCATGGGCGACGCGTTCTGGCTCGGCGTGCAGGGCGAGTTCTACAGCGTGCTCCAGACGGAGCTGCGCCGGCGCTTTCCCGACAAGGCCATCGTGGTCGCGACGATTGCGGCGGACTGGGGCGCGTCGTATCTGCCGCCGCGCGAGCTTTACGGGACGGGGATTTACCAGGAGAGCATCGCGGTGGTGGCACCGGGGAGTCTGGAGCAGGTGATTGAAGCGGTGGCGCAGCGGATGGAGGATTTCTAGCCACGGATGAAACACGGATTGAACACAGAGCAAGCGGCCGGACATTCACATCTGTGTTTCATCCGTGTTCAATCCGTGTCTAAAACCAACTCATGAAAATCAAAAAGATTGAAACACTGGTCTGCCACGCGCGGATGCGGAACTGGGTGTTTGTGAAGGTCGTCACCGACCAGCCGGGGCTCATCGGCTGGGGCGAGGCGACGCTGGAGTGGCACACGCGCAGCGTTGTCGGGGCCATCGAGGACATCGCGGAGCTGCTCGTGGGCGAGGACCCGACGCGGCCCGAGCACCTGTGGCAGATGATGTATCGCCAGCACTTCTGGCACGGGCACGGCATCGTGCGCGCCACGGCCATCGCGGGTATTGACCTCGCGTTGTGGGACATCGTCGGGAAGGTCGCGGGGCTGCCGCTGGCGAAAGTCTTCGGCGGGCCGGTGCGTGACTACGTGCGGACCTACTGCCATCTCGGCGGCGGGCGCATGGAGGATTTTTACGAGACGCCGGTGGACAACGCGAAACGCTTCGCCGACCTCGCGTTGGCGGCCGTGGCGGACGGCTTCACGGCGTTCAAGAGCATGGCCGTGCCGAGCACGATGCCCATCGAGGGCCAGAAGCCGGTGCGCGCCGCCGAAGCCGCCGTGGCCGCGATGCGTGATGCCGTCGGGCCGGACATTGACATCATGGTGGACTGCCACGCCCGTCCTTCGCCGGCGATGGGCCTGAAGTTCGGCAAGGCGCTGGACCCGTATGGCCTCTACTTCTTCGAGGAGCCGTGCTGGCCCGAGTGCGTGGACGGCTTGGCGAAAATTAACGCCGCACTCACCACGCCCGTGGCGAGCGGCGAGCGCGTGACGAACCTCGAAGCGTTCAAGGAACTGTTCGACAAACGCGCGGTGGAAATCTGCCAGCTCGACCTGACGCATTGCGGCGGTTTCACGGCGGCACGGCGCGTGGCCGCGCTCGCGGAAGCGCACCGCATCGCGCTCGCGCCGCACAACCCGCAGGGGCCGGTGAGCACGGCGGCCTCGCTGGAGTTCGGCTTCTCGCAGCCCAGCTACATCATTTGCGAGACCGTCCACAACGACGTGCCGTGGCGCGCAGACGTGGTTCAGGAAGGCTTCACCGTCGAGAAGCAGGGCCGCATCGTGCGCCCGAACACCAAGCCCGGCCTGGGCATTACCATCAACGAGAAGGCCGTGAAGAAGCACCCGTTCCAGCAGGAGATTGCGCAGCGGGTGTTTTATCGGGACGGGGCCGCCGGGGATTGGTGAAGCTGCCAAGCCGCGCTTTGGTGCAGATCCAGCAGTTCCGCATTTGACAATTTCGCGGTCGGCTTAAGTTTCGCCTCAGTGCTGATGCACCACGCCGTGCCATTTTACTTTTTGCTTGGGCTCTTTCTGGCCGCTGGCTGCGTGCCGGAGAAAGATCGCGACCACACCAACGCACGCCACCGCATGTTGCACGACCAGCTCACCGGCCCCGGACGCGGCATCAAAGACACGCGCGTCCTCGCCGCGATGCGCGCCGTGCCGCGCCACGAGTTCGTGCCGGAGGACGTCCGCTTCAGTGCCTACGACGACCGTCCGTTGCCCATCGGACACGGCCAGACCATCTCGCAGCCGTTCATCGTCGCGTTCATGACGGAGCAGTTGAAGCCGCAGCCTACGGACAAGGTTTTGGAAATCGGCACCGGCTCAGGCTATCAGGCGGCGGTTCTCTCCGGGCTGGTGAAGGAAGTCTTCACCATCGAAATCGTCGAACCGCTGGCGAAGCGCGCCGACGCCGATCTGCGTCGGCTCAGTTACACCAACGTGTTTGTGAAGGCCGGCGATGGCTACAAGGGCTGGCCGGAGCACGCGCCGTTCGACGCCATCATCGTCACCTGCGCGCCGGACCAGATTCCGCAGCCGCTCGTCGAGCAGCTCAAGGAGGGCGGGCGAATGGTCATCCCTGTTGGGCCGGAGGGCGGAGTGCAGGAATTATATCTGTTGGAGAAACACGGCGGCGTGGTGAAGCAACGCGCCGTGCTGCCCGTGCGCTTTGTGCCGATGACGCGAGAGAGCGGAGCAAAGCAGTGACCTCTGGTGGGGCGTGTCTGTCCCCAGCGCGCCGGTTGCGCGGACGAATGCTTAGCGGCTGGCTTGAGACCAGCACGCCTTACCTGGCTTCGCCGACTTCCGCATCGAACACCCCCGTGAGCACGCGGCCTTCGCTCTTCACCTGCACCCAGAGGCGGTAGCGACCAGCGCTGGGGAACTCGTAGGGGAATGAAACCGATTCGGTGAGTCCGACGGTGTGCGGTGTCGGAGCGGCGGCGGACTGGGTTTTTCCGTCCTGCTTTCCACTGTTCGTTTCTCGGCGAAGAAAAGCTTCCTGCGCAGCCATCGAGATGGTGCCCACCGGATGCAAGTGCGCGAACACGCCGCCGTCGGCGCGTCGCAATGCCGCGTGGCCGGCCATGCCGACATACGGCTCCAGTGGCGCGGGGGAACCGTCCGACTTGAGCACCCTGAAGCGCAGCGGAGCCTCGCGCTTCGTTTCCAGCGCGCCCGTCCGCTCCCACTGCATCACGTAGCCGCTGGGGAGGCGGCAGGAATTCGGAGTGCTTGCTGGCAGCGGATCGCCGAAGTGCCACGAATCATCGGGGTCGAAGGCGGGGGCGGACTCGTCGCGGGTTGATCGGCGCACGGGCACGCCACAGAACGGGTCAGACGCGCCGGCGCGACGCGGGACGTTCGCGAAGTTCTCGGATGGCTCCGGCAAGTCCGCCTTCGTCGTGAGCGTCTGCGCGAAACCGGTTTCATGCGTCACGTCGGCGATGAGTGAGTAACGGCCCGGTGGCAGTGGCGGGATGGCGGCCTCGAAGACTCGGCCCGCCCGCTGAATCGGATGCAAGTGCGCGAACGTGTCCGGGGCCTCGTCGCGGATGAGGAAGAGGTGCATCAACTTGCCGTGGTCGGGCTGGAGCGGTGTCCAGTGGCGCTGCCCGCCGTCGCGCGTATCCACCGCCAGCCGCAGGACGGGCAGGCCGTTCGTCACGTGCACGGTGGCGTCGAGCGGCAGCGGTCGGTAGAGGCGGTTGTTGCGGTAATCGCGGTCCACGGCGTCCCACCAGCCTTTGCCACCGACGACCATGCCAGTGAAAAGCAGCGCACTCGCCACCATTGCTAGCGTCGAGCGGATGCGGACTGGCCGCGCGATTTCCTCGCCTGGAGGCAAGACCGACTCGCCCCACGCCGCACCAACGAGCTTCACCGCCGTGAGGAAGAGAAAAACTCCGAGCACGACAAGGGTCGTCGCGAAGCCGGGCACCATCTCCTTCCGCGCGGTGGCGAAGTTGTTGACCGGCACCATCACTTCACCGCTGCCGCCCGCGCCCTCGACGCGGACATGCACGCTGTAAGCTCCCGGCGTCATCAGCCAGAGCGTGGCGTTGTAGAGGTTCGTCTCGCCGCGCACGGGTTGCGCCACGTCGGGCGGGGGCGAGCCGCCCTTGCCCGCGCGCCAATGCACCGGGAGCACCGCGACGCGCGTCACGCCCGGCCCCAGCGCGCGCACAGAAATCTCCGCCAGCCCTGGCACGACCTCCGGTGGCCTCACGACGACGCGCACCGGATGTGGCCCCGCCTTGCCCTCGAAGATGACGTTCGGGCTCCCGATATGCGCCGCGACAGGCAGGGAAAGCCATGAGAGGAGGAACACCAAAAGAAGGCATTTTTTGCCACAAGAGGGCACAAAGAACACAAAGGGGAAACGCTCAACCTTGAACGAACACGCCGTTGAATGGTGAACGTTGAACGTTGAGCGTTGGACGTTTTTCCATTCCTTCTCTGCGCT
>Ga0255095_1001064_pt1 | contig 11667 bp, 8 predicted proteins | sample Colum_Law_RepC_8_2_FD_188435 | JGI IMG/M metagenome (GOLD analysis project Ga0255095, IMG submission 188435) | Freshwater microbial communities from Columbia River, Oregon, United States - Colum_Law_RepC_8d | ecosystem: Environmental > Aquatic > Freshwater > River | place: USA: Oregon | collected...
ACCATGCCGAGATACAACCCGATGATCCCGAGGTTGGCAAACCCGAGGCCTCCGAGAAAACACAGCAGCAAGGCCAGTGTTGTCCAGCCTTCCGGGACAGAACTGAGCCAGAAGTAACGGCCGAGGGTAAACAGACCGAACAGCACCGCCCCGGCCGACAACAGCAGGCCAAACTGGATGGACAGCCTGAGAGGGCGGTTGGAATGTGCCACCATGACCCCAAGCCCCAGCCGATACAGGCGGGCCAGCGAATAGGCGCTGTGGCCCGCAAACCGGCTGCTGTGCGGCACGTCGACCACCTGCTTTTGAAACCCCACCAGTTCCAGAAACATGGGCAGATTCTGATTGCGTTCGCAGAAAAGACTTACGGCGGCTGCCACATCCCGTTTCATCAGGCAGAAATTTGCTACGCCGGAATCCATACTGCGTTCGCTGAGAAAATTGAACACCCGGCAATACCAGCGGGATGCCGTTCGACGCAGCCACGTGTCCTGTCGCAGACTGCGACGTGCCTGAACCAGATCAGCTCCCTGTGCTGCGGCGCGAAACAGGTCCGGAATCGCCTCCGGCGGGTCCTGCAGGTCACAATCCATCACGATCACCCAGTCACCGGTGGCATGCCGCAGTCCCGCCTGAATAGCGAAGTGCTGTCCGTAGTTGCGGCTGAGCTGCAGGCCGCGAATTCGAGCATCTGTGTGAGCCAGCGTCACGATCTGCTGCCAGTCGTTCTGCGGGCTGCCGTCGTCCACAAAGATCAGTTCAAACGACGCTTCCAGTTGGGCAAACACCGACACCAGTCGCCGATACAGCTCCGGGATGCAGGCTGCAGTCCTGTAGCAGGGTGTGACGACAGTGAATTGAGGTGCAGTCATAAAACGCTGACCACTGGCTCGACGCAGCAGCGGGTGGAGGGAATTCAGAACTATCCATGCCCTGCAGATTCGAAACGTGCAATTGAATTCCGTTGTGTGGGGGAAAGTCCGCACAACTCGTGCCGTTACAGACTGCCCGGAGGTCAAATCCGGTGTAATCGATCGACTGGCAGGTTGGTTACGGCGAGTGAGCGGCAGCGGCGGGTTTTTGAGGCCTCGTGAGCGGAACGGCGATACCCGGCGGTGGGTCGCTCAAGCCCCTCGCGGCACAGTGAAAACAGCTACCCGCTGGCTGGCACCATGCGGCTCACAAACGCATGTACGGCGGCACATACGGCTTCGATCCGGATCACTTAACCTGAACCGTTTCCGTACAACCGGTCGACTTACGAACGACATATTGCGGCTTGCGATTGACGTTCAGGTGCAGTCGACCAATGTACTCGCCGATGACCCCCAGACTGAGCAATTGCAGTCCGCCCAGCACCAGCACCGCTACGATGATGGACGCGTAACCGGGAACCACCAGCCAATTCATGAGGGCTGCAATCAGGTACCAGAAGCCGAGAAACAGTCCACCACCGGCGGCCACCAATCCCAGCAGAGACACCATCTGCAGCGGCAGCAGCGAAAAGTTGGTGAACATGTTCATCGCCAGCACAAACAGTTTCCGCAGCGTGTAGCCTGAACGGCCGTCGTGGCGGGCCGAATGCGGTACGATGACAGAGCCGATGCGGCTGGTATTCCAGGCCAGCAACCCGTCAATGAAGGTGAAGTTGAGGTCGTAACGCAGTACGGCCTGCACCAGCTCACGCCGCATGCAGCGAAACGAAGTGAGTGTGACCGGAACTCGAAACACCAGCCGGAAGAACCAGTTGATCACCGCGGATCCCAGATTTCTGCCGGCGGCGTGCTTCTTGCTGTCGTAATTCCCATACACCAGATCGGCGTTCTGCAGCCGGAGTGATTCCATCAGGGCTGGCAGAGATTCCGGAGGGTGCTGCAGGTCGTCATCCATGGTGATGATGACGTCTCCGCTGCAGTACCTGAAGCCGCACATGATGGCATTGTGCTGCCCGAAGTTGCGCATCAACTGGATCCCCAAAGTCTGGTCTCGGGCGGCAGCCAGTCTGCAGATCTCGGCCCATGCATCGCCGGGACCATTGTCGTCCACCAGCACGAACTGGATTGGAGCGTGGCTGAGAGTCTGGCAGGCCGTATCCGCGCGGCGGATGAGTTCGGCCAGACAATTGCCGGAGCCGTACACAGGGATCACCACGGAAATCCTGCCGGCGAGCGGCATTTCAATGGGCTGTGTCAAACTGACTGCTCCTGTACGCGAATGTGATACCAGTGCAGCATTTCAAACGGACGAAACCCGGCCGACTGGTACAAGCGTACCGCCGCGAGGTTCTGCACCTGTGTCACCACGGCGAGCTCTGTGCAGCCAGCCAGCGACGCTGCCCGCAGCACCTGCAGCAGCAACTGACGTCCGATCCCGTGCCCCTGCAGGTGCGGTGTCACCGAGACCAGACCGATCCGTGCCACGGGTTGGCTGAACCGAACCGTGATCATGCCTGCCAGCACACTTCCCAGCTTCGCAATCAGCACCTGATCGGCAATCTCCCTGAAGCAACTGCGCTGCAGCCAGATCCGGTACATTTCGTCACAGACTTCCGGAGCGAAACCGTGGTCGAGCCGGAACCGTGAGCCCCAGCCGGCCTGCCGTGCGAGGAGGGTCAGGTCAGCATCGGCGGTGCCGTAGGTGTCGAAAAAACGCAGAGCTGGCTGTGCGACAGTGTCCGAGTCTGCCGGACAGGCATCCGGCAGCGCTGCTCGCAGTTCCAACTGCGTCACGACGAAACACGCAGCCATGCCCGGTTGCAGCGTATGCCCGGCGAAGCAGGCCAGACGAATCCCCTGCTCTGTCATACAACGTCGCACCTCGGCCAGCGGCGGCAGGCTGCCGACTGCGGAGATCCGGGCAACGGAGTATCCGAGAAACTGCGAGTCCCATGTCAATGGTTGTAGTTCCACCGGAACTCCGCATTCAGATCGGGACGCTGACGCGGGACAGACAGAAATTTCGCACGGCGTCGATCACCAGTTGCTGGTCGGCAGCAGACAGTTCGTAGTACATCGGCAGGCGAATCAGCCTTGAACTGAGTTGTTCCGTCTGCGGCAGGTGCAGTCCCGGGGCGAACTGACTGCCGCAGGGGGAATTGTGCAGCGGCACGTAGTGAAAAACGGCCCGGATCGACAGCGAACGCAGATATTCCAGCAGCTCATCACGCAGTGTCTGGGTGGGCAACAGCACAAAGCACAGGTGGTAATTGCTGGTACAGCCTTCGGGGATTTCCGGCAGTTGCAGCAGGCCCTGCTGCTGCAGGGGCAAAAGTTCCTGCAGGTAGCGCAGGTAAATTTCCTGACGGCGGTCAGAGATGCGATCCATCTCTTCCAGTTGTCCGTACAGGAACGCACTGCAGATTTCGCTGGGGACGTATGACGAGCCCACATCCACCCACGTGTACTTATCGACTTCACCGCGAAAAAATCGCTGCCGATTGGTCCCTTTGTCCCGGATAATCTCAGCCCGCTGGATCAGTTGTGGATCGTTGATGCACAGCGCCCCGCCTTCACCGCAGATGTAATTCTTGGTCTCGTGAAAACTGTAGCAGCCGAGGTCACCGATGGAACCGAGGGCTCGCCCGTTGTACCACGAGTTGACGCCCTGAGCCGCATCCTCAACCACACGCAGACCGTGTCCGCGAGCGATTGCCATGATCCGGTCCATTTCGCAGGCTACACCCGCGTAGTGCACCACACAGATGGCTCTGGTGCGTTCTGTTATGGCATCTTCAATCAGGGCTTCATCGATGTTCAGCGTATCGGGCCGTATATCAACGAAGACCGGGGTGGCCCCCATGCGAACAAAAGCGGAAGCGGTGGAGACAAACGTGTAGGACGGCATGATGACTTCATCACCGGGGCCGAGGTCGCACAACTGAGCAGCCATCTCGAGGGCCGCGGTGCATGACGGCGTCAGCAGAACCTTCGGAATACCGAATCGCTCCTGCATCAAATGTGCGCATTTTTTCGTGAAGTGACCGTCACCGCTGAGATTGCCGAAGGTCACGGCCTGAGCGATGTAGAACAGTTCCCTGCCGGCAATGAAGGGCTTGTTGAAAGGGATTTTGTCAACTGTGGCCATCGATACCTGCCAGATCACGCCAGTGGACCGTTTTGACAACGATTCACTGTCATTTTGTGTGCTGAGCCGAACCTGAGACAGTTCAGAGTCTCTGCTTAACCTGGTAGGAGAATTACGATTGGGCAACTGAAACTACGCAGCAAGTCATCCGATTGAGTTTGTCGGGATTACGCAACCGTCAGGAACGATATGGCCGGTGTGAACGGTATTATTCGCATCACCGGCAATCATTAGTGATTCAGTGCGACGCCGGATTTCTTCAGGAAGTGCCGGGATCGTCGGCTGCAGCCGTCAGCGTGACTATTTTCTTGCGGCAGCCAGAATGGCCTCTTCACGAGCCAGCCCGAGATCGTGGTCGACCATCAGTCGCGCCAGTTCTTCGAGAGACGTGGATGCAGTCCACCCAAGCTTTTCCTGTGCCTTCGAGCAATCGCCGAGCAGCAGATCCACTTCGGCTGGTCGGAAATACCGCGGATCGATTTCGATGTACTGCTTTGGATCCAGTTGCAGCATTCCGAACACAATGTCAGCGAACTCCTGAACAGTCTGAGTTCTGCCGGTGGCCAGCACAAAGTCGTCCGGTTCGCTGTGCTGCAGCATTCGCCACATGCCTTCAACGTAGTCCTTTGCGTAGCCCCAGTCACGTTTGGCGGCCAGATTGCCGAGGTACAGCTTGTCCTGCAGTCCCAGCTTGATCCGAGTGGCTGCGCGAGTGATTTTGCGAGTAACAAAAGTCTCGCCACGCCGCGGACTTTCATGATTGAACAGGATGCCGTTCACCGCGAACATGTCATAAGACTTGCGGTAGTTGACTGTCTGGTGGAACGCATACACCTTGGCACAGGCGTAGGGGCTTTGAGGCTGGAACGGAGTTTTTTCCGTCTGTGGCGTTTCCAGCACTTCTCCGTACATTTCGCTGGACGACGCCTGATAAACCTTGACCAATTTTTTCTTGTTCAGTTGCCGGGCAGCTTCAAGCACGTTCAGCGCCCCGCCGCCGGTGGCCTGGAACGTGTAAGCCGGCTGATCGAACGAAACTCGCACGTGGCTTTGCGCCCCAAGGTTGTAGATTTCGTCCGGTTCCAGATCCAGTACCAGATTGGTCAGGCTTTGACCGTCGGTCAGATCGCCATAGTGCAGGAACAGGCGATTTCCGGCCTGATGAGGATCGGCGTAGATGTGGTTGATACGCCCAGTCGTAAACGTCGAAGCACGACGAACAAGACCGTGAACCGTGTAGCCCTTTTCCAGCAGCAGTTCGGCGAGGTAGGACCCATCCTGACCCGTGATCCCGGTAATGAAAGCGGATTTCGACATGTTGACGACTTCAAGTACGGAGGTGAGTGAACTGAGCAGGAAAGAACGAAAATCGCAATGCTACAGACCCTGTTGAAGACACACTGAATGCGTTCTGAACTGAAGATTTGCAAGCTTTTCCGGCGTCAATCGGTGGCGTTTTGCAGCAATTGAAGCCACGACAGCGATTGTGCGTTTTTTATGACCGTCGCTGCCGGCCGGGTGGGTTCCCTGCGGCCACTGGTTCCAGCGGGCAATGGGGTGCTGTTTTCAACCACAGCACGCCGAGTACATCACCGTAGCCTGGGCTTTAGCCCGGGCAAATGCCCCACCCCTGCTTTTGTCCCCGACGTCACCGGGCCTCAATTCGAACGAATTGTCTGCCTTTCCACTGACTGCAGAAAATCCTGATAGGCATGCTGCAGTCCCGCTTCCAGCGAAATCTGTGGCGACCAGCCGGTCTGACAAATTCGAGTAATGTCGGACAGCTTGCGCGGAGTCCCATCGGGCTTCGACAGATCATGAGTGATCTGTCCGGTGTAGCCAACCGTACGGGCCACGAGCTGAGCCAACTGCAGAATGCTGATTTCCACGCCGCTGCCGATGTTGACGAGATCCGGGGGCTCCGTCAGCCCCAGCAGGTGCAGGATCCCGGCCGCCAGATCATCCACATGCAGAAACTCACGCAGTGGACTACCAGTGCCCCAGATCTGGACGCTGGGCAATCCCGCCAGCTTTGCTTCGTGAAAGCGTCGCAGCAGTCCCGGCAGTACATGGCTGTTGTCGGGGTGGTAATTGTCACCTGGGCCATACAGGTTTGTCGGCATGGCGGAATGAAACAGAACCCCGTACTGTTTTCGATAAAACTGACACAGTTTCAGCCCGGCAATCTTGGCAATCGCATAAGCTTCGTTGGTGGGTTCAAGAGACGACGTCAGCAGACTGTCTTCTGAGATTGGCTGGGGCGCCATGCGAGGATAGATGCAGGTGCTGCCCAGAAACAGAAATCGCTGCGTTCCGGCCTGCCATGCAGCATGCACCGCGTGGGAAGCCATCGCCAGATTCTGATACAGGAATTCGGCGGGATACGAGTTATTTGCCAGAATTCCGCCGACCTTTGCGGCGGCAAATACCACGATGTCAGGACGCTGTGCCTGAAAAAAGTGCTGCACCGACAGTTGATCCGTCAGGTCCAGTTCCCGGCGATCACGCACGATGATCCGCTGGAAACCCCGCCGCTGCAGCAATCGCACCACGGCGGATCCGACCATTCCATTGTGACCGGCCACATACACAGTTTGATCAGGCGTCATACTTCAGTTTCACGAAATTCAGGAGTCTGCTTTGAACCACGAATGGACACCACGAAACGTGGAGGAATGCGGGATTTTTTGAGCCACAGATCAGGATGGATCACAGCGGATGAAAGTGGGCGTCAGACCTGACGGCCTGATACATTGTCGCTGGCCGGAAGCGGTGGTGCGGTGGCCTTCGGACGACAGCACTGGCAGTTGGTATGCTGGGCCGGAGTGGCCAGCACGGAAGTCAGCATCTGCCGAAACTGCTGCAGGCTGTGTTCAAAGGTAAACCGCTGCAGCGCCAGTTGCCGGGCATTCCGGCCCATCTGCCGCAGCTCTTCAGGATGATCAACCGCCCAGCGAATCTGCTGCACAATCTGATCGACACGCTGAGGCTGAACAACCAGCCCCACCTGATTCTGCACAGTCAATTGATGCAGTTCGGACTGTTCCGGAGCATTTGTCAGCAGCGGTCGACCGGCAGCCAGAATTCCGTACAGCTTGCTGGGCATCAGACAGCGAATCAACTGGGCCGTTAACGGGACAAGATGCAGGTCGGCTGCATTGAGACTGACGTTCAGTGTGCTGAGGGGCTGGTAACCGGTGATTGTCACATTCCGCAGGCCCAGGTCCTGCACCTGCTGCTTCAACTGGCCCTCAAGTGAACCACGCCCGACGAACACAAATTGAATTCGCGGGTCATCCACCAGTTGGGCTGCAGCCAGCACAAACTGGTCCAGCCGCTGAGTCATGCCGAAGTTGCCCGAGTACATAACCACAAACCGGTCCTGCAGACCGTGTTTCAGGCGAAAGGCATTTGGTCCCTGCAGCGGCTGTATCCGCTGCACATCAGCCCAGTTGGGAATCACCTGCACCTGCTGCTGGGACAGTCCATTTTCCAGCAGCAACTGACGCATGTCTTCGCTGAGCACCACCATGCGTTCACAGCGATGGTAGATGGCGAATAATTCGCGGCGAAGATTCTTAATGAAACTGTTCTCTTTGAATCGCCCCAGTGCCACACCGACATCCGGGTGGATATCCTGCAGATAACCCACAACACGAACCGCGTGGCGATTCATCAGCCGCCCTGCCTCTTGCGCGAGCGTGAAGGGATCTGTTTCAAAAACCAGCACGTCCGGTTGGCCGATGCGTTTCAGCATTCGGCGAACCGCCCACTGGAAACTGACATAGTTGGCCATCCGCAGCAGCAGACTGCGTTTCGGCAACTGCAGATGTCTGAGCCGGTGGATACGCACGCCGTTATGGACAGTTTGCTGTTTCCAGTCTGCAGGAGTATCTGCAGAGAGACTGTTGGGCTGACCCGCAATGACCTCAACCTGATATTCGTCGGTCAACGCTTCACATAGCTGTGTCAACAGTTGCCCGGTGGCTTCCATGTCGGGCCAGTAGGACCGATTCATGAAGACAATGCGCGGCCGATGAGCAGAACCGGAATTTCCAGGATTCATGAGTAACAGCGGTAGACAGTTGAATCGTGAAACGGTGGGTCAGGCGGCAGGCGCATGCTACGCCCCCGTGGGTGACGGTAACCCTGAGGATTATATCGGCCGCAGGGTAGTAAAATGCAGGAAATACCGACGTAATGCAGCGATCCGGGGGAATCAGGACGTCCCGGGGGAATCTTCCGACTGTGCCTGATGTAACTTTGCGTTGCCCCAGCCTGACACCAGCCACGTGACCTGTGCCGGTGAAACATCTTTCCTTTGGAACAGGAAAGTTCTCTGCACGCACCCGGCAGGTCAACAAAAAAAGGCGTCCCCCATGAGGGGACGCCCTGTTGCTGAACTCAGGAGAATTTGCTGAATCAGGCTTTTCCAGCTTCTTCCGCCGACTCGGACTTGCTGGCGATCGCCTGCAACTGGGCCGATCCTGCGGTGGCTACGCCACCCGTCTGGTTCTCATCCGGGAAGTACTCGCTGCCGTCCTTGCTGGTGTATGAGTTGTAGGATCCGTAGCGACCGTAACCGTAGCCATACTTGTAATTGTAGCTCTTGTAGTAGTACCGGTAGTCGGAATAGCGGTAGTTGCCATAACCATAGGCATCCCGCTCTTCAACCCCGTTGATCACCACACCGGACACGGTTGCACCGATGTCTCGCAGCGAATCAATGGTACGTTTGCCCAGATCGCGAGTATGGCGGCTGAGACGCATACAGACGATCACACCATCCACACGAGCTGCCACCCCAGCCGGGTCCGTCACAGCCAGAATCGGCGGCGTATCCACAATCACGTAGTCAAACCGGGATCGCAGATCCTCAAGCAGTGTCTCGTATTCCGGCCGAGCCAAAAGTTCTGCCGGGTCCTTCGGGCGGCTGCCGCAGGGGATGATGAACAGATCGGGCACCTGCGTCGTCTGCACAGCCACTTCAATTTCCGCTGCCCCTCGCAGAATATCGACCACACCGACCTTGTTATCAACTCCGGTCAACTTGTGCACCTTGGGTCGCCGCAGGTCACTTTCCAGGAGCACGGTGCGTTTTCCGGACTGTGCCAGTGAGACCGCCAGATTCAGTGCAAGTGTCGACTTGCCGTCACCCGCCGCCGGACTGGTAACCGAAATCACACGATGCTCACCCGCCATTGCACTGAAGCACACTGCCGTGCGGATCGCTCGGAAAGCTTCAGCCGGACGCGACCGTGGCAAGTGCACAGTAATAGCCGAGCGGTCGAACTTGTTACCGTCGGAGCTGATCTTCATGCGTTGCTCTGTCATGAAGGGGATATGTCCCATGATCGGCACACCGAATTCCCGAATGATGTCTTCAGGTTTGCGGAACGAGCGGTCAGCCATTTCGATCAGGTAGGCAATGCCGAGTCCCGCCATGGCCCCCAGCAACGCGCCCATTCCGAGGAATCGCTCCATGACCGGCGAGATCTTGATGCCGGTTCGAGCGCGCTGCAGAACGAGTGCCGTCACCCCCCCCATGCCGGCATTCATGTGAACTTCACTGATGGCCTGAGAGGTATTATTGAAGAGCTGTCCGAGTCGTTCGATATTCGCCTTCTTGTGCTTGTCCTCGATCTCCTCCAGCATCAGCTTGCGAGCAAGAGCATCGTCATTGGTGGCCAATACCTGAACCTCCTGCTGCTGCCGTTCCAGAATCTGCAGCTGCTGGTCCATGGATTTCATGTACAAGGTCAGAAAATCCGTGGGCTTTTCTTCCGGAGCATTGGGGTCCTTCTCAAGTCCCGCCATCTCCTTCATGTGGTCCCGAATCATCTGCATTTTCAACTGAATCATCTTTAATTTGGGATGCCCGGACCCCAGTTCTGTGGCCAATTGTGCCTCTTCAAGCATCAGCGGGAACAAGGCCTGAGTCGTGGGATCACCGCCTCCGGTCACAGCCGTGGTGCCCCCGATCTCGTCTCTCTTGCCAATCAGAAGCAAAATGGCCTCCCGCGCCCCGCCCTTCTGAATCGCATCATGAATGGCATTCAACTCGGCCTTCAGGATGGTCTTTTCCAGCTCGTAGCTGGAGACCTGCTGCTCCGCAGCCCGAGCACGAATGCGGTGCGGATTTTCGCCATCAGTGGTCAGATTCGAACTTTCGCGAAACCGGGCATATTCCTGCTCGGCCTCTTTCAACTGCTCATGCAATTCATCGCGTGCCCGGCTGAGGATCCCCTTGACCTCTTCGCTGGCGTCTTTGTAGTTCTCACGCTGTGCCTCGACGTACTCGTCGGCGGCAGCATTGGCAATATCACGGATGTCCTCCGGATTTCCACCGGTGCAGGCGATGGTCAAAACATTCGCCGAACGCGGAGTCACTGACAGCATCCCGGCAATCATGTTGATTGCATCGTCTTCGGACAAACCGCTGAGGGACGGTCGCGAATTCAAACTGTGCTTCTGCCACGCCTTCTGCAAAGTTCGCTCGCTGCGGAGCACATAGTTGGCGTCGGTCAGGTCCTTTTCCGCCATCATCGACCGCACACGAGCATCCCCGGCGCGGTGAATCACCTGCACCATGGCTTCCGAGCGATACTGGGGCACCTGCCGCTGCAGCAGCATGTAGCCTACACCAGTGCCCAGCGCCGCGAACAGAATAATGAAACTTTTGCGGCGACGCAGGAAACCAATCATGTCCAGACCGCCACTGGTGTCCTCGGTCTGAGGCATGGCGATCTGGTTTTCAGTGGAAACTGTCGACACTTGCAAGCACTCCGTAAAAAAGCAGTCAACCCGCGGTGAGCACAGGTCAACAGCGGAACATCATTTCCATTTTGCAAAGGAAACCGGCGATATCCACTAAGGATTCAATAAAGATTGGGAAATCCCGACAACGAACAGCGTGCACCGACATTCCACACCGTCGGTAAACGGACATTGTCGCGAGGGAGCAATCACCTGAAACCACCAACGCGCCCCCCTGAAGGATTACCACGTCTGAGCCTACAGGTAGATACCTGAATGTCAAAAAAAACACCGCAAAAGCAGTGGCTTTTTTGCAACCAAACGTCAACGACGGCCGTACAGCCCAGGTATCCCCAGTCAATTCGCCACGATCCCTGATCTACTACATCGGCATATTCTGCCACAGCCGCCACATCAGTTGCCAAATTCGCAGAGCCACAACAACAAATCATGAATTCGCAACGCAATTCTCAGAGTTTCCCCGGAATCTCAGGTTGTCAATCATTCAGTAGTGGTGCCGGCGGAACCTGAGCGTTCTTTGTCAGGAGCAGGCAGTCCCCATCGTCGCAGCCCACCCCGGGGCCGGCTCCACCCGTAGCCCGGGCGTCAGCCCGGGCGTCAGCCCGGGCGTCAGCCCGGGAACACACCGCAAACACCCCACCCGTAGCCTGGGCTTCAGCCCGGGAACACACCGCAAACGCTCCACCCGCAGCCTGGGCTTCAGCCCGGGAACACATCGCAAACGCTCCACCCGCAGCCTGGGCTTCAGCCCGGGAACACACCCCAAAAGCTCCACCCGTAGCCTGGGCTTCAGCCCGGGAACACATC
>Ga0255095_1001066_pt1 | contig 11628 bp, 13 predicted proteins | sample Colum_Law_RepC_8_2_FD_188435 | JGI IMG/M metagenome (GOLD analysis project Ga0255095, IMG submission 188435) | Freshwater microbial communities from Columbia River, Oregon, United States - Colum_Law_RepC_8d | ecosystem: Environmental > Aquatic > Freshwater > River | place: USA: Oregon...
GGCATGTACCGCCTAAAATCGCGAACAATTCTCGATCGCACAATTCAACTTGGTGCCCCACCGCATGGCCCGCTGCCATGGCGCTGAATGGGCCCCGGTCATCACCGGCATCACGCCTACCTGCCAACGGCCTTTGCGGGCCGGCCCGGCACCGGGCCACTACCCCTTTCCGCGACGAGAGCCTTCGCTGTGATTCAACTTCAACAACTGCACAAGACCTACCGCGCCGGTTCGCGCGAGGTGGTGGCCCTGGCCGGCGTTGACCTCTCGGTCGCGCGCGGCGAGGTGTTCGGCATCATTGGCCACTCGGGGGCGGGCAAGTCCACCCTGATCCGCCTGCTCAACCGCCTGGAAGAGCCCGACCGCGGCTCGCTGCACATCGACGGCGTGGACGTGCTGGCCCTGCGCGACGCCGAGCTGCGGGCCTTCCGCCAGCGCGTGGGCATGATCTTTCAGCACTTCAACCTGCTGTCGTCCAAGACGGTGGCCGAGAACGTGGCCTTCCCGCTGCGCATCGCGGGCTGGACTTCGGCCAGCGAGATTCGCGAGCGCGTGCAGGAACTGCTGGCCCTGGTGGGCCTGGCCGACCAGGCCGACAAGTACCCCAGCCAGCTGTCGGGCGGGCAGAAGCAGCGCGTGGGCATTGCCCGCGCCCTGGCCAACCGCCCCACCCTGCTGCTGTGCGACGAGGCCACCAGCGCGCTTGACCCGCAGACCACGCAGTCCATCCTGCAGCTGCTGCTGGACATCAACCAGCGAATGGGGCTGACGATCGTGCTCATCACGCACGAGATGGACGTGATCCGCAGCATCTGCGACCGCGTGGCCGTGCTCGACGGCGGGCGCGTGGTGGAGAGCGGGCCGGTGACGCAGGTGTTCCTGCACCCGCAGCACCCCACCACGCAGCGCTTCGTGCAAGAGGCCGAGCACCTGGACGAGAACGCGCAGCTTGACGCCCTGGCCCATGTGCCCGGCCACATCGTGCGCCTGACCTTCGTGGGCGAGGCCACGTATGGCGCCGCGCTGAGCGAGGTGGTGCGCGCGCACGGCCTGGGCTTCAACCTGCTGGGCGGGCGCATCGAGCGCATCAAGCACACGCCCTGCGGGCAGCTCACGCTGGCGCTGCAAGGCGAGGCCGCGCAGGTGCAGGCCGCCATTGAGGCGCTGCGCACACAAGGCACCACGGTGGAGGTGATCCGATGAGGGAACTGCTGAATCAGGTGGACTGGCTGGACATCGGCTGGGCCACGGTGGACACGCTGTCCATGCTGGGCGGCTCGCTGCTGTTCACGGTGCTGCTGGGGCTGCCGCTGGGCATCCTGCTGTTTCTCACCGGGCCGCGCCAGTTGCTGGCGCACGGCAAGCTGTACGGCGCGCTGTCGCTGCTGGTGAACCTGCTGCGCTCGGTGCCGTTTGTGATTTTGCTGATCGTGCTGATTCCGTTCACGCTGCTGCTGGTGGGCACCTCGCTGGGCGTAGCTGGCGCCATTCCGCCGCTGGTGGTGGGCGCCACGCCGCTGTTCGCGCGCCTGGTGGAAACCGCCCTGCGCGAGGTGGACCCGGGCATTGTTGAAGCCGCGCAGGCCATGGGCGCCACCACGCGGCAGATCGTGGTGGGCGCGCTGCTGCCCGAGGCCATGCCGGGCATCGTGGCGGCCGTCACCATGACGGCGATCACCCTCGTCTCGTACGCCGCCATGTCAGGCGTGGTGGGCGGGGGCGGCCTGGGCGACCTGGCCATTCGATACGGGTATCAACGCTTCCAGACGGAAGTGATGGTCATCACCGTGGTGCTGTTGCTGATCCTGGTGCAGGCGCTGCAGATGATCGGCGACCGGGTCGTGATCCGACTGAGCCGGCGGTGATGGGTTGGGGGCGCCCACCGGTGCCCCTGTTTTGTGTGCAAGTGAACGAGGAAATCCAATGAAGAAGCTACTCACCGTCGCCCTGGCCGCGCTGGCCTTTCAAGTCTCTGCCGCCGACAAGCTGTCGGTTGGCGCCACGGCGGTGCCCCATGCCGAGCTGCTGGAGTTCGTGAAGCCCGAGCTGGCCAAGCAAGGCGTCGAACTCGACATCAAGGTCTTCACCGACTACGTGCAACCCAACGTGCAGGTCGCCGAGAAGCGCCTGGACGCCAACTTCTTCCAGCACCTGCCCTACCTGAAGGAATTCAACAAGGGCAAGGGCACCACGCTGGTGAGCGTGGTGGGCGTGCACGTGGAGCCTTTCGGCGCCTACAGCCAGAAGGTCAAGCAACTGGGTGAGCTGAAGGAAGGCGCCACCGTGGCCATCCCCAACGACGCCACCAACGGCGGCCGCGCCCTGCTGCTGCTGGCCAAGGCCGGCACCATCACGCTGAAAGACCCGGCCAACATCCTGGCCACCCCGCGCGACGTGACGGGCAACCCCAAGAAGCTCAAGTTCCGCGAGCTGGAAGCCGCCACCCTGCCGCGCGTGCTCAACCAGGTGGACCTGGCGCTGATCAACACCAACTACGCGCTGGAGGCCAAGCTCAACCCGGCCAAGGACGCGCTGGTGATCGAAGGCGGCGAGTCGCCCTACGTGAACATCCTGGTCAGCCGCGCCGACAACAAGGACACCCCGGCCATGAAGAAGCTGGCCGCGGCCCTCACCTCGCCGGCGGTGAAGAAGTTCATTCAAGAGAAGTACAAGGGCGCGGTCGTCCCCGCTTTCTGATCGCGATTCGATCAGACGTCCAAGGCCTGTGCCAGCGCGGGCTGGCCTTGGACAAGCCCCCAGGCGGGGGCCGCCTCAGCGCAGGCTGAGCCCCCGCTTGATCACCACCGCCTTGCCACCCAGGCGGCTCTTGTTGGCCCAGTGCGCCAGCGCCGAATCGAGGTGCTGCGTGTGCTTGGGGAACCACTCGGTGAGGTGGGCCAACAAATCGCGCGCAATGTCCACGCGTCCCTGGGCCAGCCGTTCGCGCACCTCGCGCACCGAGGCCAGCACCGCCGCGTGCTCGTCCATGTGGCACTGGCGGGGCGGGAACTCGGTCTCCATCATGAGCTTGTCCTCCGCGCCAAAGTGCTCTTCCAGGTGCTGGAGCAGTTCGTCATACAGCGCCGGCCACTGGGCATCGCCGGCCTCTTGCAGTGCCCGCACATGGCCCACGAAGGCCTCGTGGTAAGTGTCGATGGCGGTGTGGCCAAGCAGGAAGTCGTCGTGCCAGTTAAGGGTGTCGGCGGTCATGAGGGCGTTCGGGTCTGTGTCGGTTGGGTCAAGCCCGATTGTATCTTGCCCTGCGCACTCACCCGCCCGCAGCAGGGGCGGCATCGGGCCGTTGGGGCTGATCAGGCAAGGACGGGCTGCCCACCTGGTGCTCCAGCCCGAAGCGGATCAGCGCGGCCGTGCTGTCCAGACCCAGCTTCTCCTGAATGTGTGTCTTGTGCGTGCTCACCGTCTTGATCGACAGGTGCAGCTCGTCGGCGATGTCGGTGAGCTTCTGGCCCTGCACGACGCGCTGAAGGATGTCCAGCTCGCGGTTGCTCAGCAGGTCAAGCTTGGGGCCAGGCTGCGGCGCGTGCAGCTGCTGAATCACGCGCGCCGCCAGGCCGGTGGAGATGTAAACCCCGCCACCGGCCACCTGGGCCACGGCGGCCAGCAGCTCTTGGGCCGCGCTGTCCTTGGTGACGAAGCCTTGCGCACCGGCCTCGAAGGCGCGCACCGCGTACTGCTCTTCGCTGTGCATGGTGAGCACCAGCACGAACACGCCGGGGTGATCGCGGCGGATGCGGCGCACCAGGTCAAAGCCGTTCATGCGCGGCATGGACAAGTCCAGCACCACCAGGTCAAACGCCGAGGCGCGCAGCGCGTCCAGCGCCTCGAAGCCGTGGGCCGCCTCCTGAATCTCCCACCCTTCGTTCGCGCCACTGAGCAGGCGCATCAGGCCCTGGCGCACCACGGCGTGGTCGTCCACCAGCAGAATGCGCAGCGACTCGGGCCGGCTGGGGGGCGTCATGTGGGCAAGTCCCCGAAGCTGGAATCAAGGTAGCCCGGGGCCTGCCCGGCCCTGGGAGCCGGTGGCGTGCCGGGGGGCAGTGCCTGCAGCGGCAAGTGCACCTCCAGGTGCGCGCCGCCCCACTCGCCACGGCCCAGCCACACGGTGCCGCCCAGCATCAGGGCGCGCTCGCGAATGCCGATCAGGCCGAACGAGCCGGCCGGGCGCTGGGGCCCCGCGCCAAAGCCCACGCCGTCGTCCTGCACCGAGATCACCAGGTGGCCAGAGCGCACGAACAGGTGCACCTGCGCCTGCGAGGCCTGCGCGTGGCGCGCGATGTTGGTGAGCGCCTCTTGCACAATGCGGTACACCGGCGTGGCCAGCGCGGGTGGCAGGCGCTCGGGCGGCACCTCGATGCGCACCTGAATCTGCAGGCCCGTGCGGGTCTGGTGCTGCTGGCACAGCCAGTCGATGGCGGCCACCGGCCCCAGGTCGTCGAGCATGGGCGGGCGCAGATCGGCGGCGATGCGCCGCACCGCCGCCACCTTGTCGTCCAGCGTGCGAAACACCGGCGCCGAGGGCTGCACCTGGTGCTGCATGGCGCAGGCGCTCATCTCCAGCTTCAGGGCGGTCAGGCGCTGGCCAAGTTCGTCGTGCAGCTCGCGTGCGATGTGGCGCCGCTCCTCCTCGCGCGCCTCCACCAGACTGGCCGACAGCTCGCGCAGCGTGCGCCGCGAGCGCAAGAGCTGGCGCAGCTCGGAGGCGCGCAGCGTGACATCGTGCAAGGCCACCAGCACCAGGTGGTGGCCCGGCGCGCGCAGGTGGGTGAGCAGCACCTCCACGTCGCGCGGCGCGCCATCGCGCCGGTTCAGGCGCAGCGACACGCTGGTCACCGCGTCAGTGGGGGCATCGCTTGCCGCGGCCGCCTGCAGCGCCTCTTGCGCGGCGGCCCCCAGCCATTGCGACAGCGGGCGCGGCTGGAAGGTGTCGGGCACCGCCTCGCCCAGGAGGTAGGCACAGGCTCGGTTGGCCCACAGCACTTGCGCGCCTTCGGTCACGCACAGGGGCACGGGTGCGGCCTCCATCCATTGCTGCCAGGGCCCTGCGTCGGGCTGGCCCTGCGCCACCGGGCCATGCGCCGGCGGCAGGAATCGGGGATCGTGGGTCACGTGTATTCCCTCCACTGGCCACTGCCTGGCATCGCGGCCAGGCCCCTCGGGTGCTGCGGCCGACCGGGCGGCCTGCAGCCCGCGAATGTGCAACGAATCCCCCGTTTCCACAAGGCCCGAACGCCCCAAAGGCTTGACACAGATCAAGCCCCGGCAGATCGGATTTTTCCTACCCCGAACCTGCCGGTGATCCGATGGCAGGCTCCCCGTGGCTGCGGGCATGCTGAGTTCAACAGCACCTACAAACCCCACGGAGACAACCTTGAGCCCCACCCCGATCTCTCCCGCCGATGGCCGCAGCGCCGAGGCCGACACGGTCACCGAGTCCAACCTGCTTGCCCTGCTGGATCTGCTGGGCATGCCCCCGCACGACCGCGACCACGCGGCCCGACAGCCGCTGACGATCCGGCGCGTGAAAGCCCGCCATGCCCTCTTCCAATGGGGTGAGCCCGTGCGGGCGCTGGCCGTGGTGCGACACGGCAGCTTCAAGCTCTGCCACCTCGACGAATCGGGTTACGAACAGGTCAGCGGCCTGGGCATGCGGGGCGATGTGCTGGGCATGGAAAGCGTCGACCTGCCCCAGCACGACAGCGACGCCGTGGCACTGGAAGACGCCTCGGTGTTCCTGCTGCCGCGCGAGCAACTGGCGGCGCTGGCGGTGCGCATGCCCACCCTGGGCCAGGCACTGCAGCAAGCCAGCGGCCGGCGCCTGCGCCAGTCTCAGGCCCTGGTGGACGTGCTGGCCGCGGTGGCCGCCGAGGTGCGACTGGCGCGCTTTCTGCTGTGGCACGGTCGACAGATGGCCGAAGATGGCTGGTCGCCCCGGCGCCTGCACCTGCGCATGGGTCGGCGCGACCTGGCCAGCCTGCTGGGCGTGGCCCACGAAACGGTGAGCCGCTCGTTCACCGCGCTGTCGATGGCTGGCCTGATCGCGGTGAACGACCGCGACATCGAAATCCTCGATCCTCTTGGCCTGCAGGCCTATGCGCGCAATACGCGCCGGGCGCAGGAAGACGCCCGCTACGGCCCCGCCATGCGCCCCGGCAACCCGCTTCGGCAGACGCCCACTCCCGCCCGCAGCCGGCGCTCGATGTACCTGGCCTGAGCCCGCTGCCCCACCCCGCGTTTTTCACCCACCGGAGATCGACATGACACTGCGTGCCAACTCCTGCCTCGCCTTGATCACGGGCTCGGTTCTGCTGGGCACCGCCTGGGCCGATGGACCAAAGACCACCGACTTCGGCAAGCGCGAATTCGACGCCAACTGCGCCAGTTGCCACGGCATGGACGGCAAAGGAAAAGGCCCCCTGGTGCCCTTCCTCACCAAGAGCCCGCCCGACCTCACCCAACTGGCTCGCCAGAACAATGGCGTGCTGCCCATGGCACGGCTCTACGACGTGATCGATGGCGCCGGCGTGCCCGCACACGGCAGCCGCGAGATGCCCGTGTGGGGCCGCGACTACCGCATCAAGGACGCCGAGTACTACCAGGAAGCCCCCTACAACCCCGAGGCTCAGGTGCGCGCCCGCATCCTGGCCCTGCTGGAGTACGTCTCGCGCCTGCAGGCGAAGTAACCAGGCCTCAGTCGGGCAGAAACAGCGCCTGCAGGTCCGACAGGAAATCGAAGCCGCGCTCGGTGGGCCAGGCGCGGTGCGCGTCGCGCTGCAACCAGCCCTGGGCGATGGCTTGCTCAAGCGCTGGCGCGATGGCCGACAGCGGCAGGCCCGTGCGGTCCATGAAGTCTTGCAGGGCAAAGCCGTGGCGCAGGCGCAGCGCGTTGAGCATGTACTCAAACGGCAGGTCGGCCCGGGCCACCTCTTCCAGGCTGGTCACCGGCTCGCCCGCCAGCGCGCGCTCCATGTACAGGCGCGGCTCGCGCCAGCGCACCTGGCGCACCACGCGGTGGGCAAAGCTCAGCTTGCCGTGCGCGCCTGCGCCAATGCCCAGGTAATCGCCAAAGCGCCAGTAGTTCAGGTTGTGCCGGCAGGCGTGCCCCTCGCGCGCGTAAGCCGACACCTCGTAGCGGTCCATGCCGGCGGCCGAGGTGAGCTCGGTGATGCGGTCCAGCATGGCGTAGGCATCGTCCTCGGGCGGCAGCGCCGGCGGGAACTTGGCGAAGTAGGTGTTGGGCTCCAGCGTGAGGTGGTAGATCGACACGTGCGGCGGCGCGAACGACAGCGCCGTGCGGATGTCCTGCTCGCAGGCGGCCAGGCTCTGCCCCGGCAGCGCGTACATCACGTCAAGGTTGAAGGTGTCGAACGATTGCGCCGCTTCTTCCACGGCAGCCAGCGCCTGGGCACGGTCGTGCACGCGGCCCAGCGCCTTGAGCGCGCCGTCGTCAAAGCTCTGCACCCCGATCGACAGGCGCGTGACGCCGGCCTGCCGGAAGGCCCGAAAGCGGTCTTTCTCAAAAGTGCCGGGGTTGGCCTCCAGCGTCACCTCGCAATCGGCTTCCAGCCGCAGGCGCGCGCGCACGTCGCTCAGCAGCCGGTCAATCGCATCGGGCGAAAACAGGCTGGGCGTGCCACCGCCAATGAAGATGCTGTGCACCGTGCGGCCCCACACCAAGGGCAGCGAGGCTTCGAGGTCGGCGCGCAAAGCGTCGAGGTAGCGCTGCTCGGGCATGGCGTCGCCACCCGAGCCGGCCCACTCGTGCGAATTGAAATCACAGTACGGGCACTTCTTCAGGCACCAGGGCAGGTGGATGTAGAGCGACAGCGGCGGCAGGCTGGAGAGCTGCAGCGTGCCCGGGCGCATCCAGTGCCCCGGGTCGTTCCAGCGCTCGGTGCTCATGGCGCGGGCGCGAACCAGCGCTCGCGCATCAGCGCCAGCATCTGCTGCGCGGCCTGGCCGCGGTGGCTGTGCGCGTTCTTCACCTCGGGCGGCAGCTCGGCAAAGGTTTTGCCCAGCGCGGGCAGGTACATCACCGGGTCAAAGCCGAAGCCCTGGGTGCCCACGCGCTCGCGGGTGATGAGCCCCGGCGCGCGCCCGGTGGCCACCAGGGGCTCGGGGTCGTCGGCGTGGCGCAGCGCCACCAGGGTGCTCACCAGCGCGGCGCGGCGGTCGGCCACGTCTTGCATCTGCTCCAGCAGGGCGGTGACGTTGTGGTCGTCGCCCTTGGGGTAGCCGCGCGTGGTGGCGTAGTAGGCCGTGTCCACGCCAGGCAGGCCGCCAAAGGCCTCCACGCACAGGCCGGCGTCGTCGGCGATGGCGGGCAGCCCGCTCAGCCGCGCGGCGTGGCGGGCCTTGGCCAGGGCGTTTTCAATGAAGGTGCGGTGCGGCTCGGGCGCCTCGGGAATGCCCAGCTCGGACTGGCGCACCAGCTCCACCCCCAGCGGGGCGAACAGGGCCTGCAACTCGGCCAGCTTGCCCGCGTTGTTCGAGGCCAGCACCAGTTTCGTCGTCATGCTTGCAACGCCGCCTTCTGCAGGGCCACCAGCTCGGCAATGCCCTTCTCGGCCAGCATGAGAAGCTCGTCCATCTCGCGGCGGGTGAAGGCCACGCCCTCGGCCGTGCCCTGCACCTCCACGTAGTGCCCGGCGCCGGTCATCACCACGTTCATGTCGGTGTCGCAGGTGGAGTCTTCCACGTACTCCAGGTCAAGCAGTGGGGCGCCGTCCAGGATGCCCACCGAAATGGCGGCCACGTGGTCCTTGATGGGGGATTCGCCGATCTTGCCTTCGGCCAGCAGGCGCGTCACCGCGTCGTGCGCGGCCACGAAGGCGCCGGTGATGCTGGCCGTGCGGGTGCCGCCATCGGCCTGCAGCACGTCGCAGTCCAGCGAGATGGTGCGCTCGCCCAGCTTCTGCAGGTCAAACACGGCGCGCAGCGAGCGGCCGATCAGGCGCTGAATCTCTTGCGTGCGCCCGCTCTGCTTACCCTTGGCCGCCTCGCGGTCGCTGCGGGTGTGGGTGGCGCGCGGCAGCATGCCGTACTCGGCCGTCACCCAGCCCTCACCCGAGCCGCGCTTGTGCGGCGGCACTTTTTCTTCCACCGAGGCGGTGCACAGCACCTTGGTGTTGCCAAATTCGATCAGCACCGAGCCTTCGGCGTGCATGGTGTAGCCCCTGGTGATGCGAACGGCGCGCAGCGCATCGGCGGCCCGTTCACCGGGTCGAGAAATCTTGCTCATGTTGTCCTTCAGGATTGGCGAGCCGCGGTGCGGCGAATCGCTTCGTTGATTTCGGCGATGGAGCGCTCGATGGCCTCGTCGTCCATGTCTTCCAGCGTGGGGTCTGGGGTGCCGGTCTGGATGGTGGAGGCAAAGCCGCCGTCCTCGATGTCGTCGGTGGACACGCTGGTGCCGTGGAACTGCTCCACGGTCTCCCATTCCATGGCCAGCACGGTCACGTTGTCGCAGCGCGCGCCGCCACGCTGCAAGGCCATCTCCACCAGCTCGGGAATCGCCCGGTCCAGCGGCGCGGCCGAGAGGTGCTCCACGATCTCGGCGTCGCTCACGGTGCCCCACAAGCCATCGGAGCACAGCAACACCCGGTCGCCATGCTCCAGCAGAAGCGGGCCCGACAGGTCGAACACCGGCTTGGCGGGAGAGCCCAGGCAGGTGAAAAGGATGTTGCGGTTGATGTGGTTCGTGGAGCGCCCCAGGTGGGCCTGCTGCTCCATATAGGAGTGATCGCGCGTGCGGGTGAGCAGCTGCCCCTTGCGCACGATGTACAGGCGCGAATCACCGCAATGCACCCAGTGCACGTGGCCACGCTCCATGATCGCGGCCACCAGCGTGGTGCGCGGCGTGTCCAGCATGCCCTTCTCGGCGGCGTAGCGGATGATCTGGTGGTGGGCGGCCATCAGGGCGCTTGAGAGGAACTCGGGCACCTCCCTCACCGTGGGATTGGCCGCCTTCTGGAAATAGGCCGAAAAGGTCTGCAGCGCCAGCTGGGCCGCCATCGCACCCTCCGGGTGCCCACCCATGCCGTCGGCCAGCACGAACAGCCCCGATTCGCGCGTGTAGGCGTAGCCCATGCGGTCTTCGTTGCGCTCACGACCGCCCTGGCGACTGATCTGGTAGACCGAAAACTTCATCGGAATCGGGTGCCCACGTGCGACGACTTGCGGCCCACCTTCTTCGTGTCGGAGACGATGTTGTCGAACTGCAGGCGCATCTTCTCGGCCACGGTGAGCTTGGTGTAGCTGCGCTCGGTCTCGCGGCTGAGCTCTTTCTGCAGCGCAAACACCGACTGCGGACGCGAAAGCGGATCGAGCGACATGCACCATTCGACCACCTCGATCAGGTTGTCGGAGTACACGCCGCGCAAACGGGACAGCGCCAGTGACAGGCGGTCTTTCTCCAGTCGCTGCGGCGCGTCATTGGGCGGGTAGCCCTGCATGCTGGCGTAGATGCAGGCGCCGATGGCGTAAATGTCGGTCCAGGGGCCCATGGACGAGTCGCGGCGGTACATCTCGGGCGCGGCGAAGCCTGGCGTGTACATGGGGCGGATGAAATTGCCCTCTTTGCTCAGCACCTCGCGCGCGGCGCCAAAGTCGATGAGCACCGCGCGGTTGTCGTCGGTGATGAAGATGTTGGCCGGCTTGATGTCCAGGTGCAGCATCTTGTGCTGGTGCACGATGCGCAGGCCACGCAACACCTCGTCGTAGAGCGAGCGAATGGTGGATTCGCGGAACACCTTCTGCTTCTTCAGCTCGCGCGCGGTGATGATGAACTCTTGAAGGGACGCTCCCTCAAGGTAGTTCATCACCATGTAGACGGTCTCGTTCTCGCGGAAGAAATTGAGCACGCTCACCACCGACTGGTGGGAGATCTGCGCCAGGGCACGGCCCTCTTCAAAAAAGCTCTTGAGGCCCAGGCGGTAGAGCGACAGCTTCTCCGGCTGCACCTGCGGCAGCAGCTCGCCCGGTGCGCGCGAGGCCAGGGAAGACGGCAGGTATTCCTTGATGGCGACCTGCTGGCCCTCGGTGTCCACCGCCAGGTAGACCACACCAAACCCGCCGGCCGCCAGCTTGCGCACGATTCGGTAACCACCAATGATGGTGTCGGGCGGCAAGGGGGCGGGTTTGACCTTTGACATAATTCGAAAGGAATCCGGAACGCCCCGTTTCGGAGCACAGCACCAGGTAAGGCCCAGAGCCATGGCAGTTTACAGCATGACCGGTTACGCGACCGCCCAATGGGCCGGTCCCACGAGCCTCTCGACCCCTGAGGCCACCGGCGATAACCGCCCGGCGCTCGGCATCGAAATTCGCTCGGTCAACAGCCGCTTCCTCGACCTGAGCTTCAAGCTCGCCGACGACCTGCGCGCCACCGAGCCCACCCTGCGCGAAAAGCTCGCTGCCCGTCTGAAGCGCGGCAAGGTTGAAATCCGCGCCTGGATTGAAGGCAAACAAGACGCCCTCGGCCGCACACCTGGCATGGGTGAGTTGCAGCGCCTGGCCGGCGTGCAAGACGCCATCCGCACCTGGTTACCCCAAGCCGCCCCCCTGAGCGTGGCCGAAGTCATCCAGCTCACCGCCCGCCAAGGTGGCGCC
>Ga0255095_1001067_pt1 | contig 11627 bp, 8 predicted proteins | sample Colum_Law_RepC_8_2_FD_188435 | JGI IMG/M metagenome (GOLD analysis project Ga0255095, IMG submission 188435) | Freshwater microbial communities from Columbia River, Oregon, United States - Colum_Law_RepC_8d | ecosystem: Environmental > Aquatic > Freshwater > River | place: USA: Oregon | collected...
ACCTTCTGGAGCAGGGGGGCAGCGAATCCGCACGCGGTGAGGAGCGTGAGGAGGGCCAGAATTCGCGGCCTGAACAGGATCCGTCGCCAAAGCGGCGCCTGAGCGGGCAGGCTGGCCGCTGGTTTGCTGGTGGGGGCTGATGGTCCTGTGTGACGGGGCATTGTGAAACCGGCAGTTGTTTCCCGGGGGATATTGATTCCAGAAGTCTACCGTGTGTGGAGTTTTCGTCAGCCGGATTCAGCGGGAAACTCCTGAGGGTCTCGGGGTTTGGCGTTGTTGCGTTGGTTGAGGCAGTCTGCGGAAACTCTGCGGTTAACTCGCTGACCGGGTGCTGCCTGCAGTGGCTGAGTGTACCGGCCGGTCCTGATCGTGCTGAACGGGACAGCAGATGCGATCGGCAGAGGCGTCACGATCGGCAGACGGGGCATCGCCGTTTCTGCTGTCAATTTGCTCATTTTGTACGGCAGCCGGGTAAACCGTGGCGCGTTTCGGCAGAAATCCCCTGGCATTCTGCATTTCGTGCCGATGTTCAACAGCAGTGCAGCAGAATCGGCAGCGGAGTGTTCTGCAGGTTGACAGGCCCCGTGAGTGCTGCATGACGCCCGACGACGCGGAGGTCGCGGGGTTGAACTGAAACGGAGTTTGCGTCGCAGCGGATGCGGCGCATCGCAAAAGGGAAGTGCAATGCGACTGAAACGCCTGTGTCTGGCGGCCGTCACGGCTGCCCTGTTGTCCGGCTGCGCTGCTGGTCGCAACGCGTCCGTCAACCTTGTGGAGCAGGTGGACGTGCCGCCTGCCCATGAAAAGCAGTACAATTCCCGAGCGACCAATCGCAGCGGACAGGATCGCGATCCAGCGACCGAGGATTCGGAAAACAGTTCTGTGTTTCCGCGTGGGAAAAGTGTGAGTCAGTCGCGGGTGACGGAGGTGGCGGCTGAATCATACGAGGCCACTGCTTCCGAACTGGACGATTACATCATCGAGACCGGACTACGGGAACGGCTGAGGGAACGGCGTGAGTCCGGTATGTCGGGTACGCCATTTTGTGATCGACTGCGTGAGAATTTCCGGCGTGATGCCTGCGGTGATGACAGTCGACATCCGCTGTGTGATCGATTGCGTGAGCGTCTGCGGGGCGATGGTGATCATCCTCTTTGTGACCGCATTCGCGAGCGGCTGGACGGGGAACGTGACCGCCCTCTGTGCAACTGCATTCGGGACCGTTTGAATGGCGAGGGTGAACGGCCACTCTGCGACGCACTGACATCTCTGTTCTGCTGCGAGCTGCCGGACGGCCCGTGGCCGTTCTGTGGTACGGAAACGTGGGATCCATCCGGGAAGACCTGTCGCTGCAGTGGCAGTACCCGGACAGTGATTCCCCAGCCAGCCCCGGCCACTCCCTACGATGCTCCGCGTCAGCCCGGCAATCAACCGGACTCCGAGGAGTTGCAGCGGCCGTTTCAGGCTCAGCCCGCCATACCGGGGCCCGTTCCGATGCCTTCGGACGTTCCCGAAATTCCTGAAGGATCGATGCCGGAGATCGTTCCGGGGGACGCCGAGAGTGGAAAAATCGTCGAGCCTCCGCTGTGGTTCCGGATCCGGGAACAGTCTCCGGCTCCGTCGATTGAACCGGCGCCGGATGCTGCTCCTGAGCCAACTGCGGATCCGGGTGCGACAACAGAACCTGCCCCCATGCCGGAACCGACGTCGGACACTGAGCCGCTGCCAGTGCCGCCCGCCAGCGAAGATCCGGTAGTGCCGGAAGTGCCCGAAGTGCCCGAAGTGCCCGAAGTACCCGCAGAGCCGACGGCAGAACGACCGGAGCTGCCGCCGCTGCCCTCGGCTGAATCTCAGCCGGCAGCGGAGAATCCACCGGCGACAGTTCCGCCGGCCCCCGCACCTCGCCTGCGTCAGACGCGAATCCCGCGTGGATTTCAGAGACGCGAGTGATGCACGTGGGGATTCAGTGCTGTTTCTTTTCCTTCGGGGGCCGGAAATATCGCTTCGACTCATTTACAGCCGTGCGGCGGGTGGTGAGTCGGACGAGCAGCGTCATGAGGTAGTCTTTCCAGCCTGGAACGACGTACTGACGGCGTTTTTCGAGGGCTCGCAGCGCCTGCTTCACGACTCGCTGTGGTGTCTGAGACGTGTGTTTTTCGAGCCAGCCAACTGCCCCGGCGGTATCAAAGAAATCAGTTCGAGTGACTCCGGGGCAGAGGGCCATGACTGTGACACCGCGACTGCGAGCTTCGGCCCAGAGTGCTTCGCTGAAGTGCAGGATATAGGACTTGCTGGCGGCATAGGCGCCCATGAAGGCCACTGGCTGAAAGGCTGCCTGAGAGGACACGTTGAGAATGGCACCGTGACCTCGAGACAGCATTTCCGGGAGAAACCTCCACGTCAGGTCTGTCAGAGTCAGCAGGTTGACATGCAGCATGCGCCGCACGTCTTCCGGAGCCGTATTTTCGATCTGACCGATGATGCCCATTCCAGCGTTATTGATCAGCAGTTCGACCTGAACTCCCAGTCGCCCGATTTCCTCGTGCAGCAGTCTTCCGGCTTCCGGCTCGGCCAGATCGATCGTAACCACATGGCAGCGGGTGCCATGGCGAGTATTGAGGTCAGTGGCCAGCTCGGTCATGCGATCCTTGCGGCGTGCCGCGAGTATCAGGTGCATGCCGCGACTGGCCAGTTGCACAGCAAATTCGGCTCCGATCCCGGACGACGCGCCCGTGATCAGCGCCCAGCGATCGTTGAATTTGTCCAGCACGTCGAAATCCCGACCAGCAAACCAGTGTCAGTGATTGAACATGAATTCCCGAGTGTTCATCAGTGCCCAGACCAGGTCCTGATAAGCCTCGCGAGCAGCGCGAGCCGGTTCGATGGGATTTCCGGCTGCGTCCGTCTGTGGGGAGATTACGTATTCGACAGCCGTCTGCAATTCCGCAGGAGTCGGTTTTCTGGAAAAGGCGACCACGTACAGTTCTTCAATGCGTTGTTCCACCGGCAGTTCGCTTTTGGCAAGCTGTTCGGCCCGCGCACTGCCGGAGGCCAGTTTACCGCGGATGTCAGCGGCATTCATCAGATGCAGGCTTTGTGAAAGGCTGGAGGACTGGCCTCGCTCGCACTCGCAGACGCTTTCATTTTCCGGTCTGCCGAAGACCCGCAAAAACGGCGACGCGGTATTGTAACTGTTGTCCGGCAACGCGATGGCTCGAGTGCCCGGTGGCAGGTTCGGGAAATCGGTACGAGTTCCTGCGAGGTCGTCGATGGCATCCAGCAGCACCTCGGCCTGCAGCCTTCGCGGATAGTAGCGGCTGTAATTCTGCTGGTCGGCCAGATTGTCGGCCAGCGGAGTGGAACTGAGCTGCCAGGAGGACGAAGTGACAATCAGCCTGACAAGGCCGCGCAGGTCAAAGCGGCTTTCGATGAAGTGTTTTTCGAGGGCCGCCAGCAGTTCCGGGTTGGTGGGCGGATTGCTTTCACGAATGTCATCTTCCGGTTCAATCAGACCGCGTCGGAAGAAATGCTTCCAGTAGCGATTGACGAGAGCTCGGGCGAAAAACGGATTATCGGGAGCTGACATCCAGTCGGCAAGCAGCAGGCGGGGATCCTGATCCGGAGCAATGGCTGGGATGATTGTCCCCAGTGCGGCAGGTGCAATGGCGGCTCCGGTGCGAATATTGACAGCCGTCGCAGCACCCCGCTTGTGGAAAATCATATCTTCGCCGCGAGTCGCTGTAGGTTTGCGACCGACCTGCGAGAAGAATGCTGTCAGGCCGTAGTAATCATTCTGGCTCCACCGTTCAAAGGGATGGTGGTGGCATTGCGCACACTGCATGCGGACGCCAAGAAACAGCTGGGCAACATCTTCCTGCTGCTGCTTGGGCTCCTTGACTCGCTTATACCACGCCACGGGCGGGTTGCCGATCACAGTCCCGGTGGCTGCGAGGATTTCGCGGACGAACTGATCGTAAGGCTTGTTGGCAAGCAGGCTGTCACGCACCCAGGCGTGAAAAGCGAAATTGGAGGTGATGTCGCTGGCATCGTCCCTGCGGTTTTTCAGGAGTGACGTCCATTTGCCGGCGAAAAAATCCGCATGTTCGGGACTGGCCAGCAACCGCTCAATCACCACATCCCGCTTGTCGGTTGCGGTACTGGCCAGAAACTCGCTTGTTTCTGCAGCGGTCGGCAGTCGCCCGGCGACATCCAGAGTCACTCGTCGCAAAAACACGGAATCATCTGCCAGTGCTGAGGCAGGTACGCCCAATTCCCTCAGATTATTGAAGACCAGTTCATCGATGAAGTTTTTTACGGGAGGAAACGAGTCGACCGTGACTCCGAGTGGCACAGAGGCGTTGAAAACCGACACGAGGCCCTGGTAGCGGACCATAATGGAGACCTTGCCGGGCAGATCGGAAACCCTGACAAGGCCGCTTTCCGACACTTCGGCCATGGCTCGATCGTTCGATTCGTAGAGTGCGCGGTGAGTCACGTCACGAATGCTGCCATCAGCGTACTGGGCAGAGACCTGCAGTTGCTGTGTCTGGTGACGCAGGACGGTGCCTTTGGCCGGAGTGACCGCGAGTCGGATCATGGCGGGTGCGGTATTGCCGTCCCACAAGGCTCCATGCCGAATCCATTCGATAAGAATCTGTGCAGCTTCGGAATCTGCTGTGATTCTCCGACCACCGCCGTGCGGCACGGTACCGGTGGCCTTGAGCAGCAGCAGGCTGTTTTCCGGAACAGCGGGGAACAATCGGCGTCCGCGGGCCTCCTTCACGAGGTGTTCGTAGTCTTCAGCCGGTTCGAACCCGAGCAGGGACAGCTGGAATCCATTCTGTCCGTTGCCGGCCTTGGCATGGCAGACACCGGCGTTACAGCCGTGCCGGGTCAGCATCGGCATGACATCATTAACGAAGCTGACTGAAGGCTGCTGGCCGGCCGCGGCAGGCAGCGCGGCGACCGCGGCGCAGGCAATGGCGGCAAAAATCAGCCCTAAACGGCAAAGAATTCCCTGTTTTTTCAACATGACGGCCACCCTGAACGAGTCTGCCCTGCCCTGCACCGCGTCAGACCAGTTCCTTCATCGGCTCGCGAATATCGAGCAGGAACTGAGGTCGGCCCGTGGGATCCGAGATTGTTGTGTTCATGACGTCGATGCCGAGGTTGTGGTAGGCGGTGCCGATGATTTCCTGCACCTGGACCGGTCGGGACACGGCATACTCACCCAGGCGATTGGTGGCACCGATGGCCTGCCCTGCACGAATGCCGCCACCGGCCATCAGGGCACAGCTGACCTGTGGCCAGTGGTCGCGACCGGCACCGTCATTGATGCGGGGGGTGCGTCCGAATTCGCCCCAGACCAGTACAGTGACGTCCTGCAGCATGCCGCGTTGTTCGAGGTCAAGTACGAGTGCGCTGACGGCCTGATCCAGTTTGCGGCCGTGGTCGCGCACCAGATCAAAGTTCTGACCGTGGCTGTCCCAGCGTCCGTACGACAGGGTGACTGAACGAACTCCGGCTTCCACGAGGCGACGGGCCATCAGAATCTGCTCGTTGCAGGTCGGGGCCCCATCGTACTGGTATTTATAAGGCTTGCCGTCGCCGTAGCGTTCGCGAATCTCGGCCGGTTCTTTGGAAATATCCAGAGCGTCTGCCAGTTTGCTGGATGTCAGGACGCCAAAGGCGGCCTGTGTGAAAGCATCCACTCCGGTTATTGAGCCGCGACTGTCGGCAGCGCGCTTCAGCTGATCGAGGCTGGCGAGCAGGGTTTTGCGATCTTCGAGGCGATCGAGGGAAATACCGTTGAGCGTCAGGTCTTCCATGCCTTTACCATTTGGGCGGAATGGCTGGAAGGCAGCACCGAGAAACCCGGCTGGGCCCGGTTCCGACCACGGAACGTGGGATGTTTTTTCGGCCAGCGCGACCGAGGCGGGGATGCCGGGATCGCGTTGTCCGTAGAGTTTTCCGAGGACCGAGCCGATGGCTGGCCGACCGCCGATGGATTCCACATTGCGGCGATTCCAGCCTGTCAGGCACTGGAACCCGTCGTGAGCACCGTCGCAGCCGACCACGGAGCGAACGACCACCAACCGATCCATGATGGCGGCCAGCTGCGGAAAACATTCGCCGATCTGGATTCCGGGGACGGCGGTATCAATCGGGCTGAATTCCCCGCGAATTTCACGGGGTGCTTCCGTTTTGATTTCCCACATGTCCTGATGCGGGGGGCCCCCGCCGAGGAAAATATTGATAATGGCTTTGCCCTGTCGGGCGTTTCCATTGGGTGTTGCCGCTTCAGCTTTCATCAGCGATGCAAGCGTGGCCGGTGCGGCGGAGCCCATCGCGAAGCCACCGATTTTCATAAAGCCACGACGTGCAATGCCGTCGCAGTAACGGGCGGACTGTCCGAGAATGGTAAGCATATGGAAAACTCCGGCGATCAGGAGGGAACCGGAACACCGGCCACCACAGGGACTGCGGAGAACGGTGGAAATCAGGTGGGAGGCACCAGTGACTGTTATTCAGAGAAATCGACAGTCAGAAGCCCCGGCAATCGGGTTTGATTGCGGAGTTCCTTCAAAATTCTGGACCAAAAGTGTGGCGGAGTCCAGTCTTGAAGCGTTGCAGGGGGCGAATCGGGGGAAATTCCGGGGGAATAAATGCGGGGACAGGTGTTTAGTGGGGAAGCGGGAAAAACAATGTTGTTGGCGGCAGCCTGTTCCCGCAGTGGCTGGTGCTGTAGACTGTCGGGCGGGTCTGCTGAGTGAGATTTGGCTCAATTTTTTCTGTCCTACCACAGCGAAAGGCATTCCATGCGGATTTCAGGGCGATGGCTGGCGGCGTTGGCCGTACTGCTGCAGTTGACGATGACGGGGGCGGTTCAGGCTCAGGACAAATGGGTTTCGCTGTTTGACGGCAAGACTCTGGATGGCTGGGAAAAGGTGGGTAGCGACAAGAGCAACTGGGCGGTGGCGGACGGTGCAATCCAGGGCAGTGGTGATGCGTCGATGCTGGTCTGCACCAAAGGGCCGTACAGGAATTTCCGTTACCGTGCGGAAATCAAAATCAACGACAAGGGGAACAGTGGTCTGTATTTCCGCACGACTCGTAAGCCGGGCTTCACGGACGGTTACGAGGCGCAGATCGACAGTACTCATACCGACCCCATCCGCACGGGTTCCATTTACGGCATGAACCATGTGTACAAGCGACTGGTAGAGCCGGACACGTGGTTTACCTATGACCTTGAGGTGCGTGACGACATCTGGCGTGGCCGCCCGATGACGCGGATTCGGGTGACAGTGGATGGCAACGAGCTGTACGAGTATCTGGATTTTGATCTGACGTTCAAGGAAGGTCATTTTGCCTTTCAGCAGCATGATCCGGGCAGCCGGGTTTCGATCCGCAGGGTGGAAGTGATGGAACTTCCGGAAAAGAAGTGAGTGAATCTGATCTGTCAGGAATCGCAGCGGCGGCATGCGTACCATGCCGCCGGTTTTATTTTCGTTTTTGGCTCTGAAACTTTTGGAACTGCCCTGCCCCATGCCGCTGCTGAGTCTGAAGAATCTGACGTTTACGTATACGAAGCCGACACTGCTTGAGAACATCACGCTGCACATAGAGCGTGGTGAGCGGATTGGTCTGGTGGGACGCAACGGTGCCGGCAAATCCACTCTGATGAAGCTGATCGCAGGTGTGCTGCGTCCGGACGACGGGGTGATTGAGCTGCAGTCTGAGGCTGTTGTTGCCCGACTGGAGCAGGAGGTGCCATCGGGGGGTGATCGAACGGCGTTTGAGGTCGCTGCAGACGGTTTTGGGACGCTGGGCCCGTCGGTGGCTGCTTATCGCAGTCTGGGTCATGCGATGGCGGCGGGCCATACGCTGACAGCGGCTGAACAGAAAGCGTATGAGCAGGCCAGTACGGCACTGGCGAATGCGGAGTCGTGGTCGGCTGCGGATGATCTGGAAGAGCTGATGCTGGAGATGCAGTTGTCTCCGGACGTGAAATTTGCGGCGTTATCGGCGGGTATGAAGCGGCGGGTGCTGCTGGCGGCGGCGATGATTCGCCGTCCCGATGTGCTGCTGCTGGATGAGCCGACGAACCATCTGGACATTGAGTCAATTGTCTGGCTGCAGGGCTTTCTGAAGCGGTTTGACGGGACGCTGATTTTCGTGACTCACGACCGAGTATTTCTGCAGGAGCTGGCCAGTCGGATCATCGAGGTGGATCGAGGTCGGGTCTTTGACTGGACGTGCAACTATCAGACGTTTCTGGTGCGGCGTGATGCGCTGCTGGCTGCGGAAGCGATCGAGCAGGCTCAGTTTGACAGGAAGCTGGCGGAGGAGGAGGTCTGGATTCGTCAGGGGATCAAGGCCCGCCGGACGCGCAATGAAGGTCGCGTCCGGGCATTGAAGGCGATGCGTGAGGAACGCAGTCAGCGCCGCCAGAAGCTGGGAACGGCAAAGCTGCAATTGCAGGAGGCTGAACGATCGGGTGCCCTGGTGGCTCGGCTGGAGGATGTTTCGCATGCGTTTGGTGAGCGGCAGGTGATTCGAAATTTTTCGACGACGATCTTTCGCGGCGACAAGGTGGGGATCATCGGTCCCAACGGTGCCGGCAAGTCGACTCTGCTGCGGATCCTGCTGGGTGATCTGCAGCCGACATCCGGAAAAGTCCGGTTGGGTACCAATATTTCGGTCGGCTATTTTGATCAGTTGCGGAGCCAGCTTGATGACACGAAGACAGCGCGGGAGAATGTCAGTGATGGCACCGATCATCTGATCATTAACGGTCAGAAGAAGCATGTGATGGGTTTTCTGCAGGATTTTCTGTTCAGTCCGGACCGTGCGCATACGCTGGCGGGATTTCTCAGCGGTGGTGAGCGGAATCGGCTGCTGCTGGCGAAGATGATGTCCAGGCCGTCGAATGTGCTGGTGCTGGACGAGCCGACGAACGATCTGGATGCGGAGACCCTTGAGCTGCTGGAGGACGTGTTACCGGCGTTTGGCGGGACGCTGTTTCTGGTCAGCCATGATCGAGCATTTCTGAACAATGTGGCGACCAGTCTGATTGTGTTTGAGGGTGCTGGCCGGCTGGGTGAGTATGACGGCGGTTATGATGACTGGATTCGGGTGCGTGATCAGCGTCTGGAGGTGGCTCAGCGGCAGTCCGAGAAGCCTGCGGGAAAGGCGGCTGCGGGGGCTGTGTCCGGCGGGGCAGCAACGGGCAGTGCAGCGGCACCGGTGATGGGGGCATCGGCTGCAGCGGCACCGAAGCGGCGTCTGAGTTTCAAGGAGCAGCGCGAACTGGAGGATCTGCCGGAGCGGATTGCGCGGCTGGAGCAGCGGCAGAAGGAATTGAATGTGGAAATGTCAGCACCTGGTTTTTTTCAGTCCGGCGCGACGCGGATTGCTGCGGTAACGACAGAACTGGGAAGGGTGAGCGACGAATTGCTGCACTGTTATGAGCGCTGGGAGTTGCTGGAGAGTGGCAGTTGACTGGTGGCGTGGAATTCCAGGAGCATACTCAACATGCGGAGTGTCCTGTCAGGCTGGAGACACAGGGCGATGGTGATTGTTCGAACTCTGCTGATGGCGGTCTTGATAGTTATGGGATTGCTGGCATTTTTTCAGCGCAGGATCATGTATCCGGCGACTCAGGCTGAGCGACTGCCGGTGGCTGCCTTTCCTGAGACGGTGCGGCAGTTTGCCGAGGCTGCGGATGTGCGACTGCGGACGGCCGATGGGGCCGAGATTGGAGCCTGGCATCTGCGCTCACAGTCCGGACGAAACAGTCGGCTGATGCTGCTGTTTCACGGTAATGCCGGCCATCGCGGCGGCCGCACCGGCTGGTACCGGCTGGCGGCTGGTCTGCGGTGTGATGTACTGGCGATTGATTATCACGGCTACGGGGATTCTGAGGGCAGTCCGACCGAGCAGCACCTGATCAATGACGCACAGGCAGCCTGGCAGCATGCGACAGGGGCACTGGGATATCGTCCTGAGCAGATCGTGATTACGGGTGAATCACTGGGTGGTGGGGTGGCCGTGCGGCTGGCAGCGGACGTCTGTCGAGGCGGACAGAAGCCGCATGGACTGCTGCTGGTGGCAACCTTTGATTCGATGCTGAATGCGGCCGGTTTTCATTTTCCGTGGCTGCCGGTGGGGCGACTGCTGCTGGATCGTTATCATTCGGATCAGCAGATTGCAGATGTGATGTGTCGGATCGTGCAGTATCACGGGGATCAGGACGTGGTGGTACCTCTGTCGCTGGGGCAGCGGTTGCATCAGCGGGCGCGGGCAGTATCGGTGGATGGAATTCCCAGACAGTTTCGACTGTTGCCCGATTCCGGGCACAACGGTCTGTTGCAGCAGCATGCCGTGACGTTTCGCCGCGAGCTGGGTGAGTTGTTCAGCGAGTGACTTGCGGTCTCGCCGGATTCTGCTGAAATCGGGAGCGTCGTTGGCGGATTTTTGTTGCATTCCGCCGCAGGAGTGTTCCGTGGCAGGAGTACTGCGCTATGCGTTTGCTGAGTCTTCAGCTGGTTCCCGTGGTGCTTGTCTGTCTGTCGTGGTGCAGTCCGCGGATGCTGGCGGACGAGGTGCAGGTGGTGGTGGGAGGACTGTTGTCATCCGAAGGTGGTGACTGGAAGCCGGAGACGAGTCCTCTGACAGCACCGTTCGGGGTGGCATTTGATCGTGCAAAGACGATGTGGATTGTGGAGCTGGAGGGGGGGCGAGTGCATCGCCTCGTGGCTGGCGGGCGACTGCAGCATGCTGGTGGTGATGGATCGCGCAGTTATCGGGGGGATGGCGGGCCATTGGCGCAGGCCACCTTCGATGGCATGCACAACTGTGCTGTGCTGCCCAATGATGATCTGCTGATTGCGGACAGCTGGAATCACTGTGTGCGTCGGGTATCGGCGGAGACGCAGGTGATCAGTACGATCGCAGGTACGGGGAAGCAGGGATTCAGTGGAGACGGTGGACCGGCTGTGCAGGCGACCTTTGACTATGTGATGTGCATCACGTTGAATCCTGCGGCCACTGTTCTGCATATTGCGGATCTGAATAATCGTCGTGTGCGGGCACTGGATCTGAAGACGGGGGTGGTGCGGACTGTGGCGGGCAACGGGCAGAAGGGGGTGCCGGCGGATGGCTCAGTTGCTGTGGATGCTCCGCTGATTGATCCGCGAGCTGCGGCGGAGGATTCGGTGGGGCGATTGTATGTGCTGGAGCGTGGTGGTCATGCGCTGCGGGTGGTGCTGGGGGACGGGACAATTCGCACGGTTGCGGGGACCGGGCGTCAGGGATTTGCTGATGGAGGCCCGGCTGAAGCTCAGTTCGGTTCTCCCAAGCATCTGTGTGTGGGGGCGGGGGATCGAATTTACATCGCGGATGATCAGAATGGTGCGATTCGCGTGTATGATCCGAAAACGCAGCGGGTTTCGACGGTGCTGGGGCGGGGGTTCGGAGATTCGAAGATTCGGTTGAAGAATCCGCATGGTGTCACGGTGCACGATGGATGGCTGTATGTTGTGGACATGGGGAACAATCGGATTCTGCGGCTGCGCGAGCCGTGATATGCGGATCGGGCTGGAACGCTGCAGATGACAGAAGTG
>Ga0255095_1001070_pt1 | contig 11570 bp, 7 predicted proteins | sample Colum_Law_RepC_8_2_FD_188435 | JGI IMG/M metagenome (GOLD analysis project Ga0255095, IMG submission 188435) | Freshwater microbial communities from Columbia River, Oregon, United States - Colum_Law_RepC_8d | ecosystem: Environmental > Aquatic > Freshwater > River | place: USA: Oregon | collected...
GGGTTGGATCTGTGGGGTGCAGAAAATCGGGCAGTGATTCGAAGGTCATCCAGTCGGTGCTGCGTTGTTCGTGTGTGGTGGTGATGGACACGTCGAGCAGTTCCGGGTGTCGAAATCCGGTTCGCAGCAGCCAGCGGATCAGCAGGTCGACAGAGGGAATGAACCAGACGTTGCGCATTTTGGCGTAGCGTCCGGGTGGCACGAGGACGGTTTCGGGTCCACCTTCGACGACCAGTGTTTCCAGTACCAGTCGTCCGCCGGGTCGCAGGGTATTCCACAGCAGTTGCAGGTGTTCGATCGGGCTGGTTCTGTGGTACAGGACTCCCATGGACACCGCGATGTCGAACAGTGCGGGTGCGTTTGCGAGTGCCTCGTCGGCGAGTGGGAGCAGGAAGTGTGGAGTGTTGCGGGGAGCATATCTGCGGAGGAATTCGAACTGCATGACGTAGAGGAGGAACGGATCGAGTCCCAGCACCAGTGAGGCTCCGGCTTCCAGCATTCTCCAGCCGTAATAACCATTGCCGCAGCCGACATCGACCACGTGGCAGCCGCGGAAATCGATGCTGCGGGCAAGTCGATCCCATTTGAGGTTTGACCGCCATTCGGTATCGATCAGTGTGTTGAAGAAGCGGAACGGTCCTTTGCGCCAGGGGTGCAGGGTTTTGAGCAGGGCGGGCAGGGCGTTGTCGTCAGCGGGGCTGAGTGTTCCGGTCACAGCGACTGCGGCATCGACGGTGTGGATGCGTGCGTCGGGGCAGTCGGGCAGTCGGTCCCAGGTCTCGGTCCACAGTGGCAGGTGTCCATTGCGTCCGGGTGCGACTGCGGCGGCAGTCTGTTGACTGAGCGCAGCGGCCCAGTCGTGATGCTGCAGAGACTGCAGGTGGTCATACAGTGGCTGAGCATTGAGGAGGGCCGGGGGCATGATCCTGTCAGACGCCTCCGAGTTCGGTGGCGCGGGCGACGCGTCCGATGGCCAGCAGGTAGGCGGCAGTGCGGAGCGGGACCTTCTTTTCGACGGCGATCGTCCAGATGCGATTGAAGCTGCGAGTCATGTACTTTTCCAGCTCTTCACGCACGCGGCTGAGATCCCAGCGGAAGTACTGCTGGTTCTGCACCCATTCGAAATAACTGACTGTGACTCCGCCGGCATTTGCGAGGATATCCGGCAGTACGGGGATTTCGCGCTGGCGGAAGATGGCATCGGCCTCGGGCGTGATCGGACCGTTGGCTGCTTCGACGATGAACTTTGCCCGAACATCGTGCGCGTTTTCGGCGGTCAGGACATTGCCCAGTGCCGCGGGGATCAGTACGTCTGCATCCAGCAGCAGCAGTTCGGCATTTGAGATGGGTGTGCCACCGGGGAAGCCTTGCAGAGTCTTTTGGGTGGCGGAGTATTCGAGGGCTGCGGGGATATCAATGCCGGCGGGGTTGAAGAGACCACCGTTGACATCCGAGATGGCAATGATGCGGGCTCCGGCCTGCTGCAGGCAGGAGGCAGTGTAGGTGCCGACATTGCCAAATCCCTGAATGGCAAAGGTGCTGTTTTCGGCAGTGCGGTTGAAGCGACGGAGAAAGGCGAGTGTGAGGTTGGAGACACCGCGTCCGGTGGCTTCTTCGCGTCCTTCAGCACCGTACAGGTCCACGGGTTTTCCGGTGACGCAGGCCGGTGCAAAGCCATGAAACTTCTGGTACTGATTCATGATCCATGCCATGGTCTGGGAGCTGGTGCCCATATCGGGAGCGGGAATGTCCTTGTCCGGTCCGAACAGGTCATGAATTTCGTCGACGAAGCGTCGGGTGAGTCGTTCGAGTTCATCGACGGAAAGGTCGCGGACATCAACGCTGATCCCGCCTTTGGCTCCGCCGTAGGGGATATCGACGACGGCGGTTTTCCACGTCATGAGTGAGGCCAGTCCGAGGACTTCATCTGCATTGACTTCGTGATGGTAGCGGAGTCCGCCTTTCATGGGTCCGCGGGCGCTGTTGTGCTGCATGCGGTATCCGATGTAGGTGGCGATTTGTCCATTATCGCGGCGGATGGGTACCTGGACTTTGATTTCGCGTTCCGGAGTGACGAGCAGATCTTTCATGCTGTCGGAGAGGCCCATGATGGAAGCGGCTTCTTCGAAATACTGCTGAGCGGCTTCAAAAGCGGACTTCATGGGGGGCCTTTCCGGAGAGTAGGTTTTTGGGGGGTGCTCAGCATCTGCCTGCATTCTCTCACTCGGACCGTAATTTGTCACGGGATTCCTGAATTCAGGGTGGTGTGAAGCTGGGATTGGAGTTGGAGGATGCCGGCCGAACCTGCCGTCAAATCGGATTTTTCCCCCGAAAAGCCCCGCTTTTTCGATGGACTGTCGCATTGGAAGTCCGATGCGATTAAGATCGGTGGAGTAGGTCAGGCAGCCTGACCGCGCGAAGTGCCAGTTCCGGGTCGGGTGAAGCATGCACCGAATCCTGTTGTCAGTGGTCTTTTTGAGCGGGTTGCTGTCGGGCGGCGTGCTGTCGTCTGTCATTGTGTTGGCGGACGAAGTGGCGGGTCCGTTGCGGTGCATTCCGTCGCAGTTGGTGTTAACGGGACCTGAGTCAGCGGATCAACTGGTGGTGTTGCGTGGTCAGGGTGTTGCAGCCACGGATGTGACTCGTGACTGCAGTTTTCAGGTGTCTGATCCGGGTCTTGTGCAGATCAGTTCCACGGGTCTTGTGTCTGCTCAGCGTGACGGTGCTGGAGTGCTGACAATTCGGCTGGGTCAGCAGCAGTTGCAGGTCGCGGTGCAGGTGCAGTCGGTAGCGCAGCCTGCACCGGTCTTATTTCGTCAGGATGTGCTGCCGATACTGACTCGAGCGGGCTGCAATTCGGGTGGTTGTCATGGCAAGGCTGAGGGTCAGAATGGATTTCGGCTGAGTGTTTTCGGTTACGATGCGGCTGCGGATCATGCGGCGATTGTGCTGGAGGGTCGTGGTCGGCGAGTTTTCCCGGGAGTTCCAGCGGAAAGTCTGTTTCTGCAGAAGGCGACGGCGGGGATACCGCATGGTGGTGGCCAGAAGATCGCGGCGGGTTCGCGCTGGCATCAGACGCTGTTGCGATGGATGTCGGAGGGGATGGTGCTGGAGCCGGACAGTGGTGATCCGGTGGTGGAGATTCTGGTTGAGCCGTCCGAGGTGTCGTTATCTGCGCGGGGAGTTCAGCAGTTGCGAGTGACGGCGCGGCTGAGTGATGGCCGATTGCGTCCGGTGACGTCTGAGGCAGAGTATCAGTCCAATCAGGACGGGATAGCGACGGTGGACCGGGATGGTTTTGTGGCGTCGACGGAGGTTCCTGGCGAGGCTGCGATTCTGGTGCGTTATGCGGGGCATGTGACGATCTGCCGTGTGACTCGTCCGCGGCAGTCGGGACAGTTTCAGCGTCCGCCGGAGCACAATTTCATTGATGGTCTGGTGTGGGACAAGCTGCAGCAGTTGAATATCCAGCCGGGCGAGCTGGCGGGGGACGGGGTCTGGCTGCGTCGCGTGTATCTGGACACGATCGGGACGTTGCCGACTGCCGCTGAGGCTCGGCAGTTTCTGGACGATCCGTCCGGTGACAGGCGGCAGCGAACGATTGAGCGTCTGCTGCAGCGTTCTGAGTATGCGGACTACTGGGCTCAGCGGTGGTCTGATCTGCTGCAGGTGGATAAGGACACGGTGACTCCGGAGGGCGCTGTCGCGATGACTCGCTGGATTCATTCCCGGATTGCGGCGAACGTGCCTTTCGATCAGTTTGCGCGGGAGGTGCTGACGGCTCAGGGGTCGACGCTGTCGGAATCTCCGGCGGGTTTTTATCAGGTCCAGGAGACTCCTGAGAAACTGGCGCGGGCGGTGAGTCAGTTGTTTCTGGGTGTGCGACTGGAGTGTGCGCAGTGTCATCATCATCCGTTTGAGAAGTGGGATCAGTCGGACTATTTCGGGTTTGCGGGAATGTTCACGGGTGTGGAGCGGAAGGCTGCGTCGGGTGGTGGTCAGAAGATTACAGCGCGGGCCGGAACGGCTTTGAAGCACCCGCGTACGGGACTGGACGTGGCACCTCGTCCTCCGGGAGCTGTGGACTGGCAGTTGCCTGAGCAGGGTGACTGGCGTCGGGGGATCGCTGACTGGATGACGGGGCCTGGGAATCCCTACTTCGCAAGGACTCTGGCGAACCGCATCTGGGCTCATTATCTGGGTCGTGGTCTGGTGGAGCCTGTGGATGATCTGCGGGCAACGAATCCGGCATCGAATGAGCCGTTGCTGGCGGCTCTGGCGAAGCATCTGCAGGACACGGGTTATGATGTGCGGCGTTTTACGGCGACGATTTTGAATTCGCGGGTGTACCAGTTGAGTGCCCGTTCGACTCCTGAGAATGCTCTGGACGAGCAGAACTATTCGCATGCGGTGTGGAAACCGTTGCCTGCGGAGGTGTTGCTGGACTGTGTCTCACAGGCGACTGGGGTACCGGCGCAGTTCAATGGCTGGCCGGTGGGTTATCGTGCGATACAGGTCTGGGACAACAAGCTGCCGTCGGCATTTCTGGAGGTGTTTGGTCGACCGGCGCGGCAGACGGTCTGTGCGTGTGAGCGGGGCGTGGAGCCCAGCATCGCGCAGGCACTGCATCTGATGAATTCCGAGGAGACGACGTCGCGGATTCACAGTCGTGCGGGCACGGCGGCGCGTCTGTCTGCCTCGCAGTTGTCCGACGACGAGGTGATTGAGGAGTTGTATCTGGTGACGTGCAGTCGTCGTCCGACCTCTGCGGAGCTGGAGTTGACTCGGCAGGTCTTCAGGGAAGCGGGTGACCGTCGAGCGGCGACGGAGGATCTGTTGTGGACGTTGTTGAATTCTCGTGAGTTTGTGTTCAACCACTAGAGAGTTTTCAGTTTTCGGTGTTCAGTGTTCAGTTTTCAGTGTTCAGTTTTCAGTTTTCAGTGTTCAGTGTTCGGTGTTCAGTTTTCGGTGTTCAGTGTTCAGTTTTCGGTTTTCAGTTTTCGGTTTTCAGTTTTCGGTTTTCGGTGGGGAGAGTAGAGAGTAGAGAGTAGAGGCAAGAGAGTAGAGGCAAGAGAGTAGAGGCAAGAGAGTAGAGGGTGGAGAAGGGGGAAGCGATGTCCGAGCGTTTGCGTGGTCGGGGTATTTCTGTGTCTGCTGCGGGGGGTTATCTGGAGCGGCGGCGGATGCTGAAGTTGGGTGGTACGGGAGTGCTGGGTGGTCTGAGTCTGCCGCTGTTGCTGCAGTTGCAGGCTGAGGCTGCGTTGCCGGTGGCGGCGAAAGCGAGGGCGTGTATTTTTTTCATGCTGGAGGGTGGTCCCAGTCACATTGACATGTGGGATCTGAAGCCGGAGGCTCCGGCGGAGATTCGTGGTCCGTTCAAGCCCATTTCGACCTGTGTTCCGGGGACTCAGATCAGCGAGCTGCTGCCGTTGTCGGCGGGGATTGTGGACAAGTTCACGATCCTGAGGTCTCACAGTCACAAGGACAATGCTCATCAAACGGGTCGTCACTGGGTGTTGACGGGATATCCGCCCAGTTTTGCGGATGGTCAGGCGAAGGGGATACCGTTCAACGAGTTGTATCCATCGATTGGTTCGATTATTTCGCGGGAGCTGGGTCCGCGTGGTGCGGTGCCGCCGTATGTGGAGATTCCGAACGGACTGGGTCCGGGTGGTCCGGGATTTTATGGTGCGAAGTATGGTCCGTTCACGATTGACAATGATCCGGTGCAGGCGGATTTCCGGGTTCGTGATCTGGACATTCCCGGTGCGGTGAGTGAGGAGCGGTTTGCGCGTCGTCAGCGACTGTTGCAGGGAGTGGAGCAGCTGGGTGCGGGCAGTGAGGCGGCGGGTCGTGCTGAGATGCTGCGGTCGTATTATGAGAAGGCTGTGGATCTGGTGACATCGCCGGAGGCGCGGCGGGCTTTTGATCTGCAGGCGGAAGACCACCGGGTGCGTGAGCGTTATGGTTTCACGTCGATCGGTCAGTGTGCGCTGATGGCGCGGCGGCTGGTGCAGGCCGGATGTCGTTTCATTGGCATCGATCATGGAAGCTGGGATACGCATTTTGACAACTTCACCAGCCATGAAAAAACACTGGTGCCTCCAACGGATCGGGCGTTGTATGCATTGCTGTCGGATCTGGATGAGCAGGGCATGCTGGATGAGACGCTGGTGGTGATGATGGGTGAGATGGGGAGGACTCCGCGAATCAACAAGGATGCGGGTCGTGACCACTGGTCGCAGTGTCAGACGGTGATTCTGGCGGGTGGTGGGATTCGTCGGGGAGCTGTGGTTGGTGCCAGTGACGAGACGGCCAGTTATCCGACGACTCAGCCGTACGGCATTCAGGATCTGCTGCGGACCATTTTTGGGTTGCTGGGGGTGGATGCGGACCGCATCTATCAGACTCCGGTGGGACGTCCTGTGCAAATTGTGAATGGTGGTCATCGGATTGAAGAGTTGCTGGCTTGAGTGGTGTCTGTGGAGTGGAAGTCAGGGCATGCTGAGGATTGGATTTGCCGGACTGGATTCTTCGCACTGCACGGCATTTGCCAGGCTTCTTCTGGAGGACTGTGTACCGGGTGGATTGCAGGGGGCGCGGATTACGGCTGGCTGGCCGGGAGGTTCTGCTGATTTTCCGTTGAGTCGTGACCGGGTGCAGGGCTTTACAGAGGAGATGCGGAGCCTGGGGACGGTGATAACGGCGACAGTGGAGGAACTGCTGCAGCAGTGTGATGCTGTGATTCTGGGCAGTGTGGACGGTCGTCAGCATCTGGGTCTGGCGGAGCAGATCTTTGCGGCGGGCAAGCCTGTGTTTGTGGACAAGCCGCTGGCGCATAATCTGGCGGATGCGGCTCGGATCGCGTTGCTGGCTCGTCGTTATGGTACTCGCTGGTTCACTGCTTCAGCATTGCGATTTCAGGCGGAGTTGCGGGGTTTACTGGACGAGTTGCGGGGCGAGCGGGTTGTGGGTTGCGAGGCCTTTGGGACTTTGCGGGCGGGGATTGGGCATCTGCAACTGGCGTGGTACGGCATTCATGGTCTGGAAGTGCTGTATGCGGTGATGGGTGCGGGTTGTCGCGAGGTGCGGCGTGTGCAGACGGCCAGTGGAGATCTGACGACGGGCATCTGGGAGGATGGTCGGGTAGGTGTTTTTCGGGGGCTGGCTGATGAACGGCAGGCGGTGGGCTGGGGAGTAACGGTGTTTGGCAGTGCGTCGATTCGTCAGTTGCGTTTACCGGCGGAGTATCCGGCGTTATTGGGTGAGATTGTGCGTTTTTTTCAGGGCGGTGCGGCTCCGGTGTCGGAGGCTGAGATGCTGGAGCTGTTTGGTTTCATGGAGGCTGCGGACGCCAGTCTGGCGGCGGGTGGAGCAGCGGTGCGAGTGGCGGATTGTCTGCGAAGGGCGGGTGTATGAGTCGAGTGCTGTTGAGTGTGGTGCTGCTGCTGTTGTGGGGTGTTGCTGGCGGGCGGGGTGTGTTGCTGGCGACCGACAGGCCCAACTTTGTGATTATTTATGCGGATGATCTGGGGTATGGGGATCTGTCGTGTTACGGGCATCCCTCGATTCGGACTCCGAATCTGGATCGGATGGCTGCTGAGGGCCAGCGGTTTACGGAGTTTTACTCAGCCGCGGAAGTGTGTACTCCCAGTCGAGCGGCGTTGCTGACGGGTCGGTATCCGGTGCGGAACGGGATGTGTCACAATCGCTTTCGGGTGTTGCGCAACAATTCGGCGGGTGGTCTGCCGAAGGATGAAGTGACGATCGCCGAGTTATTGCGAGGGGCGGGTTACAGGACAGCTGCGGTGGGCAAGTGGCATCTGGGGCATTTGCCGGAGCATCTGCCGCAGCAGCATGGTTTTGAGCAGTATTTCGGGATGCCGTATTCGAATGACATGCTGCCTGCTGCGGATGCACCGGCGGGGCGTGGTAAATTCTTTGTGGAGCAGAATGATTACTGGAAGACGCCATTGATTCGCGGGACTGAGGTCGTGGAGGCTGCTCCGGATCAGCGGTTACTGACGCGTCGCTACACGGAGGAGGCTGAGCAGTTCATCAGGGAGAGTGGGGACCGACCGTTTTTTCTGTATCTGGCGCACAGTTTTCCACATGTGCCGCTGTTTGCATCGGCGGAGTTTCGTGGGCGCAGTGCAGCGGGAATTTACGGCGATGTGGTGGAGGAGCTGGACTGGAGTGTGGGGCGAATTCTGGATCTGCTGCGTTCCCGGGGTCTGGCAGAGAAAACGATGGTGGTGTTCAGCAGTGACAACGGTCCGTGGCTGATTTTTGATGCGCATGGTGGTTCGGCAGGGCTGCTGCGTGACGGCAAGGGGTCGACGTGGGAAGGCGGGATGCGGGTACCAGGAATCGTGTGGTGGCCGGGTCGGATACCGGCGGGTGTGATTCAGCGGGAGCTGGCCTGCACAATGGATCTGCTGCCGACGATTGCGGGATTCAGTGGTCAGCCGCTGCCTGAGGTTGCACTGGATGGGCGCGATCTTGCGCCATTGCTGCTGGGGACCGGTGTTGTGGAGCGTGATGCGTACATGTACTATCGCGGGACGACGTTGTATGCGTGTCGTCGCGGCCCGTGGAAAGCGCACTTTCTGACTCAGACCGGTTACGGTGTTCCGGAGCCTGAGCGACATGATCCGCCGCAGTTGTATGAACTGCGGGTGGATCCTGGTGAGCGCTGGAATGTGGCGGATGCGCACCCTGCGGTGCTGGCAGAGATTCAGGCTGCCGTGGAGCGGCATCGTGCGACGCTGCAGCCCGTGGAGACTCAGTTGGAGGCCACGGTCCCTGAGCAGCCGGCAGTGAAGCCGCCGTCGCGGTGATGATCATTCCATGGGGATTTCGACGGGGCGATCCGCCGGCAGTGCTGCGCGGCGACTGGTTTGTGGGGTACTTTTCTGAGGCGGTCCGAAGTGCAGGTCGCCGGCGGTGTCTTCGTCTGCGACGGGTATTTCGGCGGTGCTGCCGGTGACATCTTCCGACGGTTCTGCGGCGGTCAATTCCGAGTCAGCTTTGTCGACGGATTGTGCGGCCTTGTTGATGGGCTGTTTCCGGGTGGATTTGGTGGCGGTGGGTTTCGGTGGACTGGGTTCTTCGGTGAGGTCCAGTCCGCCACGGGTGCGAGTATTGGCCGCGGTGCGGGTGTTGGTATGAGTGCGGGTGCTGGCCGAGCTTCCGGAGGGCAGTGAGAGGTTGCCGCGTGGGCGGGGTGCCGGGGTTTGACCCACAGCATGCACGACTCCGCCTGCTTCCGTACCGGTGTCACTGGTTTGCAGTGCGGCCTGTCGCACGCTGTCAGCTGGTCGTCCGAGGAATCGGGCGGCGATGTCTTCTCGCATTGATTTGCGGACGTGCAGAACGGTCTTGTTTTTCATGGTGCAGGAGATTTCATCGATGACCCATTCTCCGGCTTCGCGAACGAGTGTGACGGTGGTGTTATTGCGGCTTCCAAGCTGGACAACGGCGGTCTGGGGGGACTGCTGGACGGTGAGTACGGGTTGTTTCAGCAGTTGAGGAATGGAGTCGAGGTTTTCGGGAAGTTCGCGAACATTGCTCCAGACCAGTCGATTGAAATCGCTGGAGGTCATTTTGCGAAGGGTCTCGATATCGTCAGTCTGCCATGCGCGGGCAAAGTCGATGATGGGAACGGAAACCAGCAGTTGTGTTTTGAGGGAGGCGACTGCCAGATCGGCGCCGGGGTATTGCAGGTCAGTGACGACGAGTGAGCCATTTTCGTCTTCCATGATGACACTGCAGAGCAGGCCATCGGCGGACTGCAGCTGCAGTTCGGTGGCTGATCCTGTGGAGTTGGTTTCGACGAGTTCCAACTGGCCACCTGGTACGGAGTTCAGAGGAAACTCGGAGAGCCAATCCTGATCAATTCGGCTCCAGATGCCTTCGTTGAGCTGAGTGGAGGACACCTGTCGGAGGATGGGCAGATCGTGATCGTGCAGAGCGGCGATAAAGAGCATGGCACGAGCGGGTGCGGTGAAGGCGGCTTTCAGGCTGCGCTGTTTCTGGCTGCGCTGATCGTAGAGTGTGACATCTGAGACGATGAAGGATTTTTCGACATCGGCGAGTTCTGCTTTTCCGCCGGAGTTTTCGGCGGAGGAATCCGGGGACTGCAGATCGAGTCTTACGACGTGCTGGGTGTCAGGGAGGATGACGGTCAGTTTGCCGGCAAACGACTGGATCTGCACGTTTTCCGGAGCGTGGTCCGGTCGCGGCAACTGGATGGTGTCGAGGTCACCGATGCTGAGTGAGCTGTCGAAGAATCGAGTTTCGCTGACGAGCTGCAGTTGTTCGAGATCCTGCTGGTTGTAGGCTTTGAGGAAGCTGGTTACGGCAAGGATAGCGCGGGCCTGTCTGAGGACGGAGCCGGGGTGGTGATCACCGCGACTGTTGCGGAGGCTGTTGCGGTGTTCGATGTCCGACACCTTCCAGCGGTCATCTTCGCGGACGACTTTCACGAGGAAGTAGCCGTTCTTTGCGGGAAGTTTGCCGACGGCATCGGTGTCATTCATCTGGATTTCGGGTCGGCGTGCCATGTCGGGGGAGTATTCGGCGAGGATTTCTTCGGTCAGGTAGACTCGCCATGGTTCCGGCAGAGCATCGAGGGAGGTGGCCATTTCGGTGGAGACGGCCTGCAGGACATCTTCGCGGCTGCCTGTTTCCCATGTGCCGAGGAATTCGCGGAGGGTGATCAGGAGGTCCATGAGTTCGACGGCGGATTTGGTGGAGCGGGTACCTTTTTTCTGTTGTCGGAGCATGACGTCATCGATCACCCAGCGTCCTTTGGCGGGGTCTTTGACGAGGATGAACTGGTATTTGGTGGTTCCGGTTTTTTCCTTTGCGACGGTTTCGCAGCGGCCCTGTTCGTCGTGGGTGCTTTCAACGATTTCCAGTTCGCCTTTGGGCAGTTTGAGGATTTCGAGATCGCGGAAGGAATCGGGAGCGCGGAGTGCGGAATTTTCGAAGCGAGTGGAGATGGTGCGACGGAACTCGGCTTCCTTGTTTTCGTTGAGTGCGGCGGTGAATCTGGAGATGACTCGCAGTTCGGTGCCGTGTTCGAGTATGTCCGGTTTCTGCATGAGTCCGGACCATGTTTCAGCGCGAAACAGTGAGGTGGTGCAGCCGCTGGTGCAGGCGATGAGCATGCCGAGTGCGATCAGGGCGGAAGATTTCAGGGGAAGCCGGGTCATGGGAAGACTCCTGCAGTGCTCCGATTGGGTGGCTGCACTGCTGTGTCCGATCTGGGAAAGGAGAGTGAGGGGCTGGATCAGCGGAAGGGGTCCGGAGTCGGCAGGGAAGGGTTTGAAAGGCGGTTCGTTGTCGCAGTTCGAGTGCGGGCGGTCAACAGCCTGAATCTGTGAAACGTGGGGTGGGCTGGCAGGTGAACGTGTGTGTTGTGCGGGGATCGGCGAAATTCGCATGCTGTGGGTGGCAGTCGGCGAAAAGCGGTTTTTCCGGGGGAGCGAATGCAGGCAAAAACTGCCGAGAGTGGTGGCGTGCTGTTTGGAGGCATCAATCGGATTAAACCGTCCTCTGACGAG
>Ga0255095_1001081_pt1 | contig 11494 bp, 8 predicted proteins | sample Colum_Law_RepC_8_2_FD_188435 | JGI IMG/M metagenome (GOLD analysis project Ga0255095, IMG submission 188435) | Freshwater microbial communities from Columbia River, Oregon, United States - Colum_Law_RepC_8d | ecosystem: Environmental > Aquatic > Freshwater > River | place: USA: Oregon | collected...
CATACACACAGTGACAGTCCTCAGGCAACTCACTCGACACCAGCCCACGCAGCGTCGGACACCACGCCTCATTCGTACTGGCCTTCAGACGGGGATACTTCGAACCCACCTTACTGCCCGAACGCACAACACCACCGGGAAACGGCAATGCCACCCCACGCAACCCGCGAATCGCATCCACCGCACACTCCGCTGCCGCCAGTGTGACGCCAGTCTCCACACCGCAAATCAGCAGATTGCCTCCCGCGACACCCGTTACCGTCCCAAACTCGTCCTCACAGACAAACTCACCATCCATCACCGGAATTCGCCAGTACCGCCGACCATCGATCAGCTTCGACTGCTGAAAACCATCACCGAAATACCGCAACCCACCGCCAATCCGCACCCGCTTGTCCTTCGGACAGTCCGCCAGACCGTTGAAACACGCCGTTCCCGGACACGTCAGCACACACTGACCCACACGATTCTGCAACGCCTGCCCCAGAGCCTGAACCGAAAAACCGAAGGCCAGCACGGAGATCCCCGGACGGCCATCCGGAGTCTCCTCGGGACCCAGCTCCGACTCCACCGCCGCCTCCAGATCACAGGCAATCACACTCGTCGCATTCCCGCAAAACACCGTCGCCGCCGTCCGCGCCCACCGCAGACTGTCCGCTGTGATCACCAGACGCGCCGCCTTGATCGGAAATGCCTCCGCAAACGTGTCCGCAATCCGCACACCCTGCAACTCCAGTACTCCGCTCTCCGCCAAAACCACACCTCCCGCTTCCAACATCTCACCCACTGACCACCCAAAACTGAACACTGAAAACTGAACACTGAACACCGACTCCGTGACCTGCTGCACCAGAATCAACGCGAAATCCCAGGTACTCCGACCACGCAAACAATTCAGGTGCCGTCAGCAATTCGAGGAACAATTCAACTACGATTACGATCAGGGGCACCACGCACTCGCATCGCAATCGCTCATCCCTTGTCGCAATTCATGCCCTCCGGCATTGCACCATCCCCCCGCCGTGCCCCCAATGCGATTTTTCCGTGACATTCCGTGACATTCCGTGGACTTCCGTGGACTTCCGTGGCGAAAAAACTCGCCACTGCCCACTCCCCACCGACAACTGAACACTGCCAACTGCCAACTGACAACTGAAAACCGAAAACCGAAAACCGAAAACCGAAAACCGAAAACCGAAAACCGAAAACCGAAAACCGAAAACCGAAAACCGAAAACCGAAAACCGATAGCCTACGATCTCGCAGCCATCGCTGCCAGCACACCCGCACATTTCCCCGGAATCCCTCGTTCCTGCCGGATTGCTGGAGATTCCCGAACCATCGTGTAAACTGCTCGCATGGCCGAGCAACCCCTGCGAGTGCTGCTGCTGGACGGCGAACTCACCTTCCGTGGTTCGTCGCTGCTCACCCTGCGCATCGCCCGCGGTCTCGAAAAACGCGAACTTGAAACCGCCCTCGTCTGCACCAGCTGCTCAGGACTCGACCCGTCCCTGCTCCACGCAGTCCGACTGCACGAAATCCCCGGACTCGATGTCCCCGTCTGGGGACGACTCGTCGCACGCACCATCTACCGCGATATCAAGGACCAGCGCCCCGACGTCATTCACCTCCTCGACAGTCGCCTGCTCCACACCGCCTCACGACTCGCCGAAAAACTCAAACGCCCCCTCCTGCTCAGTGTCGGAGGCCACGACGAAGCCGAATCCCTCATTCTGCGCAGCCCCGTACCACAGCTCAGAACCATCATCTCCGTCAGCGACAGCGTCCAGTCCAGACTGCCTCCCGGCCCCGTCATGGACAAAATCGAAAAACAGGTCATCCTTCCCGGAGTCGAAGTGCCGGACTCCACCGGAATCGATCAGCCACTCGATGATGATCGACCACCCGTCATCGGTATGGCCGGTCCACTCGAAGTTATCAAGGGCGCCTCCTTCTTCCTCCGCGCCTGCCATCGCGTCGTTGATGCCGGACTGGATATCCGCATCGTCATCGCCGGCAGTGGACCCGAAGAACACAGCCTCCGCCAACTCGCCGCCTCACTCGACCTCTCACGTCGCCTCACCTTCGTCGACGGCGGTGTCTCCATGACAGGCTACCTTTCCGCCATCGATATCTTCTGCCTCCCCTCGCTCCAGCAGGGCATCGGAGTGCTGATGCTGGAAGCCATGGCACTCGGAAGACCCGTCATCGCCTCAGGTGTTGGCGGAGTCCTCAGTGTGATCCACGATCGCGAAAACGGACTCATCGTGCCGCCCTCCGACAGCCGCCTGCTCGCAGACCGCATCATCGAACTCCTTCGCAATCGCGACATGGCACGCAGCATCGCCGCCGCCGGACAACAACTCGTCAGCACCAGATTCCGCGAAGATCGCATGCTCGATCAGCTCATCAGCCTCTATCGCGAAGTCCAGCCAGCCTCCCCACGCTCTGACGAAATCCTCCCTGTCCACGGACGCGCCAGCAGTCGAGACCGCTCATGACGTGGCGACTTCTGTTCTCCGGCACCAACTCTCTCCCCTGGACCTGCCTCATTGTCCTCGCCGCCGGCACCGCCATCGTACTCAGTTGCTGGCTGCTGCGACTCGAAAGACGCATGGTCTCACCCACCATCGGCTGGACACTCCTCACCCTCCGCTGCACAGTCCTCACACTGCTGCTCGTCACGCTCCTGCAACCGGTCCTCACCAGACAGTTCGATCTCCGCCGGCAGAGCAGGGTCGTGGTCGCCGTCGATGCCTCAGACAGCATGGACACCCGCGACAGTCACGCCACGCTTTCCGAAAAACTCCGCTGGGCTCAGGCCCTCGGGATGCTCGGAAATGACGAAACACGACCACTCATCGAACGCTGGGCCGCCGCCGCAGATGCCGGTACCGAACCACCATGGCTCGGCTCCGACCTGCCACCCCAAACGGCCGCAGATCAGGCCGCCGCCACGGCCCGTCGCGATCAGGTTTTCGCCTCTCTCAGCGAATTCGATCAGATGCCACGCACGGAATTCGCCCGCCGACTGCTCACCGCCAGACCCACACAACTCCTCGAAAATCTCCGCAAAAATCTCCCCGTCGACCTCCGACTGTTCGCCACCGAACAACTGCAGACCACACCCCAGCTGCTCGCACAACAACTGCAGGCCGAACGCAGCAAACTGCTGCCCGCAGCCACCGATGCCCTCGGCCTCCTGCAGAACACACTCACCGAAGAATCCGCCGGACAGATCCGCAGCTTCGTGATCCTCTCCGACGGACGACAGACTGCACCCGCTGACATCGCTGGCACCGCACAACTGCTCGCCATGATCAATGTCCCCGTCTACGCCATACCCATCGGCTCCGCACTGCAGCCCCGCGACCTCGCCATCGCCTCCATCGATGCTCCCGAAGCTGTCTTCCTCAAAGACAAAGCACTCGTCCGAACCGTCCTCGGTACCGCCGGTTTCGAAGGCGAAGAACTCACTGTCCGACTCGAATCCAATGGAACCATCATCCAGCAGCAGTCTATCACTCCCGCCACGGATTCCACCGTCGTCGCCTTCACTCTGCCCGCCGATCAGCCCGGCCGATTTGACTACCTGATCACCAGTGATCCCCGACCCGGTGAACTTCGCAGCGACAACAACTCACGCGGCTTCAGCCTGAAAGTCGTCGATAATAAAGCGCGAGTCCTGCTGCTGGACGGAGATGCCCGCTGGGAATTCCGCTACCTCAACAACCTCCTCGAACGCGATCGACAGGTGGAAGCCACCACAGTGCTCTTCCGACAGCCCTGGCTCGAAATCCTCAACCAGCCCGCCCTCCCGAACACACTGCCACCAGCCGCAGCCTTTCGCGAAATACTCGCCCGCACCGACCTGCTCATCATCGGAGACCTCAACCCCGCTGAAGCCGATCCTCAGACATGGCAGATGGTCGAAGAAGCCGTGACCCGCGATGGACTGACCGTCATCATCATCCCCGGCCGACAATACATGCCGCTCGCTCACCAGTCCGATATTCTCAGCAACATGCTGCCCGTGACCAGTGTCCGCCAGAAACTGGCCGAACAGTTCCTCGCATCACCACCCGCAGGCGAACAGTCCGCCTTCCGACTTACGCTCACTCCCGCCGCACAGAATCTCCCCATGTTCCAGTTGCAGGAACAGCCCGGCAGCCGTGATATGTCGCTCGCTGAACTGCCAGGGCACCCGTGGATCGCCATTGGTACGCCCAAACCCGGGGCCACAGTCTGGGCCACCGCCGCCATCCCCGGACTGACTGCCGCCGGTGATCCCGTCATCGTCCAGCAGGATTACGGCTTCGGCCAGGTCGTCTGGCTCGGTCTCGACAGCACCTGGCGCTGGCGCCGCCGCGCCGGAGATGAGTGGCACTACAAATTCTGGGGACAGCTCATTCGCTGGGCCGCCCGCAGCAAAGCCGCCGCCGGCAACAGCTCGCTCCGCATGTCCGTCTCCGATGTCGTCGTCGACGAATCCGAATCCCCCGAAGTCGTGGTCCGCTGGGATCGTCGACTGCTGCCGCAGGTCCTCAACGCAGACATCTCCGTCATCGCCGAACGACCTGGCTCAGATACACCACCCATCACCCTGCAACTGCAGCCGTCACCCGAAATGCCCGAACGCAGCACCGCACGCCTGCACGGACTCACCGAAGGTAACTGGACTCTCCGACTCAAAGTCGAAAATACCACCGTCGAAGTCCCGCCGAACCTGCAAACCGAACTGATCGTGCGCAAACAGATCTCCGCCGAACTGGCCGATGTCAGCTGCAACCGCACGCTGCTGAAACAACTGGCCGAACAAAGCGGCGGCGAACTGATCGAACCGTGGGACGTCGCACGCATCTCGGAACTGCTGCTGCCCGCTGATCAGCCACAACAGAAATTGCAGGAACGCAGCCTCTGGGATCACTGGACCCTCATCGTACTCTTCTGCTGCCTGCTGATGGCCGAATGGGTCGTCCGCCGCGTCAACGGTCTGCCCTGACCAGTACCCACCGACAACGACGGCTAAACACCGGCCGCCACACCCGCCAGTCCACGCACCACATGCTCAATCGCCGGCTCAGCCATCCGATTGAAATAGCTCCACGCATGCCCGCCAGCCGTAATCAGCAGATCCCGCTCGTGCAGAATCCCCGACGAAGATAACTTCATACCCAGCCGCGCTGCCCCGTCATACCACTCCACATCCGCCGGATCACAGCAGAAATACTGATACCGCGGCCACTGCAGCGGATGCAGATTCAGTACCACAGTCGCCTGCCGCGCCGCTTCAGCATCAGGAAACATGCCGTCCAGAGGTATCCCGGCACCATACAGCTGATGAAAATCCACCGCCGGGGAAATCGCCGCCACCACAGGGAACTTCAGCGCATACCGATAGGCCAGCTGCAGCACGCCCTGACCACCCATACTCACGCCCAGCAAAGCAATCCGCGGCGGTTGCACCTGCAGCGTCTGCTCAATCCACGGCACCAGCGACTGCACCAGCCACTGCTGCGGAGTCATTACAGGGTCAAATTCCTCACACACCACGTCCAGCCACCAGCTTCGACGACCCGACGGACACACGGCCACCAGTCGATGCTGCTGAAACAGGCGAGTAAACACGGGGTTGCCTGACAGCAGTACCTCACCGTGGCCATGCAGAAACAACACCACCCCCGCAATCGGCTCAGATCCCGCCGGGATAAACAACTCCAGCTCTCGACCCGCCGCCTCCAGACGCTGCCAGCGCGACTGCAATGCCGTATCCGAAAGCCCACCCGATGACGATATTCCCAGCCCGGGAAACAGATTCTTCAATGCGTCAAACATCACTCGTTGCCGTTTTCCAGCCGCCGAATTGTGGCCTTTGTGACAAACTCTGTTCTGCCCTACAATCATGCCAAACCAGTCCCGCACTCCTCGCATCAGGACCACATCCTATGCTCCTCCCGGATTATGAAGCCCGCCGAAACCGAGTCCTTCGAAAATTCCGAGAGGCGGGGATCGACAGCCTGCTTGTCTCCAGCGTCGCCAATGTCCGCTACCTGACCGGATTCACCGGCGATTCCTCCTGGCTGTTCCTCGCTCCCGGCTGCCAGATCATTCTCAGCGATACCCGCTACGAAACACAACTGCAGACAGAATGCCCCGGACTGACCGCCGAAATCCGCGACGCTGGACGCACCGTCCTCGACCTCGCCATTGACCGAATCGCTGCAGCCGGAGCAAAACGCGCCGCATTCGAAGCCGAACACCTCAACTTCGCCACCTGGCAGGCACTCTCCAACCGCCTCGCCACCGGACCAGCCAACCTCCTCCCCGCCTCCGGACTCGTCGAACGCCTCCGCGAAGTCAAAGACCGCTCTGAACTCGCCCAGATTCGCGAAGCTGTCCAGATCGCCGAACGGGGCATCGGAGTTGTCCGCAGCAGCCTGCGACCCGCTCAGACCGAAACCGATATCCGCTTCCTCCTCGAATCCGCAATGCGCGACTTTGGCGGATGTGGCACCGCCTTCGAGCCCATTGTCGGAGTCGGCCCGACAGCTGCACTGCCACACGCTCACGCCGGATCTCGACGCGTCAGCGAACACCCGGTACTGCTGGTCGACTGGGGAGCCGTCAGTTGCCACGGCTATCGCAGTGACCTCACCCGAGTTTTCATAACGGGAAAACCAACGAAACACATCGAAAAAGTCTACAACACCGTGCTGATGGCGCAACAGGCGGCCATCGCCGCGATCCGCCCCGGAGCCCTCTGCTCCGACGTGGACCGCATCGCTCGCAGCCTGATCGCGGATGCCGGCTTCGGCCGTTTCTTTGGCCATGGCCTCGGACACGGTTTCGGCCTCGAAATCCACGAATCTCTGCGTATGAGCCCGCTTTCGCAGCAGGTTTTTGAGCCGGGCATGGTGATCACCGTGGAACCGGGCATTTATCTGCCCGAAAAATTCGGTGTCCGGATCGAGGACGACGTGCTGGTCACTGCCACAGGCTGCGAAGTCCTCACTTCGGTTCCTCGCGAATTTGAGCAGTCGATCGTTGGCGTCCTTGCATAAATTCCCCGATTTTACGATGCTGCGGCTTCATCACGAACGTGGCTGCTTCACCGCCCCCGGCCTCAGAATTCCTGCTGCCGGGCCCGTCGGACACATCAGCCGGAGTCATCCTTTACTATGGCGAAACCCGTGGAAACTGAACCCAAACGCAAAGCATTTGATCTCGATGATTTCCGCAAGCTGCTGCAGCTGATGGAAAAGTACGGCGTCTCGGAAGTCAGCCTGTCCAACGAAGACGAATCGTGGAAGGTGCGACGTGGCCCGCGTCAGGTGGCCTACGCCCCGGCTCTGCCGGAATTCGCCCCGGTTGCTGCAGCCCCGGTGGCTCCTGCTGTCGCTGCACCAGCCGCACCGGCCGCAGCAGCACCCGCTGCCGCTCCGGCCGCAGCACCAGCCGGAATCCTGATCACTGCTCCCACCGTCGGCACCTTCTACGCCGCTCCCAGCCCTGAAGATCCCCCCTTCGTCAGTGTGGGAACGGTCGTCAAGCCCGACACCGTGGTCTGCATCATTGAAGCGATGAAGGTCTTCAATCAGATCCAGGGCGAAAAAGCCGGACGCATCGTCGAAATCCTCGTTCAAAGCGGTGACGCGGTCGGATTCGGTCAGCCCCTGTTCCGCCTGGAACCGGCCTGATCCCGCCTGCAGCACGGCACAACCGAAATGCTGACGCAGTTCCGCTGCGCGATTCGTTCGCCAGCGAACTGCGCCGGTTCGCATACCATTCCCATCGCATCCCTGCTGTCTCGACTCGCCCACCCGGCACCATCCTGACAGCCTCGATCCTTCTGGCGTGAGCTGACTTTCATGTTTCAACGAATTCTGGTTGCCAATCGCGGCGAAATCGCCCTCCGGATCATTCGCGCCTGCCGCGAAATGGGTATCGAAACCGTGGCCGTCTACAGCGAAGCGGATCGCGGTGCACACTACCTGTCACTCGCCGATGAAGCGTGGTGCATCGGACCGCCGCAGGCACTGGAAAGCTACCTGCAGATCAAACGTATCATCAGTGCGGCCGAGATCGGCAATGTGCAGGCCGTGCATCCCGGCTACGGGTTCCTCGCTGAAAACGCACACTTCGCCGAAGTCTGCCGCAGTTGCAACATCGAATTCATCGGCCCACCGGTGGAAGCGATGCAGCAGCTGGGGGACAAAGTCAGCGCCCGCGAAATCGCTCGCAAAGCCGGAGTTCCCTGCGTCCCCGGCAGCGACGGACTCATCACCGATGTCGAAGACGCTGTCCGCATCGCTGACAGCATCGGCTACCCGGTTCTGATCAAAGCCACCGCCGGTGGTGGCGGTAAAGGCATGCGAGTCGCCGGGAACGAGATTTCTCTCAGAGCCGGACTGGCAGCCGCCAGTGCCGAAGCCGAAAAAGCTTTCAAAAACGCCGGTGTCTACCTCGAAAAGTACATCGAAAAACCACGCCACGTGGAAGTGCAGATCATCGGCGACAACTACGGCAACGTCGTACACCTCTATGAACGCGACTGCTCAATGCAGCGCCGACACCAGAAACTCATCGAAGAAAGCCCCGCACCCAAACTGCCACCCGAAGTCCGCGAACGCATCTGCAATTGCGCCGTTCAACTGGTCAAAACCGCCGGCTACACCAATGCCGGCACCTGCGAATTCATCGTCGATAAAAACTTCAATTTCTACTTCATCGAAGTCAATGCCCGCATCCAGGTCGAACACCCGGTCACCGAACTGGTCACCGGAATCGACCTCATCAAGCAGCAGATCCTTGTCGCCGCCGGCGAAAAACTGCCCTTCACACAGGCTGATATTCGACACTCCGGGTGCGCTATCGAGCTGCGAGTCAATGCCGAGGATCCTGATAATGGATTCCGCGGCAGCCCGGGCACCATCACCCGACTGCGACTGCCGGGTGGCCCCGGAGTCCGCTTCGATTCACACGTGTACGAAGGCTATACCATCAGCCCGTATTACGACTCCATGATCGGAAAGCTGATCGTCTGCAAACCCACGCGACAGGAAGCCATCGAATGCATGCGACGTTGTCTCCATGAATTCGTGATCGAAGGCATCAAGACCACGCTGCCGCTGGCAAAGAAAATGTTCAGCCACGCCGACTTCGTCGATTTCAATGTCGACACCACCTTCGTCGAACGCACCTTCTGACCACTACCTGTTCCGCCCCTTCTCTGATCTTCAGGATTTCGTGTTATGTCTCAGGCAATCAAGCGAGTTGCCCTGCTGTTCTCCGGTGGCCCGGCTCCCGGAGCCAATTCCGTCATTTCCGCCTGCGCCATCTCGTTCATTCGAGCCGGTATCGAGGTGGTTGGAATCCGCTACGGATACTCCAACCTCATCGATTACACCCCCGCTCAGCCGCTGGTCGAGGGCGTGCACTACATGCGTCTCACAGAACCCGCCCTCCGTCGCACTCGCAGCAAGGAAGGCATTCTGATCGGCACAGCACGCGCCAACCCCGGTAAGAATATCAAGGCCCCCGCAGACCTGCACGATGCCGAAAAAGTCGCGCCCATGAAGCGAGTGGACGAGGCACTGCGATCCATCGGGGTCGACGCACTTGTGTCCATCGGCGGCGACGATACCCTGAAAACCGCCAACAAGTTCAAACTGTTTCAGGAACTGCTGCCCGCCGGTCAGAACCGCATTCCCGTTGTGCACGTCCCTAAAACCATCGACAACGATTACTCCGGAATTGACTTCACCTTCGGCTACTTCACTGCCGTCGAAACTCTCGGTACCGAAATCCGCAACCTCCACGCCGACGCCGAAGCTGCTCGCGCCTACTTCGTTGTGGAATGCATGGGACGCAGCGCCGGTTGGCTCGCCTACGGGGCCGCCATCGCCGGTGAAGCCAGCATGGTGCTCAGCGTGGAAGACATCACCGAAGAATACCTCGCTCCGGAATCTTCGCCCAAACGCAAAATCATGGACCTGAATAAGGTCGTCGGTCGGATCGTGACCATGATGCGAAAACGACGCGAACAGGAAGGGAAGGACTACGGAGTCGTGGTGCTGGCGGAAGGACTCGCCGAATACCTCTCCGATGAAGCTCTCGCTGGCGTGCCTCGAGATGACCACGGCCACTTGTCCGTCGCCAACTGCGACCTCGGAAAGATGGTTGCCAAACTGGTCGCCGCCGAATTCAGGAAGCAGACCGGAGTGACCCGGAAAGTGAACGGACTGCAGGTTGGTTACGAATCCCGCTGTGCTCGCCCGCATGCCTTTGACGTCATGCTGGGCTGCCAGTTGGGCGTAGGAGCCTTCCGGGCACTCGCCGAAAAAGGCCTGAACGGAGTCATGATCTCCGTCGCCGGCCAGTTCGATCTGCACTACGTGGACTTCGAAAAACTGGTCGACCCCCAGAACCTCGTGACTGTCGTCCGGTTTATCAAGCCCCACAGCGACTTTCACAGGCTCGCCAAATTCCTCTCCAGCTTCCCTGAAGGCTGATCGCCACAAACCATGGTGTCCCGGCTGCTTCAGCAATGCGTCGGTGCCCGTCCGGAAGAAATCTTCGAGGATTTCTTTCCGGATGGGATCGCAGCAGTCGCCATGGCCTGGGAAGCCAGCCGAATTCTCGTGGCAACGGGCAACGGACGGCTCTGCCTGCTGACTTCTCAGGGACAACGCATCCGCGAAGTCTTCGAAACTCACGACGTCAGCAAACTGGCCCTCGCTCACACCGGCGCCGTGGGACTTGCGGTCTGCGGCGAGCGCGGACTGTTCTGCTTCGATCACGACCTGCAGCCGCTGTGGACTGGAAAAGTCACCGGCAGGATCACCGCCGTCGCCGCCGCACCACACGGCAGTCACCTCGCCTTCGCAACAGACTCCTCAAAGATCCACATTGTCACCTCCGAGCGACGTGAAGTCGCAGTCATCGAAACCCGACGACCCGTCAACCACCTGCACTTCATGGCCGAATCCACCGAACTGATCGCTGCCGCGGAATTCGGAGAATTCTCACGCTACGACCTCGAGGGCCGAACCATCTGGGCCGAACCACAGGTCAGCAACATCGGCGATATGGCCGTCGCCGAATCTGCCCGCCGGATCCTGCTGGCAGCCTTCAACCACGGCGTTCAGGTCTTCGACCTGCAGGCCCGACAACTCGGAGCCTTCAACGTGGATGGCATACCCTCCAAAGTCGCCTGCACCGCCACCCGCAACCGCCTTGCTGTCGTCACAGAAGAACACCGCATCTTCTGGCTCAGCTTCGAAGGCAACGTCCTCTGGGCCGCAGACCTCAGCCACGATCCACTCCGGCACATCGCCGTCTCTGCACTCGGTGACCAGCTGTTACTCGCCTCCGCCTCCGGCTGCCTGCTCAACTGCGGCTGGTTCTGACCCCCTCCCCCAACTCGCAATTCAGAAACCCCACTGCCAACCGAAAACCGCAAACTGCCCGCGCCCCCCCATGCGATTTTCCTTGAC
>Ga0255095_1001082_pt1 | contig 11489 bp, 9 predicted proteins | sample Colum_Law_RepC_8_2_FD_188435 | JGI IMG/M metagenome (GOLD analysis project Ga0255095, IMG submission 188435) | Freshwater microbial communities from Columbia River, Oregon, United States - Colum_Law_RepC_8d | ecosystem: Environmental > Aquatic > Freshwater > River | place: USA: Oregon | collected...
GTTGGGGGGAGACCGGATTATTTTTCGTTCGGGGTCTCGGATTCTTTCTTTGCGGCGGATCGCGAGCGGGATTTCTTCTTCACGACCGCAGGCATCTTTTCGCCTTCCGGTACGAACTTCATCGATACTGAATTGACGCAGTGGCGAGTATTTTTGGCGGTCATGCCTTCGCCGTAGAAAACATGGCCGAGGTGCCCGCCACAGTTTTCGCAGGTGATCTCAATGCGGTAGCCATCGGCGTCACGCGACTTCTTCACCGCCCCTTTGATCTCGTCGTCAAAGCTGGGCCAGCCACAATGACTTTCAAACTTGGTTTTGGCTTCGTACAGCGGAGCATTACAGCGGCGACAGATGTAGGTGCCAGGGTCCTTCAAATCCGTGTATTCACCCGTAAAGGCACGCTCAGTCCCCTTACGCAGGATCACCCACGATTCGAATTCACTGAGCTTGTTGTACTCTGCAGGAGCGTCCGGGGTGTCTTCAGTCACGGCTTTGCCCTTTGACTTCTTTGCAGCGGCTTTGGCGGATTCCTGCTGGGATGCCTTTTCCGCCTCGTCAGCGGATGCAGCATCAGCAGGTGGTTTCGGCCTCGTGGCCCCGCCAGTCGGTTCATCGGCAGCCAGTACCGGCGGCAGCACAGCCTGGCCGGCCTCCATACAGCCAGCAGCAGCAAGGCCACAGACCGTAGCCAGCCAGGAAGATCGAGTCATTGCAGTTTGAGCCATTTGGGTGTCTCCCACGACAGCCGAAATCTGATTTGACAAACAGGCCATTCAGCAGTGAACCGGCGATCCTGAACGTCAACTGCTGAAGGCCCTGAACTGATGTCTTACCCGGCCATGCCGACTTAATGTTTGAGCGGAGTGAGCAGGACGGAAGCCGTCTTGCCGTTTTCCATTTTAGGCTGCTGTTCGACCGAGGCAACATCTTCGAGCATCTTCACGATTTCCTGCAGCATTTCCATGCCTCGTTCATGATGCGCGTTTTCACGGCCCTTGAACATCACATTGATCTTCACTTTGTCCTTGCGAGACAGGAAATCGCGGGCCTGACGGACCTTTACCTCAATGTCGTGCTGCCCCGTCTTCGCTCGCAGACGCAGCTGCTTCAGTTGAGTCTTGTGCTGCTTGGGACCGCCCGATTTTTTCGTGCGCTCATACAGCACCTTGCCGTAGTTCATGATTCGGCAGACAGGCGGTCGCGCATCAGGGCTGACTTCCACCAGGTCCAGGCCATCGTCCTGAGCCATGCGCAGAGCAATCGCGGTATCCATTTCCCCCAGCATTTCCCCAGTCGCACTGACCACGCGAATCGGGGAAATCCGGATTCGCTCGTTCATTCGGGGCAGATTCGACTGAGGAGCCGGTGTCGGACGAGTTCGTTTAATGGTTGGCCTCCATCGGGAACAGAAAATTCAACTGACCGCGCGGTCAGCAGGGCTGGTGCAGGGAAATCTATGCAAATCGACCTTTCCCTGCTGTTCAACACCGAAATTTGCCACAATCAGACGCAAATTACAAACCTTTTCCTGCAGCCGAACAGTTTTGTTGTCGGATTCGCCGGAAATCACAAAGACAGTGCTCAGGAATTCACCCCGTTTTTTGTCCCGTATTTCCAGCGCGTTCAGCGTATTTGCCTGTGCAGACCCCGATTTCTGAGGGATTCCTGCCGAAAACAGCGAATAGCTCCGCAACCGTTCTGCCGCCTCAGGCCGATGGCCCGGATCGTCCGCTGCAAGTCTTCGCCCCCTTCCCCCCGGCGTCTCTATGGCTCAGTCTCACATTGTGCACTGTTTAAAAGTTCAGTCTCTGGCCTTCGGTTCGCTGCGCTGCCTGCTGAACCTTGCCGTGGGCTGCTGGGCTGTTTTACTGACGGCAGTCCCCGCTGCGGTGGCCCAGAACCCCACCGCAACCGAACTGCAGGTGGGGTTTGCCGGTGAGGGGCGAGTGGGAGCGTGGTTGCCACTGCGACTGAAGCTGCAGGGGTTGACTCCCGACACCAGTTTCCGCCTGACAGTGCAGGCCCCGGATGCTCGCGGTGACGTCTGTGAAAGCGCGGTGGCCCAGCTCACTTCCGACTCCGCCGGCTCTGCCGCTGCACAGGTGGTGTTCAGTACCGGTCGTCTGGACGGCCGGGTCCAACTGCTGCTGCAGGATGAGGCCGGTGGGACTCACTGGAGCCATGCGATCGAATGTCGCGAGGGCTCGTTGACGCCAGCCACCGCCCCGCTTCCGGCTGTCAGTAACCAGCTACTGCTGCACCGACACCAGCCGATTCCCGTGCTGGCTGTGGGTCCCGTGGCCGGGCTCGAGGCTTTGGCAGCGGAGCGTTTATCGGCGGGTGGCCGACAGCCACTGCTGCTGCTGAGCATTCCGCAGGCACAGCAGCTGCCGGACACCGTCCGCGCGCTGGACAGCATGGAAGTGCTGGTGCTGGCCGCGGACTACACCATGTCGGAATCCCAGGCCGCGGCGATCCGCAGCTGGGTGCTGAGTGGTGGGCACCTCGTGATCAGTTGCGGTGCACAGGCGCCCCAACTGCTGCAGTCACCGCTGGGTCAATGGCTGCAGCCGATCTTTGAGATTCCGGCTGACAACAGCGTGTACGAAACGCTGGATCTGACGGCCGTGCAGAACTTTCTTCTGGGTGCAACAGCTCTGCAGACCAATCGCAACCCGGTCACCTGCCTGCGGATACCTTCGCGACAGCCGCGGATTGTTGCACAGGCACTGAATGAGCCGGTGATTTCCCGTGCCGTGGTGGGTGCCGGAGTGATCACGATGCTGGCCGTCGACGTGAATGCTCGCCCCATGGACAAATGGCTGTCACTGCCACAGTTCATGGATATGCTGCTGTTTGGTCGGGATGAAGGCTCTGCCGAACGAGCCCAGCGCGGTTCACGAATCTCATCCGTCGGCATCACGGACCTGTCCACGCAGCTGGCTGCTGCCGTCGACGCTGTGCCTCCGGAACAACGCTGGTCCACATGGGACGCCATGCTGCTGATTGTGGCACTGCTGGCGCTGATCGGTCCGCTGGACTGGTTTCTGGTGGTCCGCACGCTGAAGTCACCCCGACTGACGTGGGCCACTTTTCCGCTGATCATCGGCAGTGCCTGTCTGCTGGTAGCCGCCGCTGCCGCTCCCTCAGCAACTCCGAATGTGTCCCGCACCGTCAGTCTGCTGGATGCCACACGGGATCATCGCGGACAGTCGCTGCGAGTCCGCACGTGGGCCAGCCTCTCCACCGCAGACACTCAGTACGCCACAGTCCGACTGCAACCCACTGAAACGCTGACAGGCATGCTGCCGGGGGACGCCGAAACCGTGGTCAACTGGAGTGGTCGGGCGGAAGATATCTACGGGGGCATGTATCGGCCGGGGGGAGCAGGTCTGGGGCAGTCGATCAGCCGTCGCTCAGACCTGCAGCCATCCCTGTTCAAGGCCATGCCACTGCTGGCCGGGGGTTCCAGCAGCCTGCTGTCCGACAGCCGCACTGAAGCCCCGAGTCAAGCCCTGCTGGATTCGCAGTTGACGCTGCCCTCCAGCGACCTGCTGGAAGGCGAGTTTCAGCATCACCTGCCGTTCGCCATTCGGGACTGGGCGGTGTTCTGCGGCAATCGAGCCTACGTGCCATCCGACAAGGCCACCGACGCCGAACGCATCCTGCAGCCCGCAGTCCCGTGGTCCCGCCGTCGTGGTAATGTGCGGATCGCAGAACTGCGGGATTTTCTGCGCGGAGTCCGACTGGTGGAAAACCCGAATGCGGTGCGAGACATCAACAAGTCTTCCAGCTCGCAGATCTCACGCCCGTGGGACGTGGCCATCCGCAATCCACTGGACATTCTGCTGATGACGTCACTGTATCAATCTGCCGGCGGACAGTTGTTCGTCAAGCTGCAGAACGACAGCCTGCGACGCGATGAAGTCAGTGATATGGTGGATCTGAACGGTGCCATGCTGATTGGCTGGGCCGATGCCGAACTGAACACCGTGCAACTGAACGACAGCACTGTATCGGCCGGCATCCCCTCAAAAACCATCGTGCGACTGTTCCTGCCGGTGCGGCGTGACACCACCACGGTCGGCAGTCAGGAAGCCGATCCGAAGGCCCCGTGAACGCCGTTAGTCATTCAGGCCCCAGCTGCGATCCCACCGCACAAAGCCCTCGATCGCCTGGTATTCCGCCAGGCCCAGCTTGTCGTAACGCGCCGCTGTGGCTGCGTTGCGTTCTTCAGCCCGCTGCCAGAATTCCCGCGCATCTGATCCGGGAAACAGAGCCCGGTCCTTCTGCGACTGATGCTTGAAGATGGCATCGCGCTTCTGCCGCACTTCCTGAGGACTGAGCGGGACTGCCATCTCAATCTGATGCACAGGCCACTCCTGCCACGCACCGCGATACAGCCAGATTTCGCAGTCCCGATACCACTCGTCATCCTTACACAGTGCGCAGGCACGGAAGATCGCCTTCAGGCAGACGCGGTGTGTTCCATGGGGGTCGGTCAGGTCACCAGCCGCGTAAATCTGATGCGGCTTCAGCGTGCGCAGCAGATCCACAATGATCTGGATGTCGGCATCACCCAGTGGCTTCTTCTTGACACCACCCGTCTCGTAGAACGGCATGTTCAGGAAGTGCAGGCGATCGCGAGGAATCCCGCAGCAACGAGCTCCCGCGACAGCTTCGCCCTGACGAATCAGTCCCTTGATCATCTGCACCTGCGGACTGTCCACCTGCCCCGCCTGCTTCCGTCGCAGAAACTCTTCTACATGATCCTCAAGCTCACGGATCTGCGGGGAAATCAGTCCGAAAGCCCCGCAATAATCGGTGACAAATTCCGAAAATCGCAGCGCATCGTCGTCGAACACCGCAATGTTGCCCGATGTCTGGTACGCCACATGCACCTGATGCCCCTGATCCGCGAGGCGAATCAGAGTTCCGCCCATCGAGATCACGTCGTCATCCGGGTGCGGTGAAAAACACAGCACTCGTTTCGGGAAAATGTGATCGAAGGGCTGCGGTCTGTCACCCACCGTTTTCTTTTCCGCAGGCTTGCCACCCGGCCAGCCAATGATTGTGCTTTGCAGATGCCGAAACACCTTCAGGTTGATCTCATAGGCAGACCCGTGATCTGCCAGCAGGTCCTGCAGACCACCCTCGTTGTAGTCAGAATCCGTCAGCTTCAGCAGAGCCTTGCCGGATTTTTCAGACAACCAGATGACGGCCCGACGAATCAACTGCGGATCCCACGCGACATCACCCACCAGCCACGGCAGACGGACACGAGTCAGATTGGCGGCCGCGGCCGCATCAATCAGAAACTGCGTCTGTGAATGCTTCTGCAGGTAGGTCGCGGGGATGGTCGGAGTCGTATCACCTTCAACCGTGCGGGCGACGATCGTGGCTTTGTTTTCACCAAATGCCAGAATGAAAATCCGCCGCGCTTCAAGGATCGTACCCACACCCATTGTGATGGCACGCCGCGGTACGTTTTCCGTTCCAAAAAAATCGGCCGCCGCATCCACGCGGGTGACTGAATCGAGGGTGATCATGCGAGTGCGACTGGTCAGATCTGACCCCGGCTCGTTGAACCCGATATGGCCAGTTCGACCAATGCCCAGAATCTGAATGTCAATGCCACCCGCCGCCGCAATTCGGGCCTCGTAATCGCGACAGTAGTCGTTGATCCGCTCTGGAGCCACGGTGCCGTCCGGCACGTTCCAGCAGCCCGCCGGAATGTCAATGTGATCAAACAGATGCTCACGCATGAACCGGACGTAACTCTGCACGTCCTCTGGTTGCATCGGATAGTATTCGTCCAGATTGAACGTGATCACGTTGCGAAACGACAGACCCTCTTCGCGATGCAAACGCACCAGCTCGGCGTAGATGCCCGTCGGAGTCGATCCGGTGGCCAGCCCCAGCACACACTGACGACCCTCGGCCTGCCGGATACGGATCAACCCGGCAATTTCAGCGGCAACCTGCCGCGATCCCTCGCGGGAATTGGCCAGAATCAAACAGGGAATACGCTCAATCTGGCGAAAGTCCTGCCGGGCGGTCATGTCTGCAATGGTCCGTCAAAAGTCGCGGTGGGCGGGGAATGGCCCCGTAGTGTAACCGCACTGCGACAGATTTCCTGCCGAACTGAGCAGAATTTTCCGGCGACTTTCTCAGACCGGAATCACTTCGACTGGTCCTGCACTGGCAGGAAACGGCCACCACTGAGAAACATCCCGTTGTCACACGGCATGCACCACTCAATCTGCACCCGATAGTAAAAATCCCGAGTTTCGCTGGCCATCTTCACATAGACCTCCTCCATGTTGATGGCACCACGATGCAGCAGCCCGATACCGTTGCGGCTGATCTCGCGAGTAATCGCTTCGATCGTGTTGCCCCGCTTCGTGCGAATCTCTGCCGGAACTGACAGCTCCAGCCGCTCCGCAGCACGCACGTTCGGGCCCACATCCCGATCAAATGTCTCCTGAATCCGGCGAAGATCGTCGGCCGATGGACGACTCCAGGGGTCCGTACTCATGAATCACTCCACTGTCGTTTTCTGCCTTCCGGATGATCCATCCGGAGATTTTCTGCAGCCCCGCCGAGAGACGTACGGCACCCGCCGTCAGCCCCCCGGATCAGATTCCACTCTGCAGGTTAGCTCGAAAAAAACGATGAGGCGAAATTTTTCCGAAAACCGCTTTCGCTTTCAGGCAGGAATGACGGCTGTGCCACTCGTACCAGCTTTACGCCGGGAGGGAAAAAACAACAGGGCAAGAATGCAAACTGTACCGACGGACAGTATCACCCAGCTCACCGGCGACAGACGCGAAAACACAGACTGCGGAGCTCCGGGCTGAGCCGATCCCTCCACAACACCCACAGCCGGGGCCAGACCCGCCCCGGTTTCCGGTGGCTCCGGCAACTCCAGCCTCTCACTCGACGGCGCAAAAGACTCATCCAACTGCATGTCTTCCACACCGTCAGCACTGGAACCTTCGCCTGAGTCAGCTCCGTCAGCGTCGTCGGCCTGAACAAATGGATCCGACCACGACGAACGACGAATCGGACGCTGCTGCGACTTCGGCGGAACCGGTGCCGAAACAGGACTGCTCAGCCACTCCTCCACCTGCTCCAGATCCCCGGCCGGCTCGGCAACTTCGCGAGTCAAAGTGGCGGGACGAGTCACCGTCCGCCGGGCCCCCGCTACACCCGGAACTGCCTTCGATCCGGACACGGCCTTCGATCCGGACTGCCACTCGAAACCGTCTCCCGGAGACTTTGTCCTGACTGCCGCAGGGGCCACCGCTGAATCCGCAGCCCGGCGCGTTCGCGACTGCACGCGCGGAGTTCGCTCCTCCTCCATCAATTCCAACGACTCAGCAGATTCGTCGCCGGCTGCCGGATCGCTGTCTTCCATGAGCTCCATGTCGGCCATGGATTCCATGTCTGCCGTGGGTTCCACGTCATCCATCGGTTCCACGTCATCCATCGGTTCCATGTCATCCATCGGTTCCATGTCTGCCATCGGCTCGCTGTCTGCCATCGGCTCGCTGTCTGCCATCGGCTCTGCGTCCTGCACCGGCTCTTCCAGAGAAAACTCAGGATCCTCCGTCAGTTCTGCAGCGCGCTGGACGCTGCGACGGACTGCACTGCGAGCCACCTGATCCGTTTCGGCCACTCGACCCGTCAGCTCATCAAACTCCCGCAGAGCCGAATCTTCCTGAGTCCTGGCGGCGCGCTGCACGGCAGATTTGGTGGCCTGCACTTTTCCCGCAGCCGTTTCCGATTTCTGCAGCGCGGCAGAGGTGACCCTCGAGGCCGACCTCGCAGCCCGCGCGGTGCTGCCGGAAATCAAAGCGTCCAGTTCCTGCAGCTTCTGTTCTTCAACGGCGGCGGCGGTGCGAGTGATCTGGCGGGGCGAGTTGCTGCGACGAATCAGCGGTTCAGCCGCGGTCCCCACGGCCAGCTCTTCCTCCACCAGCTCACTACCCAACTCAGCCACAGAATTCACAGAACGATCCACAGCATTTCGAGCACGATCGGCGGTGACGGCGGCAGAGCGAGTCGTCCGACGCACGGAATTGACCGCCGCACCCGTTTCCATCCGCTTCAGCAGGGCATCAGCAGTTGCCTCAGCGTCAGCGTCAGCATTCAGACTCTCTGCCGCGGCAAAGTCGGACTCAACATCCAGGTCAGCCGCGACCTCAGCATCAGTCGGGGTCGCAGCGACCGTGCGACCACCGGACGATCGCTGCACCTTCCCGGCACTGGCAACCGGCGGTTGCCCGCCCGCCGACCGAGCCGTCTTTGCAGTGCTCTGTTTGACCGTTTTTGCGCTGGTGTCGTCCTGCTCAGTCTCGTTTTCCGGGTCTTCGGCAGAGTCCGTGGCCGCGTTTTCCACAAACGGATCAACCGGTTTTGCGGCATTTCGCCGGAACGGATTGCGAAACAGACCGGGCTTCGCTTCGGTCTTCGCTGGCGGTGCCGCCGCGTCTTCCCGATTGTTCTCATCGCGTCCAAACGGTGACCACGAACTGCGTTTGGCCGCAGCAGGACTGCCGGCAGCAGGGGCTGCCGTTTTGGCTGCAGACCGCGCGGCTGCAGGCGCCGTCTCTTCGGATTCGTCGTCACTCGCCTTGTCGGCAGCCTGCCGCGTTTCCAGCGGCTGATAGTCCTTTTTTCCACCCCATGGCAGCATGCCACGAATGCCGTCGCCGGCAAAGCCCGCCGGAGCCGTCAGCAGCACCGCAAGGCTGGCAGCCGGCAGAATTCGAATCACGCTGGGAAACTTCGCTGGGCTGTTCACTCTGTTGCTCCTGACCGACCGATCGGCTTTAACGTCTGCACCGACTTTGACGGCACATCGGTCGTATCGGCTGCAATCAGGAGAAAATTCAGAAAGTTTATTGAAGTTTCAGAAAAGAATCGCAGACGGCCTGTTCGAGCGATCACAGGGACCAGAGCGGCAGAAACTGCCGCTGCCATTTTCAGCGTCGCCACCAACCGCCCCGTCGTTCGCAGGTCAGTCGCAGATGCGTCAATGCCTCGGCCGCACTCATCACGTAACCGATGTAGAAGGGGCCGAATTCCGCGTACCTGGCCGAGGCCCGGTCAAACCGCATCGAATACACAATGTCCTTGATGTGTTCCGGCGAACGGCTCCACAGCGTCACACCCCACTCCCAGTCATCAAAGCCGGTCGATGCTGTGATCAACTGTGAAACTTTTCCAGCAAAGCGAATTCCGGAGGTGGCGTGTTCCGCCATCAGCTCACTGCGCACGCTGAAAGGCTCTGTATACCAGTTCGCCTGCGGATGCCGGATCTTGTTCATGGGATAGAACGTGACACAGGGATAAGGCGGAATGTCCGGATACAACCGCTGCTGATTCATCGCCGGCAGACGCTGCTGATAGGCGTTCAGCTTGGCCTGGAAAGCGGGATCATCGGGGGTTGTGCCTTCCCGACGCAGGCGATCCGCGTATTGTTCCACCGTCGGCACATATTCGCTGACTTCCGTGATCGAGACGAAAGACCATGCCGGACGCAGCACAGTCCCCAGTCGGCTGGCCCGCAGCTTCTGAGTGACAGCGTCGATTTTCAGCGGATCCGGATCCATCATCATCAGGCCGAGGTCAGCTTTGTGCCCGGAAACGACGGAGGTCTGGAGGCGGGCTGGAGCATCAGCGGCGGCCGGGTCCAGAATGGCAGTCACCTCGGCACGACCATGCGCCACATCCGCAGGATCCAGACTGCACAGCGCCTGCTGATCAACCTGATAATACATGTGCAGGCAGTGCCAGCCTTCCGTCAGACGCACTGTGGGTTCCGGCAGCGGTGCTGAATGTCCGTGAGGTCTCTGCATGACAGGGTTTCCTGAGTCCTTGAGCGATTGCGATTGATTCAGAACAGGCTGGAGTAATTGCGGAACAGTGCCAGCAGCAGCCGTTCCAGTTTCTGACCGCCCTCATTGGCGACGGCAATAATCCGTTCAATCTCTGCCGGCTCCAGAGCATCCGGCAGGCACATATCGGTGACGACCGAGAACGCCGCCACCTGCATGCCGCCATGCAGCGCGGCAATGCATTCCGGCACCGTACTCATCCCGACCACGTCAGCTCCGACCAGCCGCAGCATCCGGTACTCCGCACGCGTCTCAAGGTTGGGGCCGGGGACGGCCACCAGCACCGATCGATGTGCGGCAATGCCCAGCTGCAGGGCAGTCTCACTGGCTGCTTCCACCAGAGTTCTGCGGTAAGGCTGACTCATATCCGGAAACCGCGGGCCCAGCCGGTCATCGTTGATGCCGCGGAGCGGATTGTCGGGCATCAGATTGATGTGATCGTCCAGAATCGCGATGTCCGCCAGACGATACTGCGGATTCATTCCACCCACGGCACTGGTCAGCAGCAGTGTGCCGGCCCCCAGCGCCCGCATCACTCGTACCGGAAATGTCACCTGCCGCAGCGAATAGCCTTCGTAATAATGAAAGCGACCTTCCATCGCCATCAGCGGAACTCCTTCCAGAGTTCCGCAGAGCAGTCGTCCGGCGTGGGACGGTGCCGTGGAGCGGGGAAAATGCGGGATATCCGAATAGGCAAAGTCCGCCTGCACCTGAATCTGCCGCGCCAGTCCACCCAGCCCCGTGCCCAGAATCAGACCCACTCGCGGAGCCCCGTCCCAGCGCGCACTCAGCCACTCACGCGCTTCCTGAATCTCTTCCCACAAACCCTGCATGCAGTGTGCTCCTGAGCTTCAGCAGTGATCACTTCAGGAAAAAAGGCACTTCATCGCTGAAGTGCCTTTGCGAAAGTCTGTGGGACGCCACGACCCTTCCCAACGATTCGATTCAGAATTCGTCGTCTTCGCCTTCGAATTCCTCTTCGTCGTCATCATCGAAATCATCATCATCGTCGTCTTCGAAGTCGTCGTCCTCGAAGTCATCTTCGTCGTCAAATTCTTCGTCAACCTCTTCCTCGTCATCGAAATCGTCGTCTTCGTCTTCCAGCTCTTCATCGTCAAACGATTCGCCAAAATCTTCGTCGTCATCATCGCCGCGGAGCTGCGGGCTGAGCACCGTGTCGATGCTGTCCAGGCCGGCAACGCCGACGGACATCCACGTTTCTTCCGCCGCAAAGCGGCCTGTGTTCAATGTCAGTAACATGACTGGTGCCTTCTGATGATGTTGACCTGGTGACTGTTTCAAATGCTGGGAAGCGACATTTGCGGCGTGTAATAACCAGCAGCGGTTTCCTTTGTCAACCCTTCGATTTCCCCCACTTCCGCCAAATTTCATCAGTTGCCATTTGCCGGAAGCGACCAGGACACCGCTGTTGCCTGGAAGATACCACAAATCCTGCAGGTGTGCTGAGGAAGTTCAGAAAGTTCCGAAGATCATAAAAGAGACTGACAGAGCCCCCCGTCAGTTCTTACAATTCCACCTCCAGCGTCCCCGCCGTGTCGCCCGGACGCAGCCCCGAAAACTGCG
>Ga0255095_1001083_pt1 | contig 11488 bp, 9 predicted proteins | sample Colum_Law_RepC_8_2_FD_188435 | JGI IMG/M metagenome (GOLD analysis project Ga0255095, IMG submission 188435) | Freshwater microbial communities from Columbia River, Oregon, United States - Colum_Law_RepC_8d | ecosystem: Environmental > Aquatic > Freshwater > River | place: USA: Oregon | collected...
CCCACACACTGTCGGCGTGCCAGGGCTGGTAGTAGCCGGTGGCGACGGGGACCCAGTGCGCACGACCTTGGGCGAAGGTCGGGTTGGCCAGGCGCTGTCGCCCATCAGCGTCCCACAACTCCACGGCATCAATGCCCACCTCTTGCCCAGTCTGCGCCGGGTACAGCGCCAGCCATTGAGCGCGCTCAACGCCCGCGCGCACTGTCACCGGCAAGCGCCCGATCTGCACCGTGTGCCAGCCCGGCGTGTCCTCGCCAGCGCCATCGAAGCGCAGCGAGCGCCAGCGGCAGTGCATGTCGTGCAAGAGGTGGCGCTCGCACAGGCTCACCATCAGCCCGGCCCCGCCCTCGCTCGCGCGCACGCGCAGGCGCCAGGGGCCCGGCCCCGGGTCGCCGAGCCGCTGCATCAGCGCCCAGCGGCTCAGCAGATCGGCCCGGGTGGGCGGCCCTTGCAGCAGCACACGCGCCTGCCCCGACTGCTCGGTCCACTCCACAGCCCCCGGCCATTCGCCACCCGGCACCTGTTGGCGGTAGCGGTCGGGCAAGCGCCCCGCCCCCATGCCCAGCACCTGCTCGCCAGGGCCTCGGGGCAAGGCCAGCACGGCGCCCCAGTGCGCCCAGCGCGCCAGCAGGTCGGCCTGGCCACGGCCCATGCGCTCGGCCAAGGCCTGCCCGCTGAACCAGACCAGCCCCACCTGCAGCACCAGCGCCAGGCCCATGCACCAGGCCGTCAGGGCGCCGCGCGCCGGGCGCCAGCGCCAGGCCAGCGCCACCAGCGCCATGGCCATCAAGGCAATCAGCGTGGCCAGCACCACCCCGCGCGAATACGTCACCAGCACCGCGTACATCGCGCCCCACCACAAGGCCAGGGCCGCCCACCAGCGCCAGCCACGCGGCGCCACCCACAGGGCCCAGGCCGCCAGGGGCACGGTGAGGGCGAGGTAGGCGTCGATGGCGCCGCCGCCCAGGTGCATGTCCCAGAAAGTGCCCACGCTGCGGTACTGGCGGGTGAACTCCAGCAGGCCCGGGTACGTGGCGCGCTCCAGCAGCACGCCGGCCACCACCCACACCAGCCCCGCCAACAGGCCGGCCATCCAGGGCCGCAGCATTGCCGGCCCCAGGCGCACCAGCCAGGGCGCCAGCACCCACAAGGCCAGCCAGCCCTTGGACTGGCGCAGCGCGTGCCAAGGGCTGCTGGCGTCGGCGTGCCAGGCATCGCCCAGCCCGGCCAATACCGAGGCGTCCAGCCAGCCCCGCACCAGCCCCACCCAGGCCAGCAGGCCCAGCAGCCACCACCAGGCGCGAGCGAAGGGCCCGGCGCTGAACTGGCGTGGCGGTGGCCTGAGCCACGCGCCAGCGGCCACCGCCAGCACCAGGAGATCGGCCTCGTTGACCAGGGTGTCGCCCGTCCAGGGCAGAAAGTCGAGCACCGGCAGCAAGGCGCCAAGGGCCGCCACCGCCCACAGAGGCCGACCGGCCGCCACGCCGGCCATGACCAGCACGCCCAGGCCAGCGGCCCAGGGGGCCACCGGGTGGCGCCAGGCCAGGGCCAGGCCGCCCAGCAGGCACAGAAGACCCAGCAGGCCCAGCGCGCGCCGGGCCACCAGCGTCAGACCAGCACTTCCGCGCACGGGGGATGCCCCAGGAAGGCCTGCGGGCTGGCGCTTGCCCCGTAGGCCCCCGACTGGAACACCACCACCAGATCGCCCTCGCGGGCCGGCGCCAGGTCCACGCGCTCACCCAGCACGTCCAGCGGCGTGCACAGCGGCCCCACCACCGACACGGTTTCGGTGTGCGCTGGGCTCACCTGCCGGCCCAGGGCCAGCGGGTAGTTGCGCCGGATCACCTGACCGAAGTTGCCCGAGGCGGCCAGGTGGTGGTGCAGGCCACCGTCGGTGACCAGGAACACCTGCCCGCGCGATTCCTTGCGGTCAGTCACGCGGGCCACGTACACACCGGCCTCGCCCACCAGGTAACGCCCCAGTTCCAGGGCCAGGCGGGCGCCAGGCCAGTCGCGCTGGCGCTCGGCCTCGATGCCGGCCAGCGCGGCGGTCACGGGCTCCAGGTCAAGCGGCTGTTCGTTGGGGAAATAGGGAATGCCCCAGCCACCGCCCAGGTTCACGTGGCGAATGGGCGCGGGCACATCGGCGGCCAGGCGCTGCACCATGGCCCACGACTCGCGCAGGGCCTGCGCGATGAGCCCGCCCTTGAGGTTCTGCGAGCCCGCGTACACATGAAAGCCCTCGAAGGCCAGGCCCGCCTGCCCGATGTCGCGCAACAGCTGCGGCACGGCCTCAGCGTCCACGCCGAAGGGCTTGGCGCCGCCGCCCATGCGCATGCCGGCGCCGCGCAATTCAAAGTCGGGGTTCACGCGCACGGCCACGCGCGCGGGCAGGCCCAGGCGCTGGCTGGCCTGGGCCAGCACCGCCACCTCGCGGGCCGATTCCAGGTTCACCAGCACGCCCGCCGCCACCGCCTGCTCAAGCTCGGCGTCGCGCTTGCCGGGGCCGGCGAAGCTGAGGTGGCCGGGGTCGGCGCCAGCATCGAGCGCCACGGCCATTTCACCGGCCGAGGCCACGTCCAGGCCGTCCACCAGGGGGCGGATGAAGCCCACCAGCGCGGGCATGGGATTGGCCTTCACCGCGTAGTGCAGGCGCACGCCGGGCGGAAGCGCGGCGCGGGCCTGGGCCACGCGCTGGCGCACGCGCTCGCGGTCGATGGCGTAGAAGGGGGTCTGGCCCACGCGGGCGGCCAGGCGGCTCAGGGGAAGCCCGCCCACGATAAGTTCGCCCTCGGGCGTGGCGTCGAATCCGTTGATGGCTGCGGTCATTGGGGGGCCTTCCTCTCGGCCTTCTCGGCCTTCCAGCGCGGCCGGTCGAGTTTTCCGTTGGGGTTGCGCGGCAGCGGGCTGCGCTGCCAGTGCACGGCGGCCGGCACCATGTAGGCGGGCAGCTGGGCGCGGCAGTGCTGCTGCAGGGCGGCGGTAAGGTCGGCGTCGCTGCGCGCCGCGTCGCTCGGCACCGCGCCCACGTGAATCACCTGGCCCAGCACCTCGTGCTCGATGCCCACGGCCAGCACCTCGTGCACCAGGCCGCTGGCGTGAATGGCCTCTTCCACCTCGGTGGGGCTGACCCGGTAGCCCGAGGTCTTGATCATCTCGTCGCGCCGGCCCACGAAGTACAGAAAGCCCTCGGCATCGCGGCGCACCGTGTCGCCCGAGAACACCGCCACCTCGGGCAGGGGCACGCCCTCGCGCCCCGGCACCAGCGCGGCCGGCAAGGGCTTGAAGCGCAAGGCGGTTTCATCGGGGCGGTTCCAGTAGCCCTGGGCCACCAGCGGGCCTCGGTGCACCAGCTCGCCGGGCTCATCAGCGCCGCACTCGCTGCCGTCTTCGCGCAGCACCAGGATCTGCGCGTTGGGGATGGCCCGGCCGATCGAGTCGGGCCGGCGGTCCACCTCGGCCGGCGGCAGGTAGGTGGAGCGAAACGCCTCGGTGAGGCCATACATCAGGTAAGGCAAGGCGCTCGGCGCGCGCTCTCGCAGGCGCTGCAGCGTGGCCCCGGGCATGCGGCCGCCGGTGTTGGCCCAGTAGCGCAAGCGGGCCGTGGCCTCGGGCGGCCAGTCGAGCGCGGCCAACTGGCCATACAACGGCGGCACCGCCGTGAGGCCAGTGACGCCCTCGCGCGCCATGGCGGTGAGCACGTCGCGGGGCATCAGGTAATTGAGCAGCACCACCCGCGCGCCCACCAGGGCCGCCGTGGTGAGCTGGCTGAAGCCGGCATCGAAAGACAAGGGCAAGGCCGCCAGCAGGGTGTCGTCGGCCGTGTTGTGCAGGTAGCTGGCCACGCTGGCCGCGCCCGCCACCAGGTTGCGGTGCGACAGCACCACGCCCTTGGGCCGCCCGGTGCTGCCCGAGGTGTAGAAGATGGCGGCGATGTCGGTGTCCAGGCGCTCGGGCAGCGCCTGCGGCTCGGCCGCCAGCAGCTCGTGCCAGCGCAGCAGCGGCAGGCGGGCCGCTGCGGGCGCCTCGTCGCACAGCACCACCAGTCGCAACGTGGGGCACTGGGGCAGCCATTCGTCCAGTGAGGCAAGGCGCTGGGCGGTGGTGATGAGCAGGCTGGCGCCCGCGTCCTGCACGATGTGCGCCACCTGCGCGGGCTTGAGCACAGGGTTGGCGGGCACCAGCACGCCGCCTGCGGCCGGCACGCCGTAGCTGGCCACCACGGTGGCCGGGCGCTTGTCCAGCCACACCACCACGCGCTCACCGGCGCCCAACCCTTGCTGGCGCAGGCCAGTGGCCAGGGCCTGAATGTGGTGGCCCAGGTCGGCGTAGGTGATGTGCTCGGCGCCCGCGGTGAGTGCCCGTCGCTCGGGCCAGCATTGCGCGGCCCGCTGGGGCAAATGGTGCAGCAGCGCAGGCAGATGCCCGGCCGCGAAATCGGGCATGGGTGACATGCGCGGGATGTTACGCGACCTAGAATCCAGCCACCATTGCGCCACCCTGCCCCATTGCCTGTGTATGAATGACCTTCTGCCCGATGTCTTGCGCGTGATCGATCAAGCGCTGCACCTCAACGGCCGCGCCGCCGACTTCACCGCCGACACGGCCCTGCTGGGCGCCCTGCCAGAGCTCGACTCCATGGCCGTGCTGGCCCTCATCACCGGGCTGGAAGGCCACTTCGGCATTGCCTTCGCCGACGACGACCTGCGCGGCGAGATGTTCGCCACCGTGGGCTCGGTGTGCGAAGGCGTGGCCCAGGCCATGGCCAGCAGCGGCACCTGAGGCCATGCCCCTGCCCCCGCCCCAGGTGTTCTTTCTGCCGGTGGGCGATGGCCAGCGCCTGTGCGTCTATCACCCGGCACAAGGCCCCGTGCCGCGCGGTCGCGTGCTTTACCTGCCGCCCTTCGCCGAAGAGATGAACGCCTCGCGCCGCATGGCCGCGGCCACGGCGCGGGCCATGGCGGCCGAAGGCTGGGCGGTGTTGCAGATTGATCTGCTGGGCTGTGGCGACAGCAGCGGCGTGCTGGAAGACGCCACCTGGAAAGCCTGGGTGCAAGACGGCGTGGCCGGCGCGCAGTGGCTGGGCCAGCAGGCCCAGGGGCCGCTGTGGCTGTGGGGCCTGCGCACCGGCGCCCTGCTGGCCGGCCACGTGGCCGAACAACTGCCAGAACCACCCAACCTGCTGCTGTGGCAAGGCGCCGCCAACGGCCAAACCCTGCTGCAACCCTGGCTGCGCCTGGCCACCGTGGCCCAGATGATGGGCCAGGCCACCGGCCAGCGCAGCGCGGCACAGCGCCTGGCCGAAGGCGAGACCGTGCACCTGGGCGGCTACCCCGTGACCCCCGCGCTGGCCGAGGGCCTGGGCCGCGCGCACCTGCGCCCGCCCGCACAGGGGCCAGCGGGCCGGCTGGCCTGGCTCGAAGTGGGCGACGCCCCCACCCCGGCCTCGACCCGCGCGGTGCAGCCCTTCGTGGCCGCGGGGTGGCAGGTGCACACCCAGGCCGTGCCTGGCACGCCCTTCTGGCAAGTGGTCACCGGCGAGCTGGCGCCCGCCCTCATCGAGGCCTCGCTGCAGGCCTTGCGGGAAGGCCCGGCGTGCTGACCGTGACCGAGCGCCCCTTCTGGATCGACGGACCGCAAGGCCCCATGCTGGCCGTGCTGAGCGAGTGCGCTGACCCGGCACGCCGGCACGGCGTGGGCCTGGTGATCGTGAGCGGCGGTGCGCAGTACCGCGCTGGCGCGCACCGCCAGTTCGCCCTGCTGGCCCGTGCCCTGGCCGACCAGGGCCACGCAGTGCTGCGCTTTGACCTGCCCGGCATGGGCGACAGCCCGGGCGAGCCGCTGGCCTTCGAGAGCAGCGCCCCTTCGGTGAAGGCCGCGCTCGATGCCCTGCAGGCCCAGGCGCCCTACGCCCGGCGCGCCGCGCTCTGGGGCTTGTGCGACGGCGCGTCCGCCTGCCTGCTGTACCAAGACCAGACCCCGGACGAGCGCCTGGCGGGCATGGCCTTGCTCAACCCCTGGGTGCGCTCGGAACAGACGCTGGCCGCCGCCCACCTGAAGCTCTACTACCGCGACCGCCTGCGCCAGCGCGACTTCTGGCGCAAGCTGCTGCGCGGCGGCGTGGGGCTGCAGGCCCTTCGCGGGCTGGCGCAGACGGTGCGCCAGCGCCTCTCGCCGCCGGCCGCGCCCCTGCCGTTTCAGGCCCGCATGGCACGCGCCTGGCGGGCGTTTGACCGGCCGGTGCTGCTGCTGCTGAGCGAAAAAGACATCACCGCCCGCGAGTTCGACGAGGCCCTCACCGACCGCGCCATCTGGGGCCTGGGCGGGCAACGGCCCAATGTGCAGCGGGTGAGCCTGAGCGGGGCCGACCACACCTTGTCCGACCCCGGCGCCTCGCTGGCCATGCAATCGCACACCCTGCGCTGGTTGGCGCAACTGGGCTGAGGCGGCCCGGGCCGGGAGGGCCGCCAGTGTCGCCAAGCTTTACAGCCCCCCGCCGAGATTCGCCTAAGTCATTGATTTTCTTACCTGGCACGGTAGATGCTTAATGTTGTCGCGTCGCCACCGGCGGCTCGATAAACCCAAGGAGAGAATCCATGAAATTGAAGCAACTCGCGGCCTCTCTGGCACTCGCCGCCGCCGCGTCTACCGCTTTCGCCACCCCCGTGCAGCCTGGCACCGAGCAAAGCCTGCAGTCGATCATCAACGGTCTGTACACCTGCAGCGATTGCTCGGGCGTGGCCGCTGCGCCTGACGTGAACGCCAACCAAGCCAACGAAGTGGGCCAGTTCCAGATCGAGGCCTCCAGCGGCTCGATCGCCACCATGATCATCGAAGTGGCCGGCAACTCGGCCAGCAACACCTTCGGTATCTACGACCTGAACAACACGTCCAACTACCTGCAGCTGTTCTCTGGCGCCGCCGGTGAAGGCTTCCGCAGCTCGCTGCTGGTGTCGGTGATCAACGGCAGCTACAAGTTCACCGCCACGTTGTACGACGAACTCGGCGACCTCGTGAGCGTGGTGCAGAAGACCTTCTCGTCTTCGACCTTCGGCTACTACCTCGGCACCGCCAACGGCCCGACCTTCTACTCCGAAGCCAGCAAGAACAACGGCGACGACCACATGGTGGCCTTCCAGGGCGACGGCGACCGCATCAAGGTGGGCGACAACGACCCCGCCAAGTGGGGCTCGTCCAGCTACATCCTGGCCTGGGAAGACCAACCCCTGTCGGGTTCCGACAAGGACTACAACGACATGGTCGTGTACGTGGAATCGGTGACCCCGGTGCCCGAACCCGCCTCGCTGGCCCTGCTGGGCCTGGGCCTGGCCGGCATCGCTGCCGCCTCGCGCCGCAAGCAAAAGCAAGCCTGATTGCCTTCGGGCATCCAGCGCAAAAGGGGAGCTTCGGCTCCCCTTTTGTTTTGGCCGGCCAGCACAGGAGCGCGCCCCAAGCCGGCCCAGGTCGTGCAACGAAAAGCCGAGGAAAAAGGCTCGCTCAGCGAGCGGGCCGCCAGCGGGCCAGCAGGCGGCCCAGGCCGTGGCGCGCGGCCAGGGCCCAGCCCATGGGGTGCCGCTGGTCAAAGGCCAGCAAGCCCACGCGCTCGCGGCGCCGGGCCATCCAGTCGGCCTTGTAGGCGTCGTCACCGCTGAGGTAGTCCACCTCTTGCACGCGGTCCACGTCCATGGCGTGGCGCATCAGGGCGGCGGTGAGCACCGAGCCCGGCGAGAGCTTCTGCATGCCCTCCACGTAGGCCAGCTTGAAGATGCAGGCGCTGCCGCCCTGCACCAGCCAGAGCTGCGCGGCCAGCGGGCGGCCATCGAGCCACAGCAGGCCCAGGCGCAACCAGCCCAGCTCGGCGGCCCGTTGAATGAGCGCCGGCACAAAGCCCGCAGGCGACTCGGCCTGCTTCCAGCTTTGGGCGTACACCTCGGCGTAGGCCCGGGCGGCCTCGCCGAGCGCCGGGCCGGGGGCGGTGTGAATGTCAATGCGCCACGCGCCCGCCCGCTGCAGGCGACGCTGGCCGCGCTCCACGCTGTGCCGCAATGGCGATGGCCGCGCCGCCCAGTAGGCGTCGAAACCACCGGCCGGCACGGGCTGGTACCAGTTGCCGAAGGCAAAGAAGCGGCTGGTCAACCATGCGCCCTGGCGCAACTCGCGCTCCAGCGCGGCCAGCCAGGGGGCATCGGCATCGAGCGGCTGCAGGCGCAGCAGGCCGCCGGGGCGCAGGCCACGCAGGGCCTGCCCAACAGTTGGTGGCACAGGACGCGAATCAGACGCGCCGCTCTCGGCCGGCAACGGGCCGTAAAGGCCCGAGTAGTAGTTGGCCAGCGAGAGCAGGCCGCGCCCGCCCGGCGCTCGCATCAGGGGCAGCACGCCGTTGCCTGGCCACGGGCATTGCAGCACCTCGGGCGGCGAGGTGAAGCCGTGCTCGCGCAGCAGCTCAAACCAGGCGCGGCTCTGGAACAGACCGCCGCCGCTCATGGCGCTGGCCCAGCGGCGCTCAGCGGCCGATGGCCAGGTACTCGATGCCCAGGCCACGCACGAAGGCCGGGTCATAGAGGTTGCGGCCGTCGAACACCAGGGGCTGCTTCAGGCGCTCTTTGATGAGGTCGAAGTCGGGGCTGCGGAACTCTTTCCACTCGGTCACGATGACCAGCGCATCGGCGCCCACCAGGGCGTCGTTGGGCGTCTCGGCGTAGCGCAGCTGCTCGCGCTGGCCCAGCACGCGCTGGGCTTCGTGCGTGGCCACCGGGTCGTAGGCGGTGACGGTGGCGCCAGCGGCCAGCAGGTCGTCGATCAGGGCAAGGCTGGGCGCCTCGCGCATGTCGTCGGTGTTGGGCTTGAAGGCCAGGCCCCAGAGCGCGAAGTGACGCCCGGTCAGGTCAGGCCCGAAGCGGCGGGTGATCTTGCCGCTGAGCACGCGCTTCTGCGCGTCGTTGGCGGCCTCAACGGCCTTGAGCACCTGCAGCTCGACGCCGGCTTTGTCAGAGGCGGTCTTGATGAGCGCCTTCACGTCTTTGGGGAAGCAAGAGCCACCGTAGCCGCAGCCCGGGTAGAGGAAGTGGTAACCGATGCGCGGGTCAGAGCCAATGCCCTGGCGCACCATTTCGATGTCGGCGCCCAGCTTCTCGGCCAGGTTGGCCAGCTCGTTCATGAAGCTGATGCGCGTGGCCAGCATGGCGTTGGCCGCGTACTTGATGAGCTCGGCGCTGCGCGTGTCGGTGACCACCAGGCGCTCGTGGCTGCGCTGGAAGGGCGAGTACAGCGCGCGCATCAGGTGAATGGCCTGCTCGTCGCTGGCGCCCACCACGATGCGGTCGGGGCGCATGAAGTCGTCCACCGCCGCGCCCTCTTTCAGGAACTCGGGGTTGGACACCACGGCAAACGGCGTGTTCACGCCGCGCTGGCGAAGCTCGTCTTCGATGGCGGCCTTCACCTCGTCGGCCGTGCCCACGGGCACGGTGCTCTTGTCCACCACCACCTTGTAGTCGGTCATGAGGCGGCCAATGTTGCGCGCGGCGGCCAGCACGTACTGCATGTCGGCCGAGCCGTCTTCGTCGGGCGGGGTGCCCACGGCGATGAACTGGATGGTGCCGTGGTTCACGGCGCGGGCCACGTCGGTGGTGAAATGCAGGCGGCCGGCCGCCACGTTGCGGCGCACCATGTCTTCCAGGCCGGGCTCGTAGATGGGGATGCCGCCAGACTCGAGAATGCGGATCTTCTCGGGGTTCACGTCCAGGCACAACACGTCGTTGCCCACATCGGCCAGGCAAGCCCCGCTCACCAGCCCCACATAGCCCGTCCCTATCACTGTGACTTTCATGCGTTCTTTCGTTTGAGGTGTATCACCTTGATAAACAACGGACGCATGATAGCGGCCCGAAATGACGACTTTGATTGCACGCAATATGTCTCGTGTGACACGCATCACCCTTCTGGCCATCTTGTCGGCCCTGGTGGCGGCGGCCTTGGTCGTCACCACCTGGCCGCCAGCGCGCGCGGCGCTGGCCGCCACCCAGGAACGCTCGGCGCAGGAATGGATTCGCTACCTGCTGCGCCGCCTGGAAGGCCACCCCAAGCTGGAGGCGGTGCTGGTGCCGCCCCTGCACGCGGCGCAGCGCCACATCGAGCGCGAGCCACCCGCCGGCCCCCTGCCCTCGCTGGGCAAGGGGCAACAACCGCAAAGCCTGTTGCCCAGCGTGAGCGGCCTCACCCAGACCCTGCGGGTGGACACCCCGCAGGCCATCCGCGAAGCCCTGCTCAGCGCCAAGCCGGGCACCCAGATCGTGGTGGCGCCCGGGCTGTACCCCTTTCAGACCAAGCTGCGCCTGGGCCACGACGGCCAGCCCGGCGCCCCCATCGCACTGCGCGCGGCCCAGCCCGGCACCGTGTGGTTCACCTTCGAGCAGGTGGAAGGCGTGCTGGTGGACCGGCCGCACTGGGTGTTTGAAAACCTGGACATTCGCGGCACCTGTGCGCGCCACGAAGACTGCGAGCACGCCTTTCACGTGGTGGGCCGCGCGGCGCACGTGCTGATCCGCAACAACCGCCTGAGCGACTTCAACGCCCACATCAAGGTCAACGGCTGGGACGGCCAGTGGCCCGACCACGGGCGACTGCTGCACAACACCCTGAGCAACAGCGCCCCGCGCGAAACCCTGAAATCGGTCACCCCGTTTGACCTGGTGGGCGCCAGCCACTGGCGCGTGGAAGACAACTGGGTGAACCACTTCGTGAAAGCCTGGGGCAACGGTGTGGCCGTGGGCCTGTTCATGAAAGGCGGTGGCGAAGGCGGAAAGATTGAACGCAACCTGGTGGTGTGCACGCCCACGGGCATTTCGCAACCCGGTGTGCGCGTGGGCATCTCGTTTGGCGGTGGCGGCACCGACCCGGCCCTTTGCCGGGCAGACCGCTGCAACGGCCACGAGCACCGCCAGGGCCTGGCGGCCAACAACATCGTGGCCCACTGCAACGACGTGGGGCTCGACGTGAACCACAGCAGCGACATCGAGCTGGCCCACAACACACTGATCAACACGGCCGGCGTGTCGGTGCGGCGCCCACCCGCCCAGGCGCGGCTGCACAACAACCTGATCGAAGGCCACCTGGGCGCGCGCGACGGCAGCGAACTGCTGGCGCAAGACAACCTGCCCCTGAGCGCCGACGGCCCGCTGGCCGATGCCGACGCCCTGCAGCTTGACTGGGCCCAGCGCCCGGCCGACGCCCCCCGCCTGCCAGCCGTGCCGCTGGACTTTCTGCGCCGCCCGCGCGACGTGGTGAACGCCCCCGGCGCCCTGCGCTGAACAGGGCCATTGAATGCCGCTTAATTAATCCGATTGGGCTCAATGTAATCAATTGAAACTCTCCCGAAGCTGTAAATGCAACGGGCCTGGAATTTCAATTCGTTACCCCGTGTATCCCGGTTTCGGGGGACAAGCCTAGGACAATTCCGACACCGACGGTAAGCGCTTGCCGCCGGCCCTCC
>Ga0255095_1001089_pt1 | contig 11425 bp, 8 predicted proteins | sample Colum_Law_RepC_8_2_FD_188435 | JGI IMG/M metagenome (GOLD analysis project Ga0255095, IMG submission 188435) | Freshwater microbial communities from Columbia River, Oregon, United States - Colum_Law_RepC_8d | ecosystem: Environmental > Aquatic > Freshwater > River | place: USA: Oregon | collected...
GCTTGAATTCGCCATGAAGGCGCTCGACCCCGCGCTCGCGTCGTCGAGCGTCGCGAAGATTCTCGCCGCCAAGCCGCTGACCAAGGACGGCTCCGGCCCGTGGATTGAACTCATCGGCGCGGCCGGCGGCCCGGCGGAAATCAACCGCCTCTGGGAGCAGATCGTGCAGCGGGACTTCACCGACGCCGCGCTCAACCGCGCGCTCGCCGCGCTCACCTCCGCCGCGCGCCTGCGCAACGTGAAACCCGCCGGGGACAGCGCGCGCGGTCTCGCGTTGCTCTCCTACGCCAACCTCACCACCCGCGTCGCCTACGTAAACCTGCTCGGCGCGTGGAAGAATCCCGGCGCGGCCTTTGCCGAGATGATCAAGGCCGCCAGCACGGAAAACACGCCCGCCGAGGTCCGCACCGCGCTCTTCGCCGCGTTCCGCGAGCTGGGCGCGATTCCGCCCGTGCTGGGCGCGCTCCAGCCGCTCACCGCGAAGACGTCACCGGTGTTCGTGCGCCGTGCCGCCGCCGTCACGCTCGCGTCGCTCCAGCCTGCGAAGTTCGCCGACCTCGCGCTCGACGAACTGGCCGAGACCAAGACCGAGGCCGAGGCGCTCGACCTCTGGCGCGGCGTGCTCGCCACCAAGGGCGCGGCGAAGTCGTTTGGCGAGAAGGTCGGCAGCCGCACCGCGCTGCCTTCGCACGTCGCCAGCGCCGGCCTCCGCGCCGCCCGCGAAGGCGCGCAGCCGGACCCCACGCTCGTCGCCTCGCTCACCAAGCTCGCGAACATCACCGCGCTTTCCCCCGACAAGCTCACGCCCGCGAAGCTGAAGGAGCTGGCCGACCTCGCCTTGAAATCCGGCGACCCCGCGCGTGGCGAACGCGTCTATCGCCGCGCGGAACTCGGCTGCGTCCTCTGCCACAGCATCGGCGGCGTCGGCGGCAAGGTCGGCCCGGACATGACCAGCCTTGGCGCGGCGGCCCCGGCGGATTACCTCGTCGAGTCCGTGCTGCTGCCCAACGCGAAGATCAAGGAGGGCTTCCATGGCATCAACGTCGAGACCAAAGACGACCTTGAATACAGCGGCATACTCGTGCGCGAGACCGGCCAGGAAGTCGTCCTCCGCAACGCGCAGAACCAGGAAGTCAGCGTGGCCAAGTCGAACATCCGCAAGCGCGCGAACGCCTCGCAGTCGCTCATGCCTGCCGGCCTGCTCGACACGTTGCCAGAATCCGACCGCAACGACCTAGTCGCCTTCCTCAGCCGGCTCGGCAAGGCTGGTGACTACGACGCCAGCAAGGGCGGCGTGGCCCGCGTCTGGCGCGTGCTGCCCGTGACGCACCGCATGGATCAAGGCGGCTGGGACAAGATCACGAAAGGCGACTTCACCGCCAAGTGGACCGCGATGGAAAGCGGCATCGGCGAGCACACCTGGAAGCCCGTGACCTCGCTGGTCAGCGGCGCGTTGGCCAAGCCCGACTTCGCTCCCAGCAACATGCCCGGGCACGTCACGCTCACGAGCGTCTTCGCGGCGACGACCTTCACGCTGGCGAAGGCCGGCCAGGTCACGTTCAGCGTGGACGGCCTGGCCAGTCCTGAGGTTTGGGTGAACGGCCAGAAGCTCACGAAGCTGGCGAACAACTTCCCCGCCGGCACGCACACGGTGGTCCTCCGCCTCGACGGCGCGAAGCTGCCGGAGAGCGTGCGGCTCAAGTCCACGGATGTGAGCTGGACGTTGAACTAGCCCCCTTGTAGGAGACGACGTGAGGAGTCTCTAACTTGTCTCCAAGTTCCGGCTTCACGTTTCGGGTTTGAAGTGAGACTCCTCACGTCGTCTCCTACGAGATGTCATGCGCGACCTGCAAAGCACCCGGCTGATGTGGCTCAAGGCCGGCTTGTTCCTGCTGCTCGGCGGCGCGTCTGTCGTGCTGGTATGGCTGGAAGCGGCGACCTTGAAGACCGCCCTGCTGCTCGCGCTGGCCGTGTGGTCCTTCTGCCGCGCCTACTACTTCGCCTTCTACGTGCTGGAGCGCTACGTGGACCCAGGCTTCAATTTCTCAGGGCTGGGTTCCTTCGTGGCGTATCTGGTGAGGCGACAGAGGCGCGACAAGAGCCCCGGCAGCCGTGCTTGAACAAGGCGTGATTCGCCGTGCGGAAGAGCCAATTCTCGGCCGACCTCCGCCAAAATCACGCTCCCCGAACCCGGGACTGGCTGCTTGACTGACTCCGTGCAACGACTCGTTCTGGGCTGGCTGGCCGCCCTGCTCCTCGGCTGCGCCGGAGGCTCCTCCGGGCGCGCGGGTGAGGCCTTTGTCCCGCCGGACGAGGGGCTTTTCCCGATGGGCCGGTTCGTTTACGAGCGCAACTGCCTTGTGTGCCACGGGCGCTGGGGAGATGGCGATGGCGAGATGGCCAGCGGCATGCTCCCCAAGCCCCGCAAATTCTCCACGGCCATTTTCAAGTATCGCTCCACGCCGCCGGGGTTCCTGCCGACGAATGACGACCTCATCCGGACCATCCGTGGCGGGCGGGCGAACACCTCGATGCCCTACTTCACGCAGCTCTCGGACCGTGAAGTGCGCGCGGTGGTGGAGTTCATCAAGTCGTTCTCGCTGAAGTGGCGCAAACCGGAGAACTACGCCGCGCCGGTCCCGCTGCCCGAACCGCCCGCCTGGCTGGCGAACGCGGCGCAGGCCGCCGCCGCCGCGACCCAAGGCAAGGCCACCTACTCGCTCGTGTGCGCCACCTGCCACGGGGAACACGCCGATGGAAAAGGTCCGGCGGTCGCCGAGTTGAAGGACACATGGGGCGATCCGGCGAAACCCGCCGACCTGCGCTCCACCGCCTTGCGCCACGGGCGCGCGCCCGCCGATTTCTTCCGCGTGCTGACGCTGGGCATTGACGGCACGCCGATGGCCGCGTTTGGCGAGGCCTTGACGGAGCAGCAACGCTGGGAGCTCGCCGCCTTCCTCGGCACGCTCAAGCCGCCGGCGTCCGCTCCAGCGGCACGGCCTTGAACCGGCGGCGCTGATACCAGGCGATGGCGACCAGATCGTAGAGCCCGCGCCCCAGGCGGTTCCACACACCGTATTTCGACACGCCGGCCACGCGCGCGCGGTGGTTCACCGGGATTTCGCGCACGCGAAAGCCGCCGCCCGCCACGAGGATCGGCAGGAAACGGTGCAGCCCGTTGAAGCCGAACACCCCGTCGAGCGTGGCGCGACGGAAGACCCGCAACGCGCAGCCGGTGTCCCGAAACTCGGCGTTCAGCGCGGTGCTGCGCGCCCAGCGGGCGAGGCGCGACGAAAGCTTGCGCAACCAACTGTCCTGCCGGTTGGCCCGCCAGCCGCAGGCGAAATCGCACGTTTCTAGCTCCTGGAGCAGGCGGGGCAGGTCGGCGGGATCGTTCTGGAGATCGCCGTCCAGCGTGGCGATGAGCGGCCGGTTGGTTTGCTGAATCCCGGTCCAGAGCGCGGCGCTTTGGCCGGCGTTGCGGGTGTGGCGCACGCCGCGCACACGCGGGTTGGCGCGGGCGGCCTCGGTGATCTTCGCCCACGTCGAGTCGCGGCTGCCGTCGTCCACGAACACGAGCTCCCAGTCATTTGGCACCGGGGCAAACGCGGCGGCCACCTCGCGCGCCATGGGCTGCACGTTGTCCGCCTCTTCGAAGACGGGGACGATGATGGAAATCGCATCCGGCATGGCGGAAGGCTAGCGGGCGGGCGGACCGGGTGAAAGTGAATTGCACCCCGCGCCAGCGGGCGGTGCCGCGTGACGCATGATGATTTCCTCGATGCATGCCAGCCACCGGCCCGTGTCCGCCTGGATGCGGCGCAAATCCTCCACCATGATCCGCCATCCGGCGGCGTTGCCTTCCGCCACCAGCCGGTTGCCCAGCGTGGTCACCTCGGCCACCGGTGCCCGGCACTGTTCGATCAGCGCGGCCGGGGCGAGCTGCCGCGCCGTCGAGGGCCCGGCGGCAAAAAAGTCATCACTGATGGCCAGGATGCGCACACTCGCCGCATGAAGCTGGCGCAACCCCGCCACAAAGCCGGCTGGCGCGGCCGGACTGGCTTCATCCACGAGCAGCTCGCAAAAGCCACAGATGGCGCTGACCGGCGTGCGCACCTCATGCCGCAAACGGCTCAAGGCCTGCGCATCGGTGGGCAGGCAATACTGGCCCGGCTGGCTGGTGGCGGGCGGGACGCAGTTCATCGGCTGGAGAAACCTCTCGTTGGCGTCGGCATCTGCGCCATAATCCCGAAACTCGCGCCGGGAGCAACGCGGAAACGCGCAGGGGCTAACGGCAGTTCACTGCGGCCGCCTTGTCGGAACGCTGGCCCACCAGCCGGATGACCGGCAGCGCCCCCGGCTTGGGCAGGTGCAGCAATCGCTGGGCTTCCGTGAGCAGGAACTTCGCCTCCATGAAGGGCTGATAACTGATGTCCTGCCAGCGGATGAGCCCGTCGCCATCGATCAGGAAGGTGCCGTGCAGCGGCTGGTTCTCGAAGTCATCGTGGGCGCGATAGGCCTTGAAGGCCTTCAAGGCGGGATCGGCCACCAGCGGGATGGGGAAGCCGCCGTTGTATTTGGCCTTCTCCACCGTGAAACTCAGCCCCTCGGCCGTGTCGGTGCTGACTGCCACCAACGAGATACCAGCCTTGCGATACTCCTCCGCGAGCGGCGCGAAGGCGATGAGCTGCTCGATGCAGTGTGCGCAGCCGGCCCCGAGGTAGAAAATGACCACCACCGGTTTGCCACGGAACTGGCGGAGCGCGACCTTCCGGCCATCGCCGCCGGGGAGCACGAAGTCCGGTGCGGCTGAGGGCTGCCAGCGGATCGGTCCGAGGGAGGCGAGGCTTGGACGTTTGCCGAAGTCCCACGAGCGCGTGAGCGGCGGCCGCCAGTCCGCGGCGAGCTTCAAGTCCTTGACCACCGGAGCCAGCCGGCGGAACACCGGAGCATCTAGGTCAGCCTCGGCTCCGAGTTCGCGGAGCTGGTAGAACGCGTCGAACGCCTCGCGATACTTGCCGTGCTGATAGGCGAGATCCACGTAGTTGGCGAGCGGCTGCACCTGTTTCTCGGCGGCCTTCATCGCCTCCTGTGCGAGTTGCACGGCCTTGGCCTTGTCACCGGCGGCGGCGTGGAGCCGGGCCAGCCGCTCCTTGGGAATCCCGCTGGCCTTGGCGAGCCGGTCCTTGGCGGCGGCGAACTGGCCTTCCTTCAACTCCACCAGCACGCGCAGTTCCGTCACGGCGGCCGCAATGGCGTTGGTGTTCCCGGCGGCCAGCAGCGCGGTGCCGCGATCGTAGCCGCCGGATGGAGCGGCCTTCTTGGTGTCGGATTTGGGCGCGTCTTTGGATGCGGGTGGAGTCGGTGTGGTAGCGGTGGTGGTCTTGGTGGTGGAGTTGGTCGCCTGGTTGACGGCGGCCTGGGCTTTCGCGGGTTCCGGTGGTTTGGCCGCCGGGGCGTTGGTGGCCGGCTTGGGCGTGACTTTCCGGGCTAGGTTTTCGAGGGCGGCAATCTGGTTTTTGCCCCCGGTGATATCCCCCGTGTGCAGCGCGGCCAGTCCCAGCGCGTGAAAGCGACGGGCCTCGTGATCATTGCTCTCCGTGGGCTGGAGATAGGTGGAGCCGCCGAGGGTCAGCAGCTCATCCCACAATTCGTAGCGAACCAGGGTTTCGAGCAGGCGCTGGTATCCGTAGTTGGCGCTGCCCCGGGTGTGCGTGTTGAACTTGGGATGGCGCGGCAGCTCGATCATGTTCAGGGCCAGGTCCACCGCGCGACGCACCGCGCCGATGTGGTTCAGGTCGCGGATCAGCCACTCGTTGTTGTGCGCGAAGTTGTGGATCTGATCCGGCAGCACGCGGTTGTTCATCATGTAGGCGTGGTCCACCCGGGCGCTGGCCTCCTGCTGCCAGGCGGCGTCCGAGTAGCGCTTGAGCGCGGAGTAGGTGTGCCCGCTCATGTGCCACATGTGCGCGATGCCGGGGGCGGAGAAGCCATCGTTGGACGCGGAGATCAGGGCGTTGGTCGCGCGCTGGCCCTCGTCCCACAGATGGATGCGGTAGTGATTCGCCGGATGCAGTGGGTTCACGGCGAGGATGGCGTCGAGCAGCCCGTCCACGTTCTTCTTGTCGCCGTAGGGGACGCCCTTGCTGCTGTCGAACCAGAGCTGGAACGCCAGGTGCGCCTTGGCTTCGAGATCGTCGGGGTAATCTTTCACCAGTTGCTGCATGGCCTTCTGGTAATCCTTGCGGCGCTCCTTCTCGTCCTTCTTCTCGTCGCGATAAAAGCTAGCGAGGGCCGCGATCCACCGCTGCTCGCGCGGGCTCGCGGCGGCCTGATACTTCTCGGCGGACTTGATAAACTCCTTCGCGCGCTTGGGATTGTTGACGTTCGCCATCGCCATGCCCCAGTAGGCGCTCGCACAGAACGGATCGAGGGCGGCGACCTGCCGGAAGGACCGCTCCGCCTCGAAATAAAAGAAGCCGTGAAGCTGGCCGATGCCCTGATCGAAGAACTTCTGCGCGAGGGCGTGCTTCGCCACGATGGGAAAATGAACGCCGCCCATGCCCGGCATGAGCTGGGCCTTCTGGCGCGGCCCCTCGTTGTAGGCCTCGCCATGCTGCGAGTGTCCGGCCGGCTGCTCGTGGTCCGCCCGCGCCAAGGCTGCGAACGCCAAACCGGCGACTAACAAGGGAAGTAACTTCATGTGCATAATCGCGGACGCCCCGGTGCAACCGACCATTCAGCGCACCCCTGCCAATCCCTTGTCAGCAGGAGCGGCAGATGCTGCGAGCAGGATCACAACGGACATTCACACCGGCACCGGCACCGACTCAATCAGGTGGTCGATCACCGAACGCGCGGTGGCAGTCACCGCCCGGGTGCCCTTGCGCACAATGAGCCGGTGCGGCAACACGAGCCGGGCGGCCTGCTTGATGTCGTCGGGCAGGACGTAGGCGCGTCCGGCCAGCAGCGCCAGCGCCTGGCTGAAGCGCTGGACATCCAGACTGCCACGCGGACTGGCCCCGTATTCCAAACTGTCCGCCACGCGCGTGGCGTGCACGATGTCCACCAGATACCCCAGCAGCGAGGTCTCCACCGTCACGGCCCGCACGGCGGCATGCACCTGCGCCAAAGACGCGGGATTCAACACGGTCGCCAGCCGCAACAGCGGATCGTCATGCTGCTGCATCTGGAGCAGCTTCATCTCCAGCGCCCGGTCCAGATAGCCGATGCTGAGGCGGATCATGAACCGGTCCATCTGCGCGAAGGGCAGCGGGTAGGTGCCTTCCAGCTCGACTGGATTCTGCGTGGCCAGCACGAAGAACGGCCACTCCAGCGCATGTCGTTGCCCGTCCACGGTAACGCTCTGCTCCTCCATCGCCTCCAACAAGGCTGACTGCGTGCGCGGCGTGGCGCGGTTGATCTCATCCGCGAGCAGGACGTTCGTGAACACCGGTCCGCGTCGGAACAAAAACTCGTGCCGGTCTGGCGCAAAGGTGGTGACCCCCGTGATGTCCGAGGGCAGCAGGTCGGCAGTGAACTGGATACGCTTGAAGTCGGCGGCCAGCGAGCGGGCCAGGGCTTTTGCCAGCAAGGTCTTGCCCAGCCCGGGCACGTCCTCGATCAGGACATGCCCGCCCGCCACCAGCGCCAGCACCGCGTGCGCCACCACCTGCTCCTTGCCGATGAACGCGAGCGAGACGTTGTCCACCAGCGCCCGGATATGCTGGGAGGGGAGCAGGGACCCAGCCGGAGCTGAAGCGGAGGCGGTGGGGGAGGAATTCGACATAATCAGCAGTTCAACACGGCAGCGGGCGAAGTGTTCCGGCGGGCGAGCGCGATTGCAATGCCGCCGTGCCGCTCGAAGCGCACGCGGCTCATTCCTTCTGTTTCGCCTTCTTGACCGGCGCCTTGGGCACGTTGCTCAAGTCCGGCTCCTTCAACGTCGGCGGGCCTTTCAGCCAGCCGAGCGAGGCGAGAAACTTGTCCGCCTCGATGAGCGTGGCCGTCTTCCACGGCTCGCCGTTGAAAAAGCCGTGGCCTTGGCCGTCGTAGAAGCGCGTTTCACAGCCCACGCCGGCCTTCTTCATGTTCGCCTGAAACCGCTCGACCACAGGCACGCCGTTGAGCGTGTCGTTGCGACCGAGGAACACGATGGCCGGCGGGTCATCCGGCGTGATGTTGTGCGCGGGGGAGAATTCCTTGTAGCGGTCGCCCACGCGTGCGGTGCCCCAGCCGCCGTCAGGGCCGTTGTCGAAAACAGGATTGAACAGCACGAGCGCGGCGGCCTTGGGCGAGATTTTCAAGTCATCCGCCGGATCGTCGTTGCCCTCGACCATGCCGACGAATGCCGCGAGATGGCCGCCCGCCGAGCCGCCACCGGCACCAATGCGCTTGGGGTCAACGCCCAGTTCCGCTGCGTGACCGCGCACCCAGCGCATCGCGGACTTCGCGTCGCGCACGCAGTTGGTGGGCGGGCCGGGGAGATCCTTCACCAGCCGATACTCGACCTGCACGCAGACGAGACCGCGCCGGGCGAGATAGGTAGCCTGCTCGTTGAACTGCGTCGGCGCGCCGCCTGTCCAGCCGCCGCCGTGGAACAGCACCAACGCGGGCCGCTGGTCGGTGGCCTTCCAGTCGTCGGGCTTCACGATGAACAGCCGCAGGTCGCGGCCATCCACTTTCTTGTAAACGCGCTCCTCGCCGAGGAAGGCGGTTTTCGGCTTGGCGTCTGCGGCGAAGGATTGGGCACACGCGAAGAAAGCCAGCGCGCCAGCGAGCAGGAGGATAGGTTTCATGGGAGAATTCAGATCAGTGCTTCACGATGGGGAATTGTTTCCGCAACAGCGCCTCGGCCTCGGCGCGAAGCTTGGCAAACTGCGGGTCGTCCGCACGGTTGTGCAGCTCGGCGGGCTGTTGCGCGGCGTCATACAGCTCGCGGCCAATGACCTCGCCACTCTTCCAGTCGCGCCACTCGGTGTAGCGCGCGGCGGCGGTGCGGACGCTCACGCCCATCGCGCGCGGCTGCTTGTCCGGATCGCGGTCGAAGTAAGCGGGACGCGGGTGCTGCGTAAAGGCCCCAGGCTTCACGGACTTCGCGGGGTCGTTCAGCACGGGGACGAGGCTGGTGCCTTCAAGGCCCGGCGGCTTGGGCAGACCGGCGAGTTCCACCAGCGTTGGGAACAAGTCGAGCAGCTCCGCGAGCGAGGCTGTTTTCTTCCCCGCGCTCTTCAGCCCCGGCGCGCCGATGAAGAACGGCACGCGCGCGTCCAGCTCGAAGGTCGAGGTCTTCGCCCACAGGCCGTGCTCGCCAAGATGATAGCCGTGGTCGCCGACAAACGTGATGATGGTGCGGTCCGCCACGCCGCTGCGGTCGAGCGCGTCGAGCACCTTGCCGAGCTGGGCGTCGAGATAACTGATGTTCGCGAAGTAGCCATGGCGAATCTCCGCGACCTGCTCAGGCGTGAATGTGACTTGGTTCGGCGGGATGCCGCGCAGCTCGCGGCCATCGTGGAAGGCGATTTCCGGCGCGTCGGGCCGCGCGGGATTGAGAGGGGGGAGCTTCGTGCGGTCGTAGAGGTCCCAGTATTTCTTCGGCGCGTTGAACGGCGCGTGCGGCTTCCAGAAACCGACGGCGAGGAAGAACGGCTTCTCCTTCACCTCGGCCAGCACACGCACGGCCTCGGCGGCGACGCGGCCATCATAATATGCCTCGTCCGGCACATCGCGGCATTCCCACAGCGGGACGGACGTGTATTGGCGCGGCGCGGGGGAAGCGACGTTCGGTGGCAACGGGCCGGACACGCGGGCGTCGTCCTCACCGTGGGTCTCGTAGTAGAGGAATTCCGGCGCGCTCCACGAACAGCGGTCGCCCTTCTCCTTCGTGTGCCAGTTGTGGAAAATCTTCCCGACGCAGCGCGTGTGATAGCCGTGGTCCTTGAACCACAGCGGGAGCGTGGTCACGTCCGGGTTGCGCTCGCGGAAGTGCGTGCCGTTGTTCCAGAGCTGGAGCGTGTCCGGTCGGCGGCCCGTGAGCATCGAGGAACGCGACGGATTGCAGACCGCCTGCTGGCAATACGCGCGGTCGAACTGGAGCGAGCGCTTCGCGAGCCGGTCCAAGTTCGGCGTCAGCGCGGGCGAGCCGTAGCTGGCCAGCTCGGGCCGGTAGTCATCCGCCATGATGAAGAGGACGTTCGGACGCGGCGCGGCGAGCGCAGAGCCAAGACACCAGGCGAAGGGTAAAAGGCAAAAGAGCTGGCGGAGGTTCATGGGAAGTCGGACTGAGTTACGGAGGCAAATGAACATTCGTAGCTTTTCTCCCTCACCCCAGACCTCTCCCGCTGGGAGAGGAGAACCGCCGTCCGCGTTCGTGGAATCCAGCGCGTTCGGGTTGGCGAACTGCGGTCGAAGTGCCTCCCTCTCCCAGCGGGAGAGGGCTGGGGTGAGGGAGAACGGCTGCCCATCCACCAACCAGCTTCGACGTGACCAAGTGGCAGCTCACTTCTTCGCCCCTTCCTTCGCCTTCGCGATGGCAAAATCCACGAGCGGCTGCGAGCGGAAGAACCCTTCGAAGAAGTTGTGACCCTGGCCTTCGAGGACGATGAGCTTCACGAGGTCGCCCGCGCCCTCGGCCTGGTAGCGGCGGACGAGTTCGGCGGAGTTCTCCTTGAGCGGCACGACCTTGTCCACGTCGCCGTGGATGAGCGCGACCGGCACCTTGGCCTTCGCCAGCACGGCGATGCGCTCGATGGGATTGAACTCGGCGGCGCGGGCCGTAAGTTGCTCGGGCGTCAGCTCGTAGGCTCCGGCGGCGCGGGCGATGCCCGGGTAGGTGCGGAAGTCATAGACCGGATAAATGCCGATGAGCCCCGCTACACGCGCTGGGTTCGTGATGGCCCAACTGCTCGTCCACAGCCCGCCGCGACTGCGCCCGAAGAGGCAGGGCTTCGCGCCGAAGTTCCGCTTCTCCGTCAGTTCGCGATACAGCGCGTCGAAGACCACGTGGCTCTTCGGGCTGCCGTAAGCCTCGCCCACATCCACGCCCGCCACGGCAATGCCAGCCGCGACGAACTGCTCGTGCATCCAGCGTTCGGCTTGGTCGGGATACGGCGCGAGCGTGGGGCCGTAGAAAATCCACGGCTGCGGGGAGCTGCGCTTCTCCGGCGGCGGCAGATAGAGGAAGGCGGGGCGTCCGGCCACGGTGAAGTTCTCTGTGTGCGGCAGCGCAAGCCGACCGGACGGCGCGGCGGCCTTGGCCTTCGCGGGCGGAGCAGCCTTCGCGTCTACCGGGAGTTGCGCGGCGAGATAGCGAGTTGCGTTCTCCACCACGCGCAAGTTCTCCGTTTGCTTGAACACCGGAAAAGTCTCGTGACCGGGGCGGAAGTAAAACACGCCGCCTTTGCCCACCTTCCACAGCGACCCACTG
>Ga0255095_1001090_pt1 | contig 11424 bp, 8 predicted proteins | sample Colum_Law_RepC_8_2_FD_188435 | JGI IMG/M metagenome (GOLD analysis project Ga0255095, IMG submission 188435) | Freshwater microbial communities from Columbia River, Oregon, United States - Colum_Law_RepC_8d | ecosystem: Environmental > Aquatic > Freshwater > River | place: USA: Oregon | collected...
GCGCCTTCTGTTCTGGCATTTCTCGCTGGTCGCATGGCGTTGCCGGATGCCGAGGATGTCACACAGTCTGCGTTTGCTCAGGCGTGGGCCAAACGAGAGTTATTCAACGGAAGTGATTTCAGAAGTTGGATTTTTCAGATAGCAAAAAACATGTTCTTTGACCATGTTCGATCAGCGAAGCGACGCAGACTCGTTTCTCTGGGAGACGAACATGAGAGAACAGAAGAAACAGACCCCGGAGAGCGAATTCAACGTGAAGAAGAATTGAAAATATTGGGCGACTGTATCGAAGCCGTCGGCGGAAAGTTTGTGGAGGCTGTCCTCAGGACAAAGTATCACGGCGTATCCCCGAAAGTTCTGGCCGACGAGGAAGGTGTCACCCGTACCGCGATTGATACTCGCGTAAGTCGCGGCAAGATGGAATTGCGTGATTGCATGGAGAAGAAGCAGAAACAATGACCATTCGCATGCTGACAATTCCCGACGATCAGATGGCCTGGCCCGACTGGCTGGAACAACAACTGGTTGGTGTTCATCTGCACGAACTGATCGAAGAACTGCAAATTGCGAATGCAGCAGCCTCCCGCGAACAATCCGAAAGCCTGAACGACATTCTGACCAACCAGCAACTGACTTTCATTGCGGAGTCCGGGTTAGGTGTTTTGGAGACCTCTCAGATTCAGCGGCTACTGTCAGATCCAGAAGCGTTGCTTGAACTACAAGAACACGTCCTGATCAACGGAGGGGATTATTGGCAAACGATTCCCGGTGGCACGCAGGCCACAAATTCATTGGAACGCATTCGAAGCAGGCTGGTGACATATGAGGACACGGCCGCCAGTTTTCCTCTCCGGGGTCCCGGAGAAAAATTGGCGGGGTGGACGAATCGCCGGGTTGCTGGTTGGGTCGTGTCTGTCGCTGTGATGCTGCTGGTCGGGGTGTTTGCATTGCAATGGCAACCTCATGGTTCCGGTCATGTTTTAGGAACACCGGGACTTCTGGCCGGCAAATCGACATCTGCAAAGGATTATCTTCGCAGAATTTCTGATGCGGGCGAAACGTGGTTTCAGCAGGACCGCAGCAGTACAACAGCCCTCGTCACGCTGCTTGAGGATACCAGTCGCGATTGCCAAATTTTGATCGACGCTCGCCACAATGTTCTGAGCCCTGAGGAGCGTGATTGGTTTGTCGGAAAATGTCGAAACTGGAAAGCTGCATTTGATGAAACATTGGCGTCATTACGAGACGGCTCGATCACGCTGGAAGTTGCGAGAGATCAGTCGGATCTCACCATGATGAAACTTGTTTCTGTTTTGCGAACCGGTCCAGAGGCCTGATAGTCGTGGCAAAGAATTTTCTGTCATGCACCCAAAACGAGCGTTGAGGGCACACTGCACTTTTCAGAGTTCACCGACAGTACAGCACGTAGAACTGAGCCCACTTCTAAATTCGGGATTTTGACAAAATATGGCCAATTCATTTTTCAGGAGAATTTTCACCACTGGCTTGTTGGTCTGGTTGGTTACTACGGCCATGGTTTTTGGCCAGACAAACCAGCCGATGCAGGAATCCGCTGTCCGGCTGGCCGCTACGCTTCGAAAATCCGGTCTGAAGAAAGTGGCGGTTGTACCTTTAGCATTCGTGATAGATCAAAGTGCAGAGCAGAAAAATCGTGTGATCATCAATGGAGACGAAGAAGCTCCGATGAGTTTTGCCGGGCCAACTCTTTCCGGGTCACGAGACTCCCTGCTGATTGCTGAGCAGATGCAACGCTATTTATCTGAAGCTGGGGACGGTGAAATTGCCATGGTTCCCAGTGAAGATCTATTTGAACGACTATCGAAAGCAAACAATAGAACAGCCGAATTAACGCCGACAGGCAGGGAACTCGCCGGTATAGTGAATCCGGATGGAGACATCGAGGCCATCGTCGTTGGTACGGTACGAAAGTTTCATGAAGAGTTTGTCTCCCCGGCGAACGGAGGCAAGTTTCTGGAGCCGGAGCAGAAATCGTATGAATGGAGTCTCATCAGGCTTTCGGACAGGACAATCCTCGACTCCAAAACGATTGATTCTGGGTACATTTCGCTTGCTGACGCCGTCTATAACGGCTTAAGTGCTGAGTACTTTCGATATCAGTCAAACGGAAGACTTAAGTGCCTGTTGGATTATGATCAGCAAGACCAAAAAGATTTGCCGCTACTGCCCAGCGATCCTGAAGCGTTGTATGGCCGCGGCTTTGTTTTTAACACTCGCGTTCATCCTTTAATAAATCCATACTGTCCCTTCAAGGTTCAGTTTCTGGCAAATGATCGTGTCTTGCCCGTCTATGTGGCTACTGCTGACAGCTTTTCTGACAGGCAAAGAACAAGTAAGAGCATTTTTGATTGTACTCTTATTAATCTTGAGCCTGGCGAAGAGCCCGTGATTCGCGTTTCAAACACGTGTTCTCAGCGAGTGATGGTCTCGGTATTTGTGGATGGCGTAAATATCCTTGGAAAAACCAGAGAGCTGCCTGATGAGTCATGTCGAGCGTGGGTTCTGGACCCAAACAAAAAAGCAGAATTCAAGTCGTGGTGGACTGTGGACTCAAGCTCACCTGTCCAGGAGGAGCCCTTCATAATAGAAGCGTGGGAAGATTCAGTAGCAGGAAGAATGGGCTTGCCTGCAGATTCAAGTTCAGCCCGAGCGATAACTCTCGTCTTCTTCACTGATGGAATTCCTCAAAGACAGTACGTTCAGTTTTTCGAGCGAAGCTGGATACAGCAAGCATTCCTATCAAACGCAAGCAGTAACAGGGTGACGGTGACCGAAGAGATGGTGCCAGTTGGAAGCGCGGGCGCGGCATCTAGTGCGTTTGGGTTCGGTAAAAAACCGCCAAAGCCGGGGCAATTGGATTGGATTCAGGGAGCGAGGGTCGGCACAATTTTGGCCAGTATGCAAGTCTTGTACTGCCCGAGCTCGGAAACGAAAGCGACTCTTGAACGGCACATCAGCTCGAAGAATCAATGGGAAGAGATCTCGGGAATAGTCCCCGTTTTGACAGGACCATAGGCTGGTCAAGATTTGCGGGAACTGATGCCCGAAATAAGGTCGTCGGAGTGTTTGTGGATCAGGGCAATACTTCGCCTGTGGGATTTCGGACAGACGTGGCGAGGTCGCTGCGCCGCAAAGATGTCTGCTCCCATTCCTTTCGCGAGCAGTATCACGGGATCAGCAGCACGATTGAGCTGATGAACAACTCAGGCCCGGTGCTCTGAACGAAGTCAATTTTTCTGGTCGCTTTCTGCGGACGCGGGCGGCGTGGCGGGGCCGAGCACCAGACGAAAGCCCTGATAATTGAGTTTTGTTTCACGGCGAGTCCACTGCTCCGCTGCGGCGGATGTTTTCTTCGCGGAGTGGAACCATCCTCCTCCGGCGACAAAGTGGAGTGGAACTCCGGTCTTATCATCCGGCTCTTGATCCATGCACATTTCCGCAACATTCCCAAACAGATCGTGGATGCGGGTTTCACTGGGCTCTTTGAGTCCGATCGCTGCTGTACCTGACTGTCCAGAATTGTCTCTGAACCAGCCATGTTGAAGGAGTGCAGCTTCATTCAGCGTCTTCGCTGGGCTTCTGCTCGCCGCCTCCCATTCCTTTTTCCATGGCAGGCGATAAATCATGCCTGCGGGCACTTGTCCGGACTTCATTCAGCATTTTGCAGAAGTTTGATGCCTCTTCCCATGAGACTTGCTCGACAGGATAATCTGCCCTTTCGCTCTCAGGCTTGTCACTGTGGAAATAGCTCGGATTGATCCCTGTGAGCGATTGATACTCTCTTTGTGTCACCTCGAACTTGCCCAGATAGTAGTCATAATCCAGACCCTCGCGATTTCCCGGAATCAGCACCATCGTCATTCCGATGCCGTTGTTGAATTCAGATTCTGGCGCTGGCGATGGCTTCATTCCGGGCGCCTTCAGATTCACCGCATTCAATTGCAGATCAATCCGTGCGCCCGTGACCAGAAGGCGGGGGGTCTGTTTTGCATCACCGGGGCGTCGCTTTGCGTCCACAAGTGTTTCAACCGCAGGGGCAACCTCTTCCGCCATGCTCCCCATCAGGGACTTACCAGATTCCAGTTGCTCCAGGAAGCACTTCGTAAATGCGCCATGGCCCCATTCGGCATGCTCATAAGCCTTTTGATTCTCAGAGCAAGCAAAAAAAACAGCGGCATTGGTGGGCAACTGATTGATTTCCAGCGCACTCCCGAACGATCGGCCTCTAGGGCGATTGGGGTCATCGCGACAGCAGTCTGCAATAAGGACTCGGTTGGCTGCGGCCGATTCACGCAAAGCCACAAGGAACTCGTCAATGGCAACGAGACTGCCAGCAGACGGCTCGACTTTCGGGGTTTTGTCGTCATTGAAGAGTTTCTGTCCCTTCGCGTCTGTTATTTGTTGTATCCTGGCATCGTAGGGGCAATAAAAAGATCGCTTCGAACCTGAGTATTCGATGCCGTGTCCGAAAATTCCAACAAAGACAACGCCCTTGTTATTGCCGCGTTCACTGAACTTCGCCAATGCGGTGCGGATTGCTTTCTGAGAAGCTCTGGATCCCATCAGCAACTCAACCTCATAGCCACTGGCCTTGAGCAGTTTTCCGATTGCCGCGGCATCAATCTCTGGAAAACCCAGGTCCCCAAAGTCCGGATGATCGTAGTCGCTGACTGCAACCAGCAACGCGTACTTGTCTGGACTTTCTTCGGCAATCAAGTCGCCGCTCAAGCTTATCAGCAGCAGGAAAGGCAGCAAAAGAGAACGCATTCTGATAGCCATCCACTTAAGAAAATTGGCATCCACATCAAGCTTGTAAAGCACGCATCGCCTCGTGCGAGGCCAAATTGTAACGCAGACCATCAAACATTTTCCACGACATCACAAACAGGAATGGATCAACGCTGGTGCAGAAACACAAAGCCGCAGTTTTGCACCAGTTCTTTTACGCCAAACAGACGGATTGACGGAGAAGCCTTTGGGATGAACTGGCCTGGCTGGGCCTTTTTTTCTGGAAATGTGGGAAGATGTCCTCTGATCACACGTTTTCCTGCTGTCAGTTGTTCATTCCTTAACCCAGGCTCAGGAGAAAAATTCAATGATTCCGTTCGGTAAAGCTATTGGCATCGGTGTCGCCGCTGCTTCCTTTTTGGCAGTGGCAGGTTTCAGTGTGGCAGAAGTGGGCGAATACCTTCAGGTTGCCCGAGACCGAGTTGCAACAACGGTGCGTGAAAACATTCCGTTGTCGGTTGAAATCGATCGCATGGAAGTGCTGTTGAAGAAACTGGATGCCCAGGTTCAGAACCAGAAGTACGCTGTCGCAAAGTCGCGAGTGGCACTGCAGGATGCAGAAGCAGAGCTGCAGCGGTCAAAGTCCGCCTGCGAGAGCCTGCTGACAGAGATGCGTGAGTTGCGACATCTGTCTGCTGGTCAGACCACCACGGCCGGTGACGCCGTGACTGTAGGCTGCCATAAAGTCTCCTGCGAGGATGTCCGACGGGCTCTGTCATTCAAGCTGTCATCATGGAAAACTGCATCTGCAACTGCAAAGGCTCGCGAGGAAGCGCTGGAACAACAGCGAACTGCATTCACAAGGCTCGAAGAGCAATTCGGTGACTGGCAGGCTCAGCGCAGTCTGCTGGCCCAGAGACTGGAGATGCTGAAAGCTCGACATCAAACGCAGCAACTGTCTTCGGACACTGACACGAAAGTCGTCCACAATGCTGATCTGGCTCGGGCAACGGAACTGGCCGACCAGATTGAGCGCGAGGTTCGTATTGCCGAAGCTCAGCAGGCATTGGGAAATGACTCTGTTACCGCCCTGATGCCGTCCGCTGCTGAAGCTGTTGGCCGAACTGAAGCAGTGGAAAGTGAAGTGGATGCCATACTTCGGTCAGGGTTCTGATCGTAGCGGATTCCGCTGCAGGATCCGCTGCGCGAGACGCAGGCATGACCACTGGCATCGACAGTCTGGTCATGACCTGCGTTTTTCTTTTTTGCTGTGGTTTGAATCACGGTAGAAAAACCTGCAGGAAATCCGGGAAGGTTAAAGCGTCGCCGACGTTCTCATCTTTGAAGAGAATGAACTGCCTGTTGCAGATCAAAATTTCAATGCTATTCATCCAGGAGTTTGAGTCATGATGTGGAAACGAATCCTTCTCACTACAACCATCTGCTTTGCCTCGAGTGTGGTAAGCCGGGCCGATGAAAGCGAAGCGGCCTCCAGCTCTCCGTCAGCCGCAGAAGCACCGAATGCAGGGGAGGTTCTGGAGCAGCTCGAAAAGCTGAAAGATCCTCTTCAGCAGCGTGTTTCAGGCTGCTGTGATCAACTGACAGCAGCACGGTCGGCGTTGCAGGAGGCCATCGCTCAGCGTGACGCGGCCCATGTTCAGCTGAAAAGTTCTTTTCGGAGAATGGAAATTGGTGCCCTTCTTCTGAAATCCATGTGTTCTTCCGTCTGTATCGGGAACGAGTCCTACTCAAGGGAAGACATCGCAGATGCGGTGACAACTTTGATCCTCGAATTCCGTGAGACAAAACAGGTACACGATGTCTGTCAGAAGACAGTGGCTGAACGAAAGGAGATCTTGCTTTCTGTTGAAACCCGGGTCGCAAAGTGGCAGAAGGCTGAACGAGAAATTCTTGGTGAAATTTCCCTTCTCAAGGCGGAACTTGATCTCTTGGGTGCTCAGGAGGATCAGAATACCGGCCCAGTCTCTGAGGGACTGGTCAAGTCCGAACGCCTGCTCAGTGAGATTTCTGGTCTGCTGCAGCTCACCGCGAGTGATAGTACCGCAACGGCCGCGAAGCCTGCCGAGGAACCGGTTCAGGAATCCGAAATCTCAGAACACGACGCAGTTGATGCAGAAGCAGAACATAACGCAGTTGATGCCGAAACAGAACATGACGCAGTTGACGCAGAAGCAGAACATAACTCAGTTGATGTAGGAACAGAACACGACGCAGTGGTTCAGGAAGTTGACATGATTCTGAATGAGACTCACTAATCGTCGGAGTTTTGCAGACAGACCAGATGAAACTCCGCCGCATACGCTGCTTTGGATAGCTTCAGCGAAAGGGGGCCCAACTTCCGGCGGGCCTCCTTTTATTGATTTGTGCGTACAGACGGTCAGAGGCTTCAAGCGGGCTGCTTTGCCGGCGAAAACTCAAAAACCTCCGGTGGCGGAGTAGTACCTAAGACATGTTTTCTGATAGAAATGGTCGGGTTCAGGAGATCCCGATGCTTCCCGGGCTGGTCGATTTGCTCGAGTCGATCCCGTCGAAGGATCAAAAAGGGTGGGTCGTGAATCCAGAGGCCGTGGAGTTTGACCTCAAAGTAAAGTCCGACTCTTTCAAGCCCAATTCAAAACAGTTGGCGAAAGCGATTCCACACTACAGCAATCTTGCCATTGCCGAGGCGTGTGGAGTTTCTGAAGCGACTGTCAGAAAATGGGTGACTGATTTGGCGCTGTCGCCGGAACGAAACATTCATTTGAATGAACGACTTCCGGAACACGCTGCAGTGCAACTGAGAAGAGATCCAAAGCGATCCGGTTGGACGACCACCCGGGAAACGGAGAGATTTACCGTGGAACGTGTTGGTCGCATTAACTGTCGGATTGGAAAGGAGGCTGGAATTGTCGTGCAGCATGCGAGCAAGCGAACCGGTCAGAGGGAAAAGTTCGCGAGTGCTAATGACATTCGTCGCGGATGTGCTCAGCGGCTGATCAATCACGGTGTGTCCGCTGAGACTTTGAAAGTCGTCATGAGGCATGCCAGTTTCTCGACAACGGAGAAGCATTACGGAGCCATCCGTACTGCTCCAAACGCCGCAGCAGAAATTGTCACCCGGATGAAATCTTCCACACAAAACAGCGCATTAGTGGGGGGACATGGCTCGGAAGCCGGTTTAACTCCGGGCGAGATTTCTGCCCTAAAGTCTTTGTTGGAAAAGCTTTAGAAAAATGCCCCCGATGCGATTCGAACGCATGACCTTCGGTTTAGGAAACCGACGCTCTATCCAGCTGAGCTACGAGGACTTGTGGATCACTCCATGGCGGCAATCTAGCATGTTTTTGGATGCTTCCGAGTTTGAGCCACGAAAAATCAGCGGGAAGAACCGGCAATCTCGAATTCGCTGATGCAATCGCCTTTGAAGCAGCCCGTTTTCAGGAGATCACGTCAGCGATGACTTTGCCATGCACGTCCGTCAGACGATAGTCGCGGCCCTGGAAACGGTACGTCAACTGTTCGTGATTGAAACCCAGAAGATGCAGGATTGTGGCCTGCAGGTCGTGTGGCGTGACTTTGTTTTCGACGACGCCAAAGCCCAGTTCGTCGGTCTGGCCGTAGTTGTAACCGCCTTTTACGCCACCGCCGGCCATCCACATGGTGAAGCAGTCCGGGAAATGGTCACGGCCCAGAACGTTGCCGCCCGCTGTTCGGCCTTCGCGAAATGGTGTTCGCCCGAACTCGCCACCACAGATGATCAGAGTATCTTCAAAGAGACCTCTCTGCTTCAGATCTTCAATCAAAGCTGCGATCGGTTTATCTGTCTTCGCCCACTTATTCGTCAGGCCGTCAGTCAGGCCTTCGCCCGGACCGGTACCGTGGAAGTCCCAGCCCCAGTCGAACAACTGCACAAAACGAACGCCCTGTTCGACAAGACGTCGTGCCAGCAGGCAGTTGTTGGCAAAGCTTGCTTCGCCCGGTACTGCGCCGTACTTTTCCTGAGTCTCTTTCGTTTCTCGATTGATATCCATGACTTCCGGAACAGACGCCTGCATGCGATAAGCCAGCTCGTATTGAGCAATGCGAGTCATCGTTTCGGGATGGCCCAACTCAGCGGCCTGCATTTCATTCAACTGCTTCAAAGCATCCAGTGATCGTCGGCGAACATTACGATTCATTCCCGCGGGGTCAGAGACATACAGCACCGGATCACCTTTGGATCGGCACTGAACTCCCTGGAAGACCGATGGCAGGAAGCCACTGCCGAATGAGTTTGCTCCACCGTTCGGTTGAACTCCACTGCTGATCAACACAACGAAGCCGGGCAGGTCCTGATTCTCTGTGCCGAGTCCATACGTCGTCCACGCACCCATAGAAGGACGGCCGGAACGAGGTGATCCGGTATAAAGCAGCAACTCCGCCGGAGCATGATTAAACTGATCTGTGTTCATCGAATGGATGAAGCAGATATCATCAGCGACTCGATGGAGATTCGGAACAGCATCGGAGAGCCAACTACCGCCTTGGCCATGCTGAGTAAACGTGCGCGGCGTTCCGAGCAGTTTTGGAATCCCGGACGTGAATGCAAAAGTTCGCCCCTTCAGAAACTCATCGGGGCAGTTTTCTCCCGTTCGTTTGACCAGCTCTGGCTTGTAGTCGTAGATGTCCAGATTCGGAGGCGAACCGGTCAGGTGCAGGTAGATGACTCGCTTGGCCCGCGCGTCGAAGTGCGGCTTACGCATCTCCAGCGGGACCGACGGATTGATCGGAATATCGGCCTTCGCAGTGCCGCCGGACAGAGACGATAACGCGATGGCACCAAGGCCAACTCCGGATGTCGACAGGAAGTGGCGGCGAGTTTGAGACTGCAGAGATGACAGGTCAGGTGACATGAACAGATCTCTCATTTTGATCAAAAGGCGGGACGAAATCGCTGAGGTGGGATGTCGGTTAAAAGGCACTCACAAAACCAGGATAGGCGCCCTTGCTGTCGCTTTTCCCAATGAATCCGGGATCTCTGCGGGAGCCAGTGCCAGTTTTGTCAGGCGTTCCTACCATCGATGATACCCGGACGAGAGCGGCTCTGTCAAAAGCTTTGCCGGAAGCCGGTTCAATCGCCGACAATGCCATTCAGGTTTTCGCGCTGTATGAGGGATCAGATTTTTCTCTGCCCCTTCAATGTCAGCAGCACGCGTTCAATCTGCCAGCTATCGTCCTGCTCGCCGGTCATATCATCGGATTTCATCTCTGAATCGATGTTGCTGACCTGAATCTGCAAAAAGAGTTGGCCCTGCAGGCAGGTGCTTTGGATCAGCTCACCGGGAATAGAAATGGATTGCATTCCCAGCGGGCTTGTCAGCTCGGCAATCGTTTGCATGTTACTGCGATCGCCGGAAAGGATCTTTACGAATCGCGAGCCAGCTCGGATCAGAAGTTTGAGTTCACCGGATTCGGGGACAAGTGGCCGGCAGGCTTCAGGGATGTGAAACTCGAGCATTGTCTTGGAGGCAGATTCCTGCGGCTGCCATACTCGGCGCAGGTTGACATAAGAGCTGCCGACTCCTCCTTCGTCATTGACCACCGATCGATATGTCAGCAGTTGCGGAGGAATCAGAAATGGCTTTCCTGCTTCAGGTGGATACAACTCCAGCGGATGCACGACAAGTACGGCACGTTGTCGGCGAATATCATCGCCTTCAAAATGGAGCACCTCCGAGTCAGATTTGTCCCAGAACAAGACAGAGGGTTCTGACGGAAAAGCGGCATCCTGAATCCCCTGCGTTGAGTTGAAAACAGAATTCAGTAAAACCGTTCGATATCGCTCATCATCACTCAGCAGAGACGACCGAAAATACTGCCCTGAAAGCAGAGCATTGTCCGGAGTACCTCGGAGTGTTCCGGAATCATCCAGATCGAGCGCCAGGTTTTCGCGATTCATTCCCGCCAGAATTGGGTCACCCGGAGTCATGCCCTCTTGTGCTCGCAAGGTTCCGGTGAGTCCTGATTCATCCAGAGTCGCCCGAACTCGCAAGGGCTTTCCCAGGCGACGAGCAGAAGTCAGAGGATAGGTTCTTAGTCCCGCAGGCTGCAGGAATTTCCCCCACGAGACATCTCCGGGGCCGTGCCAAGTCATGCGGCGATAATCAGAATTGGTGTTGTCCTTCAGAGCATCGAGTCGCGTGCCGTTCTCCGCTGAAATGCCAAGATCGCGCGGAGAGGGAACGAACACCGAAGCAAAACCGTCGGACGGTAAATCGGTGAAGCCCTGTGAAGAGTTAATCACGATCGACTCAATCACTGTGGCCGGCGCGACATTACGAATTTGAAATCCGACCATCGCTGCTGGCAGGGCGGCAATGATGGCCAGAGCAGGCACGGCGATAATCAGCCGTTCTCCGGAGTTACGCTTTTGCAGAAGCAGTCCCACTACCAACATCGCCACAGGAAAAATCGCCAGCAGCAGGACAGCGACATTGCGGGAGGGAATACGATAGCCAATCAGGGCGGCGGCCTGATCTGACGCGACGGTCCCGTCAATGATCGAAGTTGGCCGTTTCGTAAACATGACTTCCTGCATCCGGCGGCTGGAAGGAATCAATGCATGGACAGGGTGAGATGAATTCTCGTAGTTTGCCGGGTCAAGGAATACCTTCGCTG
>Ga0255095_1001094_pt1 | contig 11392 bp, 10 predicted proteins | sample Colum_Law_RepC_8_2_FD_188435 | JGI IMG/M metagenome (GOLD analysis project Ga0255095, IMG submission 188435) | Freshwater microbial communities from Columbia River, Oregon, United States - Colum_Law_RepC_8d | ecosystem: Environmental > Aquatic > Freshwater > River | place: USA: Oregon...
TTCAACGGCTTGTGCGCCCTGCGCGCCAGAGGCGCCAGCGACAGCGACTGGGTGCTGGTGCACGACGCCGCGCGCTGCCTGGTCACGCCCGATGAGGTCAACGCCCTCATTGAAGCCTGCCAGGACGACCCCGTGGGTGGCCTGCTGGCCTTGCCATTGCCCGACACCCTGAAGGTGGAGGGCGATGGCCGCGTGGCCGCCACGCTGGACCGCAGCGGCAAGTGGCTGGCGCAGACACCGCAGATGTTCCGCCTGGGCACGCTGCACGCGGCCCTGGCCGCCCGCGAAGGCGATGGCTTTTCTGGCATCACCGACGAGGCCAGCGCCATCGAACTGGCGGGTCTGCAGCCGCGCCTCGTCAAGGGCAGTGCCCGCAACTTCAAAGTCACTTACCCGGAAGACTTCGCGCTCGCCGAAGTCGTCCTCAGGAGCCGCTCATGAACCCCATTCGCATTGGCGAGGGCTGGGACGTCCACGCCCTGGTGCCCGGTCGCCCGCTCATCATCGGTGGCGTGCACATCCCGCACCACCAGGGCCTGCTGGGCCATTCCGATGCCGACGTGCTGCTGCACGCCATCACCGACGCGGTGCTGGGCGCGGCGGGTCTGGGCGACATCGGCCGGCACTTCCCCGACACCGAAGAGCGTTTCAAAGGCGCGGATTCAAGCGTGCTGCTGGCCGAGGCCATGCGCCGCGTGCGCGAGGCAGGCTATGAGCTGGGCAATGTGGACAGCACCGTGGTGGCGCAGGCGCCCAAGCTGGCGTCTCACATGGCCGCCATGCGCGCCTCGGTGGCCCGTGCGCTGGGCGTGGACGAGGCCCAGGTGAACATCAAGGCCAAGACGGCCGAGAAGCTGGGCCCGGTGGGGCAGGGCCTGTCGATCGAGGCGCGGGCCGTCGCGCTGCTGCTCGCGCGCTGACCCGCCAACCCGTCAGCGAGGGGCGCGCACCAGTTTCATGTGCGCCGCCAGGCCGCCCGTGCTGCTGTTGGCCAGTGCGAACCGGCCACCCATGCGCGCCACGGCGCGCTCCACGATGGCAAGCCCCAGGCCGGTGCCGGTGGCGGCACTGCGCGAGGCGTCGCCACGGAAGAAGGGCTGGGTGAGTTGCTGCACCAGATCGGGTGGCACGCCCGGGCCGTGGTCGCGCAACTTCACCAGCACCGCGTCGTCCTTGGCCTTGGCGGTGATGTCCACCCGCACCATCCCGTCGCCCGGTGAACGGCCATAGCGCTGGGCATTTTCCAGCAGGTTCGAGAACACCCGTTGCAGCTCCACGGCATCGCCCATCACCCGCGTGTCTGGGGGGATGGCCACGGTCACCTGCCGTGTGGGGTCGTCGCCCAGAGCGTAAACGGCCGCCTCCACCACCTGGTTCAGGCTCACCTCGTCGGGGCGCAGGTTGTCCGGGCGCGCGTAGTCGAGGAACTTGTCGATGATGGCGTTCACCTGGTCGATGTCGGCGGCCATGTGCTCGCGGGCCAGCGGGTCGTTCACGCTCATCTCCGCCTCCAGCCGAAGGCGCGCCAGGGGCGTGCGCAGGTCGTGCGAAATGCCGGCCAGCATCAGGGCCCGGTCTTGCTCGATCTTGGACAGGCGCTGTGCCATGCGGTTGAAGCCGATGTTCACCTCGCGGATCTCGCTGGTGGCCACCGCCTCATTGAGCTGGCTGGAGTTGAAGTCGCCCTCGCGCACCCGGCTGGCCGCGAACGACAGTTTCTTCAGTGGCCGGTTGATCAGCCGCGCAATCAGCGCGGCCCCGGCCAGCGACATCAGCGCCGCGGTGCCCAGCCAGATGAGCCAGGTGGTGCCCGCCACCGGGCCGATGCGCGACGGGTCGGTGAGCAGCCAGTAGGGGTCGCCATCAATGCTGAAGCCGATCCACAGCCCCGGTGTGCCGTTCACCTCGCGCGCCACCACGGTGTCGTTGCCCAGGCGCTTCTTCAGACGGGCCGACACGTTTCGGCTCAGGGCATCCACGTCGTACAGCTTGAAGTTGTCGTTGGGCTCGCGCGGGGCGATGCTCAGCCCCTCTTCGGCGGCCAGGGTTTTGATCAGCGAGACTCGGGCGATCGAGTCGGAGTGGACCAGGGCCGCCCTGCTCAGGTTCACCAAGGACGCCAGCTGCTGGGCGCTTTGCAGTGCGCGCGGTTCGTACTCCAGGGCGCGAAAGGTCTGCAACCACGCCACGATGGAGCCAATCAGCAGAACCGTCAGGAAGAAAAACGTGCGCCAGAACAGGCTAACGCCCCGCTGGGGGCGCATCTCCAGCGGGGCGGGTGCCGTTTCCAGCCCGGTGGGCAAGGCCTCGAACGGCAGACGCGAGTCGCTGCTCATCAGCTGTTGCCGTCCGGCACGAACACGTAGCCCACGCCCCACACGGTTTGCAGGTAGCGCGGCGAGGCGGCATCTTCCTCGATCAGCTTGCGCAGCCGCGAGACCTGCACATCCAGGCTGCGGTCAAAAGGCTCGAATTCGCGCCCACGCGCCAGCTGCGCCAGCTTCTCGCGCGACAGCGGCTGGCGCGGGTGGCGCACCAGGGCCTTCAGCATGGCGAATTCGCCCGTGGTCAGGGGCACGTCGGTGCCGTCCTTGCGCAGCGTGCGAAGGCTCAGGTCAAACTCGAAAGGGCCGAACTTCACCACCTCGGCCTCTTGCGACGGCGCGCCAGGCACCTCGGTGGGCGGGCGGCGGCGCAGCACGGCGTGGATGCGGGCCAGCAGCTCGCGCGGGTTGAAGGGTTTGCCCAGGTAGTCGTCGGCGCCCACCTCCAGGCCGACGATGCGGTCCACGTCTTCGCTCTTGGCCGTGAGCATGATGATGGGCGTGCGATCACCATTGGCCCGCAGGCGCCGGCAGATCGACAGCCCATCCTCGCCTGGCATCATCAAGTCCAGCACGATCAGGTCCACCGCCTCGCGCTGCATCACCCGGTTCAGCGCCTTGCCGTCCTCGGCCAGCATCACCTCGAAACCCTCTTGCATGAGGTAGCGGCGCAACAGGTCGCGGATGCGCACGTCGTCATCGACCACCAGGATTTTGTTGGGACGGGTTTGCGTTTGTGGCATAAGAGCAACTTCCGTTAAATGTAACAAACGCGATTCTGGCAGCGCCAAGTGCTTGTCAACGCTCGATTTTTGTTTTTCTGACACCCTGTTACAGATGTTGCCCAAAGCCCCATGAGACCGCCCGGAGGGCGCCGGGACAATGGACCGTCTCCTGGAACTAGCTGCGTTATGAAACCCATCATCTTGTTCAGCCTCGGTTGGGTGGCGCTTTCGGCGGCCTGGGCGGGCCCTGAGCGACCGCGTGTCGACGCCCCGGCGGTGGTGCCACCTTCGACCATCCTTCCCATCGCCACCGACATGGGCGAACCAAGGGGTGGTACCCGTCTGCGCGAAGTGCTGCGCCAACCCTTTGACACCTCCGCAGGCCCCGGCCAGCCCTATCGGCTGTCCGATGAAGAGCGGCAGCGCCTGCGAGAGCAGTTGCGCGGCCACCCGTTCCCAGACCGTCCCTTCAAACCATGACCATGCACCTCAAGCCGTTTGCCTTGCGCCTCGTTCCCCGTCGCCATGTCCTGGCCGCCTGCCTCGCCCTTGGGGCAATGGTCACGGCGCCCAGCGCCAACGCGCAGACCGTGGCGCCACCGAGCAACGTGGTGCAGCTGCAAGCCTCGGGCGTCGTCGACGTGCCGCAGGATTGGCTCACCGTCCGCCTGAGCACCACCCGCGAGGCGCCCGATGCGGCCACCGTGCAGAACCAGCTCAAGCAGGCGACGGAGGCCGCCCTGGCATCGCTGCGCGCGCAGGTGCGCCCCGGTGAATTCGAGGTGCGCACCGGTGCCTTCGGTGTCTATCCGCGCTATGCCAGCGCCGGCAAGATCGCCGGCTGGCATGGTTCTGCCGAGGTCATCATCGAGGGGCGCGACATCGAGCGCATCGGCATCGCTGCCGGCAAGGTGCCGGGGCTCACGGTGGGGCAGATGGGTTTTTCTCTGTCGCGCGAGGCTCGCCGAAAGGTGGAGTCTCAAGTGCAGGCCATGGCCATTGACCGCTTCAAGGCCCGGGCCGCCGAGATTGCCCAGGGCTTCGGCTTCGCCGGTTACCAGTTGCGCGAGGTGTCGGTGAGCGCCGCCGACGAGCCGGTGCGCCCGATGTACGCACGCCCCATGGCCATGGAAGCCAAGGCGGCCATGAGCGATGCGGCGGTACCGGTGGAGGCCGGCACCAGCACCGTGTCGGTCACCGTTTCTGGCTCGGTTCAGCTGCGCTGAGCGCGCGGGCTGCTCGCCAAGCAGGCGGCGCCCCGCTTATTGGGCGGCCCAGCCGCCGTCCATGTTCCAGGCCACGCCGCGCACGTTGTTCGCGGCTGGTGAGCAGAAGAACACGGCCAGCTCACCCAGTTCTTCGGGTGTGGTGAACTGCATCGACGGCTCTTTTTCGCCCAGTAGCAGCCGGGTGGCCTCGTCATTGGAAATGCCCAGCGCGGCCGCCTTGGCGTCCACCTGTTTCTGCACCAGCGGCGTCAGCACCCAGCCCGGGCAGATGGCATTGCAGGTGACGCCGGTGGTGGCGTTTTCCAGCGCGGTGACCTTGGTCAGGCCCACGATCCCGTGCTTGGCGGCCACGTAAGCCGACTTTTCGGCCGAGGCCACCAGGCCATGCACCGAGGCCACGTTGATGATGCGCCCCCAGTTGGCTTCCTGCATGGCCGGCAGGGCCAGGCGCGTGGTGTGAAAGGCGCTGGTCAGGTTGATGGCCATGATCGCGTCCCAGCGCTCCACGGGAAAGTTTTCCACCCGGCTCACGTGCTGGATGCCCGCGTTGTTCACCAGGATGTCCACCCGGCCGAATCGCTGGGCGGCGAAGGCCATCATGGCCTCGATCTCAGCCGGCTTGCTCATGTCGGCGCCGTGGTAGTCCACCTCGACGCCCAGTGCCTTGATCTCGGCCCTGGCGGCCTCGATTTCACCAAAACCATTGAGAACGATGTTGGCGCCCTGACGAGCCAGGGCCTTGGCGATGCCAAGGCCGATGCCACTGGTGGATCCGGTGACGAGGGCGGTTTTGCGAGCAAGCATGTAGGGCTCCAGTTCCATTACGATCAGTTCACGTCACGCAAATGATAGGGGAGCCTATCTTCACTTCCCTTACCGCCATGCCCGATCCTCTGCTTCAGCGCCTTGCCGTCGGCTTGCCGGCTTCCTCCAGCGGCTCGCCGCGCCAATTGGCCTGGTGGGATTGGCCTTGTGCAGACCCCGACAGCCGTCAGGTGGTGGTGTGTGCCCACGGCCTGTCGCGCCAGGGACGCGATTTTGACGCCCTTGCCAGGGCCTTGCAGCCCCGTTGCCGTGTGGTGGCCTTTGACGCGGCGGGCCGGGGGCACAGCGACCGCCTCGCCGACCCCATGGGTTACCAGCTGCCCACCTACGCGGCCGATGCCGCGCTGCTGCTGAGCGAGCTTCGTCGCCAGCAGCACGATGCCCGCATCGACTGGGTGGGCACCAGCATGGGCGGCCTGATCGGCATGGCGCTGGCCGCGCAGCCGGCCCTGGCCATTGGCCGCCTGGTGCTCAACGACGTGGGACCGATCATTCAACTCGAAGCCCTGCAACGCATCGGCACCTACCTTGGGCAAGCCCCATCGTTTGACAGCGAGCAGCAGGCCGTCGACTACCTGGCCTCCATTTCCCAGGGCTTCGGCCCCCACAGCCCCGATCAGTGGCGTGCCCTGAGTCTGCCCATGCTGCGCGAGCGCGATGGGCGCTGGCACCTGCACTACGACCCCGCTCTTGCCCAACCGGTGAAATCGCTGCTCCAGAGCCCCAACCCCGAAGAGGCGGTGCGCCAGGGGGAGGCGGCCTTGTGGCAGCTGTTCGACGCGATCCGCTGCCCGACCTTGTTGCTCCGTGGGGCACAGTCCGATCTGCTCAGCGAAGCCACGGTGGCGCAGATGCAGAGCCGCGGGCCCCGACCCTCCTGTGTGCGGTTTGACGGCGTCGGGCATGCCCCCACGCTGGTGGCCGACGACCAAATTGCCGCGGTCCGAGATTTCCTCTGGGCCGCCTGAGTTGCCTGCATGAAACGATCCATCCCTTCTGTTCTGCCCGCCAGCTCGGCAAGCGCTCCTCCGCCGGCAGGGCAGTCATCGGCCATCGTGGCCGCCACGTCCGCCAGCTTGCCCCATCAGGCGAACGCCCTTGCCCGTGCGCGCGCCTTCGCCGAGCCCCTGCTGACCTGCGAGGCGCTGGACACTGGCGAGAACGTGTTTGCCCACGCCGATGCGGTGGCCCAGATCCTCAACGACATCGGTGGCTCCGAGGCCATGCAGGCAGCCGCCTACCTCGTGTATGCCTGCCAGCACCTGAACAAGCCGCAAGAGGTGATCGCCAAGGCGTTCGGCGAGCACTTCGCGGCACTGGCACTGGAGACCACCAAGCTGGTGCAGTTGCAGCGCCAGACGCGCAACAAGGCCGCCGCGGTGCAGGCCAAGAAGGCTGAAGAGCGCCAGGCGACCAGCGATGCGGCCCAGCCGACGCCCGGTCCGGGCAAGGCGCCGGTGTCCGAGTTGGCCGCCAGCCAGACCGAGAACGTGCGCAAGATGCTGCTGGCGTTCTCTCGCGACCTGCGCGTGGTCATGCTTCGCCTGGCCTCCCGCCTGCAGACCTTGCGCTATTTCGCCTCCATCAAGGGCAATCCCGGCGAGGCGCTGGCCAGCGAATCGCTGCACGTCTTCGCGCCCCTGGCCAACCGTCTGGGCATCTGGCAGATCAAGTGGGAAATGGAAGACCTGGCCTTCCGCTTTCTGGAGCCGCAGACCTACAAGGAAGTGGCACGCCTGCTGGACGAGAAACGGGCAGAGCGCGAGGTGCATGTCGAGCAGGTGCGCATGCAGCTGCAAACCGACCTGCTCGCGCAGGGCATCGCTTCCTCTGTGCAGGGGCGGCCCAAGCACATCTACAGCATCGTCAAGAAGATGCGCGGCAAGGACCTGGGCTTCGACCGGGTGTTCGACATCCGCGCCCTGCGGGTGATCGTTCCCACGCTGGAAGACTGCTACGCGGTTCTGGCCTACGTGCACGCCCATTTTTCGCCGGTGCCGGACGAGTTCGACGACTACATCGCCAAGCCCAAGCCCAACGGCTATCAGTCCTTGCACACCGTGGTGCGCGACGCCCAGGGAAGGGCGTTCGAGATCCAGATCCGCACCCAGGCCATGCACGACCACGCCGAGCATGGCGTGGCCGCCCACTGGGCCTACAAGGAGGCAGGCTCCAAGGGCTACGCTGGCGTGTCCGCCAGTTCCGAGTACGACGCCAAGATCGCTGTGTTGCGGCAACTGCTGGCCTGGGAGCGCGACCTCAGCGGCTCTGCCGGTGGGCTGTTCGATGACCGCATCTACGTGCTCACGCCGGACGCCGCCATCGTGGAGCTGCCCCAGGGGGCCACTCCGGTGGATTTCGCCTACAACGTGCACACCGACCTTGGCCACCGTTGTCGTGGGGCGCGGGTGGATGGCGCCATGGTGCCGCTGAACACGGCGCTGCAGAACGGCCAGACGGTAGAGATCACCGCCGCCAAAGAAGGGGGGCCGTCGCGCGATTGGCTGAACCCCGATCTGGGCTATCTCGTCAGCCACCGCGCCCGCACCAAGGTTCGCGCCTGGTTCAATGCCCAGGCGTTGCAAGAGACAGTGGCCCGGGGACGCGAGGCAGTGGAAAAGCTGTTGCAGCGCGAGGGCAAGACCGCCATCAAGCTGGACGATCTCGCCATGGCCATGGGCCTGGAGTCGGCGCAAGAGCTTTTCGAGCAGGTGGGCAAGGACGAGCTGTCATTGCGAGCCATTGAAACCCAGCTTCGCCCCAGCGAGCCGGTGCCGACCGCACCGCCGGCTCAGTGGCTCAAGAAGCCGCGTCGCCCGTCGGCCGGTGGCGCCGGGGATGTGCTCGTGGTGGGGGTGGGGTCTTTGATGACCCAGCTGGCCAAGTGCTGTCGACCGGCGCCGCCCGATGACATTCGCGGCTTCGTGACTCGGGGCAAGGGCGTCAGTGTGCACCGAGCCGACTGCGCCGACTTCCAGCACCTGGTGCGCAAGGCGCCTGATCGGGTGATCGACGTCGAGTGGGGGGGGCTGGCTGGTGTCAGCCGAGACCACGCGCCCGTGTACCCGGTGGACGTGGCCATCGAAGCCGCCGACCGCCAAGGCCTGTTGCGCGACATCTCCGATGTGTTCGCTCGCGAGAAGATGAACGTGATCGGTGTGCAGACCCAGACGGTCAAGGGCGTGGCGTGGATGACCTTCACCATTGAGGTGGCGGATGCCCGCCAGGTCACCCGTGCGATGTCGGTGGTGGGTGACGTGGCAGGGGTGCGAGTGGTGCGTCGGAAGTGAGCCCCAAAATACCTGCTATACTTTCAGCTTCGAATCGTTTGTAGGCGCGTAGCTCAGCTGGTTAGAGCACCACCTTGACATGGTGGGGGTCGTTGGTTCGAGTCCAATCGCGCCTACCAAACATCCGAGACGCAAAGCCTGGTTCCACCAGGCTTTTTTGTTGCCCAATCGCACAGGGAAAACCCATTCTTGCGCCCCCCTTGGGGGTTTCTAGAATGCAGGTTCGCGCAGCTTCAGTCGGCTGCCTTCGTCGTCTCTCTTTCGAAAGTCCAGTCGTGCAGAAATCCAAGGCCGATGCCAGCAGCTCCAAAGGGGCTGTGCGGGTGATCAAGAAGTACCCCAATCGGCGCCTGTACGACACCGACACCTCTTCATACATCACCCTCGCCGAGGTCAAGGGCCTGGTCATGTCGAACGAGCCCTTCGTGGTGCGGGACGCCAAGTCCAATGAAGACCTCACGCGCAGCATCTTGCTGCAGATCATTCTGGAAGAAGAGACTGCTGGTGTGCCCATCTTCACCGAGCAGGTGCTGGCCAACATCATTCGCTTTTACGGCCACGCCATGCAGGATTTCATGGGGTCCTATCTGGAGAAGAACGTCCAGATCTTCATGGACCTGCAGCAAAAGATGACCGAGCAGCCAGGCGGGCTCAACCCCGAGGCCTGGCAGCAATTCATGAACATGCAGTCCCCCATGATGCAGGGCATGATGGGCACCTACCTGGAGCAATCGCGCAACGCCTTCACGCAGATGCAGGAGCAGATGCAGAAGAACAGCGAGCAATTCCTGGCGGCGCTGGGCATCAAGCGCTGACTGGTTGGGGTCTGAGACAATCGGGCCCATGAGCGATACCCCTGCATCTCCCGGCGCTACGACGCCCAAAGTCGGATTCGTCAGCCTTGGCTGCCCCAAGGCCCTGACCGATTCGGAACTCATCCTGACCCAACTCAGCGCCGAGGGCTACCAGACCTCCAAGACCTTCGCCGGGGCCGACCTGGTCATCGTCAACACCTGCGGCTTCATCGACGATGCGGTCAAGGAGAGCCTGGACACCATCGGTGAGGCCCTGGCCGAGAACGGCAAGGTCATCGTCACGGGTTGCCTGGGGGCTCGCGAAGGGCAGGGTGGCGGCAACCTGGTGCAGGAAATGCATCCCAGCGTGCTGGCCGTTACTGGTCCGCATGCCACGCACGAGGTGATGGAGGCGGTGCACAAGCACCTGCCGAAGCCCCACGATCCTTTTGTTGACCTCGTTCCTCCCCAGGGCATCAAGCTAACGCCTCGCCACTACGCTTACCTCAAGATCAGCGAGGGCTGCAATCACCGTTGCACGTTCTGCATCATCCCGTCGATGCGCGGCGATCTGGTCAGTCGACCGATTGGTGATGTGTTGACCGAGGCCCGCAAGCTGTTCGAATCGGGCGTGAAAGAACTTCTGGTGGTGAGCCAGGACACGTCCGCCTACGGGGTCGACGTGCAGTACCGCACTGGCTTCTGGGATGGCAAGCCGGTGAAGACGCGAATGCTCGATCTGGTGCGCACCCTGGGCGAACTCGCCAAGCCCTTTGGTGCCTGGGTCCGCCTGCATTACGTCTATCCCTATCCCCACGTTGACGATGTGGTGCCCCTGATGGCCGAGGGTCTGGTCTTGCCATACCTCGATGTGCCCTTGCAGCACAGCCATCCCGATGTGCTGAAGCGCATGAAACGCCCCGCCAGCGGTGAGAAGAACCTGGAGCGCATTGCGCGTTGGCGAGAAATCTGCCCCGAGATCGTGGTGCGAAGCACCTTCATCGCAGGATTCCCGGGCGAGACCGAAGCCGAGTTCGAGCACCTTCTGAATTTCGTGCGCGAGGCGCAGATCGACCATGCTGGCTGTTTTGCCTATTCTCCAGTGGAGGGGGCTGCGGCCAACGCATTGGCCGATCCTGTGCCAGAGGCGGTTCGCGAGGAGCGCCGCGCCCGGTTCATGGCGGTGGCCGAGGCGGTGTCGGCTGAACGACTGCGCCAGCGCGTGGGCGCCACCATGCAGGTGCTGGTCGACTCTGCGCCCGGGTTGGGCAAGAAGGGCGGTGTGGGTCGCAGTTACGCGGATGCACCGGAGATTGATGGCGTGGTGCGCCTGCTGCCGCCCCAGAAAATCAGCAAGGTGCTGAAGGTGGGGGAGTTCACCAAGGCGCGCGTTGTGGCGGCCGAGGGGCACGATTTGGTGGCCATGCCCATTTGATTCGAGAGGGGGTGGTCGCGCCCCCTTCCATGAGGCGAACAGAAAAAGAAAAGGCCCGCTGATCAACGATCAGCGGGCCATGTTCTTGGTGCCCAAGAGAGGACTCGAACCTCCACGGAGTTACCCGCTAGTACCTGAAACTAGTGCGTCTACCAATTTCGCCACCTGGGCATTTCAGGAAAACCGTGATTATATCAGCAGTTTCATCGGCTTCGTTCCCAGTGCCGGATTTTTTGAATTTGTGCCGTGCGGAGAAAGAAATAAGTGCCGAGAAACGAAAAGGCCCGACAGCGGATGACTGTCGGGCCTTTATGATGTGCTTGGTGCCCAAGAGAGGACTCGAACCTCCACGCCTCTCGGCGCTAGTACCTGAAACTAGTGCGTCTACCAATTCCGCCACCTGGGCATCTCAGGAAGCCGCTAGTATAGCATCAAAATTTCATTTAAGAGAAGTAGTGAACGACAAAAACAGCCTGCTGGCCGAGTTCGAAGGTGTGGTGTCCGGTCATCGCGACGGACATGGTTTCGTGGTACGGGATGACGGACAAGCCGACATCTATTTGCCTCCGAACGAAATGCGCGCAGTCCTTCACAAGGACAGGGTCAAGGCCCGAATCGTGCGCCTAGACCGCAAAGGGCGACCAGAGGGGCGAGTCACCGAGATCCTGGAGAGGCCCGATGTGCCCATCATCGGGCGGCTGCTGCAGGAAAGCGGTGTCTGGCTGGTGGCCCCGGAAGACAAGCGCTACGGGCAGGACGTGCTGATTCCC
>Ga0255095_1001097_pt1 | contig 11380 bp, 6 predicted proteins | sample Colum_Law_RepC_8_2_FD_188435 | JGI IMG/M metagenome (GOLD analysis project Ga0255095, IMG submission 188435) | Freshwater microbial communities from Columbia River, Oregon, United States - Colum_Law_RepC_8d | ecosystem: Environmental > Aquatic > Freshwater > River | place: USA: Oregon | collected...
TCACACCGCCCTGTTACCCCAGTCTCCTTGCGTCTCTGCGGCTTTGCGCCCGGCCGCTATACCTTTCAGTCCAGAGCGATGCGGAACGCGCCGGGTCAGGGACCGGCGCTCGGCTGGCAGTCTCCGGAGGATTCTTCCCCGCGTCAGCCAAGCTGACGTTGGTCCCGAGCGACATTTTCCTCGGTTGCAGCCATTTCACCGCTGCTTCCGAACGGTGAAAAATTGTCACCGAGGACTTCTTGGCCGAGCCCGACGGTTGCCTGCCCGTCCTGGAAGGAAACCTGCTCGCGCCCGAAGAGTTCCTCCTCAATCCCGATGACTTGGAGTGCGTTCCCGATGCCGGGTCATTGGGAAGAAGCCTCGGGTGACGCGCAAGATGTTCCGGGTGACGACCACTAAGTCGTCGGATACGGGGAAAAAGTCTCTGGTGTGACACAGGAAATCTCGGGTGCGACAGAAACTGCCTCGGGTGAGACACAAGATGTCATCGGTGGCACAGGAAAAGTGTCCGGTGGCACACGTGGAGTGAAAGGAAACGAACTCGCCTTGTGCGGAGCCGGGTTTTGCGGCTTCCCGAACGGTGAGGGTAGGGCGGGGTGTCCTCACCCCGCCGTCGGCTACCCGGATGCCACGGGCGTGCAGCGGCGCGCTGAGGACAGATGCGCCCTGCCGGCCTTCGGCGGTCGAGACCGGCTTTAGTTGACGTGCTCCGTGGCCTTTTGTAAGAAACGCGCATTCATGAAACCTGCCTTCTGCCAGTTCCTGCCTTGCCTCGCATTGTTGCTTGGCGTCGCACTCACCACCACTGGCTGCTACGGCCCGCGCGGCGGTTGTTGCGCCAGTCCGGGCACTTACGGTGGCAAGCCAGGCCCGACCGTGGCGGAGATGCGGCGCATCAATCCCGCAGAATTCAACGACGCGGCTGCCATGGCAGCGGCCCTTGGCGCATCGGAATTGCAGATTCTTTTGGTGGAATCCTTCACCATCACGCCCGGTGTGACCCAATACGACGGGGCGGGCAATCCGCCGAACCCGTATGTGATGATCGAACTGGTCGGTCGGCCCGGCGGTCAGGGGCACACAGTCACGCGCGCCCTCCTTCGCTTTCTGCCGGAGACCTGGGGTAAGCTGGGGCAGGCCACTTACATCCCGGCCCGTAACGAGATTTGGGCGGATTTTCCCCGGGAACACGCGGCTGATTTCTATCAAGTGCTGAAGGACGGCAAGCGGGTGCTTTGTTTCTTCAGTCGAAGCGCTACATCCGCGAAGACGGACTGCTACCTCTACGTAAGCACGCCGAAGTAACGCCGCTGGCATTACGATGAGGCGGCGGGTGAGGCAGGGGCAGCTTGGGCCACGCCGCAGAGGGAGGGAGCGAGGATATCCAGACCACATTTGTCGAGCGTCTCAAGGGATACGTTTTGAAAGCACCCTTCCTCTCCCCGATAACGAATCTGGTCTGGTGGACTGAGGTCCAAAAGAAAACCGGCCCGCTGATTAACCTGCACCCCGCGCACCATCCAGAGCCCCCGGTAGTCCACCTTGGCTGACTTCGCGCGGAGCACGCGGATGAGCATCCCGTTACGTATGATCCTCGGCCACTTCCCGCCGTTCGCTGCCTTGAGGCCTTGAAGCTGGCGCCAGACGTGGAGCGGGCGGAGCAGGGTTGGCTCCGGGTCCAAGGCGATGCCGAAGTTATCCCCCAGCACCTTCACCGCTTTGATCGGCTTGAGCTTGGACTTGGCTGGATCACCGGAAGGGGCGAAGCCGAGGAGCGCGTCCTTGGCCGCCTCCTGATAATACCATTCCCAAATCTTGCCCTCGCGGAACTTGCCCTTCTTCGCCTTGGCTTCCTCGCCCGGCTTGGGCGCGGCTTTGCGCTTGCGGGTGATGATGATCACGGTCTTCGCGTCCGGCTTGGGCACCTCCACCTTCGCAGCGGCCAGCCAGCGCGCCAGACGCTTGGTGTTGGGGTGCGGATCGGCGGGGTCAAAGAGCCGCCACACGGTCTGGTCGCTCACCATGTCGCTCATGTTGGCGGGGAGATGCTGCACCACGCGCCGCTCGGCCAGCCGGGTGCGCAGTTGCTCGCGGAGTTCGTCCGGCAGCTCCGCCAACATCGGCTGGCCTTCCGCAGAAAAACTGACGTTCCAGCGCAGCATGGCCCGCATTCGCGCTTGTTCCATGGGATTGCACCGTCGCTTGGCCAGCAGCTCAATCGCCTCCCGCTTCCACACGCCGCCATCGCAAGGCAACAGATGGGACGTCAAGGCAATCACGCTCGCATCGAGCGCATGATGCAGGTGCGTGATGCCGCGCAGTTCCGTTTTGCGGTGGATGCGTGGCTTGCCGTTGTCATCGAGGTCTTCGGGGTTCAGCACGTTCGGGTTGGCTGCGGCGAGGCAGCCCGCGAGGTTCCAGGACTTGCGCGCGGCGGCGGTGACGCTGCCGGGGAGGGAGATGATGACCGGCTTGGCTTTCGCGTCCTGGTAGGCTCGTTGCAATGCCTCCGCCCCGAGGCGAACAAGCTGCGAGGTTTTGGTCAGGTCGCCGGGGGTGAATTCTTTTTCCACGTAGTCGCGCAACCTGAGCAGGCGCTGGCGATTCTTCTTCCGGCGCTGGTCGTCGGCGTGGCCCTTGAAGGTCTCCAACGCCTCCACGTCTCGGAGGAAATTGGACAGCGGCTTGATCATGAGGTTGGGCAGGCCGGGGACGGGCTGGTTTTGGAACTCCTCGACGAACTGGACCGCCGTGCGCTGGCCCTTGAGCTTGTTGATCTCGGAGAAAGTGATCACGAGCGAGTCCAGACTGTCGCTGGTGCGCTGGCTGCGGGGGACGATGTGGTCCTTGTCCACGCGGCGGTGGAGCAAGTCGAGTTCATCGTAGCGCGCACCGGTGTAGGGACATTGCCACCCGAGGTCTTCCGCGATGCGCCCTTTGCGGACGAGTCCCGGCCCGAGCTTGACGCCCAGCCCCTCGTAGGCGGCGTTGAGCTTCTTCTCCACGAAGCGGAAGTTGGCAGTCTGCTGGCCCTGTTCCTTCGCCTGCTCTTGGGCCGACTTGCCCGAAAGTTCCTTGAGGTTGCGGTTCACCTCGATAGTGATGCGTCCGATGCGCGCCGGGTCGCCACCGGCGTATTCTTCCAGCAAGTCTGCGTGGAGGCGCTCCAGCAGTTTGAGGCGGTGGCGGACGAGATGATTGTTCGTCTGCTCGTCAATCGCGCGTTCGAGTTGCGCGCGGCGGATGGCTTCGCTGCGGAAGAGCGGGCCGACGGGGTCCATCGGGTGGCCTTCGCCGGAGAGAACGAACTGCCAGACGTCGTCCATCACTTCGCGGCTATGGGCGGCGCGACCATTCATCGGGCCGAGGGAATGTGGTTCGTCGAGTGCTTGGTCGCGCGTGCGGTCGGCTGTTGTCTCGCCTTTGCGCGGCTTGCGTGGCCGCTTCATCGCCTCTCCATCCCACCAGTGGTCGAACGCGGCCCCTGCCGCCGGGCACTTGTCCAGCAGGGCACGGACGGTGATGGCCTTGCCCCGGCGGAGGTTTGTGAGGGTGTGCTTGTGCAGTGCCGGGGCGAGGTGCGGCCAGAGCACGCCCAGCACGCCGCTGGCAACGAGCTTTCGCGCGGGGTCGAGGACGAGGGATTTGTCCGCATCAGGGAGCGCGAGCAGACGGTCGAGATTGTCCTTGTTCGTGCCGGTGAGCGCACGGATGGCTTTCTTGAACTCCGAGGGCGTGAGCGCGCCTTGCTTTTCCATCTGCGTGTTCAGCGTGGTGCGTTCTTCCTTCGACAACCGTCTGGTCTTGCGTGCATCGCCCGTGGCGATGGTCACGTTGGCAAGCTGCATGGCCCAGCGGAAGCGGTGGAACTCGACGCAGCCGACACCGGGAACCTTGGCAAGCTTCGTGGCTTCGTGCGTGGCCTTGTCGGCATCGCCTGTCTCGGCAAAGACCCGGTCATAGACCCGTTGGAACTGCACGGGGCAGGTGGCGATGATGCGGTTGTCGAACCGGGGAACGAGCTGGCCGAAGAGGAGGCCGCCCGGAGTCCGGGTGGAGCCGACACGTTGGCCGTAGCGGGAGGGCAGCCGGTAATCCGGCCCCTTGATGGCGGTGTGATCGCGCATGACGGCCGTGATGAAAGGCTCGTCCACGCCGGGCAACACGCCGACATGGGCGCGGAGGATGCGCTCGACGCGGGGGAAGGCCGCGCCGAGGTCGCGGAAGCGGATGGCGGAGGCTTTCACCGGGGCGAGCGGGTCAAGGCCGAGGCGATCGCACAAGACTTCGGCCATCGTGCCGTCGCGGCCATGCATGGCGCGGAAGGCGTCGAGGAGTTCGTGGGCTTTCTGCTCCTTCTCGGTGTCTTCGTCGTTGGCGGTGACATCCTGTCGGCTCCAGCCTTTGTTGCCGTCGTAGCCGCGATTGTGTGCCTACCAACGGAGCACGTCCCACACCTCTGGCCACGTCAGCTTTCCTCCGCCGCGCAAGACTCGGGCGGCGAGCAGCCACGGCCACGCGCAGCCGGGGGCGCTGAGTTGGTCGTCCGTGAGCGCGTGCACGTGGGCGAGCAGACGCTTCAACCGGGCGATGCGCAGCCGGGTGGCGCGAATGTGCCGGCGCTGGCGACGGAAGCCGCGTCGTTCAGACGCGAGGCAGTCGTCCGCCGGGAAGATCACCGCGCCGCAGCCGAGCAGGGCAGGGGAGGGAGTTTGCAGAACGGCCCAGCCGATGGAGCTGTGACCAACGTCGAAGGCGAGTTCGAGTTTGGCGGTTGGGTCGGAAGATGGAGGTGGCGTTCCCATAAATTGTCCTTGGCTGTCGGGCAGTTTGTCGGGTATTTCCTTGGCCGGAATCAAGACAAAGTTAGGTAGCGCAAACCGACTCCTGAATTAACAGGTTCACTCTCCGCCAGGCGGAGACGCCGCGTTCAAAAGCGCTTCTTAAAACAAACCGGCCGACGCTCCCCGCATCGGCCGGTTTTGCTTTGTCCGTGGCATGGACAAAGCTGGAGAAATCACGGACATTGCCCACATCTTCTCAATCACCTGCCAGCCAACTGCGTCAAAGGCGGTGACTCGGACAACTTGTATGACACGATTTCTGAAATGCTGGGGCCTGGCGGGATTACTCGGCACCGTAGGCGGGTGGGCTATGGCCGCGCCGGCGCCCGCCACCGCCGTGCCGGACTTCCAGCGGGACATCCGCCCGATTCTTTCCGACAAGTGCTTCCATTGCCACGGACCGGACGCCGCCGAGCGCAAGGGCGGCAAGAAGGGCGTCGGGCTGCGCGTGGACACGGCGGAGGGCATGCTCGCGGACCTCGGCGATGGCCGCCGCGTGGTCGTGCCCGGCCAGCCGGAGAAGAGTTTGCTCCTCCAGCGCGTCACCACCACCGATCCCGATGACGTGATGCCGCCGCCCAAGCTGGGCAAGAAGGTCACGCCGCGCGAGGTGGAGCTGCTGACCGCGTGGATTAAATCCGGCGCGAAGTTCGCAGGACACTGGTCCTACGAGAAGCCCGTGCGGCCGACCGTTCCGCAAATCGGCAATCGGCAATCGGCAATCGGCAATCCCATCGACGCCTTCATTCTCCAACGGCTCGCGAAGGACGGCCTGCTTCCGCAGCCGGAGGCCGACCGTTACGCGCTGGCCCGTCGCGTGGCGCTGGACCTGACCGGTCTGCCGCCGAGTGTCGCGGAGGTGGACGCGTTCATCGCGGACAAGGAGCCGAAGGCTTACGAGCGTTTCGTGGACTTGCAATTGGCGAAGCCCAGCTACGGCGAGCATTGGGCGCGGCTGTGGCTGGACCTTGCGCGCTACGCGGACAGCGCCGGTTACGCGGACGATCCTTCGCGGGTCATCTGGGCCTACCGCGACTACGTCATCAACGCTTTCAACCGCAACCTGCCGTTTGACCAGTTCACCATCGAGCAGCTCGCCGCCGACCTGCTGGAGAAGCCGACCGACGAGCAACTCAAGGGCACGGCGTTCCATCGCAACACGATGACGAACAACGAGGGCGGCACCAATGACGAGGAATGGCGCATCGCCGCCATCGTGGACCGCGTGAACACGACCTTTGCTGTCTGGATGGGCACCTCGATGGCCTGCGCGCAGTGCCACACGCACAAGTATGACCCCATCGCGCAGAAGGAGTATTACCAGCTCTTCGCCTTCCTCAACAACACGGAGGACGCCGACAAGCGCGACGAATCGCCGCTCCTGAGCTTCTACTCCGACGCGCAGCGCAAGCAGAAGGCCGACTGGGAAACGGAGCTCGCGGCGGTGGAAACCAAGTTCAAGTCCCCGGCCGCCGAAATCATCGCGGGCGCGGACAAGTGGGCGCAGGCGTTTCCCGTGAAGCTGGACTGGAACGCCCCGAAGCCGAGCGCGACCAAGGCAACTTCCGGCACCGCACTGGTGGCCCAGGACGACGGCTCCGTGTTCGTCGCCAAGAACGACGCGGCGAAGGACAATTTCACCGTGGAGCTGACCTTGCCCGAGGCGCAGAAGCTGACCGCGCTGCGCGTCGAGGCGTTGCCGAGTGACAAGCTGCCGGGCAAAGGCCCAGGGCAGGCGGGCGGGAATTTCATCCTGACCCGGGTGCGCGCGAGCATCCTGCCGCCCGCCGAGAGCAAGGGACCGGTCGCGCGCTTTGTGCGCATCGAGCTGCCGGCGAAGAACCAGTTCCTTCAGCTCGCGGAGGTCCAGGTCTTCAGCGGCGGCGAGAACGTCGCGCTCAAGGGCGAGGCGAAGCAGAGCAGCACTTACATGGGGGCGGCGGCGGCGCGGGCCATTGATGGCAAGACCGATGGTGAGTATGACAAAGGCTCGGTGGCGCACTCCGAGGCGCAGGACAATCCGTGGTGGGAAGTGGACCTCAAGGAGGCGCGGGCGCTGGAGCGCATCGTGGTGTGGAACCGCACCGAGGCGGGCGAGCGGCTTAAGGGCTTCCGCGTGGTGGCGCTCGACGCGCAGCGCAACGTGGTCTGGGACAAGTCGGGCAACGACGCGCCGAAGAAGGACTTGGCGTTCGCCATGAACGGCGCGCGTGAAGTGAAGTTCACGGCGGCCATCGCGGACTTCACGCAGGCGAACTACGATGCCGAGAATGTCATCAACGACACCGCGCCCGCCAAGGACCGCACGCGCGGCTGGGCGGTGGGCGGCGGGACGGGCAAGGCGCACACACTCACGCTCATCGCGGAGAAGCCGGTGGAGATTCCTGCTGGCTCGCGGCTGTCCGTGACCTTGGAGCAACAGTCCGCCACCGCGAAGGCGACGCTTGGGCATTTCCGCCTGGGCGTGACGGCGGACGCGAAGGCCGCCCAGGTCGCGCGCACGCCCGTGGCGATTGTCTCCACATTGGCCGCGAACCGCGCTCTGAACCCTGAAAACTGGTCACTGAGCACTCTTCCGCCCGGCGACCGCGCGAAGGTGGTGGACTACTATGCCCGCACGCTCGCCCCGGAGTTGAAGACCGACCGTGACAAGCTGGCCTCGCTGACGAAGTCCCTCGCGGACCTGAAGCCCAGCACCGTGCCCATCCTGCGCGAGTTGGCCGCCGACAAACGGCGCAAGACGCAGGTGCAGATTCGCGGCAACTGGCAAAACCTCGGCGAGGAAACCACCGAGGCCGTGCCCGCCGCGTGGCATCCGCTGCCGAAGGACGCGCCGCGCAGCCGTCTAACGCTCGCGAAGTGGCTGGTGGATGAGAACAACCCGCTCACCGCGCGCGTGGTGGCGAACCGCTACTGGGAAGCCATCTTCGGCACCGGCCTGGTGCGGACGAGCGAGGAGTTCGGCGCGCAAGGCGAGCTGCCGTCACACCCCGAGTTGCTCGACTGGCTGGCGACCGAACTTGTCGCGATGAAGTGGGACACGAAGCAGTTCCTTCGTTTGCTGGTCACGTCGCAGGCTTACCGGCAGTCCTCGAAGGTCACGCCCGACGCGCTGGAGAAAGACCCGGACAACCGCCTGCTCTCGCGCGGCCCGCGCTTGCGCCTGACCGCCGAGATGGTGCGCGACCAGTCGCTGGCGGCGAGCGGCCTGTTGAGCGCGAAGATGTTCGGCCCCAGCGTGCGGCCGACGCGCCCGAGCGCGGGACTCAGTGCCGCGTTCGGCAGCGCGCTGGACTGGACCACCAGCGCCGGCGAGGACCGCTACCGGCGCGGCCTCTACACCGAGTGGCGGCGCACCAGTCCGTATCCCTCGATGGCCACGTTTGACGCGCCCAGCCGCGAGGTCTGCTCCGTCCGCCGCAACCGCACCAACACGCCGCTGCAAGCCCTCGTGACGATGAACGACCCGGTCTATGTCGAGGCCGCGCAGGCGCTGGCCCGCCGCATGGCAAAAGACGGCGGCGCGACCGACGCCGACAAGGCCCGCCACGGCTTCCGCCTCGTGCTGGCCCGCCCGCCCTCGGACAACGAGTTGACCAAGCTCGTGAAGCTCCACGCCGACAGCGCCGCCGAGTTTGCGAAGGACAAGGCGAAGGCCGCCTCGCTCGCCACCGACCCGCTCGGCCCGCTGCCCGAAGGCGCGGACGTCGCAAACCTCGCTGCGTGGACGACGGTGGCGAACGTGTTGCTGAATCTGGACGAAACACTAATGAAGCGTTGAGTCGTGAAAGCGCTTTTCCGTATCGCTGTGGCATCCACGTTGGCGTTCATCGCCTGCTTTCCGCTCTCACACATTGTGGTCGGTTTGGGCGGATACTTTGGCTACTCAGAATTGGGGCGCACGATGCCGTTTCTTATTGGCGGAATCTGGTGGGTATTGGGACGGCATCCCTACTTCCGCAGGACTAATCACTAATTACTAATCACTCTCTACCATGAACCCCCATCTCCTAAAACTCGAACACCAGACCCGCCGCACGTTCCTCCGCAGCGCGGGTCAGTTCAGCCTCGGTGCGATTGCGATGGAGTCGTTGCTCAACGCGAAGGCGGATGTCGCGCCCACGGACCCGTCGCGTCCCCTTGCGCCGCGCTCGCCGCACTTCACGCCCAAGGCGAAGCGGGTGATTTACCTGCACATGAGCGGCGCGCCACCGCATCTGGACATCTTCGATTACAAGCCGGAGCTGGTGAAGCGCAACGGCCAGGACTGCCCCGACCAGTTTCTCAAGGGCCGCCGTTTTGCTTTCACCAGCGGTGTCCCGAAGCTCATGGGCACGCCGCGCAAATACGAGCAGCATGGGCACGGCGGCATCTGGATGTCCGATGCGCTCACGAACCTTCCTCGGGTCGCAAACGACATCACGGTGATCAAGTCCATCACCACGGATGAGTTCAACCACGCGCCCGCCGAGCTGCTGCTTTACACTGGCTCCGGTCGGCAGGGACGGCCGGCGATGGGCACCTGGGTGACTTACGGCCTCGGCACGGAGAATGAAAACCTTCCCGGCTTCGTGGTGCTCATCAGCAGCGGCGTGCAGCCCAGTGGCGGCCAGAGCTGCTGGGGCAACGGCTTTTTGCCGTCGGTTTATCAGGGCGTGCAGTGCCGCTCCAAGGGCGATCCCGTGCTCTATGTCTCGAACCCGCCCGGCATGGACCGCGAAATGCGCCGCCGCACGCTCGACACGATGCGCGAGCTGAATGAATTGCAGGCGAAGGAGCTGGGCAGCCCGGAGACGGCCACGCGCATCGCGCAATACGAGCTGGCCTTCCGCATGCAGACGAGCGTGCCGGAGGTCATGGACATTTCCAAAGAGCCGGCGGCGTTGCTGGAGTCCTACGGGGCCAAGCCGGGCGATGCGAGCTTCGCCAACAACTGCCTGCTGGCGCGGCGGCTCATCGAGCAGGGCGTGCGCTACGTGCAGCTCTTCGACTGGGGCTGGGACTTCCACGGCACCGGCGCGGACACGGGCATCACCGACGGCCTCACGAAGAAGATGGCGCGCACGGACAAGCCCATCGTCGCGCTTATCGAGGACTTGAAGCAGCGCGGGCTGCTCGACGACACGCTCATCGTGTGGGGCGGTGAGTTTGGGCGCACGCCGTTCCGCGAGGGGCGCACGGCCGCGAGCGCAGTGCTCGGGCGCGACCACTATCCCGATTGCTTCTCCCTCATGCTGGCCGGCGCGGGTATCAAGAAGGGCTTCAGCTATGGTGCGACCGACGAGCTGGGCTTTGGCATCGTGGAGAACAAGGTTCACGTCCACGACCTTCAGGCGACCATCATGCACCAGCTCGGCTTCAACCACGAGAAGCTCACCTTCCGCTTCCAAGGCCGCGACTACCGGCTGACGGATGTGCATGGGCATGTCGTGAAGGACATTCTGGCATAACCGGAATCCCCGCTCACTGAAGCTTCGCCCGCGAGACGAGGGCGGCGTTGTCCCGAACGCGCGCTTGCCAAAAGCCGTTCGAGCCGCTGCCATCCCGCCATGTTCCAATACATCGCGCTCGCGGATCAGAAACCCTGGCAGCCCGGTCCTTACGCGGGTGTTGAACTCAAGATTCTGCACCGGAATGAAGCCACCGGCGGACTGGTCGTGCTGCGGAAGTTCGCCGCCGGCACCGAGGTGCCCGCGCATGTTCACCCCATGTGCAACGAGTGGGCTTACATTCTCAGCGGCGAGTGGGTGGAGTCCGACGTGACTTTCGGCCTGGGGACGTTGTTTCACGCACCCAAGGGGGAGCGGCACGGGCCGCATCGGGCGCGCGGGGAAGTCATCAGCCTCACGGTGTTTGACGGGCCGCTGACGGTTGCATGAGAGCGGGTGCCACATTCACGAGGCGGGTGCGTAATCGTGCTCTGAGGCGTCTGGTTGGTCTGCCGATTGTCCTCAGGCTGGCGCTGCTTCTCCTCGGCGGGATCGTGCCGGCTGGTCACACTGCGCCAGCCCGGGGCATGGTGGCCACCGTGCATCCGCTGGCCACCGAAGCGGGCGTGGAGGCGATGCGGCGCGGTGGCAATGCCGTGGACGCCATCATCGCCGCTGGTCTGACCCTCGGCGTTGTGGACACGCACAACTCCGGCCTTGGCGGCGGGTGTTTCCTGCTCATCCGCCGCGCCAACGGGGAGGTGATTGCCATCGACGGACGCGAAACCGCCCCGGCGGCGGCCACGCGCGACATGTTTCTCCGCGATGGCAAGGCGGTTGCCGAGCTCAGCGAGACGGGCGCGCTCGCGGTGGGCGTGCCGGGCCAGGTGGCGGCATTTCATGAGGCCAGCGCGAAGTTTGGCCAGCTCCCGTGGAAGGAACATTGCCTCGCCGCCGCGAAGCTCGCTGAGACCGGCTTCCCGGTGACCCGCAACTACGCCAGCCGTCTTGCCAGCGTTACCAAGGATCTCGGGAAATTCCCCGCCTCCCGGGCGATCTTCCTCCGGTCCGATGGCCAGCCGTGGACCGCCGGTGAAGTGCTTCGAC
>Ga0255095_1001104_pt1 | contig 11318 bp, 10 predicted proteins | sample Colum_Law_RepC_8_2_FD_188435 | JGI IMG/M metagenome (GOLD analysis project Ga0255095, IMG submission 188435) | Freshwater microbial communities from Columbia River, Oregon, United States - Colum_Law_RepC_8d | ecosystem: Environmental > Aquatic > Freshwater > River | place: USA: Oregon...
CCGCGGCTTCCTCGACCAAATCCGCGCTGATGCGCTCACCCGCGTGCCCGACGCCGCCGAGCGGAAAACGCTGGAGGCACTGTCGAAGTTCGAGCCGCCCGCCGTGGCCGAGAACGTGAAGCCGCCCGTCGGCCCGGGCCGCAACTACACCACCGACGACATCCTCGCCTTCGCCAAAGACGGCTTGCACCGGCGCAACTACGCGCGCGGCCGCGAACTGTTCCGCGCAGCTGCGTGCCTGAACTGCCACCGCTTCGGCAACGAAGGCGGAGGCGTCGGTCCTGACCTCACCGGCAGCGGCAGCCGCTACACCTTGCGCGACCTTATCGAGAACCTCATCGAGCCGAGCAAAGTCATCTCCGACCAATACGAGAGCAGCATCCTCACGCTGAAAGACGGCACCACCGTCACCGGCCGCGTGACCGCCGAGGAAACCGGCAAGCTCCTCGTCGCCGCCAACGCCTTCGCGCCCGGCGACACCACCGAGGTGAAACTGACCGACCTCAAGAGCCGCAAACCCTCGCCCGTTTCGTTGATGCCCGAAGGTCTGCTCAACGGCATGAACCCGAGCGAAGTCCTCGACCTCCTCGCCTTCCTCCTCTCCGCCGGCGACCCGAAGAGTGCGGTGTTTCGGTGACTCGACGCCGGCAGAACGCCTGCATGACCAGCCAAACCCGAAATTGTGACAATCACGGACCGTGTTGGATGGGGCCGAGGCCTAGGTTAGCGTAATCGATTTTTCTGCCAACAAAGCGGCTCGCCTTCCACAACACCATGTCTCGCGAGGCTGCGAGGTGCGGATGCTCGCGCCCCCGGCGTGGCACAGCGAGGGGGCAATCGAATCCAGTGCACCATCGGTCGGCGCAAGAAACTTTGTTAGTCGGCCGACTCTCCGGCAGTCAACATACGAATGACCACTGCGCCTGAAACATCACGGCCGGGCGGCGCAAGCTACGAACTATTCGTGAGCCTGCTCACCTGCCACGAGCCAGCGTTGCGCCGTTTCGTCCGCACCCTGCTGCCCGCCTGGGGGGACGTGGATGAGGTGATGCAACGCACCGCGCTCGCCGCATGGCGGAAGTTCGCGCAGTTCGACCCCGCCACCGATTTCCTGAAATGGGCGCTCGTGGTCGCACGCTTCGAGGCGCTTGCCTTCCGCCGTGCGATGGGTCGCGACCGGCTGGTGTTGAGCGAGGAACTGCTGGACCTGCTCGCCCACGAAGCCGAGGCTGAGACGGAACTCGCTGCGCTTGAGGAGCGGGCGCTCGAAGGCTGCCTGCAAAAACTTCCCGCCGAACGCCGCGAGCTGGTGATGCAGGCCTACGCCGATGGCACCGACCAGCGCGACCTCGCCGCCGCGCTCGGCAAATCTTCAGCCGCGCTCTACATGCTGTTGGCGCGCATCCGCCGCGACCTCGCACAGTGCATTGAGCGCGCCTTAAAGCAGGAGGCTTTGACATGAACCCGCCCACTGACCCCGATACAAATCTGACTGACCGTTACATGCGCTGCGAATTGAGCGCGGAGGAGCTCTCTGAGTTCGAGGGCCGCCTGCGCACCAGTAAAGCCGCCCGTGCCGGGCTCCGTCGCGCGCTGCGGCTGGATGCCAATCTGCGTAACCTTGCCGCGCAACCGGCGGAAGCCATCGCATGGAGCGGCCCGGAAGCAGTCACGCGTCCGTCCGCACCCGCGCCAGCCTGGGCTGGCTGGCTGGCCTGGCTCTCGCCGCGTCCGTTCACGATGGCCGCAGTGGGTTTGGTCATTGGGTTGTTCAGTGCGTCGGTGGTGTTTGCATATGCATCGCCGCGCGCGGTGGCGACGGCGGAACGGCTGTTCGCACTGGTGAATGGGAGCTTTGAGAATGGCGCGGTGATGGCGGGCTTTCCAAAGCACGCGGGCGTATGGAGCGGCGATGCCTCCGAGGTAGTTGTCGCGGACGGTGTGAAGGCGCGGGAGGGACGGTGGATGATGCGCTTCGTAAAGGCGGAGGGTGACGCCAACAGCCCAGATGGCCGTGCCATGGCGTGCGATGTCTTTCAACTCGTCGATCTGCGTCCGCTCCGGGCGAATCTCAGCGCGGCGGGTGACTCACTGTTGGAACTGTCGGCGAACTTCTCCGACGCGCGCCCGTCGGACGCTGAACTGTCCGTCACGTTCTTCTGCCAGATATTCCTGTTCAAAGGCGATGCGAACGGACTGCATCAGACTTGGCCGAACAGTATCTCCGAGGCCATCGCGTCCGGTTCCGCCCACGTCACGACGCTCGGTGGCAGGGTCGGGGAATGGACACAGCTCACCGCGAAATCACTCGTCCCCGCCGAGGCCGACTTCGCCGTGGTGCAGATTAGCGCGCGCCCCAATCTCCGCGTGCTGATGCCGGCGCAGCTCTTCGCCGACGACGTGAAACTCACCCTCAAGACGCACCCCGCGCTGCCGGTGCGCGTGGTGCAACGCTGACGCTTCCATGATGCGCTTCGGCTTTATCATCGCGTGGGTGGCGACGCTGGCGGCGGTTTCCGCACAGGCCGCCGGGCCCGCTGCTTTCTTCGAGCAGCACTGCACCGACTGCCACGACGCGGCGGAGAAAAAGGGCGGTCTCGATTTGACTTCGCTCGCGCTGAAGCTCGACGACCGTGCGAACCTCGCGACGTGGGTAAAGGTGCATGACCGCATCGCCAGCGGCGAGATGCCGCCGAAGAAGAAGGCGCGTCCGCCAGCGAAGGAGACGCGCGCTTTGCTCGGCACGCTCGACGCGCAGCTCGCGGCGGCGGATGCGGCGCGCATAGCAAAGGAAGGCCGCGTGCGGATGCGACGGATGACGCGCGCGGAGTTTGAGAACTCGCTCGCTGATTTGCTCGCGCTGCCACGGCTCGACATCCGGGCTTTGCTGCCCGCCGATGGCACGGTCGGCGGCTACGACAAAATCGCGGGCGGGCTCGACATTTCGCCCGCGCATCTCGCGGCCTACGCGGAGGCGGTGGAGAAGGCGATCGACGCGGCGATTGCCACGCGCAGCGCGCCGCCACCGGTTTTCAAGCGGCGCATCTATCCGGCGGGGCTGTTCAAGTTCACCGGCAATCTTCAGCAGGGGCAGTTCGTGCTTTTGCGGGACAAACAGCCGGACCCGGCGTTCCCGCCGCGCGGTGGATTCGAGAACGTGAAGGGCTTCATCGCCGCGAAGGACGCCGAGGCGGACATGCCGGAGCGCAAGCGGCTCTACAACGCGAACAAGGTCGCGCAGAGCCAGAGCGCGGTCGGCCTGTTGAATCCGAATCTCGCGGGCTACGAGGCGGCGATGAATGTGTCGCCCATCTACGCGGGGCAGTATCGCCTGAGGCTGTCGCTTTGGGGCTTCCAGTTGAACGCGGGCAAGGTCGAACCCGGCGTGCACCAGGCCGCGGTGCTGCGCGCGCATGAAGAGGGCAAACAGCAGGAAGGCGGACGTCTGCTGAGCCTGTTCACCGCGCCATCACTGAAGTCGAACGAGGCGGAAATCACCGCGTGGCTCGACGCGCATGAGAGCGTCGTGTTCGACCCGGTGTCGCTCTACTGGATGGGTCTGCGCGTCGGACAAATCGGCGGTCGCGCGGCGAAGTATGTCGGTCCCGGCGTGGCGATGGACTGGTTTGAAATCGAAGGGCCGCTGAATCGCACGTGGCCGCCGGAGAGTCACAAGCGATTGTTCGGCGAGCTGCCCATCGCGAAGCTGGCCGCAGGCAGCGACGTCATTTCGCCGCGGCGCGACGAGGTGCGAAGCATCCCCGGCTACCTGCCGAGCATGTATTTCGACCTCACGCCACAGGATCGCAAACCGCCGCTGGAGACCGTGCAGCCGGCGCAACCCGTCGAGGATGCGCGGCGGTTGCTCGCGAGATTTTTGCCGAAGGCGTTTCGTCGTCCGGTGGATGAAAGTGAAGTCGCGCCCTACGTCGCGCTCGTGTCGAAGCGGCTCGCGGCGAAGGACTGCTTCGAGGATGCGATGCGGCGCGCTTACGTTGCAGTGCTCACGTCGCCGGAGTTTTTGTTTCATTCGGTGGAACGCAATGCCTTCACGCTCGCCTCGCGCCTTTCCTACTGGCTGTGGAACGGCCCGCCCGATGACACGCTGCTCGCCGCCGCGCGCGATGGCTCGCTGCAACGCGCCGAGGTGCTGCATCGCGAAGTGGACCGACTGCTTGCCGACCCGCGCAGCGAACGCTTCATCCGCGACTTCGCCGACCAGTGGCTCGACCTCCGCCGCGTAAACGAGACCACGCCCGACCCGCAGCTTTACCCCGAGTATCGCTTCCTGCTGCACGAGGCGATGGTTGCCGAGACGCGCGCGTTTCTCCGCGAACTCATCGCCACCGATGCGCCCGTGAGCGCACTGGTGCGGCCCGGCTTCGCGATGCTCAACCAGCGCCTCGCCGAGCACTACGGCATCGCGGATGTTCGCGGCGTGGAAGTGCGGCGCGCGGCGTTGCCCGCAGGAACTCCGCGCGGCGGTTTGCTTGGGCAGGCCGCGATTTTGAAACTCACCGCCAACGGCACCACCACCACGCCGGTGAAGCGCGGCGTGTGGGTGATGGACCGCCTGCTCAACGAACCCGCGCCACCGCCGCCGCCGAGCGTGGGCGCGATCGACCCCGACACGCGCGGCGCGACGACCGTGCGCGAGCAGCTCGACAAGCATCGCAACAGCGCGAGCTGCGCCGCGTGCCACGCGAAGATCGATCCCGCCGGCTTCGCGCTCGAGAGCTTTGATCCCATCGGCGGCTACCGCACGCGCTACCGTTCCACCGGCAAAGGCGACGCGCCGCCAGAGAAGGACCGCGCCGTGTGGAAGGTGAACTACAAACTCGGCCCCGCCGTGGACGCGAGCGGCGCACTCCCCGACGGCCGCGCTTTCAAAGACGTCAACGAACTCGCTGCATTGCTCACGCAAGACCCCGCGCGCCTCGCACGCGCCTTCGTCGCACACCTGAGCCGCTACGCCACCGGCACGGAAGTGAGCTACGCCGACCGCGCCGAAATCGCGCGCATCGTCGCCAGCACGACGTCGAAACAACACGGCATCCGCTCGCTCATCCACGCGCTGGCTGAGAGCCGAATGTTCCAGCCGCGCTCTGCACCTTGAAGACCATGCACGCCGCTATGAACCGCCGCCACTTCCTCCGCGCCACGGGCGCGTTTCTCGGGCTCCCGCTGCTTGGCCATGCTGCTGAAAAGTTGCCGCCGCGCCGGCTCGTCGCGATCCATGTGCCGCTCGGGATGATGCCGCAGTTTTTCTTTCCGAAGGCGGGCGTGACTTCGAGTCCGTATCTCGACCTGCTCGCGGCGCATCGCGGGCAGTTCACGGTGTTCTCCGGGCTGTCGCATCCGGGCGTGGATGGCAATCATCACGCCGGGCAGTGCTTCCTTACCGGCGCGCCGCATCCGGGACAGCCGACGTTCCGCAATTCGCTGTCGCTCGACCAACTCGCCGCGGAGAAAATCGGGCTGGAGAATCGTTTCCCCTCGCTCTCGCTGACCGTGAAGAACGGCGACCATTACGCCGACTCGCTCGCGGTGTTGCGCTCGGGCGTCGGCATCCCGGCGGAGGCGAGCGCGCGGCGGTTGTATCGCAACCTCTTCGTTGCCGGCACGCCTGAGGAAAAGGCGGCGACGATGCGCCGCATCGAGGCCGGCGGCAGCGTGCTCGACCTCGTGCTCGACAAGGCGACGCGCCTCGAGAAGTCGGTGGCACCCGAGGACCGCGCGCGGCTCGACCAGTATTTCCAGAGCGTGCGCGAACTCGAAGGTCGCTTGCAGCGCAGCATCGCGTGGGAGAACCGCCCGAAGCCGAAGGTCGATTATCCTGAGCCGAAGGACATCGCCGACGCGAACGAGGTCATCGCGAAATCAACGCTCATGTTCGACCTGATCCGCCTCGCGTTGCAGACTGACAGCACGCGCGTGGTCACGCTTTCACTCAGCACCTTCTCCGTCGTGCCGCATGTGCCCGGCGTGAAGAGCGAGACGCACGGCCTCACGCATCACGGTAACGAGCCGGAGAAAATCGCCGAGCTGCGTCAGATCGAAGAGGCGCAGATGGGCGCCTTCGCCCGCCTGCTGCAATTGCTGGCCGAGACGAGGGAAGCCGGCGGCTCGCTGCTTGACCAAACGCAGGTGCTCTACGGCAGTTGCCTCGGTAACGCGAACTCGCACTCGAACCAGAACCTCCCCGTCATCCTCGCCGGCGGCGGCTTCAAGCACGGCAAGCATCTCGCCTACGACGCCACGAACAACACGCCGCTCGCAAACCTCTTCGTCAGCATGCTGCAACGCCTCGGCGTCGAAGCGGACAGATTCGCCAGCGGCACCGGCCCGCTGCGCGGGCTTGAAGCCTGAACACAATTTCACCACTCCAAAACTCCAACCATGCTCCTTCGCTTCCTTACTCTTGCCTCACTTAGCGTCCTCCTGACTGCCGGTGCGCACGCGCTCGAATATCCCTACACGACAGCCGAGCCGCAGAAGAACGGCTGGCCGCTGACTGCGGAGGAGCGCGCGTATGTCCTAAAGCCGGAGCACGAGCGCCGGCCGGGCCGCGAAGTGAACAAGCATCTGCCGGAGTTTTGGCCCGCCGTGCCCTCCGCCGGACATTGGGGCGGCACGAGCTGGCTGGACACCCATGCGAAACTAGTGGGCTACGTGCAGGCAAATCGCGGTCCCATCGACATCCTGCTCGTCGGTGACAGCCTCACGCAGCAATGAGGCAGCCCGCTCGACAAAGGCGTGCTCAATCAGGCGTGGAAGAAGCATTTCGCCAACTACAAGACGATCAACATCGGCATCGGCGGCGACAAGGCCCAGAACGTCCTCTGGCGGCTCGACCACGGGGGTGTGGAGGGCCTCCAGCCAAAAGTTGTCATCGTGATGATTGGCAACAACAACATGTTCTTCACGCCCGAAACCGGCATTGAGGCCGCGGCAAAGGGCGTGCAGATGTGCGTGGCAAATGTGAGCGACAAGTTTCCGTCGGCCGAGGTCATCGCCGTGAAGATTCTGCCCGCCCACGCGCCCGGCAATCGGTTCTACGAGGACATCAAGAAGACCAATCTCGCTCTGGATGCTCTGAAGCTCGACAGCGACCCGAAGGTGAAGGTGCTCGACCTCTGGAATGACATGGTCAACGCCGATGGCACGCTGAAGCAGGGTTTGTTCACACCGGACAACATCCACTTCTCCCAGACCGGCGGCTACGAACTCTATGCCAGCAAGCTGAAGCCGTTGGTGGAAAGCCTCCTGACCAAGCGATAAGCGCCGCAGCCATTATCCTGGCCAGCTCGCCCACTGCTTCGCCCTCCCCGTATTGGCCCACGCCACGGCGTCCAACCTTATCCTCGCCTTCCTTCACTCTGCCGGCGACCCGAAGGTCCCGGTGTTTCGGTGAGTCTTCTGGCCACGCTAAGTCTGCACTGCGTCAGGCCTGCCGCCGCTCTTCGGGACGAATCATCTCATTGTTTGTGCAAACCGAAGCGGTGGGAGTTTTGAATCAGTTGAGTGGCCGCGATTTTACCCATAGCCGGCACGTTGTGTGGGATGCTTCAGGGATCACGCTGCAGCAAAGACGAAGGTCGGCATGGCGTCTCGCCGAGCGGGCATTCAGGCGCGTCCCGTCGGGGTGAAAATGAGTGATCGGCCGGCTGGTTTCGGCGGATCGCCAGCATTTGTATGTTCACCGACAGCAACAATTTCGACGCTCCTGCGCAAACGAACCCGAGCGAATAGTGGTTAAGTCCGATTCTGGCGGATACGGCAGGATTCGACAAGAATTAGGCCGGATTGGAGGCGGAGGTCGAAATCGGCCTGATATCCCCGCCGTTGCAGGGGCAAAATGCCTGAATTCATTGGGAATTCAACGTAATGCATCCCTGCTCTGTGATACCCGTTTTAACTCGTTTGGTGTCCGTGTTGGTGTCCGCCCCTGCCTGCGCATGGTCACGCCCATTTTTGGCGAGGCGTGGACCCGCAGAAAGCGCAACGTGCTTGCAAGGTAGTTCAATTATGTGCATACTTAGCCCCATGAAAGCGGCTGTGCATGAAGCTCGGGACGTGTTGGGTGCTTTAATGGATCGCGCCCTAGGCGGCGAGGAGGTGTTTTTGACCCGGCATGGTGAGGTGGAAGTGCAACTCGTGCCCGTGCCGGGCAAACGTAAAGTGACCGGCGAGGAAATCCGCGCGGCGTTCAAGGGTGTGCGCGTGGTGAGTGGTATTTCGGCCAAGGAGCTGCTCAAGGAGACCCGCGACTGGTGAAGCTGCTGGACACGTCGGTTCTGTTGGATGCCTTCGACCCTGCCGCGCAGCATTACGAATGGGCGACCGAGCAGATCGCCTTGGCCGTTTCGACCGACGGCGCAGCGGTCAACCCGGTTGCGCTGGCCGAATGCAGCGTGCGCATGGACGTGGAAGCGGTGAAGCAACGGCTGCGCAGCCAAGGCATTCAGCTCGTCCCGCTGCCAATTTCCGCCAGCGGGCTAGCGGCGCGCGCCTTCGCGGCGTATTTGCAGCGGCGGAAATCGGACACGCCAGCCCCTCGGACCCCGTTGCCGGATTTCTTCATCGGTGCCCATGCGGAAGCCGAGGCTTGGACGGTGGTGACGAATGATGCGGCACGCTTCCGCACTTACTTTCCCAAGGTCAAAGTGATTGCCCCGCGCGCTTAGGCTGCCATTTTGGGGCCGTTCTAGGAACCATACGGTAAGATGGTGGTGTCCACACAGTAGAAGCCGTTGTTGCGAACGCCCCGACGGGATTGTAAGCGGCGGTCGAAAAGTGCGGCGGGCGGCGCTCGAAAAGTGAGACACCTTCCGGCGCGTAGGGAACGGTTTTTGGGTTGGGAGGTCAAGTCCGGGAAGTTCGCAGCGAGGTAAAACGAGCAGGAGGGCGAGCTGCGAGCCCCCAGCTCGCGCCCGCCTGCGGTCGAAGGTTCGTTTGACTCACTTCCGCTTCAGCCGCCCCTTGGCATCTTGCAGCCGGTAGCTTTGCCCGTTGGCTTCCAGGATGTGCACCCGGTGCGTCAGCCGGTCCAGCAACGCGCCGGTCAGCCGCTCGCTGCCCAGCACCTCGGTCCATTGCGCAAACGGCAGGTTGGTCGTCACCAGCAGGCTGGTGCGCTCATAGGCCCGGCTCACCACCTCGAAGAGGAGCTCCGCTCCGGCCTTCGAGAAGGGCACGTAGCCCAGCTCATCGAGCAGCAGCAGGTCCAGCCGCTCCAGTTGCTTGTGCAGCCGTTGCAGCGTGCGGGTGTCCCGCGCTTCGAGCAGCTGCGTCACCAGCCCCGTCGTGGTCAGGAAGCGCACGCGCTTGCCTTGCGTGCAGGCGGCAAAGCCCAGCGCCGTCGCCAGATGGGTCTTGCCCGTCCCGGGATTGCCGACCAGCAGCACGTTCTCCCGCTTGGCCATATACTCGCCGCGCAACAGCTCCCGCACCAGCGGCTCGTTGATCGAAAGTTGCGCGGTGAAGTCGAAGGTCTCGATGGTCTTGAGCACCGGGAAGGCCGCCTCCCGGATGCGCCGCTCCGTGGCCCGGCGTTCCCGGTCGATGAGTTCCCGTTCGGCCAGGTGCAGCAGGTATTGCGGGTAACTGCTGCGCTCCTGGCTGCACGTTGCCGCCACGCTGGCGTGGTCGCGCAGGAACGTCGGCAGTTTCAGCGCCTTGAGATGGTGTGCCAGCAGCAGGGTGGAGGCGTCCTGACTCATCGAACACCTCCGAGCAGGGTCTCATACTGCGTTACGTCGGGCGCGGTGACCTTGACGTGCTGCAAGTGCGGGTGGCCCGCCAGCGAGAAGAGCGTCAGCCGCCAGTCGGGCTGCGGATAGAGGAACTGTGCGATGGCATCCCGCGTCAGGGCTCCGGCTTTGAGGCCTTGTTCCACCGCCGGGCGCAACTGCGTCAGCGGATGTTTTTCCAGCAGCCGCAGCACGCGGATGTATTCGCGGGTGCCGTCCCCGTCGCGCTCCGCTTCCAACCTGCGGCGCAGGAGCTGAAAGCACTCCGGCAGCGTCCAGCCCGCCAGGGGCCGCGCATGGTCCAACGCGCCGGGCTTGCGCTCCAGCAGGGCCAGATAGTGCAGCGGCTCGAAGGTCACCTGCTCAGCCGCCCAGTTGCGCCGATGCCGGGCCACTTCCTGGCCTTGCGCACAGAGCACCACTTCCTGCCAGTAGCCCTTCACCACGATGGGATGATGCGCCCAGCGCACGGGCACCGAGTAGTCATTGCTGTCAAAGCGCACCAGCGACAGGGAACTGGCCGTGGTGGACACCTTGCGGCACGCCTCGAAGGGCACCGCCGGCAGGGGCAGGAACGCGGCCTGGTCCTCGACCAGCAGCTGCGCCTTGGTGCCCGGCTGGCCGCGCAGGCGTCGCTGCCGGTCCTCCTCGCAGCGTTGGCGCAGGAAGGCGTTGAGTTCCTCGAAGTCCCGCACCTGCGGCACCGGCACGAAGAAGTTGAGCCGCGTGAACTTCACCAGCCCTTCCACCACGCCTTTCTCGTTGCCCCGCCGGATCCGGCAGAAGTGGTGCGCGAAGAGGTAGTGGCTCTTGAGCTGGAGGAACCCGTGCGTCAAGCGTCGCTCCTTGCCCCCGCCCAGGATCTGCGCCACCGCGACCTTCGTGTTGTCGTAGGTGATGCGACGGGGCACCCCACCAAAGAACTGAAACGCCTGGACGTGGCCTTCCCAGAAGGTCTCCGTGCACTCCCGCTCGAAGGCCTGCACGAACACCGCGTCGCTGTAGGGCAGCGCCATCACGAAGAACGCCACCTTGCGCAGCACCCCGTTCATTTTCACCAGCGCGTGGCCGAAATCCATCTGCGCCTCGCCCGGCGGGTGCACCAGCGGCACAAACACCTCCTGGTTGCGCTGCGTGAGTTCCCGCACCGCCTCCTTCACCACGGTGTAGCCGCCGGCAAAACCAGCTTCTTTGAGCCGTTCCCATACCCGCTTGGCCGTGTGCCGCTGCTTGCGCGGTAGCAACTGGTCCTCCTTGAGGATCTGCTCGATGCGCTCCTGATACGGCCCCAGCTTGGGCTGGGGCCGGGTTTTACGCTGCCGGTAGCCCGGCGGCTCACTGTGCGTCAGGATCTTCTTGAGCGTCTTCCAGTGCATCCCCGTCTCCCGGAGAATCGCCCGCTTGCTCACCTTGCCCGAGGCCACCCGTTCCCGTATGTCGGTCCAGTCTTCCATAGTGCGATACATGCTTCATGGTTAATGAAGGTGCTGCACTTTTGGACCGCCCTGTCACATCCGTGACCCCGTCTCACTTTTCAACCGGCGTTTACATTCTTGGAGTCTGCGG
>Ga0255095_1001111_pt1 | contig 11268 bp, 10 predicted proteins | sample Colum_Law_RepC_8_2_FD_188435 | JGI IMG/M metagenome (GOLD analysis project Ga0255095, IMG submission 188435) | Freshwater microbial communities from Columbia River, Oregon, United States - Colum_Law_RepC_8d | ecosystem: Environmental > Aquatic > Freshwater > River | place: USA: Oregon...
CCGAGGGCCTTGGCGCGGCCCTCGGTGAGGAAGGGATCGTAGGCCAGCACGCGCATGCCGAAGGCGAGCGCACGCTTGCCCACTTCCGTGCCGATGCGGCCGGCACCGAGGACGCCGAGCGTCTTGCCGTGCAGTTCCACGCCCATGAACAGCTTTCGGTCCCATTTGCCGGCGACCATCGAGCCATGCGCCTGCGGCACCTTGCGGGCGAGGTTCAGAATCATCGCGAAGGTCAGTTCCGCCGTGGTGAGCGTGTTGCCGGCGGGGGTGTTCATCACCACCACGCCGCGCTGCGTGGCGGCTTCCACATCCACGTTGTCCACGCCCACGCCGGCCCGGCCGACGACGCGCAGTTTGGTGGCGGCCTCCAGCACCTTCTTCGTCACCTTCGTCTCCGAGCGCACGACCATCGCCTCGACCTCGGCCACGAGGGGGAGGAGTTCCGCCTCGGACAGGCGCTTGTCCAGCACGGTGACCTGGAACTCGGGCCGCTGTTTGAACAGCTCAATGCCCTTGGGTGAAATCGGGTCGCAAATCAGAACCTTCATAAATAGGGGGCGGAGTCTAGGAGAGGGGATCGGGGTGGTCAAATAATCATCCAGTCATCAGGAGCATAGCATCGGGGCCAGGAGGCAGCCCTGACAGCGGGCGCGGCGAATTGGCATTGCCGTTGGTCAAATGGCTTGTTACCCACCCGGCATGAAAGCGTTGATTGCCTTGACCATGCTCGGCGCGTTGTTGTTTGCCGGGGCGGCCGAGCCACCGCCGGCCGCGGCGGCACCCGTGCCGTTCCCCCGCAAGGGCAAGTATGGGTATCGCGATGCGGCGGGGGCCTATGTCATCGCCCCCCAGTTCGATTACGCCGGCGAGTTTTCCGAAGGGCTGGCCGTGGTGGGGTTGGGGAAGTATCCCGCCACGAAATGGGGCTACATCAACCTCCAGGGCCAGATCGTGATACCGGCGCAGTTCGACGGGGCGCATGATTTCTCGGAAGGCATGGCCGCGGTGAGCCTAGCAGGAAAGTTCGGCTACATTGACCGAGCGGGGAAGCTCACGGTGCCACCGCAGTTTGACGAGGCGCAGAAGTTCAACGGCGGGCGTGCCCGCGTGCGGATTATCAAGAGCGGTTACGGCTACATCAACAAGCAGGGCGAGTTCGTGGTGCCGCTGGCGCTTTGAGCTCGTTGGAATTCGACCTTTACACCCGGTCCGACATCACTACGCTCCGATCCAGTCAATCACCTATGCGAATCTTGACTCTGCTGGCCTTGTCGGTGGCCGCCATGACCCTCACCGGTTGCGGCGGTATGGAACGGAAGCTCGGGCGTGGCATGAACAACTCCATGGAGCTCTTCCGTGGGGGTGAGATGATGCGTTCCATCGAGCAGGCCGGCATCTGGGACGGGCCTGAGACCGCCTTCACTTCCGGCCTCATACGTGGTTTCAACCGGACCATGGCCCGGACGGCCATCGGCCTGAGCGAGATCGTTTCCGCGCCGTTCCCGCCCTACGACCCCTATCATTTTCCTGAGAAGTGGTTCATGGATCCGAGCACGAAGGTGAAGGCCGAGCCGTTTTCGATCACGCCACCTTATCCGGATTCCTACCGGCCGCGCTTGTTCAGCGACATGATCTTCTCCACGGACGCGCGGGTGGGCTTCAGCGGCGGCGAGGTGATTCCGATCATCCCCGGCAGCCGTTTCCGCACCTTCGATTATTGAGCCGGGCAAATTCCCTACCGGTTGGCGCGTTTACGCTGTGAGCACTGTCGTCCGCCAGTCGCCCTGCAAGGTCAATCTCCTGCTCAACATTCTGGGCAAGCGGGCCGACGGCTTTCACGAGCTCGAGACCGTCATGCAGCCGGTGCAGTTGTCCGATCGGATTACGGTCACGAAGGCGGCGGCGGGCCTGACCTTGACCTGCAACCTGCCGAGCCTGCCAGTGGATGGCACCAATCTGGTGCACAAGGCGGCCAGTGCTTTTTTTCAAGCCACCCAGATCGCTGACGGCGTCAGCATTCATCTTGAAAAGAACATCCCGCTCGCGGCCGGCCTCGGCGGGGGCAGCGGGAACGCCGCTCACACGCTGCTGGCGCTGAACGAGTTGTTTGATCTGCCGCTGGGAACGGCCCGATTGCAGGAACTGTCGGCGGCATTGGGCTCCGATGTCCCGTTCTTCCTCCAGTCCCAGCCCGTCCTAGCCGTGGGCCGGGGCGAGCAGGTCCAGTCCCTTGCGCCGTTCCCGGTATTGCGGGGGGCGCACCTGCTGCTGATTCATCCAGGCTTCGGCATCTCGACGGCCTGGGCCTACCAGTCGCTCGCCAAATATCCTGCCGCACTGAACGGCCAGCCCGGTCGGGCCCGGCAGCTCATCACGCTGCTGCAAGGCACGGATCTCGCCGCTGCGGGCAACGCCTTTTACAATTCCTTGGAAGCTCCCGCCCTGCCGAAATTTCCGCTGCTGGCGCTCTATCAGGAATTCCTGCGGGCCAACGGTGCGCCCGCCGTCCTCATGTCCGGCAGCGGCTCGACTACGTTTGCCATTCTGCCGGCCCGGGATTTTGCTGAGCGGCTGCGCGAGCGCTTTCACTCCCGGTTCGGCCCCAGCGCCTGGACTGCGGTGGCCGCCCTGTGAGGCGCGGCCGCCAGCCTTCAAGCCAGCTTCAAATTCTGCACGATGCGCGTGGTGGAGTGGGCCTTGTTCAGCGTGTAAAGGTGGATACCCTCCACGCCGTTCTTCAATAGGTCCGCGCATTGAGCGGACGCATATTCGATCCCGAACTCCGTTGCCGCTGCGTCATCCGTCCCGCACTTGTCCAGTCCGGCTAGGAAAGGGGCCGGCAGTTGCGCCCCGCACAGCGCGGTGAAACGCTTCACCTGAGTCCCGCTCGACGCGGGCAGGATGCCGGGCACCAGGGGCACCTTCACGCCCTTCTTCACCAGATAGTCGCGGAAGGCGTAGAAGTCCGCGTTGTCGAAGAACAACTGCGTGACCACGAAATCCGCCCCGCAATCAATCTTGGCCTTGAGCCGGTCCCAGTCCACCTGACGCCCCTCCTTGCACGCGATGTGCCCCTCGGGAAAACCTGCCGTGCCGATGCCAAAACCGCCCAGCTCGCGCAGATAGGAAACGAGTTGATACGAAAACTCGAAGCCGCCGGGCGTCGCTTTGAACTCCCCGCCCGCCGGTGGATCACCCCGTAGCGCGAGGATGTTCTTGATGCCGCGCCTCCGCGCCTCCGCGAGCACCGCCGCCAGCTCCTCCTTCGTCGCATTGACGCAGGTCAGGTGCATCATCGTGGTCAGCCCGTGTTCGCGCTGGATGCGGTCCACGATGCCGATGGTCTTCTCGCGGGTGCTGCCGCCCGCCCCGTAGGTGACGGAACAGAAATCAGGCCGGAGCTTCATCAGCTCTGGAATGTGCTTCTCAAACAGGTTCTTCTCGCCCTCTTCGGTCTTCGGGGGGAAGAACTCGAACGAGATGACCGGTTTGCCCTGGGCCCGTTTGGCCGCGTGAATGTCGCGGATGAATTGCATGCGCGCGGAGAGTGGAGTGGAAGCCTGCGGGCGGCAAGTTTGCAGTGCGGAAAATCCGCCCATGTTGAACCCAATAAATTTCCGCGCCCTGACGGTGTTCTGACTATTGAGTTCCCAATGTAATTTCATTACTCTCTGCCCATGCCGATGACGCTCGACCAAGTGGTAGCGGAGACACGCCAATGGCCGCCTGGCCAAGTCGCGGAGCTGGTGGACAGGCTCACAACGGAGCTTCAGCCCGATGCAGAAGTTGAAGCCGCGTGGCGCACGGAAACGCGGCGACGGGTCGCGGAAATTGAAAGTGGTCGGGTCGAAGGTATCCCCGGCGAAGTCGTGTCTGCACGTGTTCGGCAAATTGTCGGACGGTGAAGCCGCACGTCTTCCATCCCGCTGCGGAGGACGAATACACCGAGGCCGCGCGCTACTACTCCGGCGTCCAAGCCGAGCTGGGTGGGCGATTCTACCACGAGATGGAGCGGTTGATTCGCGAAGTGCGCTTGCAGCCGATGCGCTTCTGGATGTTCGACCCGCCCGTGCGGCGGCATCTTTCGACCGTGTTTCCCTATGCCGTGGTCTATTTGGAGCAACCGGACCGCATCTGGATTATCGCCGTCATGCACTGCAAGCGGCAGCCCGGCTACTGGCGTCAGCGGTTGTAACGACGGCGCGAGTCGAACTCACCCGAACAAATCCATCTGCGGGTTCGCTTCCACCTGCTTGAGCCTCTCGCGGTCCTGCTGTCGGCGGTTGGTCTGGCGAACGGTGCCTTCGGGGGTGAGTTCGCTGTCTTCGAGGTTGCGGAGTATGACTTTGGCGCGTTCCAAAACTTCCTTGGGCACACCGGCGAGGCGGGCGACTTGGATGCCGTAGCTTTTGTCGGTGCCGCCTTCGACGATCTTCCGGAGGAAGATGATCTGGTCGTGCCACTCGCGGACGGCGACGTTGTAGTTGCCCAGGCGCGGCATCCGCGCGGCGAGTTCGGTCAGCTCGTGGTAGTGCGTAGCGAAGAGGGTCTTCGCACCGACCTGGTTGTGGAGGTGCTCGACGATGCTCCACGCGAGCGAGAGGCCGTCGAAGGTGCTCGTGCCGCGCCCAATCTCATCGAGGATGATGAGGCTGCGGGCGGTGGCGTTGTTGAGGATGTTCGCCGTCTCGCTCATCTCCACCATGAACGTGCTCTGCCCCCGCGCGAGGTCGTCGCTCGCGCCGATGCGGGTGAAGATGCGGTCCACGAGGTCCACGCGCGCGGACGCGGCGGGGAGGAAGCTGCCCGTGTGCGCGAGTAGAGCGAGCAACGCGACTTGGCGGATGTAAGTGGATTTGCCGGCCATGTTCGGGCCGGTGATCAAGGCGATTTGAGGCGACGTAGCGGCAGACGTCCCGCCTGCCGCTACGGAGGCAAGCTCGGTGTCATTCGGCACGAAGCGCTCCTCGGTCAGCGCCTGGTCGAGGACGGGGTGGCGCGCGTCGCGGAGCAGCAGTTGCCCGGCGTCGGCGACTTCAGGCCGCGTGTAGTTGAAGTGACGCGCGGTCTCGGCGAAGCACGCGAGCGCGTCGAGATTCGCCAGTGCGGCGGCGGTTTGCTGGATGGCAGCGAGGCTGCCGATGACCTCTTCGCGCACGCGGAGGAACAACTCGTATTCCAGCTTCATCGCGCGCTCCTCCGCGCCGAGGATTTTGCCCTCCATCGCCTTCAGCTCGGGCGTGATAAACCGCTCGCCGTTGGCGATGGTCTGCTTGCGGATGTAATCGGGGGGGACCTTGTCGAGATTCGCCTTGGTGATTTCGAGGTAGTAGCCGAAGACGGAGTTGAACCCGACTTTCAGCGACGCGATGCCCGTGCGCTCGACTTCCTTCTGCTTTAGCTGCGCAATCCAATCTTTGCCGCCGCGTGATGCGGCGCGGAGCTCGTCAAGGTTCGGGTCGAAGCCATCGCGGATGAGGCCGCCTTCCTTCAGCGCAAGCGGCGGCTCGTCCACGATGGCGCGGGAAATCAACTCCACGAGTGCGGGCAACTCGGTGACTTGCGCGAACAGCTCGTCGAGCAAGGAAGGCGGCGCGCTCCCAGTCTCCTCGGTAGGTGCCGACGTGAGGAGACTCTGGCTCAATTCCGCATTCCGCATTCCGCGCTCCGCATTGGAAGTGTGACTCCGCACGTTGTCTCCAACGGCTTTTAGCGCCGGCACTTGTTCAAGCGCCAGCCGTAGCGCGTGCAGGTCACGACCGTTGCCGGTGCCGACGGAGAGGCGGCTGACGGTGCGCTCGAGGTCGCGGACTTCGGCGAGCTTCACGCGAAAGGCTTCAAGCGCCGCACCGTTTTCTAGCCACGACTGCACAGCGTCCTGACGGCGGCGGATTGGCTCCACGAGCGGTTGCGTGAGCCAGTTGCGCAGCAGGCGCGCGCCCATCGGCGTGACGGTGCGGTTCAGCGCGCCGTATAGCGATGTATTCCTCGGCGCGTCACGGTGGAGCGGCTCGAGGATTTCCAGGTTGCGCAGCGTAGTGCTGTCGAGCACTAGGTAGTCGCGGCACTGGTAGAAGGTGATGCGCGTGAGGTGCTTCACATCGCGGCGCAGGTGCTGCGTGAGGTAATGCAACGCCGCACCCGCCGCGCCCGTGGCGGCCACGCGGCCCTTCAGGCCGAAGCCATCCAGCGCCGCGACCTTGAAGTGCTCGCGCACGGTGAAGACCGCCGTCTCCGGCGCGAAGACCCAGTCGTCGTGGCCGATGAGGATGCCCGGCGTCCCTTGCAGCAGCGTGCGGAGCGACCCTGCTTCACCGGGGTAAATCGTTTCCGCCGGGCGCAGACGCTCCAGTTCGGTGAGCAGTTCGGCATCGCTCTCGGTTTCCGTCGTGCGGAAGTCGCCGGTGGTCAGATCCACGACCGCGATGCCCGTCGTCTTGCCGATGGGATAAACGGCGGCGAGGAAATTATTCCGCTCCGCCGCGAGCAGGCGTTCGTCGAAGTGCGTGCCGGGCGAAAGGATTTGCGTGACCTCGCGTTTGACGAGCTGGCCGGGGCGCGCCTCCTCCACCTGATCGCACACGGCGACCTTGCGGCCCGCGCGGAGGATGCGCGCGACGTAGCCGTTGAACGCGTGGTGCGGGATGCCGCACATCGGCACCGTGCCGCGCTTGGTGAGCGCGACGTTGAGGAGCTGCGCGCCGGCGATCGCGTCCTCGAAAAACATCTCGTAAAAATCACCGAGGCGGAAGAGCAGCAGCGCGTCCTTGGGCAGCTCGCTTTTGATGCGGCGATACTGCGCCATCATCGGCGTGAGCTGCGGTTCAGGAGCGGCGGTGGACATCGCGGGCGCGACGATAGCGGCAAAAAAATATCGCGCGAAGTGAAACTTTGTCGTGACGCGACGGGGACAAATCCGCTAATTCATTGGCCATCAGCCAACGTTCACAACGTGTTCAAGAAACTTTCGGAACTTATTCCAACGCGCGCTCGCGCGCGTTGAAGGGAGGTGAGTAGCAATGGCCGCCAAGAAACCTGCAGCAAAAAAGCCCGCCGCGAAGAAACCCGCAGCGAAAAAGAAAAAGTAGTCATTTCCTCGTGAAATGAACGGCTCCGCCGGGCAGATGCCCGGCGGGGCTGTTTGCTTTTTGGGGTCAGCGCGTCGTGCGTCCGAGCGGGAGGCGGGCCAGCGTCGTGTAGTTCGCACCGCCTAGAGCGAGCACGCTCCGAATCAGTTCAAGGTGATCCGCGCGCCATTCACCAAAGGCGGTGGAGTGGTGCTCGGTGAGCCACTGTTCCAGTTTTCCGCGAGGCATGAAATGGCCGGCGGCTTTGCCGATCGTTATGTGCGGAGTGAACAGCCGCTTTTCCACATGGTCGCCGAACACGGCAGTTTCCGCCGTAACTTCCGTCACCAGCCGATGCAAGGCGGCCATGTCCCCGCGCAAGGCGACCCACAGCACGCGATGGTCGAAATGACCAAGTCCTTCAGCACGCAGTTTGAATGGCGTGCTGTGCTGACACGCGGTGGCGAGTCTGGCCTCCAAGGCTGGAACTTCATCGGCCGGAACGTCGCCAAAGAAGCGCACCGTGAGATGCAGGAAACGAGGTTGCGCGGCCTTGAAGCGATACGGCTCTGCCAGCCCGCCGAAGAACTTCGCGATGGCGGTCTTCACCTCGTCCGCGACCGGAACGGCGGCGAAGAGACGCCAGCGCTCCGGTTTCACGCGGGTTCCTGCTGGCTGATGCAGTGGAAACTGCCGAGGCCCCAGATGAGCTCCATCGAATCAATGCCCACGACGCGGTGCCGGGGAAACTCGCGCTGCAAAATCTCCAGGGCGCGGCGGTCATTCGCGTGACGGTAGGTCGGCACGCAGACGAGTCCGTTGGCGATGTAGAAGTTCGCGTAGCTCGCGGGCAGGCGCTGGCCGTCGTATTCCACGAGACCCGGCATGGGCAATTCGACCACGCGCAGCGGTTCGCCGTCTTGGTCCTTCATCGAGTGGAGACGATGTAGATTCTCTTGCAGCAGCTTGTAATTCTCATCCGCCGGGTCTTCCTCAACGACGGTGACGACGGTCGTGGGGCCGACGAACCGGGTGAGATCGTCAATGTGCCCGTCGGTATCGTCGCCCACGATGCCATCGCCGATCCAGAGGATGTGCGTGACGCCCAGAAAGTCCTTCAAGTGCTGCTCGATTTGCGCCTTGGTGAGATGCGGGTTGCGGTTGGGATTCAGCAGGCAGGCCTCGGTGGTGAGCAGCGTGCCGCAGCCGTTGACTTCGAGCGAGCCGCCTTCCATCACGATGCCGGGCGAGAAGAGCGGCAGGCCGCGCAGCTTGGCAACGTGTTGTGGGATGGCGTCGTCGAGGTCGAAGGGTGGATACTTGTTGCCCCAAGCGTTGTAGCCCCAGTCCACGATGGCGCGCTCGTGTTTGCCGCCGTGCTCGCGCGTGAGGAAAATCGGCCCATGGTCGCGGCACCACGGCTCGTAGGCGGGGAAGTGATGGAAGCGCACGCGGTCGAGCGGCACCTTGCGTTCGGTGAGCAGGCCCCGCACCCACGCCTCCTTCTCGGCGTTCCAGACGTTGATGTTCACTTCCTCCACGGTCACGAGGTGGCGGATGAACTCGGCATAGACATCTGGCACGGTCTCGTATTTGTCCGGGAAGCTGATGCCCTCGGGACGTGGCCAGGTGAGCCAGGTGGAAACGTGGGGTGCCCACTCGGCGGGCATGCGGTAGCCGAGTGCGGCGGGCGTGGAGGCGGTTGCGTGAGCCATCGTGCGGCGAGCGTAGCGAGACGGTGCGGCGGAGGGCAACTCCAGTGTCCGCCGGGTGGGCGCAGGCAAGGCAACGATCAAGACAGCGCGGTTGTCGGGAGCAGGCGCGATCCGCAAGCCGGGCCTGTTTTCACCCAGCGGGCGCTTGCAATTTGACCCTAGCTCCGAAAAGCTGCGCACGATTTCTATGCGCCAATCTTGGTTGAAACTCCTTGGGGTCGTGCTGGTGGGGGCAGGCCTCGCTGGCTGTGCCTCGTCCTCGGAGGTTCGGCATGGTGGTGCGCGGTCTGCCTTGGGTGGCGTGAGCCGGGTTTTGCTCGCTCCGCTGCACAATGCCACTCCGGATGAAACCGCAGGCCGGGCCGTCACCGAACTGACGGCCACCGCGCTGCTGTCGCACGGCATTCCGCTGGCGCAGACGGAAGATTCCCTGCTGCGCGGCCGTGCGTTGGTGGAGGAGGGCAAGGAGTCGCAGTTGATTGATCTGGCCCGGTCGCTCCAATGCACGCATGTCCTTTTCGGCACGGTCACCGAGTATCGTTACAAGAGCGATCTCGACGGCTCGCCGATTGTAAGCGTCACGATGCGCATGGTGGACGCGGGCGACGGCGCAACCCTCTGGCAGGGCACGAGCACCAAGATGACCCAGTATTTTGGCAGCCTCAGCCGCACCGCGCAGTTGGCGGTGGACAATTTGATCCAGCAGATGTCCGGCCGCACGAAGACGGCAAGGGTGCCTGCTCGCCTTGTTCAGCCGCCCGAGGCGGTTGCACCGGCCGCCAATCCCTACGTTCCGCCGGCTGCTTCCAGCCGCTTCAGCCGGGGCCGTTCCGAGCCCGACGTGGAGCAAATCCGCCGCCGGGGAGATCAATGAGTTTGCCCCAGCTTCCAATCTCCGTGTGCCGGCTTCCTGCTGCTGGGAGCGTTTCGTCAGCGGTGACACAGTGGGGGCGGAATGCCTGGGGCTGCCTTGGAGTTTTGCGCTGCCGATGGACTTCCTGAACAAACTCGCGCCCAAGCACGGGTGGATTGACCTCACCGTCATAGCCGGGCTGCTGCTGATTGTGAACGGGTTCTTCGCGCCGCGGGATTTCGGGTGGCTGCATTTGCACCCGACCCCTTGGCTGCTGCTGCCGGTGCTCATGGGCTGCCGCTACGGTTTCGCGTCCGGCATGGCGGGGGCGGCGGTGGCCGGGCTGGTGGTGACGATCGGGTTCTTCCAACAGGCCGAGGTGCATGCTCCGAACTCGCTCGCCCAGGCCCAAAGCGTGCTGGAGAAGCGGAACAATCAGGTGGCTATCGTCGTGCTGGACGGCCGCCCCGTCACGGGCCGGCCGTCGCTGCAAAACCAGCAGCTCGACGTGCTCGTGGGCGTGTTGCTGCGGCAGCACGGGTATTTGTTCGCCGCCCTGTTTGCGGCCGGCGGCATCTGCGGCCAGATTCAACGCGGCTTCCGCTCCCGTGAAATCCTGGTCACTGCCCAGGCGGAGCGCGCCTCCGAACGGCTCAAACGGCTGGACACCGACCTGTTCCTGCTGCGCGAGGCCAAGGCGGAGCTTGAACGCATGCTCGCCACGCGCGACGCGGAGTTGTCCACGCTGGACGCGGAGATCCGCCGCCTGTTTGACAGCGAGGGCGACGAGTTGTGGCAGGACATCCTGCTGCTGCTGAACCGTCAGGCCCGGGTCACCGATGCGGCCGTTTACAAGCTGGCGGACGGTGGCCAGACGCTCGTGCGCGCGGGGTTGATTGGCGGCTCCAAATCGCTCGGCCAGCGGCTCAACACCAAGGACGTGGAGATGGTGGGGCTGGCGCTGCGGAGCAAGTCGGCGGTTACCATCCCGGAATTTTGGGAACGGGCGGCGGGCGAGCAGCGTGATTACCTCATGGTGGTGCCCGTTTTCGATTCCAGCGAGAAGCCGCTGGCCGTGCTCATCGTCACCGGGATGCCCTTCATCTCGCTGACCAAGAAGACCGTTTATCTCATCGCGCTCATCTGCCGCTGGGCGGCGCGCGTGGCCGAGGTCGAGGCGCAAGCGAGCACCACCAGCCGGGTGATTGAAGGCATCGAAGGCCAGCGCGTGTTCACCGAGCAGTTCTTCCGGCAGAACGTCCAGCTCGCCTTCGACTCCGCGCGACAGCATGGCCTGCCGTCGGCGGTGGTGCTGTTCACCGCCGCGCGGTTGCCCAAGTCCAAGCAGGCCCGACTCGTGGCGCTCATCATGGCCAACATCCGCGGGGGCGATTTCCCGGCCGAAATCAACCTGCCGATTCCGCATCTGGCCGTGCTGCTGCCGCTCTGCGGCGAGCGCGGCGTGGGGATCTTCTCCGAGCGCATCCTCGCCGCCTGCCGCAAGGACACGGAAATCGGCGCGCACCTCCAGTCACACGTCGTCAATCTGGACACCGTGACGAGTCTGGAGCAGCTCTGGACTGACCTGACCCGGCATGTGGCGTGACCCGCAAGCGCTTTGTTGGGGCCTGAC
>Ga0255095_1001115_pt1 | contig 11254 bp, 10 predicted proteins | sample Colum_Law_RepC_8_2_FD_188435 | JGI IMG/M metagenome (GOLD analysis project Ga0255095, IMG submission 188435) | Freshwater microbial communities from Columbia River, Oregon, United States - Colum_Law_RepC_8d | ecosystem: Environmental > Aquatic > Freshwater > River | place: USA: Oregon...
CGTCATGCGGACGCTGCTCAGCCCGTTCCGCCAGGAAGATGGCGACGAGGTGATGCAGCTCATCAAGACGAATGGCGGCATGGAGCAACTGCGGCTCGCGTTCTACAAGGACAACGCGGAGAAGGGGAATGACCGCTGGGACGCCTGGCGGATCGAAGGCCCCGGGTTCATCTGGAACTACCGGGTGCTCCCGCACGTCCATTGCTTCGTGAACGTGGTCGGTCAGGCGTAGCTTCCCCGTTGGCCGGGTGATGCAGCTCCGACTTCACGCCATCTTTTATGGGCTGATGGTCTGCGGTCTGGCACCGGCCAGTGTCGGGGCCGATGACAAGCGGGAGGCGGTGCTGGACTTCCAGCGGGACGTGCTGCCCATCTTCGAGGCGAAATGCATTCGCTGCCACGGCGCGAAGAAGCGCGACGGCAAGCTGGACATGCGGACGTTGGAGGCACTGCTCGCGGGCGGCGTGTCCGGTCCCGCGCTCAAGCCGGGGAACGCCCAGAAAAGCCTGCTCATCGAGCTGCTTCACTACAACGAGATGCCGCCGAAGAAGGAGACACCCCGCGTCACGAAGGAGGAAATCACCCTGCTGCGAAATTGGATTAACGCGATGCCGGTTCCCCCTGTCCCTTCACCGCGCCAGTTTCTGCCCTGAAAGCCACCTCTTCCCTGCCCTGCTGCTTGCCACGTTTTGACTACGACGCAGGCGAATAGACCGCCGCCGACGGAAGAGTGAGTGTCAATTTCGGGCCACCGTGTAGATGAAAGTTACATCTCACACCCGCAGCAACGGCGAAACCATCGTTGCCCCGGAAACGACCCCGGCTGTTCGTCGCAAGCGCTTCCCCACCACCGTTGCATCGCAGATGCCACGCAACGGCCTTTTGCCTTGTGGGCCGCGCTCCCCAAGAGCGGAGTTGGCGCACTCCGTTGTGCGGTTATCAACCCAAGTTTGTGCCCTCGCAGGCTACACTGCTGCCGTGGAAGTGACGCACTGGCATACTCTGCTTGCCTGGTGCCTACGCTGCTTCCTTATCTGCGGTGCGTTGGCTTCCGCTGTCCGGAAGCTTCACGAGTGCGTGCGTGCGGCTTTTCCCGGTGGGTTTGGCCACCGCGCCAGCAAGGCAAGTCGCCAACTTAAAACCGAGAAGTTCGCGCCCAAAGTCGTCCGGCGCACCGACTGCGGCAGGTTGGCGTTTAGCAAGGGCTGATTGCTTAGGAAAGCGATCGTTGGGGATCGTTGGGAAGTGGTGGCTGCGGCCGGAATTGAACCGGCGACACGCGGATTTTCAATCCGCTGCTCTACCAACTGAGCTACACAGCCAACCAACGAAGCCGACAAGCATCCTTGGGGAGGAGGCTCCCAAACACCGGCTGCGACGCGCCATCGGCCGCATTTGCCGCTGTTCAGCGCAGACACATTACGCAGTGTCAAAAAGAGCCGACAAGCAATTTCGCCGGCTCACCTGCCGGGCCAGACTGGCAATCCAAGCTTGCGCGGGCAAAACGATTCCACTAGCAATCCAGCCCTCGACGCTGGATTGCCACGGTGTGCGCCCGCGTTCCCGTTAAACAACCAAACAACACACTTCGAAGCCATGCCCGCCGCGTTCCCCGCCATTCCCAAGATCTCCTACGAAGGCCCGCACTCCAAGAACCCGCTCGCCTTCAAGCACTACAACGCCGACGAGCTGGTCGAGGGCAAGACCATGCGCGACCACTTGCGCTTCTCCGTCGTGTATTGGCACACGATGTGTGGCAACGGCACCGACATGTTCGGCTGGGGCACGGCCCAGCGGCCGTGGGAAGCCGGCCTCAGCGGCATCGATCTCGCCAAGGCCCGCGTCCCGGTCTTCTTCGAGATTTGTGAGAAGCTCGGCGCGCCCTACTACGCCTTCCACGACCGCGATGTCGCCCCGCACGGCAAAAACCTCAAGCAGTCAAACCAATACCTCGACACCATCACCAAGCTCCTCAAGGCGCAGCAGAAGAAGACCGGCGTGAAGCTCCTCTGGGGCACCGCCCAGCTCTTCGCCCATCCCCGCTACGCCCATGGCGCGGCCACCAGTTGCAGCGCGGACGTCTTTGCCTATGCCGCCGCGCAGGTGAAGAAGGCCCTCGAAGTCACCCACGAACTGGGCGGCGAAGGCTACACCTTCTGGGGCGGCCGCGAAGGCTACAGCACCCTCTGGAACACCGACATGAAGCGCGAGCTTGAGCACCTCGCCAAGTTCCTCCACCTCGCCGTCGCCTACGCCAAGGAAATCGGCTTCAAGGGCCAGTTCTACATCGAGCCCAAGCCCAAGGAACCCACCAAGCACCAATACGACTCAGATGCCGCCGCGTGCCTGAACTTCCTCCGCGAATACGACCTGATTGACCACCTCAAGCTGAACCTGGAGACCAACCACGCCACGCTCGCCGGCCACTCCATGCAGCACGAGATGGAAGTCGCCGGGGCCGCCGGGGCGCTCGGCTCCATCGACGCCAACACGGGCGACCTCATGCTGGGCTGGGACACCGACCAGTTCCCCACCGACATCTACCTCACCACGCAGTGCATGCTCAGCCTGCTCAAATACGGCGGCTTCACCACCGGCGGCGTGAACTTCGACGCCAAGGTGCGCCGCGAGAGCTTCGAGCCTATCGACCTCTTCCACGCGCACATCGGCGGCATGGACGCCTTCGCCCGCGGGCTGAAGATCGCCGCTGCCATCCGGGCCGACGGGCGGCTGGCCGACTTCGCGCAGAACCGCTACCGCAGTTGGGATGCCGGCATCGGCAAGGACATCGAGAAGGGCAAGACCAGCTTCAAGCAGCTCGAAGCCTACGCCCTCAAGCAGGGTGAGCCCGAACTCGAAAGCGGCCGGCAAGAATACCTCGAGAACTTGATCAACGAGTTCATCTGAGGCGGTCGGACTGTATTCCCATTCAAGCAATCAGCCCACGGGGTGGCCGTTTGGCCACCCCGTCTTCGTGTCCCTGTCCTGCCGCCCAAGCCGCTGGCTAGGCAGCGGTGAAAGCGCGGACGAACTGGCGGCTGGGCGCAGAATCCGCACTCCGCAATCGTTCGGTCGTGTGGATTTGCGATTCCCGCTGCGGCCGCCCTGCCTTTGCGCTTGCAAAGCCACCGCTGCCGCGCACGCTCTGCGCCCTCGTATGCTAAAAGCTGGAATCGTCGGCTTGCCCAATGTCGGCAAGTCCACCCTGTTCAACGCCGTCACCCGCACCCGCAAGGCGGAGGCGGCCAATTACCCCTTCTGCACCATCGACCCGAACGTCGGTGTCGTGACCGTCCCCGATGAGCGGATGTATGTGCTTCAGAAGATTGCCAAGACCAACGTCGTCATCCCGGCGGCCATTGAGTTCGTGGACATCGCCGGCCTCGTGAAAGGCGCGAGCGCGGGCGAGGGCCTGGGCAACAAGTTCCTCACGCACATCCGCGAGGTGGACGCCATCGTGCAGGTGGTCCGCTGCTTCGAGGACGCGGACATCCACCACGTCTCCGGCAACGTGGACCCGGTGCGTGACATCGAAGTCATCAACACCGAGCTGGTCCTGGCGGATCTCGAATCCGTGAAGAAGCGCCGCGAGAAGATCGCCCGCGACGTGAAGCGCGGGGACAAGACTGCAGCGGCGGAAGACGCCGTGCTGGCGAAGTTCGAGCCCGTGCTCGACGCCGGCAAGCTGGCGCTCTCCGTGGAGCTGACGCCCGAGGAGAAGATCATCTCGCGCACCTTCTGGCTGCTGACGGACAAGCCCACCATCTTCGCGTGCAATGTGAAGGAGTCCGATCTCGCCACCGCCGAGACGAACGCCTACGTGCAGAAGGTCCGCGACTACACCAAGACGCATCTGGCCTGCGAGGCGGTCGTCATCAGCGCGCAGATTGAGAGTGATTTGATTGATCTCACGCCCGAGGAGGCGAAGGCGTTTCTGAAGGAGCTGGGCGTGGACGAGAGCGGTGTGGGCGCGCTCATCCGGGGCACCTACCATCTGCTGGGCCTGCGCACCTACTTCACGGCCGGTGAGAAGGAGGTCCGCGCCTGGACCATCCACGCCGGCGACACTGCGCCCAAGGCGGCGGGTGTCATCCACTCCGACTTCGAGCGCGGCTTCATCAAGGCGGAGACGGTTGCCTACAACGATCTGGTGAACTGCGGCTCGGTTGCGGCGGCCCGGGACAAGGGCCTTTACCGTATGGAAGGCAAGGAATACGTGGTGAAGGACGGGGACGTGCTGCTCTTCAAGTTCAACGTGTAAACATTGATTGTCGCTGGCCGGGCTGGTTGCTTGAACGCCGGTTCATCGGCAAATTGATCCGTTGCGGGTCGAAAAACTGATGCAGTGAAGTCTCGCTAGTCCCGCGCACGTCTGTTACCGACATCAGCGCGGCATGCTTGACCTTCCTGTCCAAATAATTCGCGGTGTCCTGGCTGGTCTGGGGCGGTTCAGCCTCATGGTGATGGAGGTGGTGCGTTCCCTCGCGACCCAGCGGCTGTCTGGACGGGATTTGGTGGCGCAGATGTATTTCATCGGGGTGAAGTCCCAGACGGTGGTGCTCGTGACCGGGGCCTTCACGGGCATGGTCCTGTGCGCGCAGACCTACTTCCAGTTTCACAAGGTCAAGATGGACACGGCGACGCTCGCCGTGGTGAGCGTGTCCATGTGCGGCGAACTGGGGCCGGTCCTGACGGCGTTGATGGTGGCCGGCCGAGTGGGTGCGTCCATGGCGGCGGAGCTGGGCACGATGAAGGTGACGGAGCAGGTGGACGCGCTGCGCACGCTGGCGGCGCACCCGATTGATTATCTGGTCGTGCCGCGCGTGCTGGCGACGGTGCTGGCCGTGCCGCTGCTGACGGCTGAAAGCGTGACCATGGGCATCCTGTCGGCGTATCTCGTCGGCGTTCACCTGCTGCAAATCGATCCGGGCTATTCCGTGGTGAACATGCTGCGGTTCACCGATCATCGCGATGTGCTGATGGGTTTCATCAAGTCGCTCATCTTCGGCGGCATCATTGCGACCACGGGCTGTTACAAGGGCATGCACTGCGGCCAGGGCGCGGAAGGCGTGGGCCACTCGACCACCGAGGCGGTGGTCTATGCGTCCATCGCGGTTCTGATGTCGAACTTCTTCCTCACCCTGCTGCTCACCCGTCTGCTCGCGCTGCTATGATCGAGGTCCGCCAGCTTCGCAAACGCTTTGGCGACCAGCAGGTGCTGGATGGGGTGGACCTGACCATTGAGCAGGGCGAGTCGCTCGTGATCATCGGGCGCAGCGGAGGAGGCAAGAGCGTGCTGCTCAAGCATCTCGTCGGCCTCACGCATCCCGACTCCGGGCAGGTGCTGGTGGAAGGGCAGGACATCGCGCAACTGGACGAGCGCGAACTGCTTGGGGTGCGACGCAAGTTTGGGATGCTGTTCCAGAGTGCCGCGCTCTTCGATTCGTTGACCGTGGAGGAAAACATCGCCTTCGTCCTAGCGCGGGAGCGCAACCATACGCCGGAGGAGATCACCCGCCGGGTGGCCGAGGCGTTGGAGATGGTGGACCTGCCCGGCACGCAGAAGAAGAAGCCCGCGGAGCTGTCCGGCGGCATGCGCAAGCGGGTCGGTCTCGCCCGCGCCATCATTTACCGGCCCGAAGTCATCTTCTACGACGAACCGACCACGGGGCTGGACCCGGTGGTAGCCGATAGCATCGACAAGCTGATCCTGCGGGTGTGCAACCGCCTCCGAGTCACGTCCATCGTGGTCACTCACGACATGCGGAGCATGCAGACTGTGGGGCGGCGCGTCGCGATGCTGCATGAAGGCCGCATCTATGCCACCGGCACGCCGCAGGAAATGATGAGTTCGGCCGACCCGGTGGTGAGCCGGTTCGTGCGGGGCATCTCGGACGAAAAGGAGCACACATTTTGATATGAGCCAGTCGCGCGTTGAATGGAAAGTGGGCGGGTTTGTCGCCGTGGGCCTCGTGCTCATGGCGCTGCTGGTCCTGAACTTCTCGAAGGGTTTGTCGCTGATCAAGCCGACCTATGTCGTGCGGCTCAAGACCACCAACGTTGGCGGCATCAAGGAGAAGGCGGCCGTGCTGCTGGCGGGCGTGACCATTGGCAACGTGAGCCACGTCGAGCTCTCCCCGGATAGCAAGTCCGTCGTCATTTTCCTCCGCATCGAGAAGCAGCGGAGCATTCCCGGCGACGCCATCTTCAACATTGAGGCGCAGGGCTTTCTGGGCGACCAGTTCGTCTCGATTGCGCCGACGCAGAATGTGCTGCCGCCTTTGCCCAAGGACGGTTCAGCCCTGCGCGAGTGCCGGGCGCCCTTCAACATCCAGGATGCCGCTCGCGACGCGCTCGGGCTGATCCAGCGGCTCGATCAGGCGGCGCAGAAAGTGGACCTCGCCGTGGACCGCGTGAACAAGACCGTGCTCACCGAGCAAACCCTCACCAATTTCGCGGCGATGGTGGGCAGCCTGCGCGTGGTGGCGGACCAGACAAGAGCCGTCACCGAGCGCGCGCTGGTGCTGGAGAACAAGGCCATCGGCGCGCTGGACCGTGTGGATGCCCTGCTGGCTACGAATGTCGCCCCCATCCAGGTGGCGGTGAGCAATGTGTTGCGGTTCTCGGAGCAGCTGAATAAGGTCGGCACAGATCTACAGGACACCGTGGGAAGCAACCGCCCAGCCATTCAAGCCGCCGTGCGTAACCTCGAAACTGCTTCCGCCCAGGTGACGAACCTCCTCGGGGAAGTCCATTCCGGCCGCGGCTTGGTGGGAGCGTTGATCCGCGATGAAGCGCTGGCCCGCAACTTCAAGCAGCTCTCGGCGGATCTGCCGGCCATCAGCGGACAGGTCAACAGCACGCTCTCGAACGTCAATGCCCTGACCCTGGACGCCCATGTGGTGATGACCAACCTGAACAGCTTCCTCGGGGATGGCCGCGTGTTTGCGGGCAATGGCGCGCTGCTGCTGAGCAACCTCAACGCGCACGGTCTGTTCTACAAACCCAAGCCGCCCAAGCCGACGAACAGCCCGCCGCCGCAGCCGCTGCTCAGTCCGCGCCAGAAGTCCCAGCCCCGCTGACCGCTTTCGAGTCATCATGATTATCTGGGCCATCCGAATCCTGTTCTTGATCCTCTGCACCCTCGGCGGCTTCGCCGTGAGCCAGGTCCGGCCGGAGCTGCTGGATGCGGGCCGCTTCTGGACGCTGCTGGGCTTTGGGCTGGGGGGCGTGCTCATCGCGCTGGATGAGATGCTGCAGGGCTTCTCCCTCCGCGCCTTCTCGGCGGCCACCTTCGGGCTGCTGCTGGGCACGGGCGTGGCCTGGATGTTCGACAACTCCGGGATCTTCATGTGGGTGGACAAGGAGGACGAGGTCACGCGCGCGCTGGTGCGCATGAGCTTGTTCATCAGCTTTGGCTACATCGGCATGATCATGGCAATGCGCAGCAACAAGGAGGACTTCTCCCTCATCATTCCGTATGTCCGCTTTACCCGGGAAAACCGGGCGGACAACCTCCTCCTGCTCGACACCAGCATCATCATCGACGGGCGCATCGCGGATCTCATTGAGGCGCGGTTCGTGGAGGGCGTCGTTGTCGTCCCCCGGTTTGTGCTCAAGGAGCTCCAGCAGATCGCCGATTCCGCCGATCCCCTGCGCCGGGCGCGGGGCCGTCGCGGCCTGGACATGCTCGCCCGCCTCCAGCGCAACAAGGTGAACGAGGTGAAGATTCACGACGCCGATTTCCCCGATGAAAAGGAGACGGACACCAAGCTGCTCCGGCTGGCCCAAATGCTCCAGGCCTGCCTCTACACCAACGACCACAACCTGGGCAAAATCGCCGACCTACAATCCATCAAGCACGTCAACTTGAACGACCTGGCCGCCGCCTTGAAGCCGGCGATCCTGCCAGGCGAAGTCTTCAGCCTGAGGATTGCCCGCGAGGGCAAGGACAAGGGCCAGGGCATCGGCTACCTTAGCGACGGCACGATGGTGGTCGTGAACAACGCCCAGAAGTTCGTCGGCCAGCAAATCGAGGTGCAGGTCATCAGCCTGTTGCAGAGCACCACGGGCACACTGGTCTTTGCCGATCCGAAGAATGTGCCCGTCAGCCATCCCGCTCCGGTCGCCTGACTTGTGCAACTGGTCACCGTCTTCACCGCCTTCAATCCGGCCGAGGCCCAGCTCATCCGCTCGCGTTTGGAAGCCGCCGGGATACTCGCATTTGTTGCCGACGAGCTCGCGGCCCTGAGCATGGACGGCTATGCGTTGGCAGCCGGCGGCATACGTGTGCAGGTGCCGGAGGTGGACGCGGCGGCGGCCTTGGACTTGATTCGCGACGATGGCGGGGAGGAGTGAACGCGGGAGTGCTGGATGGCTGACCGCCTCGCTTGCACTTCCGGCCGATTCTAATCTTAATCTTCCCGCGTGAATGATCGTCTTCGCCAAGCCCTTGTCCGGCTCCGCCGTGAGCTCGCCACCGATGAACTGCGGGTGGATGCCGCCACGCTTCAGGCCCATGCCGGTGACAAATGGTTTGCCGCGCATACACCGGATCTCGTCGCCCTGCCCAAGTCTCCCGAGGCCGTTGCCACCGTCTTGCGCATCGCGCACGAGCACCGGGTGCCGGTGACCCCGCGTGGCGCGGGCCATGGATACGTGGGAGGGTGCGTTCCAGTGCGCGGCGGCATCGCCTTGTCCGTCGCGAGGATGAACCGGATCAAGGAAATCAATCCGCGCGACTTTGTGGCGGTTGTCGAGCCAGGCGTCATCACCGCAAAACTACAGGGCGCTGCCGAGAAACGCGGGCTCTACTACCCGCCCGATCCGGCCAGCCGCGCTGATTGCTCGCTCGGCGGCAACATCGCCACCAATGCTGGCGGGCCGCGCTGCCTCAAATACGGCGTCACCCGCGACTACGTGCTCGGACTGCAAGTGGCGCTCGCCGATGGCCGCCTCGTGCGCCTGGGCAGCCGCTGCCATAAGAACAAGACGGGCTTCGATCTGCACCGCATGTTTGTGGGTTCCGAGGGGCTCCTGGGCATTGTGACCGAGGCCACGCTCAAGCTTCTGCCCTTGCCGCCATATCGCGCCCTGATCGGGGTTGGTTTTGACTCGACGCGTGGCGCGGCGCGGTCCTTGGCCGCCATTTTCAAGGCCGGCTTCCTGCCGTGTGCGCTGGAGATTGCGGATGAGTTCACACTCGCCGCCGCCTACAAGCGAACGAAGAGCGAGCAACTGGCCGGCTGCCGGGCGATGCTCTTCGTTGAACTTGATGGACAAGAGCAGTCCGTGCGCGCCGAGCTGACCGAGGTCGAGCGACTGGTCACCGCGCAACGGCCGGTCTTCATCAATCGCGCGTTTGGCGGTGCGGCGGTCGAGTCGTTGTGGGGCTTGCGCCGTGAGTTCAGCTACAGCTTGCGCGACACCGGGCTGACCAAACTGAACGAGGATGTCACCGTCCCGCGCGGCCGGCTGGAAGAGTTGTTCCGCTTCGCCGCGCGTTTGCAGAAACAGCACGGGCTGCCGGTGGCCTGCTTTGGCCACGCGGGCGATGGCAACATCCATGTCAACGTGATGGTGGACTACGCGCAGCCCGGCAATCGCGCGCGGGCCGACGCGGCGTTGGATGACCTCTTCAAGCAGATCCTCGCCTGGGGCGGGGTCATCACGGGCGAGCACGGCATTGGCTTGGCGAAGAAGCCATGGTGGCCGCTCGCGGCGAACGAGGATGTCCGCCAATTGCATCGCGCCGTGAAGCGGGCTTTGGACCCGCACGGGATTCTGAATCCCGGGAAATTTGTCTGAGCAGAGGTCCGTTCCGGCGCGATTTCGCCGTGGACGTTTCACCGCGACCTAATGCGGGCGGTAATTGGCCTTGGCTTCCGGCATCCATTGCTGGAGTTGCTGGACGCGCACGGTGTCCAGCGGATGGGTGCGGAGAAATTCCGGGGTGCCGCCACCGCCTTGCTGGCGATTGTGCTCCCCGAAGCGCTGCCAGAAGGCGACGGCGGCCTCGGGATCGTAGCCGGCGCGAGCCATGTAAATCAGCCCGATGCGGTCCGCCTCGGATTCCTGCGCCCGGCTGTGCGGCAGCTCCCGGCCCACCTTGGCCCCGAGTCCGTAAGCCGTCAGCACCAGCACGCGGGTGCGCGGATCGGAGTTGGCGAGTCCCGCGCCCAGCAGGCCGCCTCCGGTTTGCAGCAGCAGCCCTTCGCTCATCCGCTCCGCGCCGTGCCGCGCCACGGCGTGCGCGATTTCGTGGCCGATGACCGTGGCCAGTCCGGCCTCGTCCTTCGTGATGGGCAGGATGCCGGTGTAAATGCCGACCTTGCCGCCGGGCAGGCAGAAGGCGTTGGCCTCCTTGCTGTCGAAGACCACGAATTCCCACTGGGCGCCGGGCAGTTCAGCCACGGCGGCGATGCGTCGGCCGACGCGCTGGACCATGGCGGTGATGGCGGGATCCCGGCTGGCGGGCGTCTCCTTCTTCACCTGCTGGAAGGCGCTGAAACCAAGCTGCATTTCCTGCTGGGAGGAGATGAGCATGACCTGCCGGCGGCCCGTCTCGGGCACGGTGAGGCAGCCGGCGGAGAGCAGCGACAACAGGACAAATGCGAGATGCCTTTTCATGATAGGGGAAGAATCGCTCATTTGTTCTCTGTGAGGCCAAGCCGAAATCGCTCTCGGGCCGCAGTCAAACTCAAGTTGCCGTTTGGACCACCGCGAACTACATCCGCGTCGTGGTCATCCTGGCCATCATCCTCCCATTCACACACGCCGCATATTTCAAAACCTCCCCGTTCTCGCAGGGTTATCTGTGCACAGCACGGACACGCATATGCGCTTCCATCTGCTGCGGGCAATTTGATGACACTGGTGAAGGGCATCTTCCAAACGCGGCCCTCCCCGCACTTTAGGGGGCCTTCAAATTCTTCAGCGCATCGCGCACGCGCGCGGCCTGCTCGTAGTCCTCGCGCGACACGGCGTCCTGCAACGCGCGTTCCAGCTTTTGCCGCTCTGTGAGCACCAGCGGCGGCTCGCCTTCGGGTTTGTCGGAGCGCTTCTCGCTGTTGTTGCGGAGGTTTTCCAGCCACTGCTCCAGCGAGTGGATTTCCCCCGACTGCTCGGCCAGATCGGGCCGCTCGAAGGCGGTGTAAAACTCGCGCAGGGTGGCGATGCCGGTCTCCACCTCGCGGGCGGCGGCAGCGAATTCCTTCTTCTCCAGCGCGATCATGCCCTTGGCCCGGGTGATCAT
>Ga0255095_1001118_pt1 | contig 11231 bp, 10 predicted proteins | sample Colum_Law_RepC_8_2_FD_188435 | JGI IMG/M metagenome (GOLD analysis project Ga0255095, IMG submission 188435) | Freshwater microbial communities from Columbia River, Oregon, United States - Colum_Law_RepC_8d | ecosystem: Environmental > Aquatic > Freshwater > River | place: USA: Oregon...
GCTGCATGTCTCGACCCTGCTGCTGCATGAATTCCGCCAGGGGATGCGCTTCCAGGCGTGGCTGCACCGGCAGAATCCGGCCAAAGGATTCCCGCAGACTCACGCCGACCAGGCTCTGGCCGACCTCCAATCCGATCTCGACAGCGGTGCGGTCGTGCTGGCTACGGCCGAATGGACCGATGTGCTCAGCCGCGCAGAACTGCTCTCGCGCCGACATACGAAGACCGGCGGTCACCGCGGTCTCGACATTCTCCACGTCGCCACGGCGCTCCACCTGGATGCGACCGAACTGCTCACCTTCGACAAAAACCAGCGGCGGCTTGCCCGGGCGGCGAGTCTCAAGGTCCGCCCCTAATCCGCATCATTTAATCGATTTGATCGGCTGGAACTCCAACTGCCAATGGCCCTCAAGGCTTAGGTTGCCGTCCAAGGTCGCGTTCACCGCTGGTAGCGCCCCTCTTAAAAGGTTATTGATGACCTGCTTCATCGGCTGATCGCGGAGCGTCAAAAAAGGCGATTCCGATCCATTCGAAGCCGCCGTTAACGCGTCGCGAGGGATTCGGGAGATTAAAGTCATGAGCGCACTCTTGCGGATCGAATCTGAGGTCGCTGGTTTGCCGCCACAGGATCAGAAGTCCCTTCTGACATGGCTTCAAGATCGTCTGGCGGCCGGGCCTGATCCGGTCAACGAAGTTCCTGAATCGTTGAAAATCTTCAGAGAACTGCAAAGGGAGGTCGGGTTGACCCCGACGGCTGCCGCAATTTGGAAGTCCGCAGTCCAGGATGGTCGTCGATAGGTTCGTTCGCCCAAATCCAACGCCAACCAGGCTCTGGCCGACCTTCAATCCGATCTCGACAGCGGTGGGGTCGTGCTGGCAGCGGCCCAATGGCCCGACGTGCTCAGCCGCGCAGAACTGCTCTCGCGCCGACACGCGAAGACCGGCGGTCACCGCGGTCTCGAAATTCTCCACGTCGCCACGGCACTCCACCATCGATTTTTAAAAAACCGCTGTTTGGCAATCAAAGGGCGGATGCTGGCGACGTCTGAAACCTTCGCGCTGATACCATCGACCCGGGGCCGCCTGGCACACCATGGCCAACGAGTGTTCAGGAGCCAGCACGGTCAGAAGATTTAATAAGATTAGAAGGAGCCCGGCCCTCAAACGGCCCTGGTTATTCAAATTCCAAGAACTCAAATTTCAAGAAGTTACCGACGCGTTTGGATGCAGCACATTACATCGTCGAGAGTCATGATGGTTCAAACTTACGTTATCTCCAACTCGCGCATAAATTATTTATCACAGATCGCGTTCTAAAAAATTCCAACGAATTACAAAATATAATAATAAAACACATAAATGCGGCAAATAGCTAGAACCTCTTCAAACCAAAATCAAAGCAAAAACAGATTCCAGAAAACCAGATTACACAACTCACCTAATTAATCTTGCAAATTTCGCATTTCAGCAGACCACTGCTTCCACTCTCTACCAGTATCAGTCTTCTTCCATGCTTGAAACTCCCTCATGCTGTCAATAAAACTTAGTTTTACTGAATACCCTCGACGAGCCATTTCATATTCAAATACCGCATCCACCAATGCACCGGCCCAAAGTCTAGCTCGGTGCGGTTCCCATTGCCGCATGGTATTGATTAATTCCATGGCCTCAGGATGCCCGCCACGTGCTAAAGCTTTGATGGCTTCTGATGCAAGATAACGGTTCTCGTGTGGTTCGATATAATCTGTTACTGTATGCTGTCGATTTAATTTCCAATATTCCTCATCTGTGGCCTCACCGAGAAATTGGCGAGCTATCTCGGACCGAGTTGAAATAGCACCTAATTCATATATACAGACATGTAACGCATCATAGTTCTCATCAATATCTGGAGTTTGAAATATTCCCTTTTGGGATTTTATCGTATTGATCAAAGCTAACGCTGATTTATCGCCCCCGCATTGAACCATCATGCGCATGTATTGGACACGATCGCGAAGGGCAGATTGAGCGTGAAACAACGTCAACAATTCGTCTTCATCCTCCGGCACGAGAGTCTGAACGAATTCCCACTCCTTCGAAGGATTTTCAAATCCACACTGGAAACCGGTACCTGAACGAAACCCGGCTGTTGCCAAGCGGGTTTTTAAATCAACTCGAGAATTGGTACGAGACTCTGATACCTTATCTGCGTTATTAGAGTTATCTACAAATCTAGCTCCCCCGCTTACGGCTACCATCGTGGATGCACCCCTAGCAGAAATGGCGGAATGACTAGATTTATTTTGATGTTGGAACCACCAAATATAAATTACACAAATCAAACCCAAGCCCACGATAACTAACCAATAGAGTCTTTTCATTTTTCAAACGCATTTCGTTCTGTGCGATTGACTTTCCATTTTGTTGGAGAAGCAACACTATACATAACATTATTCGGTGAAGAATCTCGATGGTCCAGACCAACGTTATGCCCCAACTCGTGCATCCAGGTTGTTTGAAAGCAACTTTCGATTACAATAATATTCCTCCCAGGATGTTCCGCATATCCAGTTGGCCTAACATTTCCCCACTTCATACTTTGAACCATTTTGACGTCAGAGAAAGATGCAGCCAATAGGTCATCCGCGTCATCTCGAGATTTTATATTGCAATAATCCGGAAGGCTAATTGAATCGAAAGGCTTCGGGAAAACAATTTTCGGGGCATTATAGACGAACCAATCAACAACTCAATCTGCCAACATTCGCATTTCAGCAGACCACTGCTTCCACTTTCTACCAGTATCAGTCTTCCCCCATGCTAGGAATTCGGTAAATTCATCGATGAAACCGATTCTCACAGAATCACCACGCAAAGCCACTTCATATTCAAATACCGCATCCACCAATGCACCTGCCCACAACTTCGCTCGCTGGGGTTGCCATTGGCGCATGGTATTAATCAACTCCATGGCCTCAGGATGTCCGCCGCGCGCAAGGGCCTTGATGGATTCTGATGCAAGATAGCGGTTCTCATGTGGTTCGATATATTCTGTTGCTTTATGCTGTCGATTCAATTTCCAGTATTCTTCGTCGGCAGCCTCCCGAAGGAATCGACGCGCGATCTCGGAACGGGTTGAAATGGGGCCCAATGCATTCAAGCACCCGTGGAGGGCATAGTAATTGTGATCTTCAGCCGGATTACCAAACCTGCCTGTTTGGCTTTTGATGGTATCGATGATGACTTGCGCTGCCTTGTCTCCCCCACATTGGGTCAGCATACGATGGAATTGAACCCTGTTGCTGAGTGAATTCTGCTCCAGGAGCATCGCCAACAACTCATCCTCATCTGCTGGTCCCAGAGTCTGAACGAATTTCCATTCCTCCGCATCATTCTCAAATCCAGAACGCAAACCGGTGCCGGAGCGGAATCCTTCGCTGACTAGGCGCTCCTTGAGCCTGGCCCTTGTCTTCAAGTGGGTCAGCGTAGAATTTGAAGCACCACTTGCTGGATCTGCCTCAAGCAATTGGGACGGCGCAACAATTGAATCGCTTCTTTGTAACACCGGTTGAGGATCTACCAAATGCTTGGGTTCTGTGTCTGTCTGGACCCCTGTATACAGAAACAGAATCAAACCACAGGCCAAGATACCTACCAGAATCTTGTGTTTCATCGCTCGAAAGCAACTCTCTCTGCTCGGTTGATCTCCCAAGCGGTCGAAGGGCCGCGTTCGTGCATCAAGTTAGCAGTAGATGAATTTCGGTGATCCAAACCAAGGTTATGCCCCAACTCATGCATCAAAACATTGCTTGGAGCATTTTTTGTTATAATAATATTATTCCCAAGCACTTGAGCCCGACCATCTTTCCATTTGCTATTCCAATACATGCTTTGAACCATCTTTATATCAGCGAAAGGTGCATCCAATAGCGCATCAGCATGTTCCATATTTACAATATTACAATAATCAGGATTGCTGATTGAATCAAAAGGCTTCGGGAAAACGATTTTCGTGGCGTCATAGACGAAAAGTTCTGCGGCAACTGGAACAGAGTCAAAATCAATCAAGTTCGATAGTCCAGTACTAGTGTCCAACCTTGGGTCACTATCGCAAATGCAACCGTCGTTTTCAGTTAAATAGAAAAGATTGAAACGATCAACAGGTTTAAATGGAACACTTCCACCAACTTTGAGGTATGGATGATATGACCATGTTCGGTGATGGTCTCTGGCCGGCGTTGCAGTTACAACAAATTCATAAAATGAATAGTTTCCAGATACTGCAGGAGTAACCTCAAAATCTCCGCTACCAAGTTTCAAGATGACTTGACCATTGCAATCTAAGCGCTGATCCAAGACAGTAATCTGATCTGGAGGAATAATCCCAGCGGGAACCCAGCCCGAGCCAGTCACCCAATCGTAATAATATGCTGTAACAGCAATCCGCACTCCTCTCTTCTCTGATCCATAAGCACTAGTGTGTCGGAGCATTATTTTAGTATCGGCTCTCGTTTTCTTTAGTTCAGCTCCGGTATCAATCGTTGCGTTTGCCTTGATCCAACCGCAGGTCACCGGCTTGCGTTGATGAAAAATATATGGGATTACATCATCGCGGTATAGCCCACCCATCATACCAGTGAAACCTTGTGTCTCTGGTAGATACTTCCACCAATACGTGTAATCGGTGAGTCCATAAATATTATTATATTGGGAACTTCTTTTGGTGGTTTTCTTCTGTTCTCCTACTACCTCAGTCTGTGGTCCAGCCTGGTTTTCATTTAGTGTAACAATCGTTATTTCAGGCGATGAATTATTTATCCGAATCTCGTTTGTAGATCCGAACTCTTTCTTGAGCACCCACAATTGGGTCTGACGAGGCACTTGCGCCAACAAGTGGCGTGGCATTAACCCTAGCAGCAACAACAGAATCAGCTCCGGGAGATAACGGAAACCGCAATCACCTAGAGGCAGGCGGGCAGGCGGGCAGGCGGGCATAGTCGATAGTCGGGTTAGACTGACAGGGGATTGCGTAACTAAAATCAAGAAAAGCAAATCGGTCAATTTTAATTACCAACTATTTAAACCGCCTTAAGTAATTTACCGAGTCCACTTCAACGAGGCTTTAAATTCGGGCTTTGGCATGACGTTCAAAAAAACGTTCGGGGTTGCGCTGGGTCGGGGTAGTGGCCCAGTTTTGAAGGCGGATTTGCATGGAAAAAGAGGCCACCACGGATGCTCCGACGGTCGAAGCTGGTCTGGAATCGCCGGTTTCGGCGGTGGCCGGGGTGGGTTCGGCGCGGGCACGCCTGTTGGCCAAACGGGGCATTCTCACTGTGGGCGATCTGCTGCTGGATGCGCCGCGACGCCACGAAGACCGACGCCAATTCAGCAAGATCCGCGACCTTCAGGAGGGCCAGAAGACGACGGTGTCGGGCAAGGTTATCGCGATGGGCAACAAGACCTTCGCTCGCACGGGCCGCAGCGTCTTCGAAGTCATCCTCGACGACGGCAGCGCTCACCTCCATTGCCGCTGGTGGAACCTGCCCCAGATGGAACGGTTCTTCGATGTGGGCGATGAACTGGTGGTCCACGGCAAGGTCCGCTCGCTGCGCCCCAAGGCCATGGACCACCCAGAGACCGAGACGCTCTCGTCGGTCACTCGCGAGGCCGATCCCGAGACCGTCGCTACCGGAGCCGCCGGAGCCGCCGGGGCCGCTGGGGCTGCCGGGACCGTCGATCTGGCCGAAGAACCCAGCTTGCACGTGGGCCGATGGGTGCCCATTTACAGCCTGACCGACGGACTCACCCAGCGGGCGCGGCGGTGGATTGCCTGGAACGCACTGAAAACCTTCGGCGAGCGCATCCCGGAGGCGGATCCGGACTTGTTGGTCGAAGCCAGCCGGTCGGGCTGGACAGCCTCCGCGGACGGCCAGCAAGAAATTCCGCTCCTCGCCCAAGAGTGGCCTACGCGGGCGCAGGCGATCCGAGGCCTGCATTTTCCGGAGAACGACACCGATGCAGAACGGGCCCGGCAACGGCTCGCGCTCGACGAGTTCATCGCGCTGCAATTCGAGATCCAGCGCCGCCGCCTCAATCTGGAATCCAAGGCCACCGCCCTGCCCTGCCAAGGCGACAATTCGCTCATGCGCCCTTTTCTGGCGCGACTCGGGTTCCGGCCAACACAGGCCCAGAACCGGGTGTTGCGCGAGATCCGAGAGGACATGGGCGGGACAGTGCCCATGCGCCGACTGCTCCAGGGCGACGTGGGCTCGGGCAAGACGCTGGTGGCGGCCGCGGCGGCGCTGATGGCGCTCGAAAGCGGGTACTCGGCCGTGGTGATGGCCCCCACCGAAATCCTGGCCCAGCAGCTTCACGCCAACTTCCGGCGATGGCTCGAACCGCTACAAATCCCCGTTCATCTTTGGACGGCCAGCGTGAAGTCGCGCTCCGAGCCCGGCTTGAACCTCGGTCTCAGCGACGTGGGCCTCACCGTGGGCACCCACGCCCTCATCGAATCGGGCTTCCTGCCCGAGCGCCTCGGACTGGTCATCATCGACGAGCAGCACCGCTTCGGTGTGGCCCAGCGAGAACGGCTCCTGCGCAAGGGCCGCTATCCCCACCTGCTGGTGATGACCGCCACGCCCATTCCCCGCACCCTGGGCCTGACCTTGTACGGCGACCTCGACATCAGTGTGCTCGATGAGAAGCCCCCGGGGCGCGGCAAGATCCGAACGCACCTCCGCACCCCCGATGCCCTGCCCAAGGTCTGGGCCTTTCTGCGACGGGAGATCGAACGCGGTCATCAGGCCTATATCGTGTATCCGCGCATCCTCGACAACGGCGAGGAGGATGCCAAATCGGTCGAGACCGAGTACCCCCGGATCTGCAAGGCCCTGGAACCCCAAGTCGTTGGCAAGCTCCACGGCCGGATGCCGCCCGAAGAAAAGGAGCGCGTGCTGTCGGAATTTCGCGCCGGCCGAATCCAGGCTTTGGTCGCCACTTCGGTCATCGAGGTGGGCATCGACGTGCCACAGGCCACGCTCATGCTCATCGAGAATGCCCAGCAGTTCGGATTGGCCCAGTTGCACCAATTGCGCGGGCGGATTGGGCGTGGCGCCGCCGAGAGCCATTGTATTCTGATGAGCGGCAAGGCATCGGCATCGTCCACCGCTTCGGCCGGCCCATCCGCTCTGCTCCCACCGGATCCGCGGCTCAAGGCTTTCTCCGAGACCGACGACGGATTCGAACTGGCCGAACTGGATTTCAAGCTCCGGGGCGTTGGCGAATTGACGGGCCTAGCCCAGAGCGGCTCCGATCATCTGCGATTTGGCAGCCTGATCGAAGACCGACCGCTGGTGGCTTTCGCGCGGCTATTGGTGCGGCACCATTTGCGGAATCCTTCTCGGCAGCCACAAGCAGGGCATTCTCCGGCTGACCCTGGTGCAGCAAAACGCTAGTTTTCCGACACGTCATGGAGGCCTCCCACTCACAACGCATCCACGAGGATCCTTGGCGGGTCTTCAAGATCATGTCGGAGTTTGTCGAATCCTTCGACACGCTCTCGCGGCTCCCGCCAGCCGTCACCATCTTCGGATCCGCCCGCACCCAACCCGGTGATCTCCATCATGGCATGGCCGAAGCCATTGCTGCGGCACTGGCCCGGGAGCGGTTCGCTGTCATCACGGGCGGCGGTCCCGGCATCATGGAGGCTGCCAACAAAGGGGCCTCGCAGGCCGAAGGGATCAGCGTGGGGCTGAACATCGTTTTGCCCAAGGAGCAGAAGCCCAACCCGCATTCCAATGTGGCCATCCATTTCCACTACTTCTTCATCCGGAAGGTGGCCTTGGTGAAATACAGTGTGGCCTTTGTCTTCATGCCTGGCGGCTACGGCACCATCGACGAACTCTTCGAGATCGCCACCCTGATTCAAACCCACCGCATCCCGCGCTTCCCGCTCATCTTGGTGGGCCGTGATTACTGGAAAGGCCTTCTGGACTGGCTGCGTTCCACTCTGGAGGCTCAAGGCATGATTTCCGCTGGCGACCTCGACCTATTGAAACTGGCCGACTCGCCGGAAGAAGTCCTGCGCATCATCACCGATTACCGGGAAATGGTGGGCATCCCGGAGTCGGTGCCGGATGCTTTCCGTTGAATGGCCCAAAACTCACCGTCCGTTCACCTTTTCGACACTGTTTCGACACACTCAACCCCTGACATTACTGCAATGATTTCACTGCAACGACTGGTAGGCGGCGGCGACATCTTCTTCGACCTGCTCGAACAGAGCGCCGGTGAAGCCCACGAAAGCGTCCAGATTTTCGTCAGGAACCTCGCCTCGCCCGACCCCGCTGCTCTGGATCAATTCGCCATCGTGCGTCGCAAGGAAAAGCGCATCACCGAGGAAATCAGCGAACGACTCACCCAAACTTTCGTCACGCCCCTGGAGCGCGAGGACATCGATGCCTTGGCGCTGGCCCTCTACAAGATTCCCAAAACCTTGGAGAAGTTTGCGGAGCGCTTCCAGATCAGCCCACCGAACCTGCCCAAAAGCGCTTTCCAACGTCAATCCGAACTCCTTCAGCAAGCCATGGAAACACTGGAGTTGATGGTGCGGGAACTCCGCTCCTCGCCGGATCTGGCGAAGATCAAGGACCAGAACCTCAAACTCCAGTATCTCGAAGGACAGGCCGACAAGCTCATGGTCGAGCGTCTCAAGGACCTCTACAACACACCGCACGATGCCATTAGCGTGGTGGCGCTCAAAGACCTCTACGACCTCCTTGAGAAGGTCATCGACCGTTGCCGTGATGCCGGAAGCATCATCGTGCAAATTGTACTCAAGAACTCCTGACGCCATCCCCGTTCCATGACTTTGCTGCTGACGGTGATCCTGGTCGCCCTGGTGTTCGAATACATCAACGGCTTCCACGACACGGCCAACTCCATCGCCACGGTGGTGTCCACCAAGGTGCTGACACCCCGAATGGCCATCGGACTGGCAGCCATCACCAACCTCATCGGAGCCCTCTACGGAACCGCGGTGGCCAAGACCATCAGCTCGGGCCTGCTCGACCAGAAACTCATCCCGGCCGACCTCTCGCAGAAGGCGCTCGTGGCCGCGCTGCTGGGGGCCATCATCTGGAACTTGGTCACCTGGTGGTTCGGCCTTCCTTCCAGCTCCAGTCATGCACTCATCGGAGGACTGGTCGGAGGCGGACTCGCGGCGGCCGACAACAATCTCGCAGTGGTGATCTTTTCCAAGGTCAAGGAAGGGATGCCTTGGTACAAATATGACGGGCTGCTCTACAAGGTCGTCATTCCCATGTTCTTGTCGCCTGTAATGGGCTTGCTGGTGGGCTTGCTGGTCATGACCCTGCTGTACCTGCTGCTGCGCTCTTGGACTCCGCGCTGGGTGACCCGCGTCTTCGGCAAGGCCCAGTTGGCCAGCGCCGCCTACATGGGCTTCAGCCACGGCAGCAACGATGCGCAAAAGACCATGGGCATCATCGCCTTGGCGTTGGTCGGTGCCGACAAATCAGGTCTGCTCAAGGATCTCCCTGAATGGTCCAGCTTCTTGGCACACCCCATGGTGAATGATGGCAACGGCCAGGAAGGCATCGCCACCTGGATCAAGATCACCTGCGCGCTGGTCATGGCCTCAGGCACGGCTGCCGGAGGCTGGAAGATCATCAAGACCATGGGGCACAAGATGGTGAAGCTCCAACCGGTGCATGGATTTGCGGCCGAAACCACCGCGGCCACGGTGTTGAGTGTCGCAGGCCACTTCGGCATGCCGGTTTCCACCACGCACGCGATTACCACCAGCATCATGGGAGTGGGATGCGCCAAACGCTTCAGCGCCCTCAACCTCAGCGTGGTCGAGCGCATCCTCTGGGCCTGGGTTCTGACCCTGCCCGTGACGGCCCTTCTGGCCTACGGCATCCTGCGACTCATCCGCTGAACGGAATTCACTCAACGGGATTGGCCGATCCCAGCCCCTCTGACGAATCAGTTGAACCCAGCAATCCCGACGGTGCTCGGGCTACTTGGTCATCGCCGGGCGAGGCCGAGGCTTATGGAACGCGAACACATCGGTTTGATGCCGATGGCCTGACTTGCCGCCCGTGTTGCGCGGCGCACCCAAGGTGGTTTCGAAATGGCTGGCCGCCTTGCCCGTGAGGATTTCTTCGGTGAGGTCGGCCACACTCTGGAGAATCCGGCTCGGTTGGTACACGTAGTCGCAAACATTCTCCAGTTGAGTGGAACCGGTGAGCACCAAGAACCCGTGCAACCCCGCCTCCACCGCGCCGCGGATGTCCGTCTCCATGGTGTCGCCGATCATGGCTACCGGACCTGAGAAGTTGAGCGCCGAGTCCATCAGCTTGCGGCGCGCCCGGTGGAACATGTAGCCATTGGGTTTCCCCAGATAGTAGGCGCGAGAACCCGTGCTGGCCTCCAGGAAAGCGGTGATGGCCCCCGCACCGGGGCGGGTCTTCTCCTCGGACACCGGACACCAATTGTCCGGATTGGTCGCAATGAGTCGGGCGCCCCGTTCGATGCACTCGTGCGCCTTGGCCAATTTCTCGGTGGTAGCAGCCCCTTCTCCCACCACCACGTAATCCGGCCGGATGGCATCATTGGCGATCTTGTAGTCGTGCAGGGCCGTCAAGAGACCTCCCTCACCAATGACAAACACCGAGCAGTTGGGGTGCGTCTCTGCCAGGAAATCCGCCGTGTTCATGGCGGAGGTGTAGAAATGTTTTGGAGAAAGCCCGTTCACTCCCAGGTGGCGCAGTCGCACCGTCAGGTCCTCGGCCGTCGGCGCGGAATTATTGGTGAGGAACAGGAACGGTGTCCCTGTGCTGAGCAGCGCATTCACAAATTCTACCGCCCCGGGGATCAACCGGTTTTCGCGGTAGATCACACCGTCCATATCGATGAGGTAGCCGAATTTCATAATCTTCCAAAAGATGCAGATTCCGCAGCGTTAGCATGGGGGCGTGCACTGGCACGGGCAAGGATGGTCCGGAGGGCGTTGATCTGGGGTTCTTGAAAGCACACCGAATCCCGGTGCGTCGTTGGACAGTCATGAGCGCCATGCGGCGTTCCTTCAGAACGCGACGGCTACGGCTTGCCATCCCCGGGGTTCCACCCGGGCTGGTATAGGGGTAGGGATGGCTGTTGCCGGCCACCCCTCCCTCCGAACCGGACTGGCGGATTTCCCGCATCCGGCTCTCCAGTCGGTGAGTC
>Ga0255095_1001121_pt1 | contig 11220 bp, 10 predicted proteins | sample Colum_Law_RepC_8_2_FD_188435 | JGI IMG/M metagenome (GOLD analysis project Ga0255095, IMG submission 188435) | Freshwater microbial communities from Columbia River, Oregon, United States - Colum_Law_RepC_8d | ecosystem: Environmental > Aquatic > Freshwater > River | place: USA: Oregon...
ACTCAAAAGGAGACAGTTGCTCGCCGCGTGGAAGTCCCCAGCTCCGCGTTGCACTTGGGTTGGGACACAAATGCAGTCATTGCCACCAACCTCCACCCGATCCCCATCGGCACAGTCATGACCATCACGGCCAAGGAAGTCTATGTTTGGAACGACATCGCGCTGACCGAGGGCCGGGCCGAGGAAATCCGCCTCGTGCGACGGCTCGGCACGGTGAACCAATGGGAACTCCTCCACTTGCGCGCGCAACCCACCGCCGCGCAAGCCCGCTTCACCATCTACGAAGTCCGCCCCACCATGGTCCCGGTCAACCACCGCGCCGCGCTGGCGCTCATGCCCTTCGCGCTGGCGGAGGACCTGATGACGAATGTGGGCAGTCCCGTGGGCACGGTGGGAGCCATCCCCGCGGTCGGGGCGGCCCTCATCTATACTGGCCACCTCCCGTTTGCGGCCGCGCTGTGGACTTGTGAGCAGCTCGGCAAGGGAGCCAAAGCGGTAGGCCGGGCCGTCGGTTTGGTTGAGCCGGAAAACTCCCCGTGAAATCCCGCGCAACTCAACCCCCAACCACCAGCACCATGACAACTAGCCCGATTACCAACCAAACGCGCCTCGGCTTTGCCCTGGTTTGGGTGCTCTTTGGCATCTCCCTCACGCTGCCTGCCTTTGATTCCGACTCTGGATGCAAATGTGCTTTGACGGTCCTCAGCGTCCTTCCAGAACTCCAATCAATGGACATCGGAGGCTGGCTTTATTACTTCGCCTTCAATGTCACAAACCTCGTGTTGCTCGTGCTGCCCATCTTGGCCTTCACGCCTTTCTTGAACCGCTTCTACCGAGCAACGCGATGGCTAGTTGGTGCGTGTTTTCTTCACACCCTTTCTTGGTTCGTGATTGCGCTTTGCAAAGGTGGAATCACCGGTCTGAAAGCCGGTTACTACCTTTGGCTGCTGGCGGTCGGAATTCTGCTGGCCTCCTGCATTGCCCGTGCCCGGCAAAGCGCCACTCAAGTCTCAACCAAATAACGCCATGAACTCTCCTTCCCAGCGTGACCATGCCCGCCACGGCTTCGCCCTGGCTGGGGGACTCTTTCTCGTCTCTCTGCTGCTGCCTGCCGTCGGAATCGTTACGGATAGTGGCGGAAGTCCAGTTCCAATGGAGGGTTGGCGGTGCGCTCAATTTGTGGCGACCTACTTCTTCGAGTTCCTCAGTGACTCATTCAACTTCAAAAAGGACTTCGCTGGCTGGTTCTACTACTCCGCCTTCAACGTGACGAATCTCGCCCTGCTCGCGTTGCCAATCATGTCGTTCACCAAGCGCTTCGGCCAATTTAGTTCGCTCCTACCTTGGTTCGTTGGGACCTGTTTCCTCCACACCGCCTCATGGTGGTTTAGCGAGAAGCAACAAATCCTAGCTGGCTACTACGTCTGGCTGCTGGCGGTGGGCGTTTTGTTTGCCGCCTGCGTTGCCCGCGTCCGCAGTCAGAATATACCTTTGGAAACAAAGAACTAACCCCACCCTGCTTATGAAAAAATGGTCCTTCGTCGTCGCCGCACTCTATGGACTGCTCTTGGCGGCATTGTTTATCCCAGTGGCCGCCATTGCGTGCATGAAGAAGTGGGAAGTAGATATGAAGTGGCCTGCTGAAGCGCTTCTCCACTGGGAGTTCTGGAGCATCATCACCGTGCTGGCCATCGCCCAGTTTGCTTTGCTGCGCATTCCCGTGGAGATGGCTCACCGCCGACCCGTGAAACAGGGCTCGCTCTGGACCACAGTCATCACGGCAGCGCTCATGATGGGCTTGCTGGTGTTTGGCGCTGGCGCGTCACTTTGGGAATGCATCTCTATTATCACAAAGATTGAGGGCTGGGACAATTGCCTGTGGCTGGTAATCGCGCTTGCGCTGACTAGCTGGGGGGGATGGGCCATTTACTTCTACCGCTCCACCCAGACTGCCGCGCCAGAAATGCAGATGAGCCGCATGAAGCGCCACTTGTGGACCGGCAGCATCCTCGAACTGCTGGTTGCGGTTCCCACGCACATCCTTGTGCGCCAGCGGGACATTTGTTGCGCAGGATTCCACACTTTTCTCGGCCTGACATGCGGCATTTCGGTCATGCTCTTCGCCTTTGGCCCCGCCGTGTATTTTCTCTTTGTCGAGCGATGGAAACGCCTGCATCCGAAGGACTGAAAGGTCCACCACGGAAGTCCGCACTCGCAGATGAACAGGCAGGAAGCGTGTCATCAATCACCCTTTAGCCATCACAAGCCTCTATGAAACCGAACTTCCAGCGCCTTGCGCACTTCCTCCTGCTGGTCCTGACCATTGCCGTCGTTCGCCTCGGTTATCTCTGGCATGTCGAAAAGCTGGAGCACCAAGTTGACCTGCGGAAAGCCGAGGCCGTCCTGGCCCAGCAGCAGGCACAACTGCTCCGGGCGGAGCTGCTCAATCGCGCCTATGATCAAGCAGCCCGCATCCAAGGTGACAACGTCCAAAATGTGCTGGGGCCACTGGTGGATTGGCTTAAGAAAGCCAAAGCTGTGGATTTCAACGAGGCTCAGACTCTCATTCGGACTAACCCCACGTCGCCGGAGGCCATGACCGCCCTGCTAAAGCTGAACCTGCAATTAAAGGACAAGTGGTTTACGCCGCTGGAGCCGGCCATGGTGCGCATCACTTCAGCCACCGAGCGGCTGTTAGCGCAACACAGCGAGTTCGAGACGGAGCGCGAGCGCATCCTCGCGCTTGGACGCTCAGTGAAAGGCCCAAACGGACCGGCCAAATGATGGGTCCGGCTCTGGCCGACAAGTGGCCCATGCCCCGGATTTGGAGTGGCCGCGCTAGCAGAAGTTGAAGGAACGCGCGCGGGTCATACTGCGCGAGACGGACTCGCCCACCATCACGGAACTGCCGCCGCTCGACTTCACGCAGACCAAACGCATCAGCCACCAGCTGTCACTGCGGCGGCATTGAGTCGAGCGTGATGAGCGAGTGCCACTCCGCACAACTCACTTCAACTCACGCTTCACTGCTTGAACTCGATGGTGATGCCGTTGGTGAGCTGGCGGCTGAAATCCGCCACGTGCCCGTCAATGAAGCCCGCCACCGCGCGGCCGTCCGGAAAGCGTGTGCCATGCCGAAAGCCGATGTGGTTGGTGGTGAGATTCTCAATGGGCGGATGGTTGCGACGATAGGAAAGGTCGCCGACGAGATACGCCTCGGTGGGCCGGTTGACATGGGCGCGGCGGGCGGTGGCCACGAAGTCACCGGCGGTCACGGGCAGGCCGTTAACGAAGTTGAGCGAGGTGTGCTGGTTCATCCCATAGCTGATGCGCCAGGGGTTTCCGGTGCCGGAATACTCGGGGCTGGTGGCGTTGTGCCATTCCTTGATCCGGTCGGGGCACTTAGATAGGGAGTTCGTCCAGCTCATGCCCTGCTGCCCGGAATTGAATGCCATGCCCCGGAAATACGGCGAGAGCAGGAAGTCGAAGCTGTTGTCCATCGTGTTGTAGCGGCTCCACGCGTAAGGGAGCTTGTCATCCTGATCGTCGGCGTAGAGCTGCGTCACCATCGCCCACTGTTTGGTGTTGCTCGTGCAAAAGGTCTGGCTGGCCTTCGCCTTGGCCTTGCTCAACGCCGGCAGCAGCATCCCCGCAAGCACCGCGATGATGGCAATGACCACGAGGAGTTCGATAAGCGTGAAGGCAGGACGCGAACCTGGACGATGAAATCTCATGGCAGATGAACGATGGCTCCGACGCGCTCGGCCAATTAACGATTCACTGAGGCAAGGAAGGTTCACGGGGTGTCGCTGCCGGCGAACTTCAGGGTAAATCTTTCGTTCATTCACGGCGTCGGTAACGTCAGTTCAAATCATGCCATTGCACCTCCTTCCCACGCCTGCTCGCCGGCTTCTGCTGGCCGGCCTGCTGGCGTGCCTGCCGTCATTCATCGGTTGGTCGGCGGAAAAGGAAGCCGCAACGGCTGCCGCCCCCAGCTTGGAGCCCGTAATCGTCGGCAAGCCCGTGCGGTTGACGGTGCATCCGCCCACCCTTTCGCTCCATGGCACCCGGGCACGTGCGCAAATCCTCATCACCGGACATTACGCCGACGGCCGCGTGCAGGATTTGACCCGGGCAACTGCGTGGTCGCTGGCGAGCAGCCGCTTGGCCAGCGTGACCAACGGCTATCTCAACCCGCTCGCCGTCGGCACGACCACCTTGACTGCCAAAGTCGGCGGCCAATCGGTGAAGATTCCGGTCAGCATTACGGCCGCTCGGGCTGAAGAAACCGTTTCGTTCAAGTATGGCGTGCTCGCCGCGCTGACCAAGCAGGGCTGCAACTCCGGCGGCTGCCACGGCACCCCCAGCGGCAAGGGCGGGCTGGCCTTGTCACTGTTTGCCTTCGACCCCGAGGCGGACCTGGCTCCGCTGGCGAGCGACTTCACCGGCCGGCGCATCAATGCCTTCGCGCCGGAGCAAAGCCTGTTGCTGCTCAAACCGCTCATGCAGGTGGCGCATCGCGGCGGATTGCGCCTGCGGCCGGGGGAGGAAACTTACACGCTCCTCCGGGACTGGATTCAGCAGGGCTGCCGCGCCGACCCGCCGCAGGCGCCGCAATGCACCAGCATCGAGGTGCAGGCGGGAACCACCGTGCTGAAGTGGCCGGTGCATGCGCAGCAGCTCGCGGTCACCGCACGTTTCTCGGACGGCACGGTGCGCGACATCACCCGGCTGGCAACCTACGCGAGCTCGGACGAGGCGATTGCCAGCGTCACTCCCGACGGGCTGGTCATCGGCACGGGACGGGGACAGGTGGCGGTGAACGTGCGTTTTCTGGAAGAGGCGCGGGCCGTGACGTTCACGCTGCTGCGCGAGCGGCCGGACTTCCGCTGGAGCGCGCCGCCCACGAACAATTACGTGGATTCACTGGTCTTCACCCGCCTGCGTGAGATGCAAATCCTCCCCTCACCAACGGCCTCGGATGAAGCCTTCGTCCGGCGGGTCTTCCTGGATGTCATCGGGCTGCTCCCCACTGTCGCGGAGGTGGAGGCGTTCCTGGCCGACCCGCGGACTGACAAACGGGCGCGCCTAGTGGACACGCTGCTGGAGCGGCCGGAGTTTGCGACCTTCTGGGCATTGCGTTGGGGCGACCTGCTGCGGCTGAGTCCAACGCAAGTGGGCTTGCGGACGGTCCCAAAATTTCATCAGTGGCTGGTGCGCAGTTTTGCGGAGAACTGGCCTTACGATCGTTTCGCGCGCGCGCTGCTGACCGGTGAAGGCAGCACGCACGAACAGCCAGCCGCCAATTACTGGCGCGCGGCGAAGGACACGGATGACGCCACCGAAACGACCGCGCAGCTTTTCCTTGGCGTGCGCATCGCTTGCGCCCGCTGCCACAATCATCCGCAGGAGCGCTGGACCCAGAATGATTACTACGGCATGAGCGCGATCTTCGACCGCGTGCGGCGGCGGCCTGTGGCGCGCACGGATGCCACCTTCGTCTGGCTCGCGCAGGAGGGCGAAGTCACCCAGCCCCGCACCGGCCGCGTGATGAAGCCTGCAGTGCCCGATGGCGGCGAACTGCCCGTGCCCGCCGACGCCGACCGGCGCGTGGCGTTCGCCGACTGGCTGGCGGAACCGGCGAATCCGTTCTTCGCGAAAGCCGAGGTGAACCGCCTGTGGGCGCAGGTCATGGGCGCGGGCATTGTCGAGCCGATGGATGATTTCCGGGCGTCGAATCCACCCTCCCATCCCGCGTTGCTGGACGCGCTGGCAACGGATTTCCGCAAGCACGGCTTCGACCGCAAGCATGTCCTGCGCGTGATCTTGAACAGCCGCGTGTATCAGGCCTCCGCGCAGGCCAACGAGTTCAACGCCGATGACCGCCAGTTCTTCTCGCGCTATCGCCGCCGCGTGCTGACGGCGGAGCAACTGCTGGACGCCGTCTCGCAAGTCACGGGCGTGGGCGATCGCTTTGTCAACGCGCCCGTCGGCACGCGTGCCACCGCCCTGCCCTCGCCGGAGGCGAACAACGCCTTTCTGAGCACCTTCGGCCAGCCGCCCCGGGCCACCGCCTGCGCGTGCGAACGCAGTTCCACCGCCACGCTTGGCCAGTCGCTCCAGCTCTTCAACGGCCCGCTGCTCCAGTCGAAACTGAAGGCTCCCGACAACCGCCTCCGCGCGCTGGCCGCCGCGAGCCGGCCCGATCCGGAGATCATTCAGGAACTTTACTTCGCCGCGCTCAGTCGCCGTCCGACTCCGAAGGAACTCACCACCACGCTGAACTATCTGAAGGCGCAGCCCGACCGCACCCAGGCGCTGGAGGACATCTGCTGGACAGTGCTGAATCTGGACGAGTTCCTGTTCCAGCACTGAGCAACCCTGGCCGGCCAAGAGTTTCGCCCATCACTTCCCATCCAGCCCGCGCAGGTAGGCGAGGATGAGTTCGGGCAGGTCGTTGCTGTAGCCGCCTTCGAGCACGCTGACCACGGGCACACCCAAGGCCCGGAAGGACTGGCCGAGCCAGTGGTAGTCCTCCGCCTCCAGCGTTTCCTGCGCCAGCGGGTCGCGCGAGTAGGCGTCAAAACCCGCGCTCACCACCACCACCTCGGGTCGCTGCGCTTTCAAGGCGTCCAGGGCGCGCACGAACACCTTGCGGTATTCCTCACGCGGCGTGCGCGGGGCGACGGGATAGTTGAAGCAGTTGTCGCCGACGTCCTTCGTGCCGGTGCCCGGATAGCAGGGGTGCTGGTGAATGGAGTGGAAGAACGCGCCGGGCTTGCCGAGCAGGATGGCCTCTGTGCCATTGCCGTGATGCACATCAAAGTCATAGACCGCCACGCGCTTCGCTCCGGTGGCGAGGGCTTCCAGCACCGTGATGGCCACTTGGTTCAAGTAGCAAAAACCCATCGCGCGGGTGCTGGTGGCGTGGTGACCGGGCGGACGCAAGAGGCTGAAAGGCAGCCCGCCCTTGCGCGCCAGCGCGAGCGCGCGCAACCCGCCGCCGATGGAACGTAGCGCGTGGTCGTGGATGCCGGGGTGGTTCGGCGTGTCGCCATCAAAGGCATCGGTCGCGGCCTTGATGCGCGCGAGGTGTTCCTTCGTGTGCGCGCGGAGGATGGTTTCATCCGGCACGGCAACGGGCTGATCCCACTCCAGCTTGAGTTCCTGCTGGCTGCGGAGTTTCTCCAGCGTCTTCGTGATGCGCTGGGGCCGCTCCGGGTGGCCGGGCGAGTGGTAGTTGACGCAACGTTCGTCGGTGATGAGGTGCAGCGGCATGGTTTTGGGATACGGCAGGCGCGGCGGATTGGCAACGGGACGTTGTGCTTCGCAAAAGATCCGGGAAAAGTTTTTGACAAACCCCCGGTCGCTTCCTACCGTGCGCGCCGCACTGACTGGTTGGGGTCGTAGCTCAGTTGGTAGAGCACCACAATGGCATTGTGGGGGTCAGGAGTTCGAATCTCCTCGGCTCCACCAACCTCAGTGCGGGGTCGGCTGACACTCCTCCTGTCAGAGACCAGATCTTCGCCTCTCGCTTTCCCTTGTCGTCCTGCGTTACGACTAAGCTAATGCCCACCGTAGCCATCTGCGCGCACCTTGACGCGCCTGCGGCTGGTGCCATTATGCGGCGCGATTTCGTTTCGCTCCAAACCATGCCTACTTACGACTACGTCTGCGACAAGTGCGGTCTTCAGTTTGAACAGGTCCAGTCCATGAAGGATGCGGCGTTGACGGTCTGCCCCAAGGATCGCTGCGGGAAGAAGACTTGGGGCAAAGGCAAGGTGCGCCGGCAGATGGGGGCCGGGGCCGGCCTCATCTTCAAGGGCAGCGGCTTCTACATCACCGACTACCGGAGCGAAGGCTACAAGCAAGCGGCCAAGAAGGATGCGGCCCCGACCGCCTCATCCGCGGGGGAAAGCAAGAGCAGCACGCCGGCAGCACCCGCCGCGACCGCCGCACCGACGAAGTCCGAGGCCAAGCCGGCCAAAACCACCAAGGCTGCTTCCTGAGCGGCCAGCCCTTCCATGCGCCCGCTGGCTGACCGCCGCCCTGCCCCGCCGCTTCTGGCCGGGTTGTGGTTTGCAGCGTGGCTGATCGGGCTGCTTGCCGCGCAGGCGCAGCCGGCTCCATCCGCGATGCGCCTGCACCGCTACGAGAGCCGCACGCAGCAGTTCGTCGTCTTTGGCGCACTGCCGGGGACCGCTTTCGGCGCTACGGCCCTTTCACTCCTCGAGACCAACCACGTTCAAATCGAGCCCACCGTGCTCGTGTTGACGTGTGAGCGATTGAAGTTCGAACTGCTCAAGGAGCTTAACATGAGCGATGGCTGGACCGGACAGATCCACATCACTGTGCGCGGAGACATGCCGCCGGCCGAGGTGGTGGTGGTCGAATCCCAATGGTTCAGCAACGGCTGGCGGTATCGGATGGTCCTGCCCGGCCAGATGGAGCGCCCCCGGCTGGTGCGGGCTCTGACCCGCGCGTTGCTGCTGGAGCTGACCAACCGCCACAACCGCTCGCAGCGGCTGGCGGAGATCCCCTTGTGGCTGGAGGCGGGACTCGCCGCGCATCTGCTGGCCGTGCACGGCGAGACGCTGGTGGCGGAGAACCGCACTCGCCGGTCCAGCGATCAAGGCCTCGTGGCCGATGTCTTCCGTGACGCTCACCTGCGCTTGCAGGGCCATGAACTCACCGCGTTCAGCGACCTCACGCTGGCGCAGCCGGGACAGTTTACCGAGGAACAGTGGGAAGTGTTTCGCTGCATCAGCCAGTTGCTGGTGGCGGAATTGTTGCTGCTGCCGGAGGGCCGGGCCGGGCTGCGGGAGCTGCTGCGCCTGCTGCCGAGTTACTTGAACCCGCAACTTGCCTTTCTACGGGCATTTGAACCCCAGTTTCCTTCGATGCTCGAAGTGGAGAAGTGGTGGTCGGCGGCCTGGCTGAACTTCACCACGCGGGACCGCCATCTGCGACTGTCCTTCGACGCCTCACTCCGCCAGTTGGAGGAGATTCTGACCACGCCCATCGCGGTGCGCGTCGGCACCAACGCCATGCCCGGCCGCAAGGAGCTGCCCCTGCGCGAGCTGATCGCCAACACGGAATATCTCCGGCACCAACCCGCCGTCGCCCAGGCCACACTCCAGTTGCAACTGCTTCAGGTCAGCGCTCCCGGCGAGCTGACGCGGCTCATCGGTGACTATCGCCAGTCCCTACTCACCTACTTGAAGCGCCGGACCGAATTCTCCACCAGCTCTACCTCGAAGAGCGCGGACGCCAAGATTGCCGTCAAGGACGCGCTGCAGCAGCTGGATCTGCTGGATGTCATCCGGGAGGACTTTCAACGCGTTTCCCCGGCTGCGGTTCCGGCTCCGGTGGTTCCCGAGTGAATTCCTCACCGAAAGATTGCGCAATCCGTGGCGCGATTCCTAGACTCGCCTTCATGTTGTGCCTTCTCCGCCCCGGTTGTTTGCCCGCCGCCACAGAATTTCCGTCGCGCGGTTGAAATCAGATGTCCCCCGCCACCGCGCCTCTGGCGCCCTCCTCCGCTTCCGTGATCCCCACGCTCCCTGACTTTCAAGCCGCCGCCGCACGCCTTGCCGGCACGGCCCATCGCACACCGGTGCAAACCAGCTCCAGCCTTGATGCGCTGTCTGGAGCCACGCTGTTCTTCAAGTGCGAGAACTTCCAGAAAGGCGGGGCTTACAAATTTCGCGGCGCTTTCAACGCTCTGCGCGCCCTCCCAATCGAGCAGTCCACACGCGGAGTGGTGACGCATTCCTCGGGCAATCACGCCACCTGCCTCACGCTGGCGGCGCGTCTGCTCGGCGTGCCGGCTCACATTGTCCTGCCTCGCAATGCCCCGCGCATCAAGCAGCGCGCCGTCGCGGACTACGGCGGGCATGTCACGTTGTGCGAACCGACGCTGGCGGCGCGCCAAGCGGAAGCCAGCCGCATTCAAGCCGCCACAGGAGCCGCGTTCATCCATCCTTATGATGATTCACAGGTGATTGCGGGCCAGGGAACGATCGCACTGGAAATGCTCGAACAGGTTCCGAACCTGGAGGTCCTCATCGCCCCGGTCAGCGGGGGCGGACTGCTGAGCGGCCTTTGCCTTGCCGCCAAGGCGCTGGCGCCTCACGTCGAGGTATGGGGGGCGGAACCCGCGCTCGCGGACGATGCTTTCCGCTCGCTCCAGGAAGGCCGTTTGTTGCCCAATCTGAACCCCGCCACCATCGCGGACGGGCTCCGCGCCTCGCTCAGCGAACGCACCTTTGGCGTCATCCGGCAGCACGCTCGCGGCATTGTCACCGTCAGCGAGGAACAGATTCTTTCCACCATGCGCCTGGTCTGGGAGCGGATGAAATTGGTGGTGGAACCATCCGGAGTGGTTCCCCTGGCCGGCCTGCTGGCCCATGCTGAGAAGTTCCGAGGCCGCCGGGTGGGCATCATCCTCACCGGCGGGAACGTGGACTTGGACCGGCTCCCCTGGCAGCCGGCAATCGACTCCCAGCAGCGCGGTTGACGACCGGCCGGTCAGGGAGCAAACCTGACGGCGTGCAATCAACCCGGTTGGTCCTTGTTCTGGTGGCTTTGGTTTCGTTGCTGGCCCTGCGCTGCAACCACCAGAAGCCCCAAGTCACTTCGCCGCCGCCGCTCCGGCCTCCCGATCTGCTTGCCCAGCCGGCCATCTCGTCATCGCCCGAATTGCTCAAGGAAGTCGCCGACACCAAGGCCAAAGCGGAGCAGGGCGATCCCGCCGCCCAATGCAGCCTTGGCTGGGTTTACCACTATGGCATGGGCGTCCCGAAGGACTTGTCCGAAGCTGTCAAATGGTGGCGCAAGGCAGCTGATCAGAACCACGCGAAATCACAACTCAACCTCGGGGTCATGTATGACAATGGCCAAGGCGTGCCCAAGGACAACGCCGCAGCGCTCCACTGGTATCGCAAGGCCGCAGAGCAAAACCAGCCGGTCGCCCAGCACTTGCTGGGCACCATGTATCTAACCGGCCGCGCCGGCACGCAGGACGAGGCCGAGGCCTTCAAATGGTTTCAGCAGGCCGCCGGACAGAATCATCCGCGCTCCCAGCACGCCCTGGCCACCATGTATGCCGAAGGCCGTGCCACTCCGCGCGATGACGTCCGGGCCGCCCAGTGGTATCGCAAGGCGGCGGAGCAGAACCACGCCCCCGCCCAGCTCAGCCTTGGCGTGATGTATGACGCT
>Ga0255095_1001125_pt1 | contig 11190 bp, 11 predicted proteins | sample Colum_Law_RepC_8_2_FD_188435 | JGI IMG/M metagenome (GOLD analysis project Ga0255095, IMG submission 188435) | Freshwater microbial communities from Columbia River, Oregon, United States - Colum_Law_RepC_8d | ecosystem: Environmental > Aquatic > Freshwater > River | place: USA: Oregon...
GTCCAAGAGTTGGTCGACGGCTTTGCCCTTCGATGGTTTGCCGAACACGCCGATCCGGAGCTGTTGATTGCGCGCACGCCCGGTGGGTTTGTGGGGGCACTGCAGCTGTCGCGATTGCACCAATTGCAGAGCCCGGCGGATGAGATTGCGGCGCGGGCGGCGTTGGAGCGGGCGATGGGTTGCGCCTTTGATTTTTTGCCGCTCTTCTCAGATGCGACGTATGCAGAAGCGCATGGCGACGAAATCTGCCGCCATCCGCTGGCTCCGGTTGCCGGTTGGGGCCGCGTCGCCGAGACCGTGAGTGTCGCCGATTGGAAGTCGGACGTGGTGGCGAAGTTGTGGCCGCGACTTCGCCAGATAGGGTTCCAACAGTTTTCCAAGTCGACAGCCCGTCGGGAGCGCGGGGGGATTCTGACGATGGTTGCGGTGGTACCGATGGAGAATGCGTTACGGAAGCGAGCGGGTCTGCCGGAGGGACTCTTTCACGTTGGGCTCGGATGGGCGGATTTGCGGACCGTTGATACGCCCGTGCGGCGCTTGGCCGATTGTCAGATCATCGCGTGGTTGCGTCCGTCCGTGGCCCCGTCGGCGCTGGCTCTCACTGCGTTTTCCGATATGGATTCCGTGGTGGAAAGCATGGAGCGGGAGGGGGACGAGTGGCTATCGGTGATGGCCGACCCGGCGATGGCCATGCCGTTTTTGCAGCTGCCGGATTGGGAGTTGTTCCGGCGCTATCCATTGATGCGTGGATTGGGGGCGCGGGGATCAGTCGAACGCTATCTGGCATTGGCTGGGCTGGCGAGGCTTTGCGGGGATCGTGACGAACTACAGCGATTTGTCGCCGCGGCGGAGACGGCGATTTCGATGATGCGGGACTCGATGCGTCCGCACTTGCTGGCGCGGTTAGGGCGGATCGCCAGCTACGGCTCCTGAAACGTAACCGTAGACTCCGCGTCGAACTTCCGGAAGTCCCGAAACGTGTGGGCTTGCCGCCAGCGGGATCGCGGGCGCGGCGGGCCTGTCTGGAACTCGCCGTTGAGCGACTGCTTGAACCAGAGATTTTCGGCGAAGCGGAAGTAGCGCGTTGTCAGCCACGACCCGGGCAGACTGTCCACTCCGCGCCCGATCACTTCATACTTCAACTGCGCCAGCGCGTGCTCCTGCTGGTCGATCCAGAACGTCATCCGATACGCGACGTGCTCGTGGCCTGGCTTGGGCTCAGCACGAATAACCCATACTTTGCGACCGTCGATTTCTTCCTCGCCAACCTCTGTGTGATCCATCTCCGTGAGGATGACTTTACCGCTCAAATTGCCGACGGAGATGACGCGCGGATTCGGCCTGGCGGCGTGTTTCCGGCGCTGCGCGGCGGTCATGCGCAGGCGCTCCGCCTCTTCCTTGGCGAGTTTGCCTTTTAACGGTTTCCCATTGCGCGCGACCAGACGGCGGAACGGTTCGCCCTCCAGGTATACCCACTCGTAATCCTGCGTCCAGTTCAACTGCCCGTTGGGCCGGCGATGTTCGGCGTGCTCACGGTAGAAGTACTTTTCGCGCTCCTTGAGCTGCTTCACTTCGTTCGAGAGCGCCTTTTCCAGATGGGCGTTCTGGGCGGTCAGTGCAACAGCGAAAAGCAGCAGCCAGGCGCGCATGGGCTATCGTCCGAAGATAATCTTTTCCGAAGTGAACAATCGCGTGGCGAGGCTCAAGAGCACCGCCGTAAGGATCGCGGCGGTGAGCGTCGCGGCGACCAGCATGAGCGGTTCCGGCGCCTTACCGCCGAGGATTTCCGTCACCATCGCGTACTGGCCCAGCACCGGGATGGGGTGCAGCCAGGGACGGTTGGTGAGCGGGTAGAAGACGGCGGCGATGCCGGGAATCGTCGGCGCGATCATCAACAGTCCCAGGTAGCTCTGCGCCTCCTTGAACGACTTGGCGAAGCAGCTGACGAACATCTGCACGGCGGGCGCCAGCAGGGCCATGGGCGCGGTGGCGGCGAGGAGCAGAATCAACTGGCCGGTGCCGACGTGGTTGCGGATGCCAAGCTCTTCGAGCGCCAGGCGGGAGAGCATCACGAGCGTCACCGCGAGTGTCAGCAACATGCCGAGCAGCGCCGCGCCCATCGCGGCCATCCACTTGCCCGTCACCAGTTGCCAGCGGGGAATGGGGTTCAGCAGCAGTGGCTCCAACGAGCCGCGTTCGCGTTCGCCGGCTGTCGAATCACTGGCGATTGGCATGCCGGCGGTGAAGAGCGAAATCACCAGGAACATGGGGATAAAGTTGAAAATCATTGCCGCACGCTGTTGAGAAGTGGCGATGTCGATCTGCTCCACTTTCAACGCGCTGACGATGACCGGGCTGACGCCGCGGGCCATCAGGCGCATGCCGCCCATCTCGCTGCTGAAACCGTTCAGCAGGCTATTCAGCCGGGACACTTTGGAGCGCGTGGACTGGCTGGTGACGTCGGATACCACCTGCACGGGCGCCGGGCGAGAGTCACGAAACTTCTCGGCAAACTCTTTTTCAATGACCAGGACAAAATCGGACTTGCGGTCGCGGACGGCGGCTTCGGGATCGGCCGGACCGTCGACTACTTCCACGCCCGATTGCTGCGTGAGCCAGTTGATCAACACCGGCGCATGCTGACGGCCGACGACGGGAATCTTGATCTCCTGCGCCCCCTTCTGCTGGCTGGCGATCTGCGAAAACATGAAGCCAATCATGAGCGGCCCGAAGAGCGCGCTGATGAGAAGCGTATAGAGCGAGCGGCGGTCGCGAAAGCCGTCGGTCCATTCCTTGACGGCGACGATCCAGATCTTGTTCATGCGGCTTCTCCGTGGGGGCCGACGAGGCTGACGAAAGCGTCTTCAAGCGACGTCATCCCGGTGAGCGCGAGCAGTTCTTCGGGCGTGCCTTCGGCCACCACTTTGCCGCGGCCCATGACGACGATGCGGTCGCAGAGCGCCGAGACCTCCTGCATTACGTGGCTGGAGAAAACGACGCAGCGCCCTTCGGCGCGCAAGTGGCGGATGAGTTCGCGCACGGCGCGCGTGCTCATCACGTCGAGGCCGTTGGTGGGTTCATCGAGCAAAATGTTTTGCGGGTCATGGACGATGGCGCGGGCGAGGGCGACCTTCGTCCGTTCGCCGTGGGAGAAGCCGGCGACGCGGCGATCGATGATCCCCGACAGATCGAGAATCTCGATCCAATGAGCGATGCGCCGGTTGAGTTCGGCCTTCTCAATTCCCTGCAACTGGCCGTAGTAGATGATGTGTTCGCGGGCGGTAAGGCGCGGATAAAGGCCGGAGAGGTCGGGCAGAACGCCGATGCGCTTTTGTGCGTCGAGCGGCTTGGCCACCATGTCGATGCCGTCAATTTCCACACTGCCGCCACCGGGCTTCATGAGGCCGTAGATCATGCGGAGCGATGTCGTTTTGCCGGCGCCATTGGGGCCCAGCAGTCCGGTGACGGCGCCGTCGGGCGCGGAGAAGCTGACGTTGTCCACGGCGACAAAATCACCGAATTGTTTGTTTAGATTCTTAGCGTGGATCATTGCATGGGGTCCGGTCCGGCGGGTCCGAGGAAGAAGGGCGGGCGTTTGACGTTTTGGACGCAGGCGGCGTCAATATTGGCGGCAGTGCCCTCGTTCAGGAACTGCGCCATGAGCTTGGGCACACAGCCGGCGATGGCGGCGCCGTGGCCGGTGGCGGGCACGGTGATGTGTTTCGCGTTCTTCCACTGCGTGGCGGTTTGCTGGCCCCAGGAGGGCGGCGTCACGGGGTCCAGTTCGCCGGAAAGAACGAGCGCGGGGATGTCGCTGGGTGCGTTGTTGAAGTAGTCCGGCTCCACTTTCCCCTTAGGCCAGAAGGCGCAGGTATCCATGCGCCATTGGGCCATCTCGGCACCGAGAAATGTATTGGCCGTCTCCTTCGCAATGGCGCCGGGTGCCACGCGCGAAGCGTCTTCGGCGCACACCACGGAGAAATGCATGCCCTGGGCGATGGTGTTGGCCGAAGGGTCAAACGCGGAGCCAAGCGCGAAGAAGCCGGTGTAGTTTCCCTTCTCCGCCTGGTCGATCAAAAGCGGCACGAGAGAGGCGATCTTGGGGCTATACAACGAGGCGAACAACACGCCGCTGAGCGTAAGCCGGCGGACGTCGACAGACTTTGAAGCGCCGGTGCGCGGATGGGTATAAGTGATCTTCTTCGCGGGCGCGGCGAGCAGAGCCTCGAGCCGTTCGCGGAGGCGCGGGAAGCGCTCATTGCAAGCCTTGTTGGCCGTGCAATCGCGGAACAACAGATCCAGCGCGCGCTGGCTGTCGCGCGCCATGTAGAGCGGAATCTGCATGTCCGTTGGGGCCACGCCATCCAGGATGACCGCGCGCGTATGGGCGGCGTGGCGGCGGGCGTAGACCAGCGCGGCGCGCGTGCCGTAGCTGCCGCCGTAGAGATTAATCTTGCCGTACCCCAGAAACTGGCGAACGTCGTCCAGATCGTCCATCGCAATGGTGGTGGTGTACTTGGTCAGATCCGCCTTGGGCTGAAGCTTCTCCAGGCATGCCCGCATGCGCTTCAGGTAGGCCTCTTCGGTCGCGTCCTCGTCCTCGTCCTCGCCGTCTTTCTCGTTCTTGCACTCCAGCGGGTTCGACTTGCCCGTGCCGCGTTGATCGACGAAGACCAGATCCCGATCGGCGCCAATGCGGCGCATCATCTCGCGGCCCATCCCGGAAATCGCCGCCGCGCCCTGGCCCGGCCCGCCGGCCAGGAAGAACAGAGGGTCCTTGGCGGCCTTGCGTTTCAGCGCCGGGAAGACGATGATCTTCAGCGCGATCTTGCGGCCCGTTTTGGCCTCGCGATCCTCCCACACGTCAAAGGTGCCGCAGTAGCCCTCGGTCGAGCCCTCGCTGTGCTTGCAGGGGCGCAGACGGTCAATGGCGGTGTCCTCCTTGAGCGACACACAGGAGGCGAGGGCGGCGAGAAAAATAACCAGTGCGAGGCGCATTTATTTCGTCAGGTATCGACGCATCCGGTCGACCGCTTCCATCAGATTTTCAAGCGAATTGGCATAGGAGAAGCGCACGTAGCCGTTGCCGAACTGGCCGAATGAGCCGCCGTTCAAACACGCTACGCCAGCCTCGTACAGCAGTTCGTCGGCGAGCTGTTTCGACGTGCGGCCGGTGCCTTCGATGTTCGGGAACGCGTAGAAAGCCCCCTGCGGAACCGGGCAGCGGAAGCCGGGAATGGTGTTCAGCCCGGCGATGAACGCTTCGCGCCGTTTGCGGAATTCGGCCACCATGGCGAGCGGCGCGTCCTGCGGCCCGGTAAGCGCGGCAAGGCCCGCGCGCTGCACCATCGACGCGGTGCATGAGTTCGAGTTGACCATCAGTTTGTTGACCGGGTCCACCAGCCACGTGGGCATCACGCCATAGCCCAAACGCCAGCCGGTCATCGCGTAGATCTTCGAAAAACCATCGAGAATAATGGTCTTTTCCTGCATGCCGGGCAGGGAAGCGATCGACATCGGCTTTTCGTCGTAGTAGATGCGCGAGTAGATTTCGTCGCTCAAAACCACCAGGTCGCGGTCGCGCACCAGGTCGGCGATCACCTTGATGTCTTCGGCCGGGATGACGCCGCCAGTGGGGTTCTGCGGCGAATTCAGGATCACCATCTTGGTCTTGTCGGTGAGCGAATCTTTGAAGCGGTTGAGGTCGAAACTGAAGCCGCGATCTTCGACGAGCGGCATCGGCACCGGCGTCGCGCCCAGGAAGCGGATCATCGATTCATAGATCGGGAAGCCGGGGTTGGGGTAGATCACCTCGTCGCCTTCTTCCAGCAGCGCCATCATCGGAAAGAACAGAATGGGCTTGCCGCCGGGGACGACGCAGACGTGTTCCGGGCCCGATTGAATGCCGCGCGTTTCGTTGACGTGATTAGCGATGGCCTGCCGGAAATCGGGGTAGCCCTGTGTGGGGCCGTAGTGGGTCCAGCCTTCATCCAGCGCCTGTTTGGCGGCGGCGATCACGTGCGGCGGCGTTTCAAAATCCGGTTCGCCAATCTCCAGGTGAACGACGCTCTTTCCCTGCGCTTCCAGCGCGCGCGCCTTCACCAATACTTCGAAGGCGGTCTCAATTAAAATGCGGTCCATCCGCGAGGCGAGTTTCATGAGTTTTTCCGGAACAGGTGAACCCCGTCGACAACGGAGTCAATGGCTACATTGTCGCCAATTTCCAGGCGCTCGCCCGGAACGGTGCGGCCGAGCAGTCGCGGGCCGTCGGGCTGCGCGACCAGCAGCAGCTGATACGGTGCCAGCGCGGCCAGTTCGGCCGGGGGCGACCAGACGAGGGTTTCCGAGTAGACGGTCATTTCAGTTTCCCTTTCCCAGGATCGTAACGACGCTGGTGGCGCCGGACCCGCCCAAGTTCTGCGCCAGGCCAATGTCGGCCTTGGTCAACTGCCACCCGGTGGCCTGGCCGCGGATCTGAAGCGTCACGTCGGCAATCTGCGCGACGCCCGTGGCGCCCACCGGATGACCCTTGCTCTTCAGCCCGCCGCTGCGGTTGATCGGCATCGGCTGCGCCTGGCTCCACGGGCCGCCTTCGCCTTTTTTACAGAAGCCAAGCTCCTCGACGGCGAGAATTTCGGCGATCGTGAAGCAGTCATGAACTTCCGCGAAATCGATGTCTTTCGGAGTGAGCCGTGCCATTGCGTAGGCCTGCCGCGCGGCCGATTGCACGGAGGGCAGATGGGTGATGTCGGCCTTGTCGGCCAGCGCGACGTGGTCCGAGGTTTGGGCGCACGCCAACACCTTCACCGCGCCCGCCCGCGAACTGATCACAACCGCGGCCGCGCCATCGCTCACCAGCGAGCAATCGTACAAAGTCAGCGGCTCCGCAATCGGCTTTCCGGCCAGCGCCTGCTCCAGCGTGATGATCTTTTTCAGATGCGCGTAGGGGTTGGTGGCGCCGTTGGCGTGATTCTTCACGGCAACATGGGCCAGGTGTTCGCGCGTTGTTCCGTACTGGTGCATGTGGCGGCGGGCGATCATGGCGAAGATCGCCGGAAACGTCGCGCCCGGAATCCCCTCGGCGGCCACGTCGCCGGCCATGGCCAGGATCTGGGCCACGCGCGCCGTGGGCTGGCACGTCATTTTTTCGACGCCGCAAACGACCACCGTTTCGTATACCCCATGGGCTACCGCCTGCCAGGCCGAGTGGAAGGCCGCGCCGGAGGAGGCGCAGGCGGCTTCGTACCGCGTGGCGGGAATGCCAGTCAGCCCGGCGGCCCCGGCAACGTAGGGGGCCAGGTGCGACTGGCCCGTAAAGCTGGGCCCGGCGAAGTTGCCCAGGTAAAAAGCCTGGACGCCATCGGGACCAATCCCGGCGTCGGAAAGGGCGTTTTGCACGGCTTCGACGGCTAACGAGCGGAGATCACGGGCGGCGAAGGCGCCAAACGGCGTCTTGCCGACACCCACAACGGCAACTTCCTTCATATAATTCATGGTAGCTGCACGCAAGGCCCTTGGAATTTTCTTTGCACGCTGGAAGATGTTTCTTCGTCAAGCCTTAGTAGGTGCGATGCTAACGGTGCACATGAGCGATCCGGCACGTCAAACGGCGGGCAACCCGGGCCAGGAAACGGCGGAGCTACAGAACCGCTTTATCCAGGAGCACATGCGTCGTGTGTTCCTGATCATCTATCGCATTGTCGGTAACGTGGCGGATGCGCAGGACTTAACGCAGGAAGCCTTCATCAAGGTGCTGCAGCGCAGCGAGCAGTTGAAGGATCCGGAGAAGGCCGCGCACTGGCTGTCGCGCATCGCGTCGAATACAGCCATCGATTTTCTACGGCGGCACGGGCGCGTGAATTTCACGGAGATCGATTCGCTGGTAGATCCGCTGGTCACCGAATACGAACAGAATCCGGAGCAGTCCGTGCTGCGCCGGGAGCGCAATGAACGATTGGAAGAAGGCCTGCGGCATTTAACGGCGAAGGAACGGACGGCGCTGTTGTTGCGGGACGTAGAAGATGTACCGGCTGAGGAAGTGGCGCGGCAGATGGGCTGTTCGATGGCGACGGTGCGGAGTCACATCGCCAACGCGCGCATCAAGTTTCGCCGCTACCTGGAAAGGAGGAAGGCATGAAACACCCCTCCATTGATAGGTTGGCGTTATACGCGGGCGGCGAACTGCCCTGGTGGACGCGGTTCACTATGCATCGCCATGTCCGCGGGTGCGTGCAGTGCCAAGCCGAAGTGGCTCTGTTTGGGGACGTGAAGTCGGCCGTACGTTTGGAAGCGGACGAGATGCCGTCCGGCGCGCAGTGGGATCGGTTGGCGGCTGAGATGGGCGCCAATGTGCGTTTGGGTTTGGAAGCGTCAGAGGCGATCAGTGCCTACGCCGTGCCGGTGGACGAGGCCGCTCCGGCGACGGGTGTTTCGTGGCGGATGGCGGCGTTGGCAACGGCGTTCGTGATTCTCCTGTCGATCGGTTACTGGCTGAACGCGGCGAAGAAGAGTGAACAGCTGGCCGCGATGCGCGTGCCGGATCCGATCGTAGCCGAAGCCAGCGAACGGGGTGTCGGCATGTCGGATGGCAACAAGGGGATGGAACTGCAGGGACCGAAAGCGAACTTCCGCGCGGCCGTTGTGACGGTGAGTACGACGGGTTCGGCCGGCGCGCAGTATGTGGACGAAGAGACCGGGCAGATTACGGTGAACAATGTTTACGTGGAGTAAGTGGGCCATCTTCGCGGCCTTGGGCGTTGCCTGCGTGGCGCAGGAAGCGGGCGTGGATCTGCGCGGCGGGTTGAAAATCAACCTGCCGAAGGATTCCCCGCTGGCGGTGGCGTCGCTTGATCTTGGCCCCTCCAAGGGCACGGCCCGCGGCGGCGCCGTGATGCTGGATCTGCACGCCTCGTTGCGGTTACGAAATTTGAGTGGGAAGCGCGTGAAGGGCGTCACTCTGCTGGTGCTGGCGCAAGACGTTTCGGCTGGCGGGAAAGGTTCGGTCGCGGTGCCTGCGCTGGACGTTGCGCCCGGCGACGATTTCCCGGTGCGCATAGACCTGCGTATGGTGCGGCCCATGTCGAACGGTGCGGAGCCGCTGGTGCAGGTTCTGCTCGATGGCGTTCTGTTCGATGATCTTAGTTTCTTCGGCGAGAACCGGCTGAACTCGCAGCGGCAATTGACCGTGTGGGAACTGGAAGCGCGGCGCGACCGGAAGCACTTCAAAGAGATGTTGGAAGCGCGTGGTCCGGACACGTTGCAGAAGGAAATCATCGCCGCCGTGGGGCGGCAGGAAACGCGTCCGCGCGTCGATGTGCAAGTGGTCCGGCGTGGCGTCATGCCCCGTGCCGCCAATGCGCCCGCGACGAATTACGAGATGGATAAGGAAGTGCAATTCAGCTTCCTGCGCATGCCCGGTGCGCCTGTGGACCTGATGGCCGGGGCCGCGCGTATCGCCGGGGATCAGGCAAAGTCGCCCCAATTCGAAATCCGCAACCGCGAGGCGAAGGCGATCAAGCACCTCGAAATCGGCCTCGCTCTCAAGGACACGAATGGCCAGGAGTTTTTCGCCGCCACGGTGCCCTACGCCGAACCGCTCGCGGGCAAAGGCTCCGCGGCCCTGCGCGATTCGGCTACCCTCCGCGTCCGCAACACCGGAGGCACGCGCCTGGTGCTCGACAGTATGGCCGGGTTCGTCAACAACGTCGAATACGCCGACGGTGGCTACTGGATCCCCTCCCGGGCCGACCTGTCGGACCCGCGACTCACCCGACTCGTCCCCCCGTCGCCGGAGGAGCAGCGCTTGGTCAATCTCTACCGTCGCAAGGGCCTGCAAGCGCTTGTTGAAGAGTTACGGAAGTAACGTAAGATTTCTCTGACAATGTGCGCTCGGGCCGCGTCTCCGAACCATGGTCGTACGCTTCAGCCTTATCGTCTCTGTCTTCACGCTTTCGCTCCTCTCCGCCCAGAATGCACGTCCTGGCGCATTGGTGGCCACGGGGTATCGCATTCCAACCAGCCTCATCACCGCCGCACCGGGGCAATTGAGCATGATCTCGGTCAGCGGGATCGAGACTAAGTCAGGGCTCCCTGTTAAGGCAGAGTATGGACTGACCGGGTACCCGACGGAGATAAAGGGGCTTCGGCTCCGCGTCCGGCCCAGTTCCGGCGCGCCAATTGATACACAACTCGGGGGCCTCCAGCAGTCGGGGTGCGCGGCGACCGATACCTCCTGCCTGCCGATCACCAGTTTCACCGTCGTGTTCCCGGAAGACCTGCCGAGCGGCCTGACGGGCACTCTGACGGTGTCCGACAACACGGCGATCATCGCTGAATTTCCGTTTCGCGCGGTTTCCGACAATCTGCATCTCCTGAACTCCTGCGATACGACGCTGATCTGGGCCAGTATCTTCGCCATCGCACCCGACGCCGGCGCCTGCCAGCCCAACATCATTCAGAACGGCCGTCTGGTGCAAGCGAACAATCCCATCCAGCCCGGCGGCGGCGTGGCGGCATACCTATACGGCGGCGGCGCCACGGTCCTGCGGAGCGATGAGTTCCAGCGTAAGGAAACGGTGCAGGACTTCGACGTCCACTTTGACTATCGCGCCAACGCCCCGGGCTCGCGTCCTGTGCCTGGCATTTCGTTGACCGGGAAACCGTTCCTGTCGGTCGGCTTTGGCGGAGGCGTGTATCAGATCAATTTCATGATTCCGCCGGTGCCGCCCGGCATTCAGTTGCCTCGCTGCGATGGAACGATCATTCGCTCCAACCTGACCATCACAATCAGTGGCGCGAACTCCATGGACTCGGCGTCATTCTGCGTAGAGCCGAAGTAACCACTCGGCAAACCGATCCTTCCACTGCGTCACCGGCAGCGGCCGTTCCCGCATGCCGAAGCCATGCCCGCCCACCGAGTACACATGCAACTCGGCGGACACCCCGGCCTTCTTCAAGTCCAGATAATACTCCGCGCTGATGGCGGCCGAAAGCTTATCGTCATCGGCGTGAACCAGGAACGCCGGCGGCGTGTTCTTGTCGATCTTCTTCGTCTCCGGCCGAATGTACGGGTAGATGAGCGCCACGAAATCCGGGCGCGTCCCGGCTTCATAGTGCATCGCCGTCAACGCCGCCAACTCGCCCCCAGCCGAAAAGCCGATCATGCCAATCCGCGCCGGATTCACCTTCCAC
>Ga0255095_1001128_pt1 | contig 11187 bp, 9 predicted proteins | sample Colum_Law_RepC_8_2_FD_188435 | JGI IMG/M metagenome (GOLD analysis project Ga0255095, IMG submission 188435) | Freshwater microbial communities from Columbia River, Oregon, United States - Colum_Law_RepC_8d | ecosystem: Environmental > Aquatic > Freshwater > River | place: USA: Oregon | collected...
TCGCCCACCCGCGTCGATGCCCGCCCGCCTGCAGCTGCGGTCGGCCGATGAAACGGCTCGTCGCAGCATGGAGATTCTCGATGTTTCGGTTGGCGGACTGTCGTTTCGCTGGAAGGACAGCCATGGGCCAGCCCCGACGGTGGGGATGCTTCTCACCGAGTGCCGGCTCGAGCTTGCAGGGCAAATGCCCCTGCCCTGCACCCTGCAGGTCAGTACGGTGGACAACCTCAATGAGTCAGTCGAATCGGATGCAGCGCTGAAGATCGGCTGCAGACTTGTCAACACCCATCCGGCTGCGGCCCGGGCGCTGCAGGTCTATGTTCATGCCGCTCAGGTGCGCAACCTCGCACGGCAGCGCAAGGTCAGACCGACATATTCATGATGTCGGTGTAGGCCGACACCATTCGATTGCGCACAGCGAGTGCAGCCTGAAAGCCAATCTGCGCTTTTTGCATGGCGACCATGGTCTCCTCAAGACTCACGTTGTCCGAGCCTGTCTGAAACTTGCGTTGCAGATCGCTCGCCTGATTCTGGGATTGAGAGACCGATTTGAGCGCATCGCTCAGTGCACTGGAAAAGCCCGCTGCAGGCGCGGCTGCCGTACGCGCGGCCTGGCCCGGGCTGGCACGCAGGCTCGCGCTCGTTCCGGTGATCAGCGACGAAGAGGCTGTTCGAATGTCCATGGGACCGACCCAGATGAAACAGGAGTAGCTGAAACTTTAGCCCGTCTCGCCCATGGGGAGCACTCAAATAAGCAGGGCTTGTTGCCGCTTTTCGCGCTCAAGAAAAAGCCCTGCATCCGGACAATGGAGCGATCGGTCACCTTTTGAGCATCGTTACCCATGGCTGCCTCTGCCGAGTCCCTGCAACTGCCCGTCACACCCCGCTCGGGTCTGAGCGCACTGCCATTGAACCGCAAGCTGATGCTCGCTGCAGGAATCGTCGCCTTTGTGGCGATCATCGCCGCTGCGGCGATGTGGTCACGGCAACCCGACTACAAGGTGCTGTTCTCGAACCTGTCCGACCGTGACGGCGGCGCAGTCGTGGCCTCGCTGTCCCAGATGAATGTTCCGTACCGATTCAGCGAGGTGGGCGGGGTCATCATGGTGCCGGCCGACAAGGTTCATGACGTCCGGCTGCGCCTGGCCTCGCAAGGTCTTCCCAAGGGAGGCACCGTCGGCTTCGAGTTGATGGAAGGCCAGAAATTTGGCACCACCCAGTTTCAGGAGCGATTGAACTATCAGCGGGGTCTGGAAGGCGAACTGGCACGATCCATCATGTCCCTGGCTCAGGTGGCCAATGCGAGGGTCCATCTGGCCCTGCCCACGGCCAACGGATTCTTCAGGGAACAGCAAAAACCCTCAGCCTCGGTGCTGCTCACGGTGCACCCCGGACGCTCGGTCGACCGGGCTCAGGTCGCCGGAATCGTGCACCTGGTGGCGTCCTCGATCCCGGATCTCAATCCGCGCCAGGTCAGTGTGGTTGACCAGACCGGCGCACTGCTTTCCGCTCAGAATGACGGCTCGCCCCAGGGCGGCCTCGATGCCAGCCAGCTGCAGTATGTGCGGTCGATGGAGCAGGCCACCATCAGCCGCATCCTCGAAATTGTTGAGCCGATCGTGGGACGCGGCAATGTCAGGGCACAGGTGACCGCCGATGTGGACTTCACCCAGTCGGAATCGACCGCAGAGCAATACCGACCCAACCAAGGCAATGAGCCTGCGGCAGTGCGCAGTCAGCAGGTGTCCGAATCCTCGGCCGGCGCAGCAGGCGGACCCGCAGGCATTCCGGGCGCCCTGACCAATCAGCCGCCCGGCGCCACCAGCGCGCCCATCAACGGGCCGGCCCAGGCCCTCAACGCCACACCCGGCACCGCTGCGGCAACCGGGGCACGCGACGGACGTCGTGACGCCACCACCAACTATGAAGTCGACAAGACGGTTCGCGTGACGCGAAACGCAACGGGAAGCCTTCGACGACTCAGTGCTGCAGTGGTCATCAATCACAGGCGCACGGTCGATTCCGAGGGCAAGGCGAGCCTGGTGGCGCTCGAGGCCAAGGAAGTCGAGCAGATTCAGGCCCTGGTGCGCGAGGCCATTGGTTTCAACAAGGACCGAGGCGATGCCCTGAATGTGCTCAACACGCCCTTCACCACTGAAGAGCCCGCCAAGCCCATCGAAACACCGCTCTGGAAGGATCCGGACATCCTTGCTCTGGCGCGCAGCATCGGACTGCAGGGTGGCCTGCTGCTGCTCGGACTGCTTGCACTGTTCGGGATCATCCGTCCCGCGCTGAAGGCCTCCCGGACGCCGCCGCCCGCCGAAGGCGTGTCCACGGTCGTCGCCAATGAGGTCAGTCTGCCCGCACCCGGCGCGACACCGCTGCTTTCAGGCGGTCCGCAGGAAGATCTGATCCGCATGGCACGGGACAACCCGGGAACCGTCGCGAATGTCGTGCGCTCCTGGGTCAACAACGAATGACCTGCCGCCTGCCGCCCTTCCCTCTCACCGATTCAACCGAGTCACATCATGGATGATCAGGGCCTCGAACACAGCGCCATTTTGCTGCTGACCCTTGGCGAAGAGCTTGCCGCGGAAGTCTTCAAGCATCTGTCACCCAAGGAGGTTCACCGGATCGGTGAAGCCATGACCCGCATCCGGACTGTTCCCAAGGAGCGAGTCAACACCGTGCTTGAACGTTTCATGCTTGAGGCAGGAAGCAACCGATCCCTGGTGGCAGACAACGACGAATACGTGAAGTCTGTTTTGCGCAAGGCGCTCGGAGAGGACCGCGCGGGCCTGCTCATCAACCGCATCTTGCAGGGCAGTGATACCTCGGGCATCGAAAGTCTGAAATGGATGGATGCTGAATCCGTGGCTGAACTCGTTCGCAACGAACACCCGCAGATCATTGCGTCCATTCTGGTTCACCTTGAACGAGATCATGCCGCCGAAATTCTTGGGCGACTGACGCCTCGCGTGCGCAGCGAGGTGGTTCTGCGGGTCGCCACACTCGACAGCATTCAGCCGAACGCCCTCAAGGAACTCAATGACGTGCTCTCGCATGTCCTGGCGGGGACCGACAAGCTGCGCAAGGCTGCCCTGGGCGGCACGAAGGTCGCTGCCGAGATCCTCAACGGCGTGGGCAGCAAACTTGAAGGCGAAATGCTCGAGTCCATCCGCGAGTCCGACGAAATTCTGGCGCAGGCCATTCAGGACCAGATGTTTACCTTCGACGATCTTGGCAAGCTCGATGATCGGGCAATCCAGACGGTGTTGCGTGAGGTTTCGGGCGACAGCCTGGTGATTGCTCTCAAGGGCGCAGGCGAAGATGTGCGCCAGAAAATCCTCCGGAATATGTCGCAACGCGCCGCCGAAGGTCTGCGCGAGGATCTTGAATCGCGCGGTCCGGTAAGGCTGTCCGACGTCGATGCGCAGCAAAAGGAGATCCTGCGCATCATTCGCCGCCTTGCTGACGCTGGAGAGATCGCCATTGGCGCAGGAGCGGAAGATGCTTTCGTCTAGTCGGATCGTCTTTTCCGAGGATATCGGCGGGGTTTCTCCCTGGCAGCCGCGCCAGTTCGGGCAAACCGAAGAGAGCCCCTCTCAGCAGGGCGCATCGCCCGACACGGCCCAGCCGCCCAGCTACGAGGACGGCCTGCGCGATGGTCTGCTCCAGGGCCAGGCCCAGGCGCAGGCCGCATTCAGTGCGCAATGGCAACGGGATCAGGAGCAGGCGGCCCAGCGCCTTGCAGCGGTCATCGCATCGGCCACCCAGACCCTCAGCCAGGTTCAGCAGGTCTTTGCCGATCGGGTCGCCCGACTGGCGGTGGAAATCGCGCGCAACGCAACCGGTCTGGCAATTGACCTCGACATGAACCTGATCGGGCCCGCCATCCAGAAGGCTCTGTCGAGCCTGACGGAAGAAGGTCTGAAACCAACCCTGCATCTACACCCGACCGATATCGAACAGTTCGGCGCTTCACTGGAGCCACTGCTTGCCTTGCACCAGGCCAGCATCGTGGCCGACCCGGGGATCGCGCGGGGTGGCTGCCTGGTCAACACGCCGGCCGGTCGGATCGATGCCACAGTCGCAACCCGCTGGCAGGACACCGTGGCCGAACTCGGCATCCAGGACCCTTGGGTCCGGTCAGCCTGAGCACGACGGGGTCGACACGGTTCAGTCACCACTCATGCGTCCATAGACAGGGGTGGTCATCCCTTGCAGCCTTGCCTTCAGCTGCAGGGCCAGGGTCAGCGAGTAGTGCCTGGACTGGGCAAGATTGCCCCCATGAAACCACAGCCCAGGCTGACGGACGGGCTTCCACATGTTGCGCAATTCACCCTCCCAGGGCCCGGGGTCTCGGGCTGTGCCCGAACCCAGGCCCCAGCAGGGTCCGACCCGACGGGCAACCTCGGGCGAAATCAGATGCGCAGCCCACTCGCTCATCGAACCGTAACCGGTCGCCCAGACAATCAGATCGGCCTCCAGGAGTTCACCCCCCTTCAACTGCAGCCCCTTCGGCCGCACACGTTCAATCACGGCGCCAGACCTCAGTGCGATCCGACCCTGTGCAATCAGGTCGGAGCCGCCCACATCGATGTAGTAGCCCGAGCCACGCCGCGCATACATCGCACTCAGTCCCGAACCGTCCTCGCCGAAGGTGAGCGCAAAACCGGCGCGCTCCAGTCGTTCGTAGAAGTCGGCATCCAGCCTGCGGATTTCGTTCATCTGAGCGATCTGGCCAGCCGTCGCCAGGCGGGCCGGCATGCTGGCCACGGTCAGATCAGCGAGTTCGGTGTCGATGCCCGCGGCCAGCGCCTCTTCGGAATAGAGCGGCTTGCGATAGCGGGCGAGGGTTTCGGCCCGGACCACCAGCGTCGCAGAACGCTGCACAAGCGTGACCTGCGCGCCGTGCTCCCACAGATCGGCTGCAATGTCATGCGCCGAGTTGTTCGATCCCACAACAATGCAGCGCCGACCGGACCAGCCTGCGCCCCCGGGATGCTCGCTCGAGTGATGCTGCTCACCTTCGAAATCCTCCAATCCTGGATAGTCGGGTCGATTGGCAAAGCCCGACATCCCGGTGGCAAGAACAAGGTGCCTCGGTTTGAGCACGATCGATTGGCCGGCACGCTCCACCTCGACCTGCCAGTGGTGCGCCTCAGGATCCCACCGTGCCTTGCGACATGGACTGTTCCCCCAGAAGTCGAGATCCATCACGCTGCAATACGCTTCAAGCCAGTCGGCCATTCGGTCTTTGGGTGTGTACACCGGCCAATGATCGGGAAAAGGCAGATAGGGAAGGTGGTCGTACCAGACTGGATCATGGAGACAGAGCGAGTGATAGCGGTGACGCCAGGCGTCCCCGGGACGGGCGTGCTTCTCGACAATCAGAGCCCCCACCCCCAGTCGCTTGAGGCGTGCAGCCAGTGCCAAACCGCCCTGCCCCCCGCCGACGATCAGAACCTCGGGCTCAAGCGTCTTGCCAAGCGCGGCGCGGCGTGCGTCGCGCTGGTCGATCCAATGAGCCCGTCCACGGATCACCTCATGGCGCGTGCCGGCTTCACGTCGCTGACCGGCGGGTTCTTCGTGGCCGCGCAGACTGCGCAGGCTGGTGAACAGGGTCAGACAGTGTCCATCGAGCAGGCGGATCTGCCCGATGCCCTCACCGACCGCGGTATGCAGGTCGAACCAGGCATGGATCGCGCCATCCGAGGCGACCCGAGGGTCGCCTCGGACCCGCAGACCGTGCAGATGGCTGCGTGCAGCCGTCGCTGCCAGCAGGTGGTGGATGGCGGGCCGGCCCTCCTGGGTAACGATGTTCCAGCTCAGGGCGAGCAGGTCTCGCCAAAGAGCCTCGGGCCGAAAGAGCGCCGCGGCTGCATTGAACTGGCCGTCCTGCACAAGTTGCTGAAAACGGTCGAGCCAGGACTGAACCTGGCGCGCGGGTTCTTCGAGAGTCACGGCTGGCTCCGGGCGAGCGGTCATGGCTGATCCTGAATCGGGGCAGTGCTGTGAGCATACCTGCGCAAATGTCCCGATAAGCGGGTCTTCCCCTGGGCTTATCGAGACCCTCGTTCCTGGCTGCGCCATCAGAATCTGGGGGTCATCTGCCTGTTCACGCCATGAGCCTTTCTGCGCCGCCCTCCTCCTCACTGCCCGGTCTTGCCGAATGGTCAACCCTGTTCGACAACCTCGAGCATCTGCTTGGCGATGAGGCCCCGCTCAGACAGTGTGGCTATCTCACCCGCGTGTCCGGACTGGTGCTTGAAGCCAGCGGCTTGCGTCTGCCGATCGGTACGGTCTGCACGATCGGACGCAATCAGGGCGCACGCGTCGACGCCGAAGTGGTGGGGTTTTCTGCGGGCAAGCTGTTTCTGATGCCCCTGGCCGAGACCGCCGGACTCTGCCCCGGTGCTGAGGTCGAGCCTGTGCAGGAGCGCGTTCTCGCACCCACCCTGACCCGCCTGTCTCACCCGATGCGTCGAGTCGGTGACCGCGCACGCTGGCTGCCGGTCGGCGACGCCTTGCTTGGACGCGTGGTCGATGCACAGGGCGAGCCCATGGACGGACGAGGCCCGCTGATGACCACCGAACGCGGCCCGGTCATCCGCCGTCCACTCAATGCCATGGATCGCGAACCCGTACGCCGTCCACTGGACACCGGGGTGCGGGCCATCAACGCAATGCTCACCGTGGGCCGCGGACAGCGGCTCGGACTGTTCGCTGGATCGGGGGTCGGCAAGAGTGTGCTGCTCGGCATGATGGCTCGACACACCGCGGCTGACGTCACCGTCGTCGGACTGATCGGTGAACGGGGCCGAGAGGTCAAGGAATTCATCGAAGACATTCTCGGCGAGGCGGGCCTGCGACGGGCGATCGTGGTCGCTGCACCCGCCGATTGCTCGCCGGTGCTGCGGATGCAAGGGGCCGTCTACGCCACCTCGATTGCCGAACACTTTCGTGATCAGGGCAAACATGTCCTGCTGCTCATGGATTCGCTCACCCGCTATGCCATGGCAGCACGCGAGATTGCGCTGGCCGTGGGCGAGCCGCCGGCCACGAAGGGCTATCCGCCATCGGTCTTCGCTCGACTCCCGCATCTGGTTGAGCGGGCAGGAAACGGCAAACCCGGCGGGGGATCGATCACCGCGTTCTATACCGTGCTGACTGAGGGCGACGATCAGCAGGATCCGATCGCCGACTCAGCCCGAGCCATTCTGGATGGTCACTTCGTCCTCGATCGCTCCCTGGCGGAAGAGGGTCACTATCCAGCGATTGACATTGAACAATCGATCTCACGGGTCATGCATCAGGTGACCGATGCCGGCCACCTGCACCTTGCACGGCAGCTCAAGGCCTTGTGGAGCCGATATCGACGCAGTCGCGATCTGATCTCGGTCGGCGCCTATGTTCACGGCAGCGACCCTCAGACCGACACAGCCATCGCGCTCATGCCGCGAATCAGCGCGCTGCTGCAACAGGACATGCATGAAGGGGCGGATTTCACCGCCAGCCGTCAGGCGCTCGAGACCCTGATTCAGCCCATCCTCGGAGCAACCGATGCCGTGGGTACGCGCCGCACCGCGGGGGTCGCATGAACGAAAAACTCCTGCGCCTCCTGATCGAACGCGCAACACGACAGCGCGAAGATGCCGCCAGGGAACTGGTCCAGGCTCGCCAGGAGCACGAGAATGCTCATCGTGTGCTGGGTACGCTCAACGACTACCGGTCCCAGTCGCTTGAGCGTGGCCCCGTACGCAATCAAGTGATCACCGATACCCAACGACTCGCCATCGCCGGACAGTTCGATCGCCGTCTTGTCGCTGCCATCGAACAACAGACTGCTCAGACGCGGGTGCGCGCAATGACGGTGGATGATCGACAAAAGAATGCGACCCAGGCCTACCAACGCTTGAAGGCTCTGGAGGCGATTTCGCATCGAAGACAACAGCGTGAGTCTGCTGCGACGGCTCGCCGTGAACAGCGCCTGCTCGATGAATTTGCGACCGATCAGGCTGCACGACGTCAAGAGGAACCCGCCCGATGAACCCGGACAGTTTTCGAATCGAAGCCCAACTCGTTGCGCGCAACCGAGCCCAGGCAGCCGCCAGTCGGCCAAATGAAGCAGGATTCACCCGCGCTCTGGACCAGGCCGCGCGTCAGGTCAGTGACGATGACCGGCGGATCGAATCAATGCCCCCGGCGCAGAGCGATCGCAGCGGGCCGCTCGCTTCTCAGATGAACGGGAGGATCGATCACGAATCCGATGCCTGGGTCGACCACGAACCTGCGCAAGGATCCCGGCCCTCGACCGACACGGCACATGATGATGAGCCTGCCGGGTCCGCCGCAAGGGGCCCCGAACCCACGGGACATCGCACCAGCACTCATCAGGCAGCCGAACTCAGACGGCTCCTGAAGCAGTTTCAGGACAACCGCGCAGCCGCCCGAAGCCTTCAGGTCCCCGGGAGCGCCGACGCTGCAGCCGATGAAGCAGGCGGGGCCTCACCGTCCGCCGTGGGCGATGCCCGGCCGACCCGTGCCGCATCCGCAGAGGGGCTGCAGGACTTGGCCGAGGCGGCCGATGGGGTGGGCTCGGGTCAGGGAACCGAATCGGACCGCCCAATCGGGGCACGCACCCTGCCCGAAGCAGCGCCGCCTGCAGCCGAATCGGCCATGAGCCACCGCAGACCGGATCTCGCCTCGCTCGAACGCCGAGGTCGGGGGCCTGGCCCTGCAGCGTCGCCAGGCCGGCCCGACCCTGCGGCCGGCGAAGGCCTTGGGCAGATGCAATCGGCCAGCCCATCCGTGTCAAAAGCACCGCGCGGTCATGCGGCAGTCTCGGCTGGACCCGCCGACCCCGGCGCATTGTTCGGAGCCGCACTCCAGCGGGCCCAGGACAGCCCGATCACCCCGGGGTTCCTGAGCCCCCAAGGAGCGGAGTCTTCGTCGCCCGGACGGGCCGCCTCAGGTGAGACCCCGAATGGGCTGGGCCAGGCGGGCACCGTGATGCAGATGAATCCCGCCTCCCCCTCCCTGGCCGGCCACCTTTCCAGCCCGCCTTTCTCGACACCTGCAGCGGCCGAAACGCTGCAGGGGCGCCTGCCCTACGCGCCCGGCGATCCTCGCTTCGGCGAGGCTCTGGGCGAGCGGCTGAGCTGGATGATCCGCGACGGCTTGCAGCAGGCTGAAATCACGCTCAACCCGCAGGAACTTGGCCCGATCCGGATCGCGCTGTCGATGGAGGGGGATGCAGCCCAACTCGGCATCCAGGCGGATCATCCCTTCACGCGGCAGACCATTGAAGAGGCCTTGCCGCGCCTCAAGGCATTGCTGGCCGAGCAGGGGGTACAACTCGGCCAGACGCAGGTCGGCGAAGGTTCTTCGAGATCGGCCGACGGTCAGTCAGGACAGGATCGGGGCGACGCCCCCTCTCGCGGTCTGCAGGTCCCCGCATCCCGGGGTGACGAGACCGAATCCTCCGCGCAGGCCGGACTGCGGACTGGACAGGTTGCCCTGCGCTCGCTGGCGACCGGCCGCATCGATGTGTTTGCCTGACGGCCGATGAAGGGCACCGCCTTCTGTCGGCGGTCCCGGACCGCCGATGAATAGACGGTCTGCGCCCGCTCTTTTCATGGTCTTGATTTGCCGGCGCCTGCCTATGATGAGTTCACAGCTGAACTCGAACCGAGCAGAGTCCACAGATGAGCGATACCAAGCAGGACACCGCCCCGGCCCAAGGGGGCAAGAAAAAACTGATCCTTCTGATCTTGCTGGCCCTGGTGCTCGCTGGCTCGGGAGGCGGAGCCGCCTGGTGGTTTCTGGGCCGAGGGGAACCTGACGAAGAGGCCGCGGCCGCGAAAGCCGAGGCTGCACGTCGTGCCACCCGTGCGTTCGTCACACTCGAGCCTTTCGTCGTGAATCTCTCCGATGGCGGCTCGGAACGATATGCCCAGGTGGGCGTCGTGCTTGAAGTCGAGGGCAAGGAAGCCAATCAGAAGGTCACTGACCGCATGCCGGCAGTGCGCAATGACATCCTTTTGCTGATTTCCTCGAAACAGGCCCGCGAACTGATCGCCCGCGAAGGTAAGGAAAAACTGGCCGAAGAAATCGCCGATGCCGCAGGTCGGCAGATCGGCTGGGAAGGCCCCGAGGCCGACGAGGAGCCCGCACCGGTCAAGCCCGCAAAGGGCGGAGCCCGGACAACCGCTCCCAGACCGCGCAAACCCGCCATGGCCAATCCTGTGGCGTCGGTGCAGTTCTCTTCCTTCATCGTTCAGTAAAGCCTCGACATGGCCGATCAGTTTCTCTCTCAGGAAGAAGTCGATGCCCTGCTCGACGGTGCTGACGACAGCCCCGCAGGCACCGTTGAAACCCCGCAGGGCCCCATTCCCTACGATCTGGCCAAACAGGAGCGCATCGTCCGGGGGCGGATGCCCACGCTGGAAATCATCAATGAACGATTCGCACGCAATCTGCGGATCGGTCTGTTCAACTTCATGCGGCGCAATCCGGAAATCTCGGTGGGACCGATCCGGGTTCAGAAATTCGGCGCCTTCCTGCGGGGTGTCGCCGTCCCGGCAAACATCAATGTGGTCGGGGTCAAGCCTCTGCGCGGCAGCGGACTGGTGATCTGCGATCCCAAGCTGGTCTTTACCGTGATTGACAGCATGTTCGGGGGAAACGGCAGCCTGCAGTACCGCATCGAGGGGCGGGACTTCTCTGCCACGGAGCAGCGCATCATCCAGCGCATGCTCGATGTGATCCTTGAGGAATACCGCAAGGCCTGGAGCGGCATCTACGGACTCAGCCTGGAGTACATGCGCTCCGAGATGAATCCGCAATTCGCAACCATCGCCACCCCAGGCGAAATCGTGGTCGCCACCAGCTTCTCGCTCGAGATCGGTGATCTGGGTGGCGATCTTCAGATCTGCATCCCCTACTCCACGCTGGAGCCCATCCGGGATATCCTTTACTCGACGCTGCAGGGCGACTCCATGGAGACCGACAAGCGATGGGTGAATCTGCTGACCCAGCAGATCAAGGACGCGGCCGTCGAGATCACCGCCGAATTCGGTCAGGCCCAGGCCACCGTGGGCGAACTGCTGGCCCTGAAGGTTGGCGATTTCATCCAGCTCGACCGACCCGATCGGCTGATCGCCACCTCGGACGGTGTGCCGG
>Ga0255095_1001131_pt1 | contig 11169 bp, 10 predicted proteins | sample Colum_Law_RepC_8_2_FD_188435 | JGI IMG/M metagenome (GOLD analysis project Ga0255095, IMG submission 188435) | Freshwater microbial communities from Columbia River, Oregon, United States - Colum_Law_RepC_8d | ecosystem: Environmental > Aquatic > Freshwater > River | place: USA: Oregon...
TTGTGTGGGGGCTGCGATACATCGATGATCTGATCCTCCGGGACCGCGACACCGACGGCAACGGGACACTGGACGAACGGCTCTACAGTCTGCAGGACGCCAACTGGAACGTGACGGGACTGGTGAACACGTCTGGCGTCATCCAGCAGCGATTTGTGTACACGGCCTACGGGCTGCCTGTCTTTTTAAACAGCAGTTTTACGGCAGGCAGCAACACGGCGGGCTGGGAAGTGCTCTATGCAGGATATCGATTTGAAGCCGCGACCAGTCTCATGCATGTCAGACACAGGGTGCTGAATCCGGCACTCGGATGCTGGGTGCAGAGGGATCCGATTTCAGCACTAGACAGCAGCCCGTTGTATCAATACGTTCAATGCCAACCGACAGGCTTTATTGACCCGGCAGGTTTAGTAGCTCTTCCACTTATCTTGAATCCGGCAACGCTCAGCCTTTGCTTGTCTATACCTCCATGCGCTGCTGCTTTAGCAGTGGGAGGAGTTGCGGTGGCCGCGGTTGTACTTTATAAGTGGATTCAAATTGGCGGTGAAATTTGCCGCGTGGTAGCGAAGGCAATCACCGGTGCGGCAGCCATTTGTGGTTTTTACGAGCGATGGTGTAAGTGGGGCAATGTGTGCGGACATCCGCCGGAGTGGCGGCCAGATGGCAACCGAGCACCGTGCGGTAGTTGTTTCGCAAAATGCCTCGCGAGAGGAGGGTCGTGGGATTTCCTGAACTGCCCCATGGGCAATCACAATGGAGGTCCGCCTCAGGTTACTCACAGCGACCCCGTAGAGCCTACATATCCCTGCTAGTTAAGAACGCAGCTATTTCGTTTAGTCGTCACTAACAGGAAACATCTAATGCCAGATACATCATGGTTATCTGACCTCAATCTTATAGACTTAGTGGGCGAATGGTCGCAGGATCCGTTTCTTCATCCATTCACAGGTATTCTTCAATCCGTACGCGTTTTTCAACCTGTTGTGGGTAATGACCTACAGTATTTATGTAAAATTTACCCAAAGCAGGAACAGGCGATTGTCTGGACGCCGCATCCGTATCTATTTCAACTCTCGAAAATCAATGCTCTAGATATTCTTAAGAACCGAGGTCTAACTTCAAATGACTGGGTCTCGATAGCCTCTTGTTACGGTGCCATCAACGTATGGAAATCGTTCTGGGGAGTATGGCCGGATTACTATTCGATAATAATCGAGCACGCAGGGACAGCGCCTTCAAAACCGCCATCGATCATTGATATCCTGTCTAGCTCGTCCTTGGAATCAGAACCGCACGAAGGCGGCGGACGTTCATTTTTCTTTCCGGAAGGAAAGTGCTTAGTTCATATGAATTGTAGTGAATTCTTCCGGAATGGGTATCCTGTTGTTTTTTCATGGAGCGATCGCAGAAATTACAAGGCCAACAACCTGCAGCTTCTTAAACTATTTAGAGGGTACCATATCCGCGTTGCCGATGCATACGGGAACATCGTGCAATTCGATGACTATCTGTAGTATCCGGATTTATAAGTGGTGGTATTTAAAAGAGATGCGAACCCCTAAATGGGAGCTGCCTCTTACCCTTCGATTTGCGACATCAAAACTGCAATTTTATACTGCGCAAAAGTGAAGAGCAATGAGACGTTCTACTATCTTTACCAGCGATCAGACAACGGAATATGTCTACGGCACAACACTGAGTGACTCGCTGATCGCCTCGAGTCTGCTGAAGCGGTCGGAGATCTATCCGGACTCCGTGGACGGCTCGGACAAAATCTTTTTTGAGTACAACCGGCAGGGAGAGACCACGAAGATCACAGACCAGGCCGGGACCGTGCATGAATTTGATTTTGACAAACTGGGGCGGCAGACGCACGATCGCGTCACGACGCTGGGCAGTGGCGTCGATGGATCCGTCCGTCGCATCAGCTCGACCTATGAAGTGCGAGGCATGCGGGAATCGGTCACGTCGTATGACAATGCCACGATCGGCTCCGGCAGCATCGTGAACGACACGAAGTTTACCTATAACAGCTTCGGTCAGCTGACGACTGATTATCAGTCACACTCGGGAGCGGTCAACACCGGCAGCAGTCCGAAGGTGCAGTATGGGTACGCCAGCGGCTCGGCCAACACCATCCGTCCGACAACGGTCACCTATCCGAATGGCCGGGTCGTCACGTATGGGTATGACACCACCAATTCGATGGCGGATGCACTGTCGCGGGTCGCGGCAGTGATCGATGATGACGGCGGAGCCACGCATCTGGCCGATTACTCGTATCTGGGACAACAGTCCTTCGTGGAAACGGACTACACGCAGCCGGATGTGAAGTACACGCTGATCGGCACGGCTGGTGGCGATGATCCGGATACGGGGGACATCTACCGGGGACTGGATCGCTTCGGACGCATTAAGGACAGCGATTGGTACAACTATGGCACATCGACTGATGCCGACCGGATCAAGTATGGCTACGATCGCTCGGGTAGCCGGATCTGGCGAGAGAACACGGTGGCTCGCTCGCAGGGAAAATACTTTGATGAGAAGTATCTGTACGACCAGATCCATCGCCTGAAGGACATGTCACGCGGTGAACTGGGATCTGGCGGATCAACGCTCAGCAACAAACAGTTTGCTCAGTGCTGGGGCCTGGACGAAACGGGGAACTGGAACAACTTCCGGGAAGACAATACCGGAGCCGGATCGTGGACGCTGAACCAGTCGCGGACATCGAACACGGTCAATGAGATCACTGATATCACGGAAACTGTTGGAGCGTCGTGGGTGACGCCGGTCTACAGCCGCGCAGGCAACATGACAACGATGCCGCAACCGGCATCACCAGCCAGCAGCTACACGGCCACGTATGATGCGTGGAACCGGCTCGTGAAGATCGCAGATGGTGCCAACACGGTATCGGAATACCAGTATGACGGAGCCAAACGGCGAGTCGTGCAGAAGTCGTATGTCTCCGGCACGCTGAATGAGACACGGCATCTGTACTACACCGAACCCAGCAAGTGGCAGGTCGTGGAAGAACGCGTGGGGACTTCGACCAGTGCCAACCGACAATTTGTGTGGGGGCTGCGATACATCGATGATCTGATCCTCCGGGACCGCGACACCGACGGCAACGGGACACTGGACGAACGGCTCTACAGTCTGCAGGACGCCAACTGGAACGTGACGGGACTGGTGAATACCTCCGGCGTCATCCAGCAGCGCTTCGTGTACACTGCCTATGGACTCCCCGTCTTTTTGAGCAGCAGCTTTACGAGCGGCAGCAACACGGCAGCATGGGAGGTGCTCTATGCAGGGTATCGATTTGAAACAGCCACCACGCTCATGCATGTCAGGCATCGAGTGCTCAATCCGGCGACTGGAACGTGGGTGCAGAGGGACCCACTTGGGTACAGCATGGGTCTTGGACTGTACGAGTATGCGGCTAGCGATCCCCTTGACATAGTTGATGCCAGCGGCATGGGATGGAGGGTAGTTGGTACAGTGCTCGCGATTTGCGTGGGAAATGAAATCGGAGGTGGGCGCTGCATGTTCTCGTGCACGTGCCCGGCTGGCAGCTCAACGGACTCAGCGGTGAGTTATACGTATAAACGGCCGTGTGACCATCCACCGAGCCCCCGCTGTCTAATTTGGGAATGGCAGCCGGACCCAATTTGTGTCAGACGCCCCAACCCGCGTTTAATTGAGATGTTGATTGCATTGTTCGGCGCTGCAGCAGTAGTTGCCTGCTTCGCAACTGGCCCATGCGCGGCAGCAGCGGCGGCGGGAGCTAGCGCAGCGGTGCTTGCTATACTTATTAGTCAGATGGGTTCAGGCGCTGGAACGGCTTGATTAAAGCATCTACAGCTCTTGGGTCCTGCTACCTAAAATGAGAAGTCAGTAAAAGGAGATATTCAATGTTTGACAAGATCACTACCAGGGAAATCAATATTGTAGATTCGAATGGCAGAATTCGCGCATCATTGGGTTATGACGAATCGTCAGCGAACACTAGCCTAGAGATGTACGACGACGCGGGTTTGGGGCGTTTGCAGCTGTCAGTTGATGATCGCGGACAAACGAGCATCCGTATCATGGGTCATGACGGAGGAAACCTTATCGAAGTGTTCGCCTATGGAGTCCCAAGACATGGCATTGTTATCTCGGGACTTGGTGGTGAACCCGCCATTGTGCAGGTCGTACACCCGGATGGTCAAAGCCAGTTCGAGGCACTTGGAAAATGATTTCCTGCCGCAAGTAGTAGCCAGATTATTGGAGAGCAGAAGAGCTAAGCAAGAGATCCGCGGGGCATATAATGTGAGATGCTGCTTTTTCGCATCGGGGACGAATAGTGTGGCGACATTCTACTTTATTGACAGAATACCGAACGGCCGGATATGTCTACGGCACGACGCCGAGTGACTCGCTGATCGCCTCCAGTCTGCTGAAGCGGTCGGAGATCTATCCGGACTCCGTGGACGGCTCGGACAGGATCTTTTTTGAGTACAACCGGCAGGGAGCGACCACAAAGATCACAGACCAGGCCGGGACCGTGCATGAATTTGATTTTGACTTGCTTGGCCGCCAGACGCACGATCGCGTCACGACGCTGGGCAGTGGCGTGAATGGATCCGTCCGTCGCATCAGCTCGACCTATGAAGTGCGAGGCATGCGGGAATCGGTCACGTCGTATGACAATGCCACCGTCGGCTCCGGCAGTATCGTGAACGACACGAAGTTTACCTATAACAGCTTCGGTCAGCTGACGACCGATTATCAGTCACACTCGGGAGCCGTCAACACCGGCAGCAGTCCTAAAGTGCAGTATGCGTATGCCAGCGGCTCGGCCAACACCATCCGTCCGACAACGGTCACCTATCCGAATGGCCGGGTCGTCACGTATGGGTATGACACCACCAATTCGATGGCGCATGCACTGTCGCGGGTCGCGGCAGTGATCGATGATGACGGCGGAGCCACGCATCTGGCCGATTACTCGTATCTGGGACAACAGTCCTTCGTGGAAACGGACTACACGCAGCCGGATGTGAAGTACACGCTGATCGGCACGGCTGGTGGCGATGATCCGGATACGGGGGACATCTACCGGGGACTGGATCGCTTCGGACGCATTAAGGACAGCGATTGGTACAACTATGGCACATCGACTGATGCCGACCGGATCAAGTATGGCTACGATCGCTCGGGTAGCCGGATCTGGCGAGAGAACACGGTGGCTCGCTCGCAGGGAAAATACTTTGATGAGAAGTATCTGTACGACCAGATCCATCGCCTGAAGGACATGTCACGCGGTGAACTGGGATCTGGCGGATCAACGCTCAGCAACAAACAGTTTGCTCAGTGCTGGGGCCTGGACGAAACGGGGAACTGGAACAACTTCCGGGAAGACAATACCGGAGCCGGATCGTGGACGCTGAACCAGTCGCGGACATCGAACACGGTCAATGAGATCACTGATATCACGGAAACTGTTGGAGCGTCGTGGGTGACGCCGGTCTACAGCCGCGCAGGCAACATGACAACGATGCCGCAACCGGCATCACCAGCCAGCAGCTACACGGCCACGTATGATGCGTGGAACCGGCTCGTGAAGATCGCAGATGGTGCCAACACGGTATCGGAATACCAGTATGACGGAGCCAAACGGCGAGTCGTGCAGAAGTCGTATGTCTCCGGCACGCTGAATGAGACACGGCATCTGTACTACACCGAACCCAGCAAGTGGCAGGTCGTGGAAGAACGCGTGGGGACTTCGACCAGTGCCAACCGACAATTTGTGTGGGGGCTGCGATACATCGATGATCTGATCCTCCGGGACCGCGACACCGACGGCAACGGGACACTGGACGAACGGCTCTACAGTCTGCAGGACGCCAACTGGAACGTGACGGGACTGGTGAACACCTCCGGCGTCATCCAGCAGCGATTTGTGTACACAGCCTATGGACTGCCCGTCTTTTTGAACAGCAGCTTTACGAGCGGCAGCAATACCGCAGGCTGGGAAGTGCTGTATGCAGGATATCGATTTGAGACAGCGATCAGTCTCATGCATGTCAGGCACAGGGTACTCAATCCCGCACTCGGCTGCTGGGTCCAGAGAGACCCATTGGGCTTGACTGCGGGAATAAATCTCTACGCCTACTGCAGCAACAATAGTCTTATTGACGTTGATCCAGCTGGCTTAGTGCCACTCTGGGTCTTGCCAGCCTTAGCGCTACTGCAAGGGTGCTTGATTGGTGCGGCTATCGGATTGACGCTTCAAACACTTTACGACTGGCTCTTCAACAATGTCCCATTAAACGCACCACTAAATGCCACCCATTTCTGCGCCATAATTGCAGGGTGCTTTATCGGCATGTGCTTAACGTTTCCACTATCGCCGTGGGTAGCGGCCTGTGTTGGGTTCGGGATGGGAATCTGCAACGGGTGTGCTGGACGATTCGTCTGCCCGAAACCGTTCTTTTGCTTATAAGAGAATAGTATGGCACTTACAATTATGTATGTTTCCATCTGTGCCTACGGTTTACGAATAATCGTGCGCTCGCAAAGACTGCTTCCTTCTCGGATAGGTGTAATTGAACTACTGCGTGGAATCACGTGTGTGACATTCGGACTTATGAGCATCGTGCTAAGTTCCGGAGACCTCATGTTCGCCGTGTCTATCATTTGCGGGATGACATACATATTGACCGGAGTGTTAATGTATGGAGCACAGTAAGTGTTGACTCCAGATCATGGTGCGATAATGGTTCGATTGCCAGACGATCGATAATCGGACGCACTCGGCAGCGGCCAACACCGACAGCAGTCGCAAAGTGCAGTATGCGTATGCCAGCGGCTCGGCCAACACAATCCATCTGACGACGGTCATGTATCCCAAGGGCCGGGTCGTCACGTGTGGGTAGGACAGCAACAATTCAATGGCGAGATGAGAAGTGAATGAGAGTGTGTTCTTGACAATCTGGAGTACGGAGCGTGAGCCGCTATCTGCTTTTTGACCGGAAACAACTTCTTTTGGCACCAATCGCTGGGCGTCAGTCGGATGTACGCGCGGAGAGTGTAGCCCAGCTTGGGAACCCAACGGAGTGTTTAGCCACACAGGCAGTGCTGCTCGTTGCAGCCGCGATTCGACATGCGCGAATGGATGGCCGCCCCGTCGTGCTGATGATTGGCGGTCATCCCATCAAATTGGGATTGTCACGATTTCTGATAGATCTGATGAAGAAGGGATTCATTACCTGTTTGGCAACAAACGGTGCCGGCTTGATCCATGATTTCGAACTGGCCTGCATGGGAGAGACCAGTGAAGACGTGGCTCGCTGGATTCGCGTCGGCCAGTTCGGTCTTTGGCAGGAGACCGGGCAACTCAATGAAATCGCGATAGAGGCCGCAAGTCGGGGCGAAGGTCTTGGCGAAGCCATTGGCCGAACGATTGAACAGAATAAGTTGCCATATCGAGATATCAGCATTGCGGCTGCTGGATGGCGATGCGGAATTCCGGTGACCGGTCACGTCAGTATCGGCAGCGACATCTTTCATGGATATCCAAACGCCGACGGCGCATCTCTTGGCGGAGCATCGCATACAGACTTTTTGATTTTCAGCCGCGCGATTCAGGATTTGGAAGGTGGCGTGTTTTTGAATATCGGATCGGCAGTGACCGGCCCGGAGGTCTATTTGAAAGCACTGTCCATGGCTCGCAACGTGGCTCGGCAGAACGGAGAGACAATCGCAAACTTCACAACGGCCGTTTTCGATGTTGTGCACCTTCCGGAGAATTGGGCGGATGGTCCAGGTTCGCCGCCACAGGGGGCGAATGCCAAGGGGACCACACATCCGCTGTATTACTTCCGACCTTGGAAAACGATTCTGTGCCGTACGATTCAGGATGGCGGTCGTAGCTTTTACGTCTGTGGAGATCACCGAGCAACGATTCCGGCTTTGTGGGCGGCACTCACTCAACCAGTGTTCGAGACGGATTCTGTTCAGGGGGAAGTGTCATGACATCAGGAAGTACCGAGTCGTTAGCCGCCTCGAGGCCTGCCGTTTTTCTCGATCGCGATGGGACGGTCACACAACTGGATGGCTATTTGACATCTCCGAGTCAGCTCCAACTTCTGCCCGGCGCATCGGCAAGTCTCATGAGACTGAAGAAGGCTGGCTTTCTTTGCATTCTCGTGACAAATCAGTCAGCGGTCGGCCGTGGAATGATGACAGCCGAAACTCTGAACACTATTCATGCGGAGCTGCAGCGGCAGTTGTCAGCAGATGGAGTATTACTCGACGCGATCTATTCGTGTTACGAGTGTCCTTCGATTGAAGACGAGACCATCATCGAGCATCCTGATCGAAAACCTGGTCCCGGAATGCTCCTGCGGGCCGCCGCCGAACTGAATGTCGAGCTTTCCGGTTCCTGGATGATTGGAGATCGTCTGTCAGACGTACTTGCCGGGATGAATGCGGGTTGTCGAAGCATTCGCGTCCGTACCGGTTATCGGTATTCGTGCCCCATCCAATCGCTGGGACGGCCATATGAGTGCCGGTACTCAATCAAAGAGGCTGTCGACCATATCCTGAGTGAACAGATCGCTCACAATCGTGAGCTGCAAAAAAGGGCATTGGTCGAGAGTTGGGAAGAACGTATTAGCAATCCTCGGAGGCAAGTATGCTTGGAATTCGACTTGGCCTGAATGAGTACCTTGAAGAATGTTGCCGCGTAATCCATGACCTTCCGTTCACGGACATTCAAGCACTGAGCTACGACCTATTCACAGCCTGGCAGGCTGGGCGATTTGTTTTCGTCTGTGGCAACGGTGGAGCCGGTTCGACCGCGGGTCATTTCGCGGAGGATCTGCTCAAAAGTACGCTTGACCCGAAGGACTACCTGAACAACCAGGCCAAACGACTAAAGGTAATGAGCCTGTCTGAGAACACATCGGCAATTCTTGCGTGGGCCAATGACGAGGGATTTGAACGAGTCTTTGTGGAACAGTTGAAGAACTTTGCGTCCCCGGGCGACATCCTGATAGCGATGAGTGGCAGTGGCAACAGCAAGAACGTTCTGAACGCTGTCGAATGGGCGAATCAGCATCAACTGACCACCTGGGGACTGACTGGCTACGATGGTGGAGAACTGCAGACTCTTGCATCACGAAACCTGCATATCCCTGTAACAGATATGGGTATCACACAATCCATGCATCTGATGGTTTTCCATTGGATACTGGATGATCTGCATTCTCGAATCAATCTCAAAGGGCGTTATTCAACAGTATCCGCCAAGCTTGAACCGAAACTCGAATCGAACCAGAATTCAAATGTTGTTCAGGGCGTTGAATGATCGGGATTTCAAAGATGGATGAGAACCCGATCCTGATGCACCTCGACTCTCCATATCATCGTGGCGCAGTTGAGAATGCCACTCATGTTGGGTACGCTCGAAGTGCCTCCTGCGGTGATGAAGTGAGGTTGTATTTGATTATTGACCAGGGCGTTGTCACGACAGCGGGCTTTGTCGCCGCCGGATGTATGGTTTGTCAGGCAGCTGCTTCAATTCTCTGTGAAGCAGTCGAATCCAAACTCGTACAGGAGATTGAATCGATGACTTCCGGAAACATGCTGCAGTTGATCGGAATTCCGCTCACACTGAGGCGTCAACAATGTGGACTACTCCCCTTCGTTGCTTTGCGGCAGGCGCTTGCCATCAGCGGAACACCGGAGTCGCCTTGAGACTGGTATTCGAGCAAATGCCTGGTACGTACGAAAGTGCCTCTGTTGGCGTTTTCACGGCGGAGCGACAACGGTCGTACCAACTTTCATCCTCCGGCCCCTGCATCAATGCCTGTCCGTGATAGGCTCCCGTTGATCCCCAGCGAAACACGTAGGACGGACTCCCAACGCTGCAGGGGTCTGCAGCAATACCGAGTCTGTTGAACCGAGCGATCAGTTGCTGGTCAAAGTCGCCACGCAAGGTAAGCGGCCAGCCTCCAACCTGTTCAAACGCCTGCCGCGTAAACGCGAGGCTAGCGTGAAATCGTCCGGTCGCGTCCTCTTCCTCGATCTGGCCGGTGTAGTCACTGAGGACTGTCGAGGGCTTCGACCAGAGGCGACCATTCATGGCCGCTACATGGCTGCTGATGTGATGCGGCAGGTAGATGTCGTCGTCTTCCCAGACGACGAGCAGCTCTCCGCGTGCCAGTCCTGCCAGTGCGTTGAACTTCTCCGGCAGTGATCGGAATCGCCGAGCGATGCTGATGATCTGCCAGCCGTCGCCAGTCTGATTCTGCAGTTCGCCGGCGTCATCCAGCACGACCAGTTCTCGTCGATCTGCCGGATAGTCCTGGGCCAGAAAGCAGGCAATCGAATTCTCAAGCAGCTGCGGTCGCCGATACGTGGGACACAAGCAACTCACAAACGGCAGTTCACTCGACATGGCCCACCTCTTGCTTCTGATTCCATTTCCCGAGCGGACATTCACTGGATCGCCAGGAAGCCTTTTCAGCGAGGTAACAGCCACAGACACTGCAGCGGTCGTCGTTTCGCTGATCACACAGAGTGCAGATCTCGAGTCGGTGCCGAAGTTCCGGGGCTTCGACCTTCTGTAGGCCATCGGCCACATGAGCCGCAAGGGACTTCGTAAAGTTCGCCGCCATTGTGATGGTGCTCGGTAACACCGGCTTATCGCGTGGATCGCGACTGAGGACCGTGAGTCCGTGATTCGTCTGCGTGTGATGGACGACGGACCATTCCGGATTCTCGTTCAGGAATCGCCGCACGGCTGGCAGAAGCCCTGGGCCGCCGTCTTCTCCGCGTTCGCCGAAGATCTGCGTGTCATGCAGCACAATCCAGCGACGGACCTTGCTGGCGTGGCGATGGAACTCGTTCGTCAACTGATCCGCGGTGTGCCGAGTGTCGATGAACAGCAGATCGCACGGATCAATGTGGACCGAGATGGGAACAGCACGTTCGTTGCCGCCATTTTCAGCAACCTGCTGACCGCCACCGGGGCAGGCGCTCGTTTCCTTCCCCCGCGTCTCCTTCAGAAAAATTGACTGCACGGAATTTCCTTCTGCGTTTCCTTCCCTGCTGTTTCCTTTGCGGGACTGTCTGAGCCCGGCGGGGGCGGGGAGCGGGGGCGCAATGGAC
>Ga0255095_1001132_pt1 | contig 11160 bp, 10 predicted proteins | sample Colum_Law_RepC_8_2_FD_188435 | JGI IMG/M metagenome (GOLD analysis project Ga0255095, IMG submission 188435) | Freshwater microbial communities from Columbia River, Oregon, United States - Colum_Law_RepC_8d | ecosystem: Environmental > Aquatic > Freshwater > River | place: USA: Oregon...
GCACTGTCTCGTGGATGGCGCGCCCGCCAGGCGTTTCGCGGGAGGCGAACCGGAGCAGGTCGGTGAGTTCCTTCGCGGACAGGGTGCGGTCATTCATCTGGTCGCGGGCTGTCAACCACGAGATGACCAGCATTGCGTTGCAATCAAACAAGCCCGTGCCGCAGGAGCCGGCCGCTCGGGTGAAGGCGTGTTGCACTGTGTCTGCGTTCCCAATCTCCATCAAAGCGAAGACGAGAGAATGATTTAGAATCCGCCGGGCTGTCGAACTGCCCAACGCGTTGGCCGGCTCCCACGTGGCGGACTGGAGCGTTGAAGCCATCAGCGGGAACACGAGATTGGTTGTGCCGATGCGACCAGCGGCCTCCGCCGCGACACGCATGAGCGGTGCGTTCGTTTCTTGCGGCCCAAGGAAACCCTCCACTCGACCAGATGCCTTCGTGTCACGCCATAGGCTCACGACATGCAGGGCGGCGTGGCGGACGGAGGCATCCGTGTCGTTGAGCGCGGTGCGGACGGCCTCGCGCGCGGCGGGGCCGGGGATGCGGGAGAGAGACCACACGGCGGCGAGGCGCGCATCCCCCTCGTAGGTGACGACGTGAGGAGTCTCCAATTTCTTCCCCGTCTTCTGCGCGCCGCGTTCGGATTTGGAAGTGAGACTCCTCACGTCGTCTCCTACGAGGAGCTGGCGCAGCGCGGGCACGGCGGCTTCGCCGCGTTTGCCCAGCTCTTGGATGGCCCGTTGGCGGACGTAGAGGCGTTCGTCGGCGAGGAGTTTCGCGAGTTCGGCGGGCTTGAGGGCGGGCCAGTTCAGCTTGAGGCCGCGCGAGTCGGCGGGCTGGGGCATTGCCACTTTGCGCAGCCGGTAGATGCCGCCAAGCACGTCAGGCTTGGCGAGCTGCGAGGTGGGGCAACAGATTTTATACCAGCCGCCCGTGTCCACGATGAGGATGCTGCCGTCGGCGTCCTCCAGCACGTCGGTCGGATGGAAGTCCACGTGGTCGCTGGCGAGGAGGTCGGTGTCCTTGGTCTTGAACGTCGCGCCGTCGGGGAGGAGTTCGTGGCGGACGACCTTGCGCAGGTTGAAGTAGCAGGCGAGAAGATTATCCGACCAGTCCACGCCGAAAACGCGCGAGCGATACGTGGTCAACCCGCACGGGGCGGACGCGCCGGAGTGGTGCAACACGGGCATGAGGTCGCCGGTGCGCGGGTGGCCGTCGAGCGCGGCCTGCTCCTTGCCATACACGCCGCCGTAAACCGCGTGCAGCAGACCGTCGCGCTTGCCGCCGCCGGGCTGGACGAACGTGCAGCTCAGGAAGCGCTCGCCGGTGGAGTGAAACGCGACGCCGACGGGATTATCCATGCCGCCGGTCAGAACAAGCTCAAGGCCCGAGCCGTCGGGCCGCGCGCGGAAGATGTGCGAGGCGCGGGTCACGAAGGGCTTGCCGTTCGGGAGCGTGTAGCGCTGCTCGGCGAACGCACCTTTCGTCCAGTAAATCCAGCCGTCTGGGCCGAGGTAGGGGCCGTGCAGGTCGTTTGCGCAGCCGGTGAGCGTCTTGCCGTCATGCCACACCTCGCGCTGGTCGGCGATGCCGTCGCCGTCGGTGTCGGTGAGCTTCCAGATTTGCGGCGGCGCGGCAACGTAGAGCGAGCCGTCGTAAAACATCGCGCCCTCGGGGAACATCATCTTGTCCGCGAAGACCACGGACTTGTCGAAGCGTCCGTCACCGTCCGTGTCCTCGAGGCGCACGATGCGGTGGTCCTTACGCTCGTATTGCGTCGGGCCTTTGTCGCTGGAGCCGGAGGAATCGGTCGCGTAGAGCCGACCTTGCGCATCGTAGGCGATGGAAATGGGGCGGTTGACGAGCGGCGCCCGCGCGACCAACTCGACCGTAAAGCCGTCGGGCAGGGTGAAGTTGTGGTCGTTGAGGTTGGTCGTTGCGGCGTGCGCAGCGGTGGCAGAAACGAGGGCTGCGATCAAAACCGCGCGCGGAAGAGCATTCATGGTGTCCGTTGATAGACGCGCACGTAGTCCACCAGCATTCGCTGAGGGAAGACGGTTTGCGCATCGGGCGGCCCGGGCCAGTTGCCACCGACGGACAGGTTGAGCAGGAGGTAGAACGGCTGGTCGAAGGGGGCGGGAAACGGCCCGCCCTCGCTGCGCCAGTTGGTCTGGGCCGAAAATATCTGGCCGTCCAGATACCAGCGGATGACCCCGGGTTCCCATTCCAACGCGAAGATGTGAAAGTCGTCCGCGAAGGTGCCCTGCCCCAGCGCGAAGGGTTTCCCGGCGGACTGCTGGCGCGGCCACTTGCCGCCGAAGTGAATCGTGCCATGCACCTGGTGCGGTTCGTGGCCGACGACCTCCGCGATGTCAATCTCCCCGCTCGCCGCCCAACTGCCGTATTTGTCCGCCGTGGGCAGCATCCAGATGGCGGGCCAGATGCCGCGCCCGCGCGGGAGTTTCGCCCGCACCTCGACGCGGCAATACTTCCAGTCCGCGCGATGCTTGGTGCGCAGGCGGCCCGAGGTGAACGCCCGCGTCTGGCCGGCCTGGGTGAACAGCTCCTTCCGCGCCTCGATGACCAGCAGCCCGTTCTCCAGGCGCACATTCTCCGGCCGATCCACGAACCATTGCAGCTCGTTGTTGCCGCCGCCGTGGCCGTTTTCCTCCACGGCCCACTTGGTGAAGTCCAGTTTCGGCCCGTCAAACTCGTCCGACCAGACCAGCTTCCACGGCAGGGGTGCGGCGGCGAAGGCATTCAGGCCAAGGGCAAGCGCGAGGAGGGCGAGGACGCGGAAAGTCACGCGCGGCAGCGTAGTCCGGGGACCCGGTTTGGCAAGGTCGTGTCCGGGCGCAAAAAACCGCTGACAAGCGCCGCCAGATTGCGTTCACTCACCGAGCTTTTGCGGAGCGCGGCGAACCCAGCCACGGGGGCTGATTCGCAGCGACGCTCGTGCCTGAGCCACTTTCAGATGCCTAAACGCACCGACATCCACAGCGTCCTCATCATCGGCGCCGGCCCCATCATCATCGGGCAGGCGTGCGAATTCGACTACTCCGGCACCCAGGCCTGCAAGGCGCTCAAGGAGGAGGGCTACCGCGTCATCCTCGTGAACTCCAACCCGGCCACCATCATGACCGACCCGGAGTTCGCCGACCGCACCTACATCGAGCCGATCACGCCCGAATGCGTGGAGAAGATCATCATCCGCGAGAAGGAAGAGATGAAGAAGATGGGGGCCAAGGGCAAACTCGTCCTCCTCCCCACGCTCGGCGGCCAGACCGCGCTCAACACCTCGATGGCGCTCCACAAAAACGGCGCGCTTGTCCGCCATGACGTGGAAATGATCGGCGCGAAGCCCGAGGCCATCCACAAGGGCGAAGACCGGCTCGTCTTCAAGGAGCTCATGCTGAAGATTGGCCTCGACGTGCCCATCTCCGGCGTCGCTCACAACATGAGCGAAGCCCGCGCCATCCAGGAGAAGATCGGCCGCTTTCCCGTCATCATCCGGCCCGCCTACACGCTCGGCGGAACCGGCGGCGGCATCGCCTACAACGGCGATGAGTTCGAGGAAATCGCCAAGCGCGGCATCGACCTCTCGCCCGTCAACGAAGTCCTCATCGAGGAATCCCTCCTCGGCTGGAAGGAATACGAGATGGAAGTGATGCGCGACAAGGCCGACAACTGCGTCATCATCTGCTCCATCGAAAACTTTGATCCCATGGGCGTCCACACCGGCGACAGCATCACCGTCGCGCCCATCCAGACGCTGACCGACAAGGAATTTCAGATCATGCGCGACCAGAGCTTCGCCGTGATCCGCGCCGTCGGCGTCGAGACCGGTGGCTCGAACATCCAGTTCGGCGTCAGCCCGGAGAATGGCCGCATGGTCATCATCGAGATGAACCCGCGCGTCAGCCGCAGCTCCGCGCTCGCGTCCAAGGCCACCGGATTTCCCATCGCCAAGATCGCCGCCAAACTCGCCGTCGGCTACCTGCTCGATGAACTCAAGAACGACATCACGCGCGAAACCCCCGCGAGCTTCGAGCCGAGCATTGATTACGTCGTCACCAAGATTCCGCGCTTTGCCTTCGAGAAATTCCCGCAAGCCGACCCCACGCTCACCACGCAGATGAAGAGCGTCGGCGAAGCCATGGCCATTGGCCGCACGTTCAAGGAAAGCCTGCAAAAATGCCTGCGCTCGCTGGAGATTGGCCGCAGCGGCCTGGGCGGCGACGGCAAACCCTGGCGCATCGGGACGGAAGTCTATGGCGACCGCGACATCCTCCCGCGCGACGTCATCAGCCGCAAGCTGAGCGTGCCCAACGCCGAACGCATCTTCTTCATCCGCCACGCCCTGCGCGCCGGCTTCACCATCGAGGAAATCTTCAACCTCACGAAGATCGACCGCTGGTTCCTGGTGCAGATCAAAGAGATCGTGGATTTTGAGGAAGAGCTGGCGGGGGCGAGGAACTAGTCGCCCATTGTCGGCGGCAAGGCGGACTGCTACCTTGCGCCCATGAAAGCGCTAGGGCTGAAGGAAGAGCAGTTTGTAACTGATGCGAACGGCAAGCGTGTGGGTGTGCTGCTCGACGTGGCCACCTACGACCGCCTCTGTGAAGCCGAAGAGGAGCTTTTCGACATCCGCGCTTACGACACCGCTCGGCCCAAGGTGCAGGCCGAACTGGCGGCGGGCAAAGTGATCTCGCTCGCTGATTACCAGACCAAGCGCAACGCGCGGCGCAAATGAGGTATCGCGTCATCCTGCCCAAGTCGGTCCAGAAGGAACTGGACCGCCTGCCGGATGAGCTGGTGACGCGCATTCTGGCGCGGCTGACTGAACTGGAAGTCCAACCGCGTCCGCCGGATGTGAAGAAGCTCAAGGGACGCAGCGCGTGGCGAATCCGGGTAGGCGACTACCGGGTGATCTACGAAATCCACGATCGTGAGTTGCAAGTCTTGGTCGTCACCGTGGGGCATCGGCGGGAAATCTACCGGTGACCATTGCCGGGCATCCGGCGTTGACATGCCAAAAGTCACGTTGAACAGTGCGCTAAAGCAGGCTGGAATGAAGGACTGAGCGATATGCGATACGCAATTGTGATTGAAGAGGGCGATGACCGCTACGGCGCCTACGTTCCTGACCTGCCAGGTTGCGTGGCGGCTGCCACCACGCGGGAAGAGGTCGTAAAGCTCATCCACGAGGCTATCGAGGCGCACATCCACGTCCTGCGCGAAGAAGGCATGCCCGTGCCGCATTCGACAGCCGAGTATGCGGAAGTTGCCGCCGCATGAATGCCCTCCGCCACGCCCTCCGCGCCGGCTTCACCATCGAGGAAATTTTCAACCTCACGAAGATCGACCGCTGGTTCCTGGTGCAGATCAAGGAGATCGTGGATTTCGAGGAGGAGTTGGCGGGGGCGAAGAACTAAAAGGATTTATGGCGCGAACCAACGGGCAAGCGAGCTTCATGAAATGGGTTCCCTTGTTGCTGGACGCGCTTCGTGCGCTCGGCGGACAGGCTGGGCCGCGGGAGGTTTGCGATTGGATTGCCGATAAGGTGCAGTTGCCAACCGAAGAGCGGGAGAAGCGCAACAAGCACAACATCCTCCGCTTCGAAAACCAAGTTCACTGGGCGCGACAGTATCTGGTGTGGGCAGGGCTGGTTGATAGTGCCAGAAGAGGTGTCTGGACCCTGACGCCAGTCGGAGCCAAGAGCCACCTGACCGAGGATCAAGGCCGCGAGCTTATTAGAAAGCTAATCAGGGCCCGAACGAAGATACCGCGCGCACAACAGGAATCTCCACAGGCGGAAGAAAAGTCGGCGGACCCTGAAAACCAGCTAAAGGGTGAAGTGGCCGAGGTCGAACCACCAGAATTGGCCCAAGACAACGAATTACTCGAAGTTCTCCAATCACTCTCTCCCGAGGGCTTCGAGCGCCTCTGCAAACGGCTTCTGCACGAATACGGTTTGGAGAAGGTGGTAGTCACTGGTAAGAGCCATGACGGCGGCATTGATGGCATGGGCCTTTTGCGGCTGAACACCTTCGTGACCATGAAGGTGCTGTTCCAATGCAAGCGGGTGCGGAAGGGCGTCAGTCGTGCTCAGGTCGGCGACTTTCGGAACGCGGTCATGGGGCGCGCTGACAAGGGTATCCTGCTCACCACCGGCTGGTTTAGCTCGGACGCGGAGAAAGAAGCCAACCGCGAAGGCGTCATTCCGATCGAACTGGTGGATGGTGAGCGGTTGGTGGAGTTGTTCGAGGCCAAGCAACTCGGCCTTCGGCGTAAAGAGGTGTTTGAGGTGGACCACTCGTTCTTCGAGCAGTTCCGATAGGTTTGCCCATCGTAGTCGCCTCGCTCCAACGCTGGGCTGAAGGACGCAACTCCGTTGGAGTTGGCCAAAGCGTCAGAGATCTGGCGCACTCCACCCCTTTCCCCCGAAGCGAAATGCAGTCCCGCTGCCTTCGCCTGCTTCGCGGCCTTCGCGCGACCCCTTAGCTGCCGCCTCAGCTCAACGCCTCGCGCAGAACTTGCTGGCCTTGGCCAGCTCCTTAATCCGGTCCGAGTCGGCGGGCACCTTGTATTCGAACTCGATGGTCGCCTGGATGGGTCACTGGTTGTCGCGGATGAGGCGCAGCACCTCGCCAATCGGGGTGTCGGCCTCGCCGAAGGGGTGTTTGAACCGTTGCCTGTTCTACTGCCCGTTCTACTCGTGGTTTCGGCGGAGATGCAGCCCGCACCTCACAACTTCACGGTCTTCCCCGTGGCTGCGGACTTGTCCGCCGCGAACATGACGCGGTGGCTGGCGGCCGCGTCCGCGAGGCTGGTGAGGGCCATGTCCTTGCCGGAGTCGAGCGCGTCGAAGAAAGCCTGGAACTGGGTCTGATACGGGTGGTCGCTCACGTCGCCGGAGTCGAGCATCTTCATCGAGAGCTGGCTCCACTTGGCCTTGTTGGTGCCGAGCTTCTGCGAGTGGAACTTGTCGTCCAGCAGGCTGCCCTCGCTGCCGACGAGGTGGGTGTGGAAGTAGTAGGGCTGGAGGCAGTCCACCACGGCGGCGCACTTGCCCACGGCACCGTTCTTGAACTTGAGGATGGTGACGCTGGTGGTGGTGTATTCGTAGGGCTTGAAGATTTTGCTCTGCGAACGCGTGTCGTAGCTGGTGACTTCCGCGACCTCGCTGCCCATGCAGAGGAGCAAGGCGTCGAGCGCGTGGCAGCCGGCGGTGAGAAGCGAGCTGCCGCCGTCCTTCTTGAAGGTGTTCCAGCGGAACTGCCCATACCACGGTCCGATGCCGTGGTAGTAGTCCACCTCGCCGTAATGCAGCTTGCCCAGCAGGCCCTGATCAATGACCGCCTTGGTCGCCTGGAACTGGCTGCTGTAACGGCACTCGAAGCAAACACAGGTCTTCACGCCCGCCTGTTTCACGGCGGCGACCATGGCGTCCACGTCCTTCTGCGACATGGCGAGCGGCTTCTCGATGATGATGTGCTTGCCGGCCTTGGCCGCCGCGATGACGTGCTTGGCGTGCAGGCTGGGCATGGAGCAGACGGACACCGCGTTGATGTCCGGGTCCGCGAGCATCGCGTCGAGGTTCGTGTAAGTCGTGATAGGCGAGCCGTATTTGGCGGACAGCTCCGCGCCGTCCTGTGCGCGCGAGGAATAAACCGCCGTGACCTGCGCCTGCGCCGAGGCGTTGATGGCGGGAATGTGCGCGGTGGCGACCCAGCCGTAACCGACGACTCCGACGTTGTATTTTTTGCTCATGGAAGGGGATTGGATGCGTGTGCGGTGATTGTGACGCGAAGATGCGAACGGTTTTTCAACGGGATGTCAAACCTCGGTTCCACCCGTCTTGCTCCTGCTCGTAATCCTAATCTTAATCCTGCTCTGTTCTGCGGCCTCCTGCGGGGAGAGGAGCAGGATTAAGATTAGGACTACGGGCAGCGGGAATCCCAGATCACGCCGCGCCGGCGGCCTTCTTCTCCGAGTTGACCAGCCGCTGGTTGAGGAGGTTCAGCGTGCCCATGAGCTTGCCCAGCGTGGTGGGCTTGTAGAGCACGATGCCGTTCACCTTCTTGAAGAAGGCCTCGACCTTCGGGTTGCCTTCGTAGCTGGTCACGAAAATGAACCGCTGGCACAGGTGCGGCTTCACCCGCTCGACCGCCAGGTAAAACATGTCGCCCGGCATGTGGGGCATCATCATGTCGCAGATGATGGCGTCCACCTCGTAGCGCATGATGCTCTTCAGCGCCTCCACCCCGTTGGGCGCGGTGTTGACGATGTAGCCCTGCGAGCCCAGCAGCTCCTTATACATCATCGCCAGCTCCACATCGTCGTCCACCACGAGGATGGAGCGGATGCGGCGCGCGTTGGAATCAGCAGCGTTGGACATGGCGTTTGACTGCACGATTGAAACTCGATTTCGACAGGCGCTGCAAACCAAAAGGAACGGAGGCACGGTCACCAGTGCATTTTGAATCGCCCGCCCGCCCTTCCGGTCACAAACTGCACCCATGCGTCACCCGCTGATTTGTCCCGTGATGTTGCTGGCCTGGGGACTTCTCGCCAGTCCGGTCGAGGTCCACGCCCAAGCCGGCAAGACCAAGGCCGCGCCGGTCATCCCGCGCTACGACCCGCCGGACCAGCCGTTCCGCATGGCCCCGATGCCGCAGAGCACGCGCAGCATCGTGGTGCCGCTGGCGACGAACCTGCACCTGGCCTTCGATACCGCGCTGCTGCGCACGCACACCGTCTGGTCGGGCCGGGGCCTCGCGCTCCTCGGCCCGCAATACGGCCTGCCCAAGTCGCCCTTCATCAGCACGAACGACGGCACGGTGCTGTGGACCATGCCGCCGGTGTTTCCGTGGGCGGTGGGGAAGATGCCGGAGAAGGATGTTGTTCAGCTCCCGACCAGCGCGCGATTCTTAGGATGTGACACCGTTAAGGAGTCAACGACGGTTCTCTATGAGTTTCTAGTCGGCAACGAGACGGTCCGCGTGCGCGAATCCGCTATTGCCATGAAAAAACTGTCGCTCCTGCGCCGCTTTGAAATCGGCCCTTGCCGAGAACCGATGTTCTTTCTCGCGCACGCCGAGGACGGTGCAACCGTGCAGCACGCAGCGGGCTTCGACTCGCCTCCATCAGTCGTTCTTCGCAACGGGCAGGTCTCGACGACCGTGATGCTTCTCCCAACTAAATTCGGCAGTTTGGCATCGCAGTCAGTCAAGGCTCGCTATGAGGCAGGTCTCGTGACAGAGGCGAGCGCAGACAAAGGTGTCGCGCGCCGAGAAGTCGAAAGCTCGCAAGTCCGAGTTTGGCTTAAGGTGATCCCGCACGCCGAACCCATCCGGTTGGAATTGCTGACAGATTTCTCAGGCAGGCCAGCCACGCAACCTGCTGAGGGCTTGCAGAATCAATCGCGCTCAACGACTTCAAAAGCCTTCACCGCCGGAGCGTTAGTTCGTCCCAGTTCCGCCCCCACGCACCACTTCCGCTCCGAGTCCTTCCCACTCCCCAAAGAATCCAACCTCCTCGTCGGCGGCATGGACTTCCTGCCCAACGGCGACCTCGCCATCTGCACGTGGGCGGGCGAGGTGTGGATTGTCGAGGGCGCGCAGGGTGCGCCCGCCGCCGCGAAGTATCGCCGCTTCGCGCGCGGGCTGGCCGAGCCGATGGGCCTCGCGGTGCGCGACGGGAAAATTTACGTCGGCACCAAGCAGGCGCTCTACCGGCTCACGGACACGGACGGCAATGGCGAGGCGGACTTGTTCGAGTGCCTCAACCAAAGCTGGGGCTACACCGGCAGCTACAACGCCTTCGTCTATGGCCCGGTCTTCGACAAGGCGGGCAACTTCATCCTCGCCAACGCGGGGCACAGCGGACGTTGGGATGCGAAATACATGGGCTGGGGCCTGCGCATCTCCCCCGACGGCCAGAAGCTCGATACGATTTGCTCCGGCTTCCGCGAGCCGAACGGCATCGGCACCTTCGGCCCCGACCGCGACGTGTTCGTCTCCGAGAATCAGGGCGCGTGGATGGCCGCGTGCAAACTGAACCACGTCACTCCGGGCAAGTTCTACGGCCACCCCAGTGCGTGGCCCGCGCCACAGGAGGAATACGGCAAACACACGCGCTTCGACCCGCCGGCGGTGTGGTTCCCCTACAAGCTCGCGCGCTCGGTCACAGGCTTCGCGGAGATCACCGACGACCGCTTCGGGCCGTTCAAGGGCCAGCTCATGGTCGGCGATTTCCAGAACGCCATCGTCACGCGCGTGCAGTTGGAGAAGGTCAACGGCGAGTATCAGGGCGCGGTGTGGCCGTTCCTGAAGCAGTTCCAGTCCGGCGTGAACCGCCTCGCCTACGGGCCGGACGGCAAGCTCTACGTCGGCGGTTGCCAGGCCCCGGTCTCGTGGAAGGCCGTCGCGCCGTTGGACTACGCGCTGGAGCGCATCAGCTACACGGGCAAACTGCCGTTCGAGGTGAAGGAGGTTCACGCCCTGCGCGACGGCTTCGAGCTGACCTTCACTCAGCCCGTGGAGGAAAAGGCCGCCGCGAACGCCGACAGCTACGATGTGACGCAATACGACTACAAGTATCACGCCAAGTATGGCTCGCCCGAGTTCGACCACGACGGCAAGGAAAACGCCGCCACTGCCATCAAGATCGCCGGCGCGTCCGTCTCGCCGGACAAACTAAAAGTCCGCCTCAAGCTGGAAGGCTGGAAGACCGGCTACGTGACGATGGTCCGCAGCCTCGACGTGAAGAACGCGGCAGGCGAAGGCCTCGTGAACGACACCTTCTGGTATACGCTGAACCAGTTGCCGAAGTGAGCGGAGCACCTGCCTCCAACCCGGAGGGAAATGTTTTGCCGCGAGAGGGCGCAAAGAGCACAGAGAGTTGACCTTCGCTTGGCGGCTATCCCCTTTGCGCTCTTTGCGCCCTTTCGCGGCAAAAAGCCCTTCACACCACGCACAGCGACTGCCAGTCGCCTGGCTTACGCGGATTGCCCAGCGTCCGGTGGCGGACGAAGCGTCGCGGCCACGGGAGCGAGCTCCGGCAGCTCTTTTCCGCCGCTGGCGGTGCCGAGCTTGATGAGCGCCTCGCCCGCCGGACGGACCCGTGATTCAAAGCTGCCCACGGCGTCGTTGTAGGC
>Ga0255095_1001135_pt1 | contig 11148 bp, 10 predicted proteins | sample Colum_Law_RepC_8_2_FD_188435 | JGI IMG/M metagenome (GOLD analysis project Ga0255095, IMG submission 188435) | Freshwater microbial communities from Columbia River, Oregon, United States - Colum_Law_RepC_8d | ecosystem: Environmental > Aquatic > Freshwater > River | place: USA: Oregon...
GGGCAGCGGGGGAGGGCTGGTAGCCGATCCTTTCGTTGTACTCTGCTTTTCAGCGGCGACGATTCCGGGGCGTTCCACTTTCAGCGGATTGGTCTGCAGTTGCTGTACGACGACACCGAGCAGAACGAAGGATGAAAGTACAGCGGGGACAACCAGCTGAGCCCGGCGGTCATAGCCTGCAGCACCCGACTGCTGAGCCAGCATGATAACGAACAGGAATGTCACGATCACAGCGCCGGCGTAGACGATGATGGTCGCCGCTGCAAGGAACGGTGCGCTCTGCAACATGAACAGACCGCATGTACCGAGAGTGGCGAGGGCGAACCAGAGCGCCCCATAGACGGGGTTCTTTGAGGTGATCATCAGGGCTGCGCAGAGCAGGGCGGTGAGAGCGAAGGTCCAGAACATCACCTCGGACTGCAGAGTATCGATACCGCGACCGGCACCGAGACAGAACGCCAGAACACCGGCGGCAGCGAGGATTATGCCGGGCAGCCCCGGTCGCGATTTTCCGGGTTTCCCGGATGGCATCAGCCACAACAGGCCGATGGCCCAGAGCACGAGCCCGCCGATGGAAGCGGGGTGCTGCTGCATCCACTCATTCATTGCTGTCCCTCCCGACCTGTCGTTCGAATCACGCCGGCTGTTTCTGACTTCGCCGAACGATCGCTGACTGGCACGGTTGTGGCCGGCCCAACAGCGGGCAGCTGCACGAATTCTGAGGCCGGTCCCAGTTTGCCACGACCGGTTCGCACCGGGTCGCGAGGATCGTTTTTGGTACGGTCAAACACACCGAGCAGTTTTTCGCGATCGTACATCAGGTCCGACCGGGATTCGCCGGTCAGGTCGTAGATGTGAGTCAGCTCGATGGCGTCCACCGGGCAGGCTTCTTCGCACATGCCGCAGTAGATGCAGCGGAGCTCATCAAGTACGAAGGATTTGGGGAACTTGTCACGGTCGGGCCATTCCGGTGGAGCAGCCTGGGCTTCGATGGTGATGCAGCGGGCCGGACAGGCGGTCGCACACATCATGCAGGCCACGCATTTGACGCGGTCCTGCTCATCACGATTCAGGCGATGCACCCCACGGTAGTGCAGCGGCAGTTCCGGCTTGACCTCGGGAAACTGCTGTGTGACCGGTTTGCGGTCCACAACGTGTTTCAGTGTGGTTTTGAGCCCCTGCATGATGGCCGGCACAAAGGTGGATTCCCAGAAGCCCAGTTCAGGCTCTTCCACCCAGCGGACATGCTTTTTTCTCTTGGTCTCAGACATGTTTCAGAACCTTCTCAGCACCTTCCACAAATGCGGACAGTAGTTGGACACAGTCAGTGGGCAGCGGCATGACCAGCGGCGTGGCCGTCATGGTGAGCTTCCACTTTTTTTCGACGTACATAGCCGGGGCGAGCCCGGCGTTCAGCTTCCCGCAGGCTGGCACTGATCATACCCCAGGCAGCAAACAAAGCTGCTGAACCCGGCAGCATCCACCAGTTGCTCAGTTCGAAGTGACGAACAAACATGACCATCAGCAGGTTGGCCAGTGACAGCGGAATCATGACACGCCATGCAAGTTCCATCAGCTGGTCGAAGCGGAAGCGAGGAATAGTCCAGCGGAGCATGATCATCATGCAGATGAAGAAGAAGGCTTTGCCCATCAGGACCAGCATTTTCACAAGCCACGCCAGCGGGTATGCGCTGTCAGGTTCAGCAATACCGGGCAGATGCCAGCCACCGAGGAACAGGATGGAAGTGAGGAAGCTGATGGTGATCATGTGGGTGTATTCGCCGAGGAAGAACAGTGCCCACTTGAGTGCGCTGTATTCGGTGTGCCATCCGCCAACCAGTTCCTGCTCACATTCGGCGAGGTCAAAGGGCAGACGATTGGCTTCGGCGAGTGAAGCGGTGAAGAACAGCAGGGCGGCGAGGGGCTGGAACCAGATGTTCCACGCGGCAAAACCGCCGGCAATCTGCTGCTGCATGATTTCTTCAAGGTTGACGGTACCGGACATCAGTGCGATACCCAGTACTGACATGCCGAGTGGGATTTCGTAGCTGACAACCTGAGCACTGGCGCGAAGAGCACCGAGTGCACTGTATTTATTATTGGAAGCCCAGCCACCAAGGACGATGCCGTAGACTGCGAGGCTGCCGACAGCGAAGATGAACACGAGGCCGATGTCGATTCCCGGAGCGATAATGAAACGCAGGAATCCGGGGGCACCGTCGACGCCGACGGGACCGAAGGGGACGACGGCAAATGCCAGCAGGGCGGTGAAGACCGAGATCCCGGGCGCGATGAGGAACAGAACCCTGTCAACGTGCGGTGGGATCACTTCTTCCTTGAGCAGCAGCTTGACGCCGTCCGCCAGTGGTTGCAGCAGTCCCAGCGGACCCACGCGGTTCGGTCCGACGCGGTCCTGCATCCATGCGGACAGTTTGCGTTCCAGCAGAATCAGGTAGTTGCAGACGCCTGGGATGGCCCCGACGACGATGGCGATTGTGATAATCGTGATCAGAAGTTCCGGCATGGCAGTCTGTCAGCTAGAGAAAACGGGAAATCGGTGAGTATGAAGTGTGCGGGGATCTGCGATTTTTTGCGGCTTTCAGACCGTGGTCTGCTGAGCCGTTTCCAGCAGCACGCCGGTGGTTTTGAGAGCGGGATTGGTCAGGGCGGCCAGTGCAGGGACAGCTGCGGCGATCTCCGCTCGCAATGCCTCGGGCTGGAACAGTCCGGAGCGTCCTGAAAGTTCCCAGAGGATTCTTGAGTCCGGTCGGCTGCCGTCAGGTCCGCGAACGGCGCGACGAATCAGCTGTGCCAGACCGCGATGATTGACCACAATTCCTTCACGTTCCACAAAGGTGCCGGATGGCAGGATGTGGGTGGCGTGCTGCAGCACCGGCGAGGGCAGGAAATCCTGAACGATGACGGTTTCGACATCGCTGAATGCCTCGGCCTGCATTTCCGAGATCCAGCCCTGCGGATCACCACCGGTCAGATAGACGGCGGAGAACTGGCCGCTGGACGCCAGTCGGAGCAATTCTTCAAAGGGCATCAGTTCGTCCATAAAGTGGGCGACCACAGCCTGAACGCCGGCCCGGTTCGGGCATTTTTCTGCCCGGATCGTGAATTTTACGGGCTCGATCACATGACCACGGAGGTCTTTGGGGAAGTGTTCATCGGCGCCGGTCACTCGCACAGGACCGACTGCCAGTACGGCCTGCGGTGAGAGTGAGCGGATGCAGACAGCCAGCAGCCACGCTTCTTCGACGGTCATCCATGGTGACAGCACAGCGGCCAGTTTCTGACGGCCCGTAGCGGCCTTCTGCAGCGAGCTGCGAACTGAGGCGAGGACGTCTTCCCATGCCTGGGAGGTGGTGTGACCGTTGCTGCGGATCTGGGGCACTGTGAGACGTTCTTCGGAGTGGGTGTATTTCCAGCCGAAGCGACCTTCGTCACACATGAAGTGACCCTGAGCCAGTTCATTGACGCGCGGTTTCAGGCGGTAGACCTTGTCTTCGTTCTGATCCACTGTGACGCTGCAACCGGTGCTGCATCCCTGGCAGACGGAGTTGGTGCTTTTGAGCCACCAGACTCGCTGCTGGTACAGGAAGTCCTTGCTGCAGAGAGCTCCGACCGGGCAGAGGTCCACGACGTTGCCGGCGAGCGGGTTGTTGACGGGGTGTCCGGGGAAGATATCGATTTCTTCGTGCGAGCCCCGACTGACGACCTGCAGTTCTGCGGAACCACTGACTTCGCGAGTGAAGCGAACGCAGCGAGTACACATGATGCAGCGGTCGGTGAACAGTGTGATCTGGTCACCGATGTAGTCCTTATCGGGTTTGATATTCTTGGGCTCATTCAGCCGGCTGTAGCCGCGGCCATAGTTGAAGCTGTAGTCCTGCAGGTAGCACTCACCGGCCTGGTCGCAGGTGGGGCAGTCGAGCGGGTGGTTGAGCAGCAGGTATTCGAGGGTTGCCTTGCGGGCATCCCTGACCTTCTGGCTGTCCGCAATGATGACAGTGCCGTCCTTGACCGGAGTCTGGCAGCCGGGCACCAGTTTGGGCTGCATGGCGACGGTTCCGTCGGGTTTTTTATCACCGACTTCGACGAGGCACATGCGGCAGCTGGCGACAACTGACAGCGCCGGGTGCCAGCAGTAGGCTGGAATTTCGACACCGGCTTTGGAGGCCGCCTGAATGCAGTTCAGGCGTTCGTTCGAGCCGATTTCCACATCTTTACCGTTGATTGTCACCGTGGCCATGCTGGTCCCTGATCGCTGTAATTCAGAACTGAATTCAGAACTGTCCGGTTTCGAGGTGGTTGATTTCAGTGCACTGCCATGAGCTGCTGTGCAGACGTGACAGAGGCTTTTCGGCTGCGAATATAATCTTCAAATTCACTGCGGAATTTGCTGATGGCATTCTTCACCGGCCAGGCTGCTCCGTCCGAAAGTCCGCAGATTGTGGTACCGGGGATAATGCCCATGGAGCCGGCGACTTCCATGAGCAGATCGAGATCCTCAGTGCGTCCCTGTCCGGTACGGATGCGTTCGAGGATCTTGGTCATCCATGCGGTGCCCTCGCGACAGGGCGTGCACTGCCCGCAGGATTCGTGTGACATAAAGCGGCAGCAGTTGTAAAGCACATCAACCATGCTGGTCTGATCATCGACGACGACGACCGCAGCCGTACCCAGTCCCAGACAGCCGACTCTTCCGGGACCGGCGAAATCGAGTCGGGTGTCGAGTTCGCTGGCGGAGAGGAAGCCCATGCTGATTCCGCCGGGAACGACGGCCTTTGCTCGACGACCCTTCCAGACACCGCCGGCATGTTCTTCGATGAGTTCGCGGGCTGTGACACCAAGCGGCAGTTCGACGCAGCAGGGTCGATTGACGTGTCCGCTGACGCAGTAAAGTTTTGGTCCGTAGCTGCCGGGGTCGCGGGGATTATTGGGGTCGGGTGGAACACCGATGGATTTGAACCACTCGGTACCACGGTAAAGGATCTGCGTGACGCAGCAGAGTGTTTCAACATTGTTGACGATGGTGGGCTTGCGGAACAGCCCTTCGATGGCGGGGAATGGTGGCTTGATGCGTGGCCATGCGCGTTTGCCTTCCAGACTTTCGATCAGTCCGGTCTCTTCGCCACAGATGTAGGCTCCGGCACCCCGGTGCAGGACGATATCGCAGCAGACGCCGGTGCCGAGGATGTTATTACCGAGGATTCCGGCGGCACGACACTCGCGAATGGCAGCATCGAGCACCCGGTAACTGGTGCCGTATTCGTAGCGGAGGTAGAGGTAGGCTTTCTGCGAGCGGATGGCGTGACAGGCGAGGATGATGCCTTCGATGAGCTGATGGGGATCCAGTTCCATCAGGTACCGATTGTTGAAGGTTCCGGGTTCGCTTTCGTCAGCGTTGATGGCGAGATAGATGGGGCCCGGGTGATCCTTGGGCAGGAAGGTCCATTTGAGTCCTGTGGGGAAGCCGGCTCCACCACGTCCTCGCAGGCCCGAATCCTTAACGATGTTGGTGACATCGCCGGGGGCCATGCTGAGGAATTCCTTCAGACGCGAGTATCCGCCGTCGGCCTGATAAGTCTTCAGCAGAGCGCTGTCAGGCTTATTGATGCGGGCGAACAGTGCTGGTTCGAAAGTGGCCACTGGAATCCTCTGTATGGAGCAGATCAGGGAATCAGAGTTTGTCGATGAGAGCAGATGCGGACGCAGGATTGACATTCATGTGACAGACGTCATCCACGAGTATGCAGGGGGCACCTTCGCAGGCGCCGAGGCACTCTGCGAATTCGACGGTCATGCGTCCGTCCGGAGTGGTTTCGCCGGGGTGAACTCTGTATTTGTGGCAGACGGTTTCCAGCAGTTCTTCTCCTCCGCGCAGCATGCAGGAGATACTGCGGCAGAACCAGACCCGGTGTCTTCCGAGCGGGTTGGTTTCGTCCTTGAAGAAGTTGTAGAAGGTCATGGTGTCATGAACTTCAGCCGGGTGCAGTTCCAGCAGTTCTGCGATTTCCACGATGGCTTCCCTCGAGACGGCTCGGAGAGTGTCGTGGACGAGGTGCAGGGCCGGGAGAGTGACTGCGCGTTTATTCGGGTACTTGGGGAATTCAGCCCGAATCTTTTCTCGCAGCTCTTCACTGAGAACGCTCATAACAGTCAGCCAGAATGAGGAATCAGGGGATCAGAAGACAACGGGGGGTCAGGTTCAGCGGTCGAGTTCCGCTGCGATGATATTGATGCTTCCAAGGACAGCGACAACGTCGCTGAGCTGGTGGTTGCGGATCATGTGTGGAAACATGGAGAAGTGGATGAAGGACGGCGGTCGAGTGCGAGCCCGGTAGGCGCGAGTTTCGGCGTTGCCCACGATGTAGAACCCGAGTTCACCGTTGGGAGATTCCGTAGCGGCGTAGATCTGTTCGCGGGGCACTTCGTAGCCGCGATTGGGCATGATGACTTCGAAGTGCTGGATCAGCCCTTCGATGCTGCGATAGACCGAGGGCTTGGACGGCAGGACCATGTCGGATTCGACGCCGATGTTCACGGGACCGCCGGGGATATTTTCCACAGCCTGTTCGATGATCTTCAGGCTTTCGAGGAGTTCCTGCATGCGGACGAGATAGCGAGCATAGCAGTCGCCGCCGCGCGAGCAGATGACGTCAAAGTCGAGATCGGCATAGGCCAGATAGGGTTCATCGCGGCGGAGGTCTCGTTCAACGCCACTGGCCCGAGCGACCGGTCCGACAGCGCTGAAGTTGATGACCTCGTCCCTGCTGAGATATCCGATGCCCTTCGTGCGATCGACGAAAATGCGATTTTTCGTGAGCAGTCTGTCGACTTCGTCATAAACCTTCGGGAACTCGCGGATGAATTTGCGGACGCGATTGATCCAGTCGGTGTTGACGTCAAAGAGAACTCCGCCGACGCGTGTGTAGCTGGTGTGGAACCGCTGTCCCGAGGCCAGTTCGACAATGTCGTAGATGTGTTCGCGCTGCTGGAAGAAGTAGAGGAAGGCGGTGAAGCCACCGAGGTCCAGTGCGGTGGTGCCGAGATTCAGCAGGTGGTCGTGCATCCGCATCAGTTCGGCAAGGATTGTGCGGAGGTACTTGCAGCGAGGCGTGAGTTCGATCCCCAGCAGTTTTTCGACGGCGTGGTGCCATGCGATTTCATTGGCCAGCGGGGACAGGTAGTTCATGCGGTCGACAATGGTGACGTACTGGTTGAAGTCCAGATGTTCGCCAAGTTTTTCGAAGCCGCTGTGCAGATAGCCGATGTAGGGGACAGCGTTGAGAACGCGTTCACCGTCAAGTGTGAGTACCAGCCGCAGAGTGGTGTGAGTTGCGGGGTGTTGTGGCCCGAAATTCAGCGTCCACACGTACTCGCGTTCAGCGGATGGCGTTTCGAGGGTATCAACAGGAGTCAGAGGCATTGAGAGTGGCCAGACCAGAAGACCATCGGAAACCCCGGCGGGCACCCGCCCGTCGGTCATTTTTACACCAGCCCGAGAATCAGGGACGATGCGGCAGTGAGAGCAGAGAGCTTAACTGCCGGATCGAGTGATCACGGGGAAGTTGTGTCGTTCGCCGCGTCCCTTGAGCGGATAATCCTTCCGCAGAGGGAATGCGTCAAACTCTTCGGGCATCAGAATTCGTCGGAGGTCAGGATGTCCGGAAAACGAAATTCCGAACATATCCCAGACTTCACGCTCCATCCAGTCGGCGCCGCGCCACAGTCCGTAGACGGAGGGCAGGACCGCATCCGGCAGGTTGACCGGAACGCGAACGGCCAGTCGTTCACCGGAATCCAGATTGAGCAGCAGATAGATCACGGAGAAGCGATCCGTCGCACCGTCATACTCAAGCCAGTCCACCGCAGTCAGGTCCACCAGCATGTTGAAGCCATATTCGGTCTTCAGGCTGGTGAGCAGCGGCAGCAGGATGGAGGCAGAAATATCGATGCGACGATTGTCACGAAAATGACTTTCGACGATCTGTGAGCCGAATTTCTGCTGCAGTTCTGTCAGGCAAACCATACGTGAAGCCCCTTATCCCTGCGTTGCACCGCGGCCGGCTGAAGTGGCTGCCGCAGAAAAACCGCCCAGTTGAACCAGTCTGGTGTCTTCGATCCGGTAGCGTTCGTCCGAATCGAAGGGAGCCGGGCCGGCGGGCATGTCACGGATCGCAAACTCGCGTCCCATCACTGTGCCAGTGCGGCGTACCTTGGCCTGCATGTCCATCACGGCCTGCAGCAACTGCTCTGGACGCGGCGGACAACCCGGAACATACATGTCGACGGGGATGAAGCGGTCGATCCCCTGGACCACTGCGTAGGTGTCGAAGACGCCACCGGAGCAGGCACAGGCACCCATGGAGATGCACCATTTGGGTTCGGGCATCTGCAGCCAGATACGCTGCAGGACAGGCAGCATCTTCATCACGACGCGACCGGCAACGATCAGCAGGTCGCACTGTCGCGGACTGAATCGCATGACTTCGGCACCGAAGCGTGCAAGGTCATGGCGGGAGGCGGCAGTGGCCATCAGTTCGATGCCACAGCAGGCAGTGGCGAACGGCATTGGCCAGAGGCTGTTTGAGCGAGCCCAGTTGGCTGCTGCATCCAGCTTTGTAATGAAAATGTTTTCCGGAAGACCTACCGCCATCGAAAAACTCCCTTCCGCCACGCGTAGACCCAGGCGAGTGCCAAAGTGGCCATAAACACGAGCATGACACCGAAGACCGTATCCCGCAGCTCTGCGGGAACGCCATTGTCACTATAGGCACTGACGGCCCATGGGTACAAAAACAGCAGTTCAACGTCAAAAACGAGGAACAGAATGGCCACGAGGTAGAAGCGGACGTCGAAGGGCTGGCGAGCATCGCCGACGGGGTCCATGCCTGATTCGTAGGGCATGTCCTTGACGGGAGTGTGTTTGCGCGGGCCCAGCAGATGGGCCAGCAGCAGGTTTGTCACCACGAATCCGACGAGAATGCCACCATAGACGAACAATGGAGGCAGATCCGGCAGCCACGAAAGATCGGGAAGTGCCACACTTCACCCCTGTTTTACTGGTAAATTGGACGCCGATCGGGACGCCAGCAGTCCGGACAACACCGGAGGCCGGCGGCACACCAGGGACGGTGTGCAGCGGGCGCAATGTCTTCCCGGAAAATCCTGCCCTGTTGAGATACGTCCAAATCACCGACGAATCAAGGCCAACCCCCTGATCTCCGCCGATGGTCTCGGTTTCGGAAATTGCCTGCTTAACTATGAATTACCCAGCTGTGAGTTCTCAGTTTTTGGATTTGGGTAGACGACAAGCGGTTTTCAGCGGTGTTCCCGCTGTGTGAGGTCGCGTTTTGCACCGTGAATCGCCAGATTTCCAGGATTTCCATGGGCAGTGGTCCTGCTGCGGTCGGAAAGTTCTGCCGATCATCCATGGCTGTGACCTCGATTTGTGTTTCTCCTGTCGGAACTCTCACTGCAATCGGCCCTTCTCATGACTCAGCCCGCTGTCGCTCAGACCCCGCCTCGAACGCTGGCCCTGCAGGCTCGCAGCACCGCTCCAGCCGTGGCGACCATCTCCACCGCCGAAAAAAATCGTTGGCTGCAACTGCTGGCAGGGGCATTGCGAGCAGCAGTGGATTCCGTGGTGTCGGCAAACCAGCAGGACCTCGCTGCCGCTCGCCAGTCCGGCATGAGCGAGGCACTGCTGGATCGACTGCGTCTGGATGAGCCACGGATCAGGGCACTGGCCGCTGCCGTGGAACAGATCTGCGCCCTGCCGGATCCGGTGGGTGAAATCATCAGCGGTGATCGTCGTCCGAACGGGCTGCAGGTGAATCGGGTGCGAGTGCCCCTGGGGGTGGTGTTCTTCATCTACGAGTCACGGCCGAACGTGACGATTGATGCGGCGGCGCTGTGCGTGAAGAGTGGCAACCCGGTCATTCTGCGAGGTGGTTCCGAAGCGATTCGTACGAATCTTGAACTGGGACGGTTGATTACTGAAACGCTGGTTGCTGCGGAATTGCCCGAGCATGCGGTGCAGGTGGTGGGGTCGACGGACCGTGGCCTGGTCGGAGAATTTCTGCGACTGGGCGATCTGATCAGCCTCGCAATTCCTCGCGGCGGCCGGTCCCTGATCGAGCGGGTTGTTCAGGAAGCGACGATGCCGGTGCTGAAGCACTTTGACGGTGTCTGTCATGTTTTTGTGGATCAGAGTGCGGACCTGCAGATGGCGATTGACATTGTGATCAACAGCAAGTGTCAGCGTCCGGCGGTGTGCAACGCGGCTGAGACTCTGCTGATCCATGCTGCGGCTGCCGATCAGCTGTGGCCGCCGCTGGCAGCTGCACTGCAGCAGCGTGGTGTGGAGCTGCGCTGCTGCGAACGATCACGAGCGGGTATTGCGGGAGCCGTGGCGGCGACGGAGCAGGATTATCGGACTGAACACGGAGCCCTGATCCTGAATGTGCGGATTGTGGACAGTCTGGCAGAGGCGATTGAGCACATTCGGACTTACGGATCGGGTCATACGGATGCCATAGTGACTCGCTGTCTGGAAGCGGCCGGCCATTTTGAGTCGGCGGTTGATTCGTCAGCCGTAGTGATTAACGCCAGTACTCGTTTCAATGATGGCGGTGAACTGGGCCTGGGAGCGGAGATCGGGATCAGCACAGATCGGTTTCACGCGCGGGGTCCCTGTGGTCTGCGCGAGTTGACGACTTATAAATACGTGATTCGCGGGACCGGGCAGGTACGCGGCTGAAACGTCCAGGGACCGCAGCAGCAGTTGCCTGACATTGGCCAATGCCGAGTCGGCTGCCACGACCAGCGCACACGAAGTTCATTTGACACGGGGGACCTGCGACCGGGTACTTCCAATTCCAGCCACGGGATTTGCGTTTCAGCACGAGGCGCATGTTGGCTGGACGCGGTTTCCCTGGCGGTCTGAAGGTGGGGCCACGCAGTGGTGGCCTGTCTGAATGAGGCGGTACCTGTGCAGGTGGCTGGACACGGCAGGACACGGCAGGACACGGATGAATGCCGGGGGCCGTCTTCATTTCCGTGCGTCGCGGCGGCGTGGTGAGGGGGAGGGTGTTCGGCTCAGCAGGAGCTTCGCCCTCCCGAGGTGGGGTAAGA
>Ga0255095_1001138_pt1 | contig 11140 bp, 8 predicted proteins | sample Colum_Law_RepC_8_2_FD_188435 | JGI IMG/M metagenome (GOLD analysis project Ga0255095, IMG submission 188435) | Freshwater microbial communities from Columbia River, Oregon, United States - Colum_Law_RepC_8d | ecosystem: Environmental > Aquatic > Freshwater > River | place: USA: Oregon | collected...
GTATTAATAAAGTTTAGGAGAATTATTCATGTCACAAAACTACATTGTTAAAGGCACAATCAAGGGGACAGGCAAGCCCATTGAATCTAAGATTGTTGCTCAAAGTGAAAAAAACGCTGAGATGATCGCCCGCGATAGGGGTATCGAAGTTACTTCCGTACTTCTCGAAGGAGCTGTACCTGTACCTGTTATTGCTGCCACCAAACCCGCCATGGGCTTGGCGGTTTTCGCAGGAATCGGCCACGAAGCTGGCCATGTTGAGCTTTCCGAAACACTTCAAGATAATACTGGCTATGCAAATATTATTTGGGCATTGGGTGCTGGGGTTATAAGCGCCGCTATGCACGGTTTGCTGATCCTCTTAATTATGCTTGTTCCGTTCGAAAATGGACCCGTTCAAGCTGCCAAACTTGATGAACCTACCAAAATTGAGGAATCTGAACCAGAACCAGATCTAACTGTAACCGATGTGGGCAACGATATCGAAGTGCCCACGCAATACAATGTGGATCGCAAAGACGAGATGAGTGTTCCCGGCCCAGAAGATCCATCGCAATCTGTTGGCATTCCAAATTCACCTGAAACGGTTGCTGCAAATGTTCCACCCCCTCCGGGTTTTGGTGGCGGTACTGGTGCTGCTCCCTCTCTAGATGTTTCAGGACTTGGAAGTAATGTTGGTTCCCTTGGCGGCATGGGCGGGGTGTATGCCCCAGGTGGTATTGCTGGTCGTAGTGGCGCCACTCGCGACAAACTTCTTGCAGAAGGCGGTGGCAATGCGCTTTCCGAAGCGGCTGTTGCTCGTGGCCTTAAGTTTTTTGCTTTGCACCAAGCTGACGATGGCCATTGGTCACTAGAGAAATACGGTGATCATTATCGAACAGCCCCTATCGGAAATCCTGCTTCCAAAATAATTAAGCATAACACTACTGATAAAGCCCAGAACAATGATATCGCAGGAACAGGCTTTGGTTTATTGCCTTTCCTTGCTGCAGGTATCACCCACAAACCCTCCGGGAAAAAAGCTCAGGAAGATTACAGCAAAACCGTTATGGGTGGCGTCAACTTCCTTATTAAAAAACAAGGTAAAGATGGCAATTATGGCGGGGGGCTTTATTCTCACCCATTGGCAACAATCGCTATGTGCGAAGCATATGGTATGACGAGTGATCCCTTGATCAAAATCTCTGCCCAAAAAGCTTTAGATTATTTAATTTATGCCCAACATGATGGTGGTGGCTGGCGCTATGGCCCTAAACAACCAGGCGACACCTCGGTAACCGGTTGGTGCACCATGGCATTAAAGAGCGGCCAAATGGCTGGCCTCAAAGTCCCAACCGAACGATACAAAATGGTTGAAAAATATCTTGATGGTGTGCACGATCCAAAATCTGGTGGTTATGGCTACACAGATCCAGGTGCTGCTCCTGCAATGACCGCTATCGGTATGCTTTGCAGACAATACATGGGTGTTAACCCAAGAAATCCCGGCCTTTTAAAAGGCGTGGAAATCATGAAAAAGATTCACCCAGGCGTAAGCCCTGCAAATTACAACATGTACCAAATTTACTACGCAACTCAGGTTATGCACCACATGGGTGGAGAAGCTTGGGATTTCTGGAACCTAGGCCCTGAAGTTGCTGGGGTTCGTAAAAATGGCGTTCGTGATATTTTAATTGCCAAGCAGGTTCAGGGAACAGATCCTAAAAAAATCATGCTCTCCGGTAGCTGGGATGCTCTTGGCGCTCACGCCGATGCTGGTGGTAGGCTTATGGCTACATCCATGGCTCTTCTTACCATGGAAGTCTATTATAGGCATTTGCCTTTGTACCGCCGCGAGATGGGCGGAGCGAAGTAATTTAGCCCTGTCTACCTAAATCATCAAGGGCCTGTTGGTTTTTCCAACAGGCCCTTGGCTATTTTACCCACCCGACTGAATATTCCGACTTTTCGTCAAATTCGCTTTCAAGCTCATACCCTGCATTACCGATAAATAAAACAGTATATTAAACATTTATTGGCATAGATTTAACCTTATGCCGGGGGATTCGATCATGTTACGCAAATTATGGCTAAGCTCCCTGTTTTTAGCACTTACTGGCACAACCATTGGATTGGCATATTCTGAAACCCCGAGCAATAATGATATACAAAAACCGAAAGACAGGTTTTTAACTGTAAATGAAAAAGGCAATGCTCCAATAAAGTGCAGGCTAATCTTAGTTTGGACAAATAAAACCGGGCAACAATGCTATTTAGTAGAAGCTCTTGAAACTGGTAAGAAAATTACCATCGTTCAAAACGACCCAAATTCAAAAGAAAAAAATTCAACGACTAACTACCACTGGGTCAATTCAAATACCCCGCCAGCGAATTGCCCTATTCCTCCTGAATATAACTCTTCAATAGCAAAAACTTTGCAAAAAGAACTACCCAAAGTTGAGGCGACAACGGCTATCAATAATTCAACCGTTGTACCTATGCAAACTGCGATTCAAAAAGACACAAAACCATTAAAAATTGAAACAGCAACCATTAAAAAAGAAATAGCGACATCAGAAGTTGCTACTTCAACCGAAAAACCCTTGGCTACTGAATACATAACCATTCCAGCACCAGGCGCTGATAAAGTCGTGGTTGTACCAGAGAAAAACAAGAAATTATTCACTACTAAAACTGCACCATCCAATACCGACAAACTCATTATTCTCCATGAAGAAAAAAGCCTTGTCGCTACCAGCAGTGCTGGGCCTGAAAAAGTCATATCGATCACAGAAATCCCTAACAAAGCGCCTTTAGTTGCCAAGGTAAAAGATAAAGGAATCGATTCTTCGAACTCAAGTAATCAAAATACTACACCCACCGCTGTGAATTCCGTTGTAACTAAAAGTGAATCTAGAGTTCCAGAATCCACTGGGCCAAAAGAAACAAAAAAGCCTGAGTTTGAACAACCCAAAGCTCAGGATTGGCGAAAATCTTGGGGCAAAATGGATTCATCCCAGGAAAAAACCAACATTACTAAAAGCCAACCAGTGGAGCATGAACTTCCCCATGCAGATCGGACTAAACCTGATCCACTGAAAAGCATTGATTATCTACATCCCAAACTAGAAGAAAAAATAGCAAAGAAAGCTGTAAAAGCTGTGGGAAGAGAAAGCGCAAACCAAGAAGTGGAAGCGATTGTTTCTGGTGGAAACTTTCCAAAAACAACTGCGGAACTAGCGGAAAAATCGACTCCCAAGACTACTCCAACAGAAACTATTAAAGTAACGCCTAAGGAAAAACCTAAATCTGTTCCAGTTGCTAAAGCTAATGCTAGTACGAAAATTAGGACAGAAACCGTAGAAACAACGGCCCCACTGCCAATCATTGTTATCAAAGAACCTAGGCAACCAAGAGTAGTTCTTTCCAAAAAGAAAGAACCTACCGAGACTAAGACACCAGATTTCCTTGGTCGCACCATGGGGCGCATTTATGGTTTCTTGGACAAGCCTAAAGAAGTTAACGCAAATGAAGAAAAACTCCCTCCAGGTAACGGGTCTGTTATAGCTGCAGGGGCCCCACCTGTCAGATTGATTCCTTATAACCCCAATGGACAACCCCTAGTTGCAGCACCATCTATCGCACACAATATTATTCCACCCCAAGCACCGCAACTTTTTCCCAGCTACCCAACTACGAGAATGGCTGGTAATAATTATCCGACCCAAGGCATGGCAAACGCCTTTACCTCGGTCCCAAATCAGAGGCCGATCCCTTCGGATGTTGCATCAACCGTTGTAATGCAAAACGCATTTAATCCAGCAATGCCAAAAGAAGGCAATATGCCTGCCCAAGGATTTAGCCCCCAAGGAATTAATCCTGATAATGCTATGGCTCAAGGCATGGCGTCAGGGCAAATGCCAGCCAACATGATGGCTTACATTCAACCTGAATCCACCGTAATGCCTGCAGATACTGTTTTAATGGAGAACGTTGTAATGCTAAAAAATGCAAATCAACCTTCCCAAAGGGAGTATGCTGCGGATCAACTATCCAAAATCCGAGGGGCATCCATGAACCTGGCAATTCAGGCCTTAGCAACGGCAGTCAAGGAAGATCCAGCCCCATTGGTAAGAGCAGCATGTATACGCTCGCTTACACGCATGAAAATCAATACTATAGAAGTGTTGGAAGTAATTAATGAAAAGAAAACGGACTTGGACCCTAGAGTTCGAATGGAAGCTGATCAGGCGATTATTCAACTAACTTCTGGGTCAAGTGAATCTGGTAACAAGATTCGCCAATCTGGTTCGACCTTCAAAAGGTAATTTTCGGGGTTACTTTCGCTTACTTTTGAATGTTTCGAGTTTGCAGGAGCTCTCATGATTCCTATCGATTTAAAAGGTAAAGTGGCACTGGTCACTGGTGTTGGTGATAATGTTGGTTTTGCTTGGCATATTGCAAAAACATTACAAGCTGCAGGCGCCACTCTGTTTTTTGCAGTTCATCCAAGATTAGTGGGTATTGTTGAAAGTATCATGGAGCGTGATACTGATGCAGAAAGCCGCATTCTTCCATACGGCCAAGGAACCATGAAAATTGAAAAAATACTTCCTTGTGATGTTAGCTTTGACACCATGGACGATGTCGACGAAAAAACCAAGGGTGATAAACGCTATGCGAAGCATGGCGATTTTTCAATCAAAGGCATGATTGATACTCTTTCACAGCAGGTAAAATCTGTTGATATTCTTATTCATGCTGTTGCATTCAGCCCGGAGATAAAAAACTCCGCTGTCAACACAACGAGAGCTGCTTACCTCACGGCTTTAAGTGTAAGTGCTTATTCCCTTACCGCTCTTAGTAGGGCTGCACTTCCTTTGATGGAAAACAAGCCAGACGGCACAAGCGTAGTTGGCCTTTCCTACATCGGTGGGGAAAGAGTTGTTCCACATTATGGTGGTGGAATGTCTACGGCAAAATCTGCTTTGCAAATTGATGCAAAACAATTGGCAAGTAATTTGGGACCAAAAGGCATTAGGGTTAATATTATTTCCGCAGGCCCTTACGCTTCCCGTGCAGCAAAAGCCATTGGTGATATCGGCCAAATGATCGATCACGCTACCAGCAGATCACCTTTGCCACGCCCGATAGAAGCCGATGAAGTTGGAAACGCCACGGCCTTTTTATGTAGCCCTTTGGCATCCGCAATCACGGGCCAAGTTCTATATGTTGATTGTGGCTATAATGTAATGGGCGTCTAATAACTTATTTAGAAAAAACCATTACTCCACAATGAGCCAGCGTAGGGATGACTTTAACCAAAGTCATCCCTGCTTCATTTAACCATGCCTGATATTCTTTTTTGCTATAAGCCCTGCCCTCGGTAAGAGAGAAAAGAGCAGCAGAATACAGAGCAATTTCCAAGGGACCATCAAGCTCATCATTTAGATACACATCATGCACAAGAAGCAGGCCGCCTTTTGGAAGGGCATTTACAAGTTTATTGATAAGGCGAACGCATTCGGGTTCATCCCAATCATGCAAAATATTTGAGAGCAAAACTACGTCCACGCCTGTGGGCACAGAATCTGCGAACATATCACCCGAAAGGCTTGTAACCCTTGACGCAAGCCCTGCTTGATTTACAAAATTATCAGCAACTTTCAAAACCTCTGCGCCATCCCATAGTATGGCATTTAAATCTTTGTTTTTTTCAAGCAACGCAATCGAATAGAGTCCACTACCGGCACCAACATCCAGAAGAATCTTATTACCTGGAAGAGGGAGTTTTTCTGCAAGCACTGGTGCAACATTCATAGCCCTACCAGAAAGGGACAAAGTCAGATTCATTGCACTCTCGGTTTTATCCATTGCGGAATCTAGGCCTTCACGAAAAATAAAAGCTGCGCCTACATCAGGCTTATCTGCATGAACTGGTTTTGAAACTCGGAGTCGATTCACCATTTCTAGCACACCAGAAGTTTGCCCAGATAAGCCAATATAGCAAGCAATGCTATGCCTTGAATCTTTTAGAAGCGTGGATTTTGCAATTTCAGAAAGGGCAAGATTCCCATTATTTTCCAACAATAGCCCGGAAGCTTTTAACCCAGTAATCAGCACAACCCAAGCTCGTCTTTCAAGCCCTAATTTGGCTCTCAATGACTCATTTCCTACTTGGTTAAGAGCTATTTCTTCAAAAAGATTAAAATGCACAACAGAAGCGGTGAGCAACTCTGTTGCATAATTCCCGCGGAATAACTCAAATATCGGGGCAGGATCAATCTTAGGACACACCATCGGAAAAATACTTGCTGCCATTTTTGCACCTTTTTAATTAAGCTAATCATTTCGTGAATCAAATATTCTATCATGCCCACAAATTACCAGTAAAACTTCTTCACTACAATTTTTATGTTTTGCTAGCCAAACGAGCAATTTATGCCTAGATTATCATTTATAAGTCATTAAGAGTTGGCAATGCTTGGCATTTCCTCAAATATTAAATGACACTGTTTTCATCTTTTCTAATGGAAATAACTATGAGCAATTCTGAACCCAAAGGCGATATCGCATTAATTGGTCTGGCTGTAATGGGCCAAAACCTAATTCTTAACATGAATGATCATGGTTACACTGTGGTTGCGTACAACCGAACCACTTCCAAGGTGGACGATTTTCTTGCCAAAGAAGCCAAAGGAACGAAAGTAATTGGCGCCCATAGTATTGAAGAAATGTGCAAGTTGCTCAAAAAGCCAAGACGTGTCATGATGCTTGTTAAAGCTGGCCAAGCGGTTGACGACTTTATCGAACAAATTCTTCCTTACCTTGAAAAAGGCGACATCATCATCGACGGTGGAAACTCCCTTTTTGGTGATACGGTAAGGCGAACCCAATATTTGGAATCAAAGGGCATTCTATTTATTGGTACGGGTGTTTCAGGTGGTGAAGAAGGTGCCCGTCGGGGCCCTAGCATTATGCCAGGCGGCAGCCCTGATGCTTGGGATCATGTCAAAGCTATCTTCCAAGATATTTCCGCAAAGGTTGAAGATGGAACCCCCTGCTGTGATTGGGTAGGTGAAGGTGGCGCTGGCCACTATGTAAAAATGGTTCACAACGGGATCGAATATGGTGATATGCAATTGATATGCGAGGCATATGATATTTTGCATAAAGGTTTGGGTCTTTCTTACGATGAAATGCATAAAGTTTTTGAGGAATGGAACAAGGGTGAGCTTGATTCCTATCTCATCGAAATTACCAGAGACATCTTAAACTTCAAAGATATCGATGGGCAACCTATGGTTGAAAAAATCTTAGATGCAGCAGGCCAAAAAGGTACAGGCAAATGGACTGTAATCAACTCCCAAGAATTGGCTATGCCTGTAACGCTGATTTCTGAAGCCGTTTACGCTCGATGCGTTTCCGCACTTAAAGACGAAAGAGTTATAGCTTCAAAGGCCATCAAGGGGCCCAAGCCTAACATTTCAGGTAAGAAAGAAAAGCTTATCCAAAATATTCACGACGCTCTTTATGCATCGAAACTTGTCAGCTATGCCCAAGGTTACATGCTGATGCAAGCTGCAGCAAAAGAGTATGGGTGGAAATTAAATTATGGTGGAATCGCCCTGATGTGGAGAGGCGGTTGCATTATTCGCAGCAGGTTCCTTGGTAAAATCAAAGAAGCTTTCGACCGAAAGAAAAACCTTAGCAATCTTTTGCTTGATAGTTACTTTAAAAAAGAAATGAAGCGTTCACAAAAAGGCTGGAGAAACATCGTTGCGTTGGCAATCAAAAAAGGCATTCCAGTACCAGCAATGAGCACTGCTTTGTCGTTCTTTGATTCCTACCGAACAGAACGCTTACCAGCAAACCTATTACAAGCTCAACGAGATTATTTTGGAGCGCATACCTACGAAAGAACTGATAAACCAAGGGGTGAATTCTTCCACACCAATTGGACTGGCCGTGGGGGCGATGTTTCAAGCTCCACTTACAACGCTTAAAGTTTAACTTTTCTAAACAACTTCGAACGGGACCTTATTTTTAAGGTTCCGTTTCGCTTTTAAGGGGGTCTTCTGGCCAAGCATGCTTTGGGTACCTGCCCCGCAAATCTTTTCGAACTTGCGGATAGGTGTTTTTCCAAAAACCAGCTAAATCCAAAGTCAATTGCTGAGATCGATAATTAGGAGCCAACAAAGAAATTAATAAAGGAAGTTTGCCCCCACCAAGCTTGGGAGTTTCTTTCCATCCAAATAATTCTTGGATTCTTGCCTCAAGTAATGGCGATTTCCCTAACTCATACTTCAAGGGAACAATTTTTCCTGAAGGCAGTGTCAACTTCTCGGGCAGTTCTTTTTGCAAAGCAACATACTGCTCATGAGAAAGAATAGTTCTCACCGCATTAAACCAATCACCATCCCGAACTTCTGAAAGTGATTTTTTACCTTTACAGAGCCATAATAAAGGCTCCAATAATGAATCTGAATCAATCATCGGGAAATTTTTATTCTGAAACAATTGCCCATAAATATTTATCCGTTCCAATAATTGACCTGCAGGGGAATCAAAAACAGGAAGAACCTCTTTCAAATGGCTCATCAAACTCTGATGCAATATTTCGCCACTCAAATCATCTTGGGTCAAATGCGAATCTTTTTGATCTAAAACCAAATCCATGTAATACGATTTTTGAACTGCAATGAGTTTCTTCAAACCAGGATCGTATAAAACCTCCCGCTGGGTCCTTTTAAAAACAGGGTCTAACCAATCCGCATTTATACCTGACACCATTCTTGCAATTGATTCTTCATCGCCCGACTGAATATCAACACAAACAAAAAAGCTATGATCCCTGACCATGCTTTTTTTCGATTGCACAACGCCACGATTTCCAACCATCAAAGCTTTCAGGTCTTTTTTTTCTCGTCTTTTAGCAACACGATCCGGAAACCCAGCTAGTATTGCGCGAAGAAAATCTTCCTCTGTTCCAGTATTTTCAAGATTTTTATCTCCACCAAATGAAGCAATCAATTGATCCCGGACCCGAAAAACATTTGCTGCCCGATCGGGAATTACATTGTTACTTTGTATCGAATTTCTGAATGATTGATAATGTTCAAGAAGTTCAACTACATCGAGAACATCTGAACTAGAAGCACTTTGATCACGCCTGAAATTTGAGCCATCAAAAGTTTGACTAAATACGGATCTCTCTGAAAGAATAGCTATGGCAAGTGAAACTTGGCGAAGAGATTTGTTAGCCCCTTTTAGCAAAATAGCAGAAAGCCTGGGATGAAGTGGAATTTCATTCATCTTTAAACCAAGGGGGGTTATTTTTCCTTGGTGGATAGCCTTTAAGTTTTCCAGAAGCTTGATTCCATTATCAACCGCAAGGCGATTAGGTTTTTCAAACCAAGGGAATTCTTCCCAGTTGTTTTCTCCGAAGGCAAAAAGCCGTAACAAAGCTGCAGACAAATCAACTCGATGAATTTCGGGCTTATCGAAATCCTCACGCATAATTTGGTCTCTTTCAGACCAAAGCCTGGAACAAAAACCTGGAGCTTCCCGGCCTGCCCTACCAGCTCGCTGATCTGCTGATGCTTTGGAAATACGAATTGTCTCCAGACTATTCAGACCCAATCTATTATCAAAGAAACTTTTTTTCGCCTGCCCTGAATCAATCACCGCTTTAACACCATTAACCGTTACTGATGTTTCTGCAACATTGGTGGATAATATCACCCTGTCTCGCGGAGCTTTTTTTAAAGATTTCTCCTGAACTTCGATTGGCAAATCGCCATGCAGAATGTGTATATCCAGAAAGAATCTCATACATCCCAGACAAAAACACCAAGATGTCGCCCTTTGTTTTTTGTTGAATATTAAAAACTTCTGAAGTAATTGCATCTTCAAGGCGAAAATCTTTTTTAGACACTTGGTAACTTATCTCGACAGGATACATTTTCCCCATGCTAGAGATCACTGGGCAATCATCCATGTAGGCCGAAACTTTATGGCTATCAAGCGTAGCGCTCATCACAAGAATTTTTAAATCTTGTCTCACAGTTTTTTGCAACAACCTTGCCATGCCTAATAAAAGATCACTCTCTAAACTTCTTTCATGAAATTCATCGAAGACGAGGATTTTGCAATCAGAAAGATAAGGATCGGAAGACAACCAATTTAAAATGATTCCAGTCGTAACAACCAAACATTTTGTTTTGCTGGAATAATTAGAATCAAACCGGACTTGATACCCAATTAAATCCCCAATTTTTGATCCCTGCAGATAGGCAATCCGTAGAGCAGAAGCTTTGGCTGCCAACCTACGAGGTTCTATTAAAACAATGCCTTCGTATCCCGCTTTTATTAACCCAATAGGAACAAGAGTCGTTTTTCCTGCTCCAGGAGGCGCATGAAGCACTGCGGCACTACCATTACCCAATACATTGATTAACTCAGGCATTACCAAAGCTACTGGCAATGAATCCAGCTCATTCATGCTTAAACACCAAAAGTTATTTTGTTGATAGCAATCATGTTAATTAGGTGGCGGCAGGTTTTGGCCAGAGGATGGGGGCGGATTTAATTTATCTTTAAATTGCTGGAACCCTTTTTTCAAAGTATTGAGAAAAGGAGGGATTTGTGATGCAGACATAAATACCCGAGCAGACACCACACTTCTGGGATAAAAAGTTGCGATAAAATCAAAAACAAAATCACTTGGGCTATGACTGATCATCACAGCATTGCTGTAGGAACCTTCCAGCATTTCATCTGCGATTTTCAATTGCGCATATAACTCGTCGATTGGTAATGGCACCGAACCTGGCGGAGGGGGTGGTAATTGCTGGGGGGCACCAAATTTAGCCTGAAACATCGAAAGGTTTTCTTCAAGGGCATTGCAAAAACTTAGAAGGGAGGGCGGACTCATCACAACTCTTGCTACCACCCTTTGTGGCTGAACCATTCTTTGCAAAAAATCTAAAATAAATTCATTTTGCCCATTTAACAATAAAGCTCCTGACGAAAAAACACCGCTGGAAACTTTTTCTGTAACCCTTGCACTCACCTGGGAATATTTAACTTCCTGAGTTATGGTTTCGGGATCTTTATTAGGTTCTGGATTTACTTCCGAACTCATGAATCACCTTTAGAG
>Ga0255095_1001146_pt1 | contig 11081 bp, 11 predicted proteins | sample Colum_Law_RepC_8_2_FD_188435 | JGI IMG/M metagenome (GOLD analysis project Ga0255095, IMG submission 188435) | Freshwater microbial communities from Columbia River, Oregon, United States - Colum_Law_RepC_8d | ecosystem: Environmental > Aquatic > Freshwater > River | place: USA: Oregon...
CCGACGCGGTTGGTGGTCGAGCATTCTTTGAATCATGGTACGCATGGGCGATTCGCAGCCGGCTCGATCCCATCAGGAAGGTCGCGCGGATGCTGAAGAACCGACTCGATAGAATCCTGACGTGGTTTGCTTCGCCAATCAGTAATGGAGTCGCCGAGGGATTCAAAGGCCGGATTCAATCCATCAAGTCTGCAGCACGAGGCTTCCGGCTCTTTGAACACTATCGAATCCGGATCCTCTTTTACTGCGGAAAACTCAGCCTGAAACCCAATGAAAATTAGCCACGAAAATCTCAGAAGAACCCAAAACTCAGAGGTGTGACTTAAGGCCGATTCGAAACCATCAAGGAACTCGATGCCATGCTTCCGGCCATACTTCACTCCGTCGTCCACAACGGTGAACACGGAGAAGCCGTATGAAACGCAACATGGAATTGGTTAGACAGATCCTTCTTCAAGTGGAACAAACCGAGAATGATCCAAACGAATGGATTGACTTATCGTTCGAACAATGGCCTCATGAAGTCGTCAGCTACCACACCAGGCTCTTGATTGATGCGGGACTCCTTGAGGGACAGGATTTATCCGACTTGTCCGGCTCAGATTGGCGACCAAAGTCACTTACCTGGGAAGGGTACGAGTTCCTCGATGCCGCCCGAAATGAAACTGTCTGGAACAAAGCGATGGCATCTTTGAAAGAGAAATCCATGACGGTCCCATTCGAAGTGCTGAAGGCCGTTGTCATCCAGAAGTGCCGTGAATACTTCGGGGTCTAGCCGTTCGGGAATTCCAAAGTCGACGACAGATTGCTGTTCAAAGGTCGGGTATGCAAGATTGGAAGCCCCAAACAATTCGTAGGTTCGTGAAGGGATTGCCGAGTAGTGCACGTACCGCTGTGGGTGAAACCGACGTCGGCCTTGGATACTTGAAGGCAATGGGCGGACCTGAGGGTCCACATACACTGGCATCGGAGGTTGTGGTTACGCAATTGGCTGCATGGTTTGGATTGCCCACCTTTGACTGGGGCATCATCACGGTCGATGAATTGGATGAGATTCCTTTTGTCGATAAGCTCGGAAACAGAGCCGGCCAAGCCACGCCGGGACCAGCCTTTATCACCAGAGCCGAAAAAGGGGCTACCTGGGGTGGGACAGAACGAGAACTGAAGCACTTGGTGAACTCTCAGGATGTCTCACGTTTGGTAATTTTTGACACGTGGGTCCTGAATTGCGACCGTCATTCTCAGCCAAAGCCAGAAGTGGGGCGGAGCCGTAAACCCAACAGGGACAACGTGTTCCTGAGCCACGAGGCCCCAGACGGTGTTTTTTTGCTGAAGGCCATGGATCACACCCATTGTTTTACTTGTGGGGGAGAATGGACGAAAAGGCTTGCCCATGTCGATACAATGAAGGACGGTCGTGTCTTCGGCTTATTCCCAGAGTTCCGGGAATTTCTGGAGCGAGACGTGGTGTCACAGGCGTCTGAAGATCTGAAACTGATTACATCCGAAGTTGTGACTGAAATGGCGAATCAGATTCCCAAAGAATGGGATGTTAAACGGGAAGCATTGGACGCTCTGGTGGACCTTGTCGTCGGACGGGCAACTTTTGTGGCTGAGACCATCACATCGAAGATCTGGCCACAAGGGAGCCTTTTTTCCGAGGACGAAGCGGGGAGCCCGGAGAAATGAAACCACAGAGGGGTTATTACAGCATCGTACAATACTGCCCGGAGTTGAGTCGTTTTGAAGCGGCTAACATCGGAGTACTGTTGTTCTGTCCTGAAAGCGGATTTCTGAAAGTCGTGACTTCAGGCAATAATAGCCGGATCATCAAGTTCTTTGGCTCAGAAGGACACGACTGGAAGCGGATCAATACGACCAAAAAAGGTTTGCAGGATCGACTTGATAAGGAACACAAGGGCATTCGAACTGTAGAGGATCTTCGGCATTTTGTTGCCACTCGTGCAAACAGCCTGCAGATTACATCACCGCTGCCAATGAAGGTGCTGGACCCGGAAAAAGACCTACTGGAACTTTTCCGGCAGGTTGTTGGAGAAACGGCCAAACGACAACAGAAAACGAATTTCAAGAAACTGCTGGGAGAGAAATTTGACAAGGCAGGACTTGAAAAAAAGGTCATTTCCGACGTGACGGTTGACGTGCCGGTGATGGGAAAAAAAGTCGAGATTCCTTTTGGCTTTCAAAACGGTCGGTTTAATCTGATCAATCCTGTTCGCTTCGGGGCCGAAGACCCTCAACAGTCGTTTCGTACAGCTTGTCGTTTCGCTGTGGAAGGTCGATCCATCTACGAACATCCTGACAATGAGTTTGGAGACCTTCAGTTGGTTGTCGTGGGGCAGTTTCGACCGAAAGATGACGTTTCGCCAACACTTGTTCGCAGAGTGTTTAACGAGAGTAATGTGAAACTCTATTCCTCCGAAGAGATTCCGAAACTGATTGACGACATCAGGCGAACTGGCAAAGACATCGATCGAAAGAAAAAGGCCTGAGTAGCAATTCCATCGTCGGAGTATGTGGTGGGTGGTGTTTTCTTCACTCATCACTGAAAGATGCTCTGATGGCCCACGAACTCGCAATAACCAACGGTCGCACTGCCATGATGTATGCCGGGGAGATTGCCTGGCATGACCTGGGAACAAGGCTCGACGAACCTGCAACGGCTGGTGAAGCGATTGAGGCGGCCGGGTTGAATTACCAGGTTGATCTCAAAGACATCGAGACCATCGACGGGATTCCAATCCGGCAAAGAGAAGTTGTGATCAGGGCTGATTCCAGTGATGTTCTTGGAGTGGTGGGAACAAGCTGGGAACAGCACGTTCGTTGCTGCCAAAATCAGCAGGTTTGAGGTCACCAGCGTGGGTCTCCCTGGCGGTGACGCAATTTCCATGGGCTCGGCGCAGGGCTTTTTTGCGTGCGGAGCTGCAGTCAGATTCGATTGTGGTCAGTCGCCGCGCTTCACAGCTGATTCACAGCTGATTCACAGCTGATTCACAGCTGATTCACAGCTGATTCACAGCTGATTCACAGCTGATTCACAGCTGATTCACAGCTGATTCACAGCGTTTCACGCAGGCGGGAAAGGCGGGCCGGAGTCGCCGTCGACGGCAGGGGCGTGTCTCGGTGGCCAGCTCAACGCGAATACACCATGCGGGGATCAAGCGTCCCGCCGTGGGGGCTGCTGCCACAGGAGGCTGGTCAGTGCGAGGGCCGGGGATGGAGACTCCACCGCGTGCCGCTGAAGCTTCGCAGTTGCGTCAGGCTGGCTGAACGCGGCTGCAAAGGGCGACCAAGGTCTTCGGCGAATGCCTGACGGCACGCGCGGACGCTGTGAGGGCTGTCTGAGCCGGGGTTGACGTGGGCCGACGATTCGTCGGGACACTCACCTTTCGTGCGGAAGCTGCTGCCAGGATGACCATCGCCTCGCCATGGTGCATCAGTCGATCGATCATGGTGTTTCCGCCGGCACAATTGGCTTCGGTGACTCGCCACGGCTACGGGTTTTGTCGATGGGGGCAGGGATGCGCGGGCTGAAGCCCACGCTACGGTTGTTGTCCTTGGCGGCAGAGTTGCCCGGGCTGAAGCCCACGCTACGGTTGAGAGAGGAGAACGAACAGCGGAACTGGCAGCCTGCTGGCTGCCAGTTTCGCTGTTCTTGATTTTCGGCCGGTGGCCGAAAATGGAGGCGGGGGGAATTGAACCCCCGTCCTGTTGCCCCTGAACCAAAGCCTCTACGTGCGTAGTCCGTTGATTAAGTCGTGCCGGAGAGGTTCCACGAACAAGACCATCCGACACCAGTCCGCAACAAATCTTGCATCAGCCGTAGTAGACAGTGAACTGATGCCAGCCCAAATTTGCGTCCAACGGTCGGCTCCTTAGGCGGGGATCCTTAGGTCGGTGCAGCCTGAATCAGGCAGCAAGAGAAAACTGCGGTTTTGCAGTTATTGGTGATCAGCTTTTTACGAGGCCAACTGATCAACCTCGGCACGCCACCCTGATCCCCGGTAACCCAGTCAAATCCGATCGCCCCCGGAGACCGCCAAAGCGGCTTTCTTCAACATCGACCATTCTACCGCTGAACCCGCAGCAGGGAAAGCACCTTTGTCGAGGAAAATGATGCGAAGACGGGGGAAAATCTGCTTCCTGCGTGATTACCCCTATTTCCCGCTGCTGAAACTGGCGGCCGCCGACTCCTGACCCAGCTCCCGCAACACCCGCTGCAGCCCCGTCAGATTCTGCTGCAGACTCTCCTCTGCATCCAACTGCTCCCGATGATCAATCACTCCGATCGGTCCGGCATAGCCCGATTTCAAAATCAGCTCAATCAGACGACGCTCGTGCTTCCCATCCCCAATCGGCAGGATTTTGGGCTGAGCATTGTCGTTCATGCCGTTCAGATTCAGACACAACAGCCACGGCTGCAGAATCGCCAACTGCTGCTCAAAATCCGCAATGTGATCATGAGCATGATGCAGGTTATACACAATCCCCACATGCCGCGCACCATGCTGCTCCTGCAGTACCCGACACACCGCCGCCATGTTCTCCGGCTCGCCGCTCCAGCCACCATGGTTGTACAAACCCAGCTTCAATCCCAGACGCCCGGTCTTCTCCACCAGCGGCAACAAGGCCTGCGCCGCTGCTTCCGCCTTCTGCTGCCGAGTCTGACCAGCCGGCTCCGGAAACATCAGCCAGATCTGCGGATGAATACCGTGCTTCCTGATCAACGGCTCCATCGCGTCATGCCAGCTCCAGAATGCAAAATACTCAATCTTCTGCCGCTGATACTGCAGAATCTCATCCTCAAATGTCGGCACATGATTATCCCGCCAGTCATACGCGACTCGCGCCAGACCCAGCCGACGCACCATGTCGGCTCGCTCAGCCGGACCTCGCTGCTTCGCATCAAACGGCACAATGCACCACGCGACCAGGCGATCGCGATGGAAATTGGCCGCATCCGCAGGCTGCTCACCCGCAAGGATGCGACCGCTGTCCGTCCAGCCACCACCAGACAACAACCCCGCACCCGCCAGCAGCAGCGCCACCACCAGCCGCAGATGTTCACGCCAAATCCCACTCATGACTTACCTCACTGCAAACCAAAAAAAACGGCTGAACGCGAAATCCTGTGCGCAGGTGTGGATTGTATTGCGAGAGGTGTTGACTGCAATCGTGGGTGGGCGAAGCTCCCGCTGAGCCGAAGAGCCCGTCTGGCGATTGAATCCTGCGGCTCGGCAGGAGCCTCGCCCTCCCAAGGGGGTGACCGGCTCGGCGGGAGACGCGCCCTCCCGAGGGGGCTGGCAGGCTCGGCAGGAGCCTTGCGGTCGCAAGGGGGACTGCCGAGCACTCGTTCGGTGCCCCCAACTCGAGGACAACACTCGTTGGCTGTCTTGCACTGCGCACTTCATTTGACGTTGAGCCGAATAAAACTACGCTCGCAAAACAACCTGCCTTGCGTCCACCGTTCACAACCCTCCCGGCACTGCTTTCAGCCTCCCTTGACACCGCCAGACCAACGATTCGTGTTCCGTGTGTTCCGTGGTGAGCGATGGTTTCCGGTTGAAAACACCGTTATTGAACAAGTGTATGCGTGACTTGCCCGGGCTAAAGCCCAGGCTACGGTTTCTGGACCGTGGTGCCACGAATGCTCGCGCAATCCGAGGTCACGTCATTCCGCGTTCTTCCGCGTTCTTCCGCGGCCAAAACAAGGACACACCCGCGATTCCTTTTCCGTGTGTTCTGTGTGTTCCGTGGTGAGCGATGGTTTCGGGTTGAAAACCGCGTTATCGAACAAGTGGATGCGCGACTTGCCCGGGCTAAAGCCCAGGCTACGGTTTCTGGCCGGCGGTGGCACGAATGCCCGCGCAATCCGAGGTCACGTCATTCCGCGTTCTTCTGCGTTCTTCTGCGTTCTTCTGCGGCCAAAAAAAGACACACCCACGATTCCTGTTCCGTGTGTTCCGTGGTGAGTCATGGTTTCGGGTTGAAAACCGCGTTATCGAACAAGTGTGTGCGCAACTTGCCCGGGCTAAAGCCCAGGCTACGGTTTTTGGACCGTGCAAATCGGGGTCGCGTCGTTCCGCGTCATTCCGCGTTCTTCCGCGGCCAAAAACCGCCAGACCAACGATTCCTTTCCCGTGTGTTCCGTGTGTTCCGTGTGTTCCGTGTGTTCCGTGTGTTCCGTGTGTTCCGTGTGTTGCGTGTGTTGCGTGGTGAGCGATGGTTTCCGGTTGAAAACACCGTTATCGAACAAGTGTATGCGCGACTGGCCCGGGCTAAAGCCCAGGCTACGGTTTCTGGACCGTGGTGCCACGAATGCCCGCGCAAACCGAGGTCACGTCATTCCGCGTCATTCAGCGTTCTTCCGCGGCCAAAAAAAGGATCAACGCGAAATCTTGTGCGCAGCTGCAGACTGCATGGCCGCGGGTGTTGACTGCGATCGTGGGAGGGCGAAACTTCCGCTGAGCCGGGCAGTTCGTCAGGATGCTGAACGCCGCGGCTCGGCGGGAGCCTTGCGCTCGCAAGCGGGTGACCGGCTCGGCGGGAGCCTCGCAATCCCAATGGGGTGGCCGGTGCGGAATACCGCACCGGCCGCACGGCTGTCCCCACAAAACTCTCAGCAGAAATGCGCCCCACGGACGTTGACGTACACCGCGTACAGCGACTGACTGCCCGTCATAAACAGACGGTTGCGCTTGGTACCACCAAAACAGACGTTGCTGCAGATTTCCGGCAGCAGAATCTGGCCAATCCGCGACCCATCCTCACCGGCAAATACGTGCACACCATCATACCCCGCGCCCACCCAACCGGCACTGGCCCAGATGTTGCCGTGAATGTCCGCTCGAATGCCGTCCGCGAAACCGGCCTTCACCTCGCCGCCAGCCATCTCCAGCTTCATCGAAGCAAACTCGCGGCCATTCGCCAGCTTCTTCCCGTCCACCACGTCCCACACGCGAATGTTCTTCGGAGCATCCGGGTAATGCGATGCCCCGGTATCCGCCGCGTACAGCTTCCTGTAGTCCGGTGAAAAACACACGCCGTTGGGCTTGTTGATGTCGTCCGCCACCCGGTACAGCTTGCCCGTGCTGGCCTCCCACCGATAAATCGACTCCTTCTGATACGGCTGCACCGAACCAGTCTCCGCCAAAGTCCCCTCGTAATCCATCAGCGCACCATAGCCCGGGTCGCTGAACCAGATGTCGCCGGAATCCGGATGCACAACTCCGTCGTTCGGCGCATTCAGGGATTTTCCGTCGTATTCGTGCGCGAGGACCGTACGCGTCCCGTCGTGTTCGTAACGAGCCACCGAACGGGTCAGATGCTCGAAGGAAATCTGACGTCCATGAGTATCAAAGGTGTTGCCGTTGCTGTTGTTGGCCGGATTGCGGATCACCGACACATGCCCGTCCTCTTCCAGCCAGCGATGCTGCAGGTTGTTCGGAATGTCGCTCCACACCAGATATCTGCCCGAACCATTCCATGCCGGTCCTTCTGCCCACAGCATGTTCCTGCTGTGATACAGTCGCTGAATCGGAGTATTGCCGAGCTTGAGCTTTGCGAATCGTTTGTCCAGCTCAACCAGACGATGATCCGGATAACGCACCGGGGCGGCATCGGCGGCATATTCATCAGCCCGCAGAGAACCGGCTGCCGCCATGGCTGCAGCCGCAGCCGCCATGAACGAACGACGCCCGGATATTCCGGCCACTGAAGTAGGATCTGCAACGCTCATCACACGGGCTCCTGAAACAGGTGGGAAAAGGATACCGACGAAGACCTGAGCCCGACATTGTGGCGAATGCGGGGCTGAGAGTCAAAAGTGTGAAGCGAGAAGTGTGAAGTGCGGCGGGGGTCAGCCGCCGATGGCGTACATCGGACGCTCCGGCTGCAGGAACCGCGCGGTGTTGATTTCATGCCCCTCGCCCTTGGCTGCAATACAGTCCAGCATCGCTTGCGCAATCGCACTGTCAGCCGCCCCGGACCGCAGCAGTTCCCGGATGTCCGTTTCTTCATGACTGAACAGACAATTCCGCAATCGCCCGTCCGCCGTGACGCGAAATCGATTGCAACTGGCACAGAATGGCTGGCTGACACTGGCGATCAGCCCGATCCGACCACGGCCATCAGCGAATTCATAGTCTTCAGCCGGGGCCTTGCCGGTGGTCGATTGCGGCAACTGCGGCAGAAGTTCGTTGGCTGCGAGTCCGGGCAATGCATCTTCCGTCACCGCAGCCATCGCCGGCCCTTCCTTCGGCACGGGCCTTAACGGACCAAAGGCCCGCTCCAGTCGCTGCAGAATTTCGGCTGCATACAGCACCCGCTCGCGCTGCCACTGACTGTCAGCATCCAGCGGCATGAATTCAATGAACCGCACGACGGTGTCGGTTTCGCGAGCCAGTCGGCCGAACGGCTCAATCTGATCCTCAGTCAACCCGCGCACGGAAACCGCATTCAGTTTGATTGGCGAGAAGCCGGCTCGACGAGCCGCCTCAATTCCCTCCAGCACCTGCTCGTATCCATCCCGTCGCGTCACTCGCCTGAAGACTTCGGGATCGAGGGCATCGAGGCTGATATTCAGTCGTCGCAGTCCGGCATCCCGCAGGGGCTGAGCCAGTGCGGGCAGCAGGATCCCATTGGTCGTCAGTCCGATGTCCACAATGCCACGGATGTCTGACAGAGCCCGCACCAGCACCGGCAGGTCTCGCCGTACCAGCGGTTCGCCGCCGGTCAGCCGCAGTCGATCAATCCCCAGCGTCACTCCGATACGTGCCACACGTTCGATTTCTTCAAACGTCAGCAACTGCTGCTTCGGCAGAAACTGAACATCTTCAGCCGGCATGCAGTAAAAGCAGCGGATGTTGCAGCGGTCGGTGACGCTGATCCGCAGATTGTTGTGGACGCGTCCGAAGCGATCCACCAGTTTCCGCTGCTCCGGCTGTGTCATCTCAGGTGCCCCCCGACTGACCAGCCGCAGCGTCTGTTGCGGCCGCAGGATGCTGCCAGAGAACACGCCCGTCCGTGTAATGTTCGCGCTTCCAGATGGGCACACGCTGTTTCAGCGTATCGATCAGCCACTGACCGGCTGCAAAGGCCTGAGCACGATGGGGGGTACTGACTGCAATTGCCACCGCCACATCACCCGGCTGCAGGACTCCCAGTCGATGCACGATCGCAGCCTTCACGATCGGAAAGTGAGTGGATGCTTCATCCGCCAGCTGTTTCAGGGAGGATTCAGCCATCTGCTGATAGGCCTCGTATTCCAACTGCTGCGTCTGTTCACCGGCTGTGAAATCGCGCACTGTGCCAAGAAACAGCACAACAGCACCGGCTGCAGGATCACGGACGGATTCCGTGATCGCAGTGTAATCCAGGGGCTGATCTGTGAGCTGAATCACGCTGACATCTCCTTCGATTCTGCGTTCTGCGTTGAGCAGCTGACCCGTCAACCTCCGCTGACCGGTGGAAAACAGGCCACGGTATCCCCGGGCTGTATCATCGTCGCGGGCAAGGCATACTGATTATTGACGGCCCACAGCAGTCTGTGCTGCAGGGGCTGCAGTCCGATGGCCCGCTGCAGAACCTGCTGCTGTATTTCTGTCAGTGTTACGGGACCGGACACCGGCAGCGACAATTCCGCCGTGCCGATGGCCTCTCTGGCCGCTGCAAAAAACAGCACAGTCACGGTCCCTGACGGGGTCACTGCAGTCCCCTTTGCTGCAGCAGTTGCAGAATGTGCTGATTGGCCGGTGGAAATGTGAGCGTGCTCAGTTCGCTGGCCGGTACCCAGCGAAAGGGCGCCGCTGGAACCAGTGCGGGGGGCAGATCCTGAGCCAGTGAGCACAGCCAGAAATGCAGCTCGACCGATCCATGGGGATAATCCCATGGAACGGTTCCCAACTGCCGCTGCGGGATGACTGCCAGCCCGGTTTCTTCAAGACATTCCCGCACCGCACAGGCCTGTGGAGTTTCGTCGGATTCGCACTTGCCTCCGGGAAACTCAGACAGGCCTGCCAGAACGGTTCCGGGGGCACGCAACCCGACAAGGTAGCAGCCTGCCGATTCAACAATCGCGACACCGATACGTTTCACGATGGTCTCCTCGGAGTCCTGCGGAATTCAGGTGCTTTGAGCCGGCGGTGTGAAGAAGTCGGCCGGCGGCGCACCCATCACACTGAATCCGCAGTCGACGTGCAGAATCTCACCGGTGATGCCACTGGCGAGGTTGCTGAGCAGTGCCATTGCAGTGCGACCGACTTCATCGGCAGTGATGTTGCGACGCATCGGGGAAATACCGGCATACAGTTTCAGCATGTCGTCGAAGTCACCGACACCCATGGCACTGACGGTCTTGACGGGCCCGGCGCTGATCGCGTTGACACGCACACCTTCCGGTCCCAGTTCGCTGGCCAGATACCGCACACTGCATTCAAGAGCGGCTTTGCAGATGCCCATCAGGTTGTATCCGGGGATCACTTCTTCGCCACCGAAGTAGGTCAGTGTCAGGATGCTGGCGTCGCTGCTGAGCACGTTCTGTCGGCGAGCTGCGCCAGCCACAGCCAGCAGGCTGTAGGCACTGATTTCCATGGCGGTCTTGAAACCATTGCGGCTGCAGGCCCACGTTGGCCCGGTCAGATCGGCTGGCGGAGCAAAGGCGATGCTGTGGACGATGAAGTCGATTTTCCCGAAGGTTTCGGCTGCTTTGGCCACCACAGCATTGATGTGATCATCGTTGCAGACGTCCATTGGCAGCAGGAATTTTGAGCCGACGGGATCGACCAGCTTTGCCACTTTATTCTGATTTTTGGGCCGGTCTCCAGTATCCGGCATGTGTGTGAAGCCCATTTCGGCACCTTCACGGTGCAGGTTTTCCGTGATCGCCCACGCGATTGAACGTTCGTTGGCGATCCCCAGAACCAATCCCTTCCTGCCGGTAAACAACCCCATTGTGCACACCTTAGTCTGCTGAACTTTTGATCCGCTCCGGCCCTGCGCAGGCTGCCACAGCAATCTGGCCCGGAGCACACATGTCGTATCATACGGTTCTGCCGGTCCGGGGA
>Ga0255095_1001148_pt1 | contig 11076 bp, 6 predicted proteins | sample Colum_Law_RepC_8_2_FD_188435 | JGI IMG/M metagenome (GOLD analysis project Ga0255095, IMG submission 188435) | Freshwater microbial communities from Columbia River, Oregon, United States - Colum_Law_RepC_8d | ecosystem: Environmental > Aquatic > Freshwater > River | place: USA: Oregon | collected...
GCAATTCAGATGACACAAATTCGACATAAACCAGACGGGGCGATGAAAAAACTGGCGGCCTTTGCCGTGGCTGCTGCTTGCGGCTGGGCGCTCTCCGCCTCGGCGGCGGATGAGGCGATGCTCAAGCTGCTCAAGGTCCTGCGGGATCGCGGCTCCCTCACCGAGCAGGAATACAAGGACCTGGTCAAATCCAGCGAGCAGGCTCCCGTTGCGCCCGGGCTCTCCCGTCCACCCAGCTTCGAGGACCGGCTGGCGGCGGATGAGCGGGTCTTGCAACGCATCGAGTCCGATCTGCAGCAGCAAAGGAAAGCGGTGTCGGAGTTGAAGGGCCTGACCGACGGGACTTCCTCGGCCTTGGTGCGGAGCGCGCTCAAGGACAAGTGGTATGAGCACATCAGCCTGCGCGGCTATGTGCAGTTCCGCTTCAATCATGTGTTCAGCCGGAACGGTCCCGAGCTGGACGTGCCGGCGGATCGGATGGTGCGGGAGGCGGAATCGTTTGGCATTCGTCGTGGCCGCTTCATCCTGAGCGGCGATGTGACCGATCACCTTTTTCTTTATGGGCAGTCGGACTACAACGCCTCGGTGGGCGGCACGGGCGACACGGGTTTGCAGATGCGCGACCTGTATGCGGACATCGCACTGGACAAGGACAAGGAGTTTCGCTTCCGCGTCGGTCAGAGCAAGGTGCCGTTCGGCTGGGTCAACTTGCAGTCGAGCCAGAACCGTGGACCACTGGAGCGGCCGGATGCGTTGAACAGCGCGGCGGAAGGCGAGCGTGATGTGGGCGTTTACTTCATGTGGGCTTCGCAGGAGGCGCGGGCGCGGTTCAAGGATCTGGTCCGGCTCGGGCTCAAAGGCTCCGGCGATTACGGCGTGGTTTCCGTGGGGGCTTACTCTGGTCAGGGCCCGAACCGGTCTGATTCAAATGGCGAGCCGCACGTCCTGGCGCGGGCCAGCTACCCGTTCAAACTGGCGAACGGCCAGTTCTTCGAGCTCGGCGCGCAGGCTTATCACGGGCGGTTTGTGCCCACCGTTTCGGCCATCGGAGCTCCGGCACTTGTGCCCGTGGCCGCCTCGGGTGGTGTGGTGGATCGGCGCGCCGGCGTCAGCGCGATTTGGTATCCGCAGCCCTTTGGCATCGAGGCGGAGTGGAACGTCGGCGAGGGGCCGGAACTGAGCTCCAACTTCCGCAGCATCACCTCCGAGTTCTTGCACGGTGGCTATGTGCAGTTGAACTACCGGCAGATGACCAGCTACGGGCTCCTGTTTCCTTTCACCCGATGGAATTTCTACGATGGTGGCCGCAAGTTCGGCAGCAACGCTCCGGCATCCAAGATCAACGAAGTGGATCTGGGCGTCGAGTGGTCACCCTGGCCGGAAGTGGAGCTGACCTTGGTTTACACCCGCTCCTTTGAGCGCACGAACACGCGCACGTTTCCTTACGCCACCACGGAGGATGCGAACCGTGTGGGCATGCAGTTGCAGTGGAACTTCTAAACCCGCGCGCCTGAATTCTTAACCTGAGCGCCATCTGATTGACACATTCACTCCTTAAACTAGCCGCAATGAGAAATATGACCTCCACCCTTCTTCGCTGTGCGCCGCTGGCGGCAGCCTTCGCCCTCGCTGCCACGGCGCAGGCGGGCAACATCACCGTCAAGGGTTCGGACACCCTCGTGGTGCTCGCCCAGAAATGGGCCGAGACCTACATGTCCAAGCACCCGGAAACGAAGATTCAAGTGACCGGCGGCGGCACTGGCACTGGCCTGGCCGCCCTCCAAAACAAGAGCACTGACCTGTGCAACGCCTCGCGCAAAATCAAGCCCACCGAGCAGGCCACCTGCATCAAGGCGTTTGGCAAGCGCCCGACCGAATACAAGGTCTGTCTGGACGGCCTGAGTGTTTACGTCAGTGCGGACAACCCGGTGAAGGAACTGACCGTCGCGCAGATTGCCGACATCTTCAACGGCAAGACCACGAACTGGAAGCAGGTGGGCGGACCGGATGCGCGCATCACGGTTTACAGCCGCGAGAACAGCTCCGGCACGTATGAGTTCTTCAAGGAGCATGTGCTGTCGGGCAAGGACTTCGCCGCCACCGCCCAGACCATGCCGGGCACCGCAGCGGTGCTGCAGGCCGTGGCGAAGGACAAGCACGGCATCGGCTACGGCGGCGCAGCCTACGGCGCGGGAGCGAAGTCTTTGAAGGTCAAGAAGGACGATGCTTCACCGGCGGTGGAGCCGACGGAGGAGAACGTCGTCAAGGGGCTCTATCCCATCTGGCGTTACCTCTACATCTACGTCAATCCGGCCTTGGACAAGGGCGACATCGCCAGCTACCTCACCTGGCTGCGGGGCGACGAAGGCCAGAAGGTGGTGAAGGATGTCGGCTACTTCCCGTTGCCGAAGGATTTGCGGAAGTAAGCCTGCACTCCCTTTGAATCCAGTTCCTCCTGCGATTCGTCGAGTGCCGGGCGGGGTTGTCACCAGAAGGTTGCTGGTCAACTCCGCCCGGCCTTCTTAACTTAGGCGCGCGTGACGAACACTCCTGCCAATGCCAAGCGCACCGTCGGATGGATGGGCATCCACCGCGGGCATCAGGCCCGGCCCCTGGAGTGGCTCGCCGAGAAGTTCATCTTCCTCGTTTCGCTCACGGCGATTCTGATGGTGTTCCTCATCTTCGTGTTCGTCGCGCGGGAGGCCCTGCCGCTGGTGCTCGGGAAGATGAACAGCGCCGCCGCCCGCCCGGTCATTGCCGCGAAGGAGATGGACAAGCTCAAGCCAGAGGAGCTGCGCACGTATCTGGGTTTGACCGCGGCTGAGTTCAAGCAACTGGACAAGGAAGCCCTGCAGGCGCTCATGGAAGTGCGCGAAGAAGAAGCCAAGGAAGCGCCCAAGGACAAGGACGCCACGCTCAACACGACCGAGTGGCGCTATCTGTTCCAGCCGCACCAGTGGTCTGACAGCCGGCCGGAGGACCGCTACGTCTGGCAGCCCATCGGCCGCATCCACAAATACAATCTGATGCCGCTCATCATCGGCAGCCTCAAGACCACCGCCGTCGCGCTGCTGTTCAGCGTGCCGCTGGCGCTGGCCGCCGCGCTGTATGTCTCGCAGCTCGCCTCGCCGACAATGAAGGAATGGCTGAAGCCGGCGATTGAGCTTTTGTCCGGCGTGCCCTCGGTGGTGCTGGGCTTTTTCGCGCTCATGGTGCTGGCGTCGTTTCTGCAAGGCGTCTTTGGTTATCAGTCCCGATTGAACGCGTTCGTCGCGGGCATTGCGCTGGGCTTGGCGGTCATCCCGGTGGTGTTCTCGATTGCGGAGGATGCCCTCACCAGCGTGCCGCGCGCCTATACGCAGGCGGCACTGGCCTTGGGCGCTTCCAAGTGGCAGGCCGCCTGGCAAATCGTGCTGCCGGCAGCCGCGCCTGGCGTCTTCGCCGCCGTGGTGCTGGGCTTCGGACGGGCGATTGGCGAGACGATGGTGGTGCTCATGGCCAGCGGCAATGCGAGCATCATGTCGTTCAGCCTGTTTGATTCCACGCGCTCCATCACCGCGACCATTGCGGCGGAACTTGCCGAGGCGGTGTTCGGCGGGCACCACTACCGGATTCTCTTTCTCATCGGAGCGATGCTGTTCGTGGTGACGTTCCTCACGAACCTGGCGGGCGACCTGATCATGCACCGGCTCAAGGGACGGCTGGAGGGGAAGGCGAAATGACCGCCACGGATGCCAAAGCCAGTCGCCTGGACTTCCGCTCGCGCGGCTTCGACTTCGCGTCCTTCGCCTTCACAGGCATCACGGGCCTGGCCACGGTGTTCATTCTCGCGATTCTGGCCATCATCATTGCGAACATCGTGTGGCATGGCTGGGGGACGTTTTCCTGGCGCTTTCTCACGGGCAGCGCGGATCAGGACATGTTCGATGTGAACAAGGCCGGCGTCCTGCCCATGGTCATCGGCACGGCGCTGCGCGTGCTGGTGATGACGATTGTGGTCGTGCCGGTCGGCGTGATCACGGCGGTTTACCTGACGGAATATGCGCATTCCACGGCGCTTACCACCCGGGTTATTCGCGGCGCGGTGAACAATCTGGCCGGGGTGCCATCCATTGTGTTCGGCCTGTTCGGCTTGGGTTTCTTCATCAGCTTCATCGGACGCGGGCTGGATGGTGGCGCGGCGGAGCCGCTGTGGGGCAAGCCAGCCATTGTCTGGGCCTCACTCACCTTGTCGGTGATGACCCTGCCGTTGGTGATCGTGGCCACCGAGGAATCACTGCGCGCCATCACGCCCGGCCTGCGGGAAGCGAGTCTCGCGCTGGGTGCGACCAAGCTGGAAACCATCATCAAGATTGTTTTGCCCGAGGCGTTGCCGGGCATCCTCACTGGCGGCATCCTCGCCGTTGGCCGGGCGGGCGGGGAGGTGGCTCCCATCCTGTTCACCGGTGCGGCGTATTACATGCGCGACCTGCCACACTCGCTGACGGACCAGTTCATGGACCTCGGGTATCACGTCTTCATCCTCAGCACCCAGTCGCCGGACATCGAGAAGACGCGGCCCATTCTGTTTGCCACGGTGCTGGCCCTGCTGCTGCTGACGCTTTCGCTGAACCTGGTTGCGGTCATTGTGCGCGCGCGGGTGCGCAAAAGGATGCGCGCCTCCCACTGACGTATGGCTGCTTTCTCCCCCTCCCAAGTCACGTTGAACCAAAGCAAACCGGCCGAAGGCGCGGGTGCCCCCCTCATCACGAGCGAGCGGGTCAACCTCTTCTACGGTCCGGCGCAGGCGCTGAAGGACATCACGCTCACCATTGGCGAGCGGCGTGTCACCGCCTTCATCGGCCCGTCGGGCTGCGGCAAGTCCACGTTTCTCCGCTGCTTCAACCGGATGAACGACCTCATCGATTCGGTCCGCATCACGGGCTCCATCAAGGTCGGCGGTCAGGACATCCACAGCCCGGACGTGGATGTGATTGAGCTGCGCAAGCGCATCGGGATGGTGTTCCAGAAGTCGAACCCGTTTCCCAAATCCATCTACGACAACATCGCTTACGGCCTCAAACTGCACGGCATGAAGGCGAAGTCCGACTTGGACACCGCCGTGGAGCAGAGTCTGCGCGGGGCGGCCCTGTGGGACGAGGTGAAGGACCGGTTGCACGGCAGCGCGCTGGGACTTTCCGGCGGCCAGCAGCAGCGCTTGTGCATCGCCCGCGCCATCGCCATCAAGCCGGAGATCCTCCTGATGGACGAGCCGGCCAGCGCGCTGGACCCGATAGCCACGGCGAAGATTGAGGAGCTCATCCTGGCGTTGAAACAGGAGTTCACCATCGTCATTGTCACGCACAACATGCAGCAGGCCGCGCGCATCTCGGACCACACCGCGTTCTTCTACCTCGGCGAGCTGGTCGAGTTCGATGCCACCGCGAAAATCTTCACCAATCCGGCAAAGCGGCAGACGGAGGACTATGTGACCGGGAGGTTTGGATGACGCCTGAAGGATTATTCAGCAATCAGTTTTCAGTATTCAGTGAACTGAACGCTGGCGGACGCACGTTGGTCAGACTGAACACTGAACACTGAACACTGGATTACTGATCATGCTCCCCCACGACCACGAATTCGCCGCCCTTAAGGAAAAGTTGCTCACGATGTCGAGCCTGGCGGCCAGCTCGGTGCAAAACGCCATCCGGGCGCTCGTCGAGCGCAATGACGATCTCGCCCGCCAGGTCGAGCAGGCCGACGACCAGCTTGACGCGCTGGAGATCGAGCTGGATGAGCTGGCCATCGTGCTCTTGTCGCGCGGCCCCATCGCCAGCGACCTGCGGATGATCACGGTGGCGATGAAGATCACCCATGACCTGGAGCGGGTCGGGGACGAGGCCACCACCATCGCGCGCCGGGCGGTGGACTTGAACAAAGAGCCGCAGCTCAAGCCCTACGTGGACATCCCCCGCATGGCCACGATGGCGCTGGAGATGCTCAATGATGCCTTGGAAGCCTTCGTCAGCCGCGATACCGGTCGGGCCCGCGCCGTCCTGCCGCGCGACAAGGAAGTGGACGCCCTCCACAAGCAGCTCCAGCGTGAGCTGGTGTCGTTCATGCTCGAAAGTCCCACCACCATCACCCGCTGTCTGAACCTGATGCAGGTCTCCAAGCGCATCGAACGAATTGCCGACCACGCGACCAACATCGCGGAGGAGGTGGTCTTCCTTTACGAAGGCCGGGACATCCGCCACACGGGCAAAGACGGAAAGGCTTGAGGGGTGGTTTGCGAACGGCCGTTGGTTCCATCCTCAAAGAGCACCGCTACAGGTGGGGTAATGCAGCGGCGGGTGTTCTCCAGCTGGTGGAAAGCTCTAGCTTATCGGACTGAAGAAAGATGGGGGTGGCGGGTTGTCCATAACGTCTTGGTTCCTAACAATCCAAGAGCTACCGCAGCCTCCACGAGTCGTGCCCCGTGGCCGCCGACGCAGGCAGTCAGGTTAAGGGGCGGCGTGGGTCTGGCTCCCTGATGTCGGTGCCTACCGGATGAGGGGGCAAGCCGGGATGCCTGCCGTCACAACCCCCAGTCCAAGGGCCCCGTCCGGCGAGGTCGGATTGGCCTTGTTTTGAGGCCACGGGATTAAGGGTAAATCCGTAGCGGCTTGGCGGGATTGGTTCTTGATTTGCAACTGGCTGGGAGACTACGGTTTGGGCAAACTTTTGAACTCTAATCCACCAGTTTTGGCCCGGCCTTTGGCGAATCTCGGCGCAGTCACGGCAACGCCCCGTCCCCGTTCTTGGTTTTGGCACCCTTCAAACTCTATGCGAGCCACCTTTTCTCGCTGTCGTTGTTTCCTTTGGTTGGCCCTGCTGCTTGGGGTCTGGCTGAAGGGCGGCCACAGTTTGCAGGCACAGACTAGCGCCCCCCAGAACAACGCCTTCAACAACGCTCTCACGATCACCAATTCGTCTGGTTCAGCCAACCAGTTCAGCCAGTTTCCCAACGGCAATTTCTTCAATAATTTCCCGGGCCTTTACACATTCAATGCCACCAAGCAGAACGGAGAGCCGAACCATGCCGGAGATGGCGGCGGGGCTTCCGCCTGGTTCTTCTGGACTCCGCAGCACACCGGCCCGGCGTTGTTCACCCTCCGTCCCGCAGGATTTGCGGGGTTCAATGGCACGTTGCTTGGCGCTTACACCGGGTTGGCGGTGAATGCCTTGACTCCAGTGGGCAGCAACGCGTCGTTCAACACGATCAATACCATGTCCTTCCCAGCCGTGGCCGGGACCACCTACGCCATCGCGGTGGATGGGGCGACGAACTTCTTCAGCGGCACCAATACGTTCACCTATGGCGTGGAGTGGTCTGTTACCACCAACGACCATTTCACCAATGCCACTGTTTTGGTGGGCAGCTTGGGGATTGTGACCAATGACAACACGGGGGCGACCAAGGAACTTGTGTTGCCCCCGCTCGAACCGCAACACGATGCAGTGGATCCGGGCGGTTCGTCGCTGTGGTATCGGTGGACGGCTCCGTTGGACGGGCCGGTCACGTTCACCTTGAATGACTACAACTTCAACTTCGTGAACTTCGTGATGGCCGTCTATACGGGGACGGACTATTCCAACCTCACGCTGGTCACCAACACGAATGGGTTTTCCACCCTGGCGGTGACGTTCACGGCGACGCGCGGCACGACCTACAGCATCGCGGTGGACGGGGCCGAGACATTCCTGGGTTCCGGGGTGGCCCAGACCGGGCCCTACACGTTGCGTTACGCCGGGGCGATCAGCACGGATGCCGGGCATTTCACCTTCAACACCCGCACGCAAACGGTGGCGGAGTCAGAGGCATCCACCTACTTCACTAGTGGAAATGGCACCAGCAACTCCGATGAAGTCCGGGATATATTGGGAGCGGTGGTGACAATCACCCGCACCAATGCCACGACCGGGCGGATGATCGTGACCTACACGACGGCGGACATCAGTGCTTTGGCGGGGGATGACTACGGCACCAACGGGTTCACGACGCCGGTGACGGGGTCGGTGGCCTTCGACGATTTCCAGATGAGCACGAACTTCGTGATCCCAATCATCTACAACCGGTTTTCGACCAACAGCGGCGCGTTCCAAGTGCTCATCACCGGCGTGTTCCCGGACACCAACGCTGTCAATGGGTTTGTCGAAAATCCAGCGTTGTCGCCCACTTTCGATGCTACTCCGCTGGTGATGACGGTGGCGAATGTGGACAACGTGTATGTGGCCGGGCAGAACGGGGGCACCAATGGCATAGTGACCTTCACGCGCTCCCACATCCGCCGTCGGGAGTTCGGGCTGGCGGGGAACAGCACCAACAACTACGACGTGCAAGTGGAGGTGATGAAGGTGGGCGGGGATCCGAATGGCTCCGTGACGGCGACGGTCCGCATCCAGACATTCGGACTGGGAAGCGGACCCAACTTGGGCCAGAACAACATTTTCGCCACGATGGCCGGTTCGGACTATGCCACGCCTTCCAATGTTGCATTATCGCAAGGCAGCGATCCCGGTCCGTCGGACTTCGAGCTAAGCACCCTCGACAACAATGTGACGATTCCCGGCGGTGGCTCGACCTACAATTCCGCGTTGTTGACCATCGTGGTGAACGATGACTTGGTGGTGGAGTTGAACGAGGACATTGAACTGCTGCTGCGGGACAGTTCGCAGGACAACATGCCCAACCCGTATTTCAGCACCAACGGGTTCGGCTACCGGGTGGGGCCGCTCAGCCGAACCATCGTAACGATTGTGCAGGATGACATCTACGGTCAGGAACAGCCCGCCGGAGCCTTGGACAACACCTACAACCTGGCCAACCACCGGCTGACTTCGCCCCCGAACAATCCCACGCCAGGGGCGAACAATGTGGTGTTTGCCGTGGCGATGCAGCCCGATCAGAAGGTTGTGCTGGCGGGTGACTTCACCGCCGTCAACACCGTGCCGCGCAACCGCGTCGCCCGGGTGCTGCCTGGCATCATGAACACCAATCCGGTCACGGGATTGGTGTCCAGCATTGACTATCAAGCCGGCCAGTTGGACACCACATTCAACCCCGGATCCGGGGCGGACAACTTCATCAACGCCGTAGTGGTGCAGCCCAACGGCTCCATCCTCATTGGTGGCGGGTTCAGCTCCTACAACGGCGTGAGCCGCAACGGCATTGCCCGGGTGACCTCCACGGGAGCCTTGGACACCACCTTTGATCCCGGCGCAGGCGTGAACTCGGGTGACACGGCGGACAAGCCTGTCCAGGCGCTGGGCCTGCTGGCGGATGGCCGGGTGGTGGCGGCGGGCAACTTCACCACGTTCAACTCGCAGAACTTCAACCGCGTGGTGCGTTTGACGGCCACGGGGGCGGTGGATCCGACCTTCACGGGCTTTGGCAACGGGGTCAATGACCGCGTTTACAGCCTGGTGGTTTACACAAACGCCAGCAGCCCGAACTTCAACAAGGTGCTCATCGCGGGTGCCTTCACGTCTGTGAACGGCGTGGCGCTCAACCGGCTCGCCCGTCTGAACGTGGATGGCTCGGTGGACACAACGTTCAATGCCTTTGGCGCTGGGGCGGACGGCGACATCTTCTCGGTGGCCTTGGATGTCGATGAGCGAATTCTCGTGGGCGGCAGTTTTGCCAACATTGACATCTACCCCCGCCATGGTGTGGCGCGGCTGACGGCGGCGGGGTTTGCCGATCCCGATTTTGAGCCTGGTTACGGTGTGGATGACGCCATTTACACCATTCTCCCCGGACCGGTGAAGACCGCGACGGTCACGGACAAGTTTGGCAACGGTTTCAACGCCATCCTCACGGCCGCAGGCGGGCACAACTTTGTGGTGGGAGATGTGGTCCAGATCACCGGGGTGGATCCCGCGATGGACGGGCGGCAGACCATTACCGCCGTGAACGGAAATTCGTTCACCTTCCGGTCTTTGGCGGTCATCGGTGACACGGTCCTATCCCCGGGTGTCCTCGTGCATACGATTCAAACCGTCTATATCGGCGGCACGTTCAACTCTTATCATGGCACGCGGCGAATGGGCCTCGCGCGGTTGCAGGATTCTGGACAGTTGGACACGTCGTTCATGGACACCACCTACAACCAGATGGCAGGTCTGACCCAGCCGTTGAGCACGAGTCCCAAGAGCGCCTGCTTCTCCATGGCGTTGGAGACCAATGGCAGCCTGGTGATTGGCGGCAATTTTACCCGCGTCGGCGGCGGTTACGGGCGGGAGGACAATTTCAGCTCCTTCGGTGGTTTAAGCCAGGTCGGCTCGTTCAACTTGCGGGACTATGTCAGCACCCGGCTTAATTTCGCCCGGCTCATTGGCAACTCAACGCCTGGCCCGGGCAACATCGAGTTCACCACGCCGCAATACACGGTGGATGAGTTCACCGGAACTTATTTCACCACGATCAGCCGCACGAACGGGTCTTTGGCTGCGGCGCAGTTTGTCTTTCAGACCACGGATGGAACGGCGCTTGGTGCCCCCGACTCGACCAACACCGCAGGGAAGGACTTTGTCCACACGAACGTGAGCACCAGTTTCCTCACAGCTTGGTCGCGGAACGGCTTTGGCGGAAACAATTCCGAGTTCGACATGCTCTCTGGTTACACCGGTTGGAACAGCAACCCCACAAATGCGAATGGAAACTTCCGGCTGGGACAGGCTGCGGTTCGTATCACGGTGCTGCAGGATTTGCTGGTGGAGGGCAATGAGTCTTTCGGAGGCATCCTCAGCTTGCCAGGCATGAGTTCCACGAATCCGCCCTATACCCTGCTGGGCGGTGTGCCGGTGGTGCATGGTGTCGCCTTGGGCAGGCACAAGGCGGCCTTTGCCATTTCGGATGATGATTTTGCCTACGGCGTGTTTGCGTTCTCCGCCACAAATTACACGGTCTCGGAGAATGTCGGGTCGGCGACGATCACGGTGATCCGCACCAACGGGGCCACCGGCACTGTGACCGTGCGTTACAACACGGCGGCGGGTGCGGGTGGAGCCGGACGCTTCACGGCTGTAAGTGGCACGCTCACCTTCTCATCGGGG
>Ga0255095_1001153_pt1 | contig 11038 bp, 7 predicted proteins | sample Colum_Law_RepC_8_2_FD_188435 | JGI IMG/M metagenome (GOLD analysis project Ga0255095, IMG submission 188435) | Freshwater microbial communities from Columbia River, Oregon, United States - Colum_Law_RepC_8d | ecosystem: Environmental > Aquatic > Freshwater > River | place: USA: Oregon | collected...
CTGCCGGGCCACGGCAGATCTTTCCCCAATCAACTGAACCAGCAAAGGCTCAACCCGCAACATCTCAACCCGCAACATCTCAACCCGCAGCAAATCAGCCAGCAGCAAATCAGCCAGCAAAGCCTCGGCCGATTCCTGCGGAATTCCATGCTCCGCCTGCGCGAGTTCCGCTGCAGGAACTTGCAAAGGCTGAGCAGCAGGTGCGGGGGGCAGTCACGCAGCCCGGCCAGCAGCCGCGGGAAAAGTCTCTGCCGCAGCCGGCAGTACGGCGAGTGCAGAGGCGGTTTTCGCTGCGGTCATTTCTGGAACGTGTGCGGCTGGCGGGCACCGAACAGGCGGGGCGAGTGAAAGTGACGGCACATGCGGCGGATCTGCGTCCCAGACTGCGGAAGGCGTCCGAAGAGCTGGTGGAGAGTTTGCGGCAGGGGCGTCGTCCGGCGTCGATCAGTTCCGTGATCACTTCGCTGGCAGTGCTCCTGATGGCTCTGGGGCGGATCGAGTTCACCGAAGAGCTTCCATTGCCGCCACTATCGGCCAGTTTCAGTGGCGTGGAGGAAGCGGAGGATCCGGCGCAGGTGCTGGACATGCCTTTGGAGATGCCGGGCGAGCAGCAGTTGCAGCCGACTGATCAGCCCGTGGAAACGCCTCCGCCGGAACTCGCGGAAACCCTGCCGGAGCCTGAGACATTGCCGGAGCCAGAGGTGGAACTGCAGCTGTCGGAGCCGGAGGAGCCTGCGGAGCCGGCGGCGGAGCCTGTCGCTGAGGCTCCGGCACTGCCGGAATCACCGGTGGGTACGGCACCAGCGGTCAGCAAATCCGCCGGGCCGGCGCTGGCGGAATCGCGTTCGGGGGCTGCGCGGCAGCAGATGCTGATGAAGTACGGCGGTACTGCCGGCAGTGAATCGGCCGTCAGCAGGGCGCTGGAGTGGCTGGCGGGACGGCAGCGTGCGGACGGCAGCTGGGATTTTGCTGATGTGGGGCCCTGCAGCAGTCCGGGCAGGATCAGCAATCCGATTGGTGGCACAGCTTATGCCCTGTTGCCGTTCATGGCCGCCGGGAATACTCACAAAACCGGGCAGTGGAAACCGCAGGTGCAGGCCGGTCTGCAGTACCTGACTCGAGTAGGCATCAGTGTGCCGGCGGGTTACGACCTGCGGGGTGTGTTGAATCAGCGGGATGATGATCCGGAACCGAATTATGCGTATTATGTGCAGGGTGCCGCAGTGCTGGCGTTGTGTGAAGCATACGGAATGACAGGCGACAGGCAACTGCGTCCGGTGTGTGAGGCCGCTGTGCGGTTTCTTGTGAATTCGCAGGATCCGCGAGGTGGTGGCTGGCGGTACGTGCCTCAGCAGGCGGGTTCAACGTCCTGCACGGCGATTCAGGTGATGGCATTGAAAGCGGCGGAGAAGGCGGGGATTGCGATACCCGAGACGGTCTGGCGTGGGGTCGGTCTGTATCTGGACAGTGTGGCAGTGGATGGTGAGGGGCGGTATGGGTATGAGGTGCAGAAACGCACCTACGAGGGTTCCGTGACGGCGATGGCACTGCTCAGTCGGATGTACCTCGGCTGTCAGCGTGACGACAAGGATCTGCGCAAGGGTGTGATGCTGCTGGACAGGAAGGGGCCATACGACAATCTGTACTACTGTTATTTTGCGACGCAGGTGCTGCGGAACTGGGGCGGTGAGCCCTGGGAACGCTGGAATGGTCGTCTGCGGGACGATCTGGTGTCGTGGCAGGAGCAAACCGGGGATGGTGCGGGCAGCTGGGCTCCGCGTGACCGATCGGACTACAGCGTCAGTGGAGGACGGCTGCTGACGACGTGTCTGGCCACATTAACGCTGGAGGTGTATTACCGGTATCAGCCACTGTTACCGGAGGAGTTGGTGATTACGATTGAATGATGGTTTTCAGTTTTCAGTTGGAAGTGAGCTACGGTGCGGGGGGGAAGTGGGGGCTGGTGTTCACGCATGACGGTTGCGGGGGAAATTCCCGGATCCGGGACGTCAGGGTGCTGCAACTGCTCAATTTCTGTGGAAAACCCCCGTGACTGCTCAAATTCCTCAAGCCTTCTACGAAACTTCTTCGGTTTTCGGCTCGAACAATCCGAACATCAACGCTACACTACGCGGTTCGATTTCCAGCGGCGCTGCCTGCTGTTCACCTGAACAGATGTGGTAAGTTGCGGTGGTATTTTGCTTGTGATGTTGTCTTGGCACGTTGTGTCCCGGTCAGGTGGACTGGTTGAAGGGTGTTTGACTCATGTTTGCTGTGATTGAAGACGGTAATCGTCAGCATCGGGTAGAGCGGGGCTCGTTCCTTTCGATTGACTACCGTGAGGGCGTTGAAGAAGGTTCAGAGATTACTTTTGACAGGGTGTTGCTGGCCAACGGTGGTGGTCCCAGCGTGATTGGTGCACCTTTGATCGAAGGTGCAACTGTGACGGGTCAGGTGAAGATTGCGACCGAGAAGGGCCCAAAGTTGGAGATTCAGCGACTGCGACGTCGCAAGAATTCTCGTCGGCACACGGGTCACCGACAGAAGCACACTCGTGTGCAGATCACTGGCATTTCGATTCCGGGGCTGCAGGTTGTGGCACCGGCTGAGCCGGCCTGACTCTGTCTGGCGATTGGACTTATTGCATCCTGTGCCTGTTACCGCGGTGGTCTGCGGTTCTGTGTGGGCAGGGTGTAGACTGATGGGCGAGCTGTCTTTCGGGCGGCTCGCTTTTTTCTTGCGCGGTGTGGTGTACTGGGCCATAGAACTGTCTGACTTCCCGAATTTCGCAGTGGCCTTCTTTCCGGTCTCGCGATAGGCTGGGGGCCAATCCGGAAAACCGCATGTTTCTGAAGAAGAAACCTATGAATTCAGCTCAATTTGTTCAGACGGCGTGTTGGTCTCTGCTGGTGCTTTTGTGTGCTGCAGGTTGTGGTCGGGACAGTGGGCCGGCGGCGGTAGAGACTGGGAATGTGCCTGCGGCTGCAGCACCTCCGGCATTGGTCCGCACGGAGGTGATTCGTGAGGAGCCTGTCGCTCCTGAATTTCGGGCGACTGGCAACGTGCGTCCTCGTCATTTCAGTGTGGTGGCATCGGGTGCTGACGGAGTGGTGGCAGAGTTTCCTGTTGAGGTGGGCGAGTATGTTCCAGCGGGGACCTTGCTTTCGAAGTTGCGGATGGAGTCGACGGATCTGGAGTTGCAGGAGCAGGAGGCATTGACGGCGGCGCGTGCAGCAGAGCTGGCGGAGCTTCAGACGCCTCGGAAGGAGGACGTCGAGGAGGCTCAGGCGCGAGTGCAGGCATTGCAGGTGACACTGTCGAATGCGGAGCGTCGTCTGGAGGAGTTGCGGGCGTTGAGTCGCCGTGGTGCGGCGACGCAGTCTGAGCTGCGGGATGCTGAGGATGCGTTTGATTCCGCCGAGCAGACTCTGCTGGCGGCTCGAGCGGCCTGTCAGCGGACGGCGTCAGGTGCGCGTGAGGAGCAGAAGCTGCAGGCGCAGTCGATGCTTGAGTCACAGCAGAAGCATGTGGAGTATCTGCGTGCTGAGCGTGAGAAGCGTCTGACGAAGGCTCCGTTTGACGGCTTTGTAGTGGAGGAGCACACCTATGTGGGGCAGTGGCTTTCCAGGGGGGCTCCGGTGCTGACTCTGGCTCGTCTTGACGAGGTGGAGGTGGAGGTGCAGATCGATCAGCAGTACATCGATCAGGTGTCACCGGGACGTGAGGTGAGTCTGCGGATCAGCGGCAGTGGAGTGTCTGCGGGAGAGCGTGCAGCGGACGGTGTGCGGGAGTGGACGGGGCAGGTGGCTGCGGTGGTACCGCGGAGCAACTGGGAGAAGGGTTCGCGCAGTTTTCCGGTGATCATTCGGGTGCGCAACCAGATAGATCTCAGCACCAGCCCCCCGACTCCGGCGCTGCGTGAGGGGATGATGGCGGAGGCGGCATTTCGCGGTGTTTCAGTGAAGGCATTACTGGTACCGAAGGATGCGGTTGTGCGTACTTCACGGGGGGCCTTTGTGTTTGTGGTGAATCCTGTGGAGGAGGGCAAGCCGCTGAGTGTTCGGCAGGTGATGGTGACGCTGGGTCTGGGGACTGGGTTGTGGATACAGGTGCAGGGTGAGTCACTGGCGGCGGGTCAGCAGGTGGTGACCGAGGGTGCCGAGCGACTGCGAGCGTTTCAGACGGTGACAGTGCTGGCGGCTGCTGCAGAGGGAGCGGCCGCAGCGAGTGGCGGGGGTGCTGCCGGGCGGTGATTTGTACCGCGTGTGAAGTTCCGGCGTGGGGTGAATTTGAGCGGTTGGGCGTGCGGGCAGCGTGGTAACACAGCGTGTAATCTCAGTGCAGCAGACGGGTTGGGTGGGGCATGGATCTGATTCGATTTTCCATAGAGAATCCGGTGAAGCTGACGGTGGGTGTCATTCTGGCACTGCTGTTTGGGGGGATTGCCTATCTTGCGACTCCGGTGCAACTGACACCTGATGTGACTGAGCCGGAGATTACGATTTCGACAATCTGGCCGGGTGCCAGTGCTCAGGAGGTTGAGAAGGAGATCGTTGACGAGCAGGAGGAGCAGTTGAAGAGTGTGGAGGGTCTGGAGGAATTTCGGAGTGAGAGTTCCGATTCGATGGGGATGATCACTTTGAAGTTCGGCGTGGGGACCGACCTGGGGGATGCTCGAGCGCGAGTTGCAGAGAAGCTGAATCAGGTGCCGAATTATCCCCCGGATGCTCGTGAGCCAGTGATCTCGACTGCGAATTCCGGGACGAAGGCGATCGCGTGGTTTATTCTGAAGCCGATTCCTCCAGGTCGCGAGGATCTGCGCAACCTGATTGCTCAGGATCCAGCGCTGAAGCAGCCGCTGGAGGCCCTGATGTCGGAGCCTGGTCCGATCAGTCTGCCGAAGGTGAATCTGCTGTCGGAGCAGTACCCGGTGCTGCGAGTGTTTACGGAGGGCCGGAACAATCCGGCGCTGATGCGGAAGTTTGCTGAGGAGTACATTGAGGCGGAGTTTGAGCGGATTGCGGGGATCGCGAATGCGAATGTGTTTGGCGGTCAGGAGCAGGAATTCCGAGTGGAGGTGCATCCTCCGCGTCTGGCGGCACTGGGGATTACGATTGACGATCTGCGAATTGCTCTGGCGGCGCAGAATCAGAACGTTTCGGCGGGCGACATTCCGGAGGGCAAGCAGCGGAATGTGGTGCGTACTCTGGGGCAGTTCACCAGTCCTGAGCAGGTGGGTGAGACGATCATCACGACTCGCGATAATGCTCCTGTGCGAGTCCGCGATGTGGCAGAGGTTGGTGTGGCTTACAAGAAGCCTGACGGCGTGGTGCGTCAGATGGGATTGAATGCGCTGGCAGTGAATGCTCAGCAGGCTCCCAACACGAACGTCAAGGAGATCATGGGGCCACCTCGGGCAGAGCTGGATCTGAATCGTGATGGTGAGATTTCATCGCTGGAGCTTGCCGAGTGTACTCGGATTTACGGCCGTAATCTGCGGATTGCGTGTGAGGAGCTGAATCAGGGGATTCTGGCGACGAAGGGCCTGTACATGGAGCAGGTCTATGACGAGACGATCTATCTGGATTCTGCGACGGCGCTGGTGGAAAGCAACGTGTATTCGGGCGGAGCGCTGGCGGTGGTGATTCTGCTGCTGTTTCTGAAGAGTCTGCGGACGGTGCTGATTATTGGTCTGTCGATTCCGATCAGTGTGATCGCGACGTTTATTTTCATGAAGCTGTTTGGTCGCAGCATCAATGTGATCAGTCTGGCGGGGATGGCGTTTGCGGTGGGTATGGTGGCGGACAATGCGATCACGGTGCTGGAGAATATTTTTCGGCACTATCAGATGGGCAAGTCTCCTCGAGAGGCGGCGATCCAGGGGACTCAGGAAGTCTGGGGTGCGGTGCTGGCGGCGACATTGACGATGATTGTGGTGTTTGTGCCGGTGATTTTTGTGCAGGGGCAGGCGGGGCAGTTGTTCAAGGACATTTCGCTGGCGATTGCCTGTTCGGTGGGGATTTCGCTGATTGTCAGTATTACGGTGATTCCGGCGGCATCGGTCTGGCTGCTGGGTGGGCTGAAGCTGGAGTCTCTGGATTATGACATGAGTTTTGGTCCGACGGGATTGTTTGGTCTGGTGCGGATCAGTCACTGGCTGAACGAGCGTCTGGCGGGCGGGATGAAACGCCTGATGTCGGCTCGCGGCAGCTGGTTGTGGCGACTGCTGGTGGTGGTGTTATTCAGTGCGGGCAGTGTGTGGGCGAGTCTGCTGTTGTGGCCGGCCACGGAGTATCTGCCGAACGGGAACCGCAATCTGGTGATTGCCATCCTGTTGCCTCCGCCCGGGTATAACATTGATCAGATGATTTCTCTGGGGGACAACATTGAGCGTCAGTTAGCGCCTTACTGGACGGGGGAGGCGGTTCCGGGAAGTCCGCGGATCAACGACTTCTTCTTTGTGGCTCGCGGTCGCATGCTGTTTCTCGGTGCGAAGGCTGTTGACGAGCTGCGAGCGGGGGAGTTGATTCCGATTCTGGCTCGGGCGGCCGGATCGCAGCCTGGGGTGATACCGATTGTCAGTCAGTCCAGTCTGTTTGACAGTGGATTGACGGGCGGCCGTTCGATTGATCTGGAGATCACGGGTCCGGATCTTGAGGAACTGGTGCAGGAGGCGCAGAAGGCATTTGGGTTGAGTATGGCGGCGTTTCCGATGACCGAGGGCAATCAGCTGCGTCCGATTCCCGGTCTGGATCTGTCCAGTCCTGAGCTGCATGTGGTACCTCGTGCGGAGGAGTGTGCGGAGCTGGGAGTGACGACGGCATCGCTGGGCTACGCCGTGAATGCTCTGGTGGACGGGGCATTTGCCGGGGAGTACCGGCATGAGGGGCGGAATATTGATCTGGTGATCTGCGGTGCAGCAGACTTTGCCGCGCATTCGCATGATCTGGACAATCTGCCGATCAGAACGCCGAATGGCCAGACAGTGCGGTTGTCGGCGGTTGCGGACGTGCTGCTCAGTCGTGGTCCGGAGCAGGTGAATCATTCTGAGCGTCAGCGTTCGATCACGATCCAGCTGACTCCGGCGCCGGGGATTCCGCTGGAAGCTGCGATGGTGAAGATGAATGAGCGGGTGCAGAAGGTGCTGATGGAGAGTCCGCGATTTCAGAGTGGTTTGTATCAGATGCGTCTGGCGGGCACTGCGGACAAGCTGGCGGACACGTGGTATGACCTGAAGTGGAATCTGCTGCTGGCGCTGCTGCTGAGTTATCTTCTGATGGCGGCATTATTTGAGTCGTTTGTGTATCCGCTGGTGGTGATGATCAGTGTGGCACTGGCTCTGGTGGGTGGACTGGGCGGGCTGCGGGTGATGAATATTTTTCAGATGCAGCCGTTGGATATGCTGACGATGCTGGGGTTTGTGATTCTGATCGGGACGGTGGCGAACAACGCGATTCTGATTGTGCATCAGGCGTTGAATTACATGCGTGAGGAGGGGATGCCTCCGGTGGAGGCGGTCTGTGAGACCGTGAGGACTCGCATGCGTCCGATTGTGATGAGCACATTATCCACGGTTCTGGGGATGCTGCCGCTGGTGGTACCGTTGCCGATTTATGCCGATGGAGCGTGGGTCTGGAGCGTGGGCGCTGGCAGCGAGCTGTATCAGGGCCTGGGGGCTGTGGTTTTGGGTGGGATGGTGGTTTCCACGGTCTTTACGCTGATTCTGATTCCGGCGGGTTTCAGTCTGGTGATGGATGCGCGGGTCCAGGCAGCTCGGATTCTGGCGGCGGTGCGAAGTCGGCTGCGTGGGGGATTGGGCGGTCGAGCGGAGGTATCCGGAAAGGCGTAGGCACTGGCTGGCTGAAGCTGCGGGTGTCTCAAACCGCCGCATTTCTCGACTTTTGGCCAGTTCTGCCCTGGTTGTCGGATGTTTTGAATTCCGCGGAATGCAAGTTTAGGATACGGTTGCGTCTCTGTCGATTACAGGGTGCAGTAATGGTTTTCGGCTCTGTTTGTACTCAGGCAATCAGGACATCAATTTCATGCTGACGATTCCCGTTTCCGGAGCTCTGGATTTCCTTTCGCTGGGTGCATTGATTCATCGGCTGGATCCGGGAGTGATTCCGTTTCGCAAGGCCAGCCAGTGTTCGATTCATGTCAGCGGTGGTGAATTCAACTGTGCGGCGAATCTGGCGGACTGTTTTCGACTGAAAACGGGTATCGCGACGGCGATGGTTGACTATCCGATTGGCGAGTTGATCAGCGAGCGCGTGCGTGCAATGGGTGTGCAGCCGTTCTACAAGCGATTTGCGCACGACGGTGTTCGCGGGCCGAACATGGCGACTGTGTACAGCGACCAGGGCCATGGTGTCAGGGCTCCGATTGTTTTCTACAACCGCAGCAATGAAGCGGCTGGGATGCTGAAGCCCGGCGACTTCAACTGGTCCGAGATCTTTGCGGGGGGTGTTCGCTGGTTTCACAGTGGCGGCATTTTTGCGGCTCTTTCCCCGACGACTCCGGAGCTGATCATCGAGGGCATGAAGGCTGCGAAGGCCGCGGGTGCGGTGACGTCGTTTGACCTGAATTATCGAGCCAAGCTGTGGCAGGTCAGTGGTGGTCTGGACAAAGCTCAGGAAACACTGAACCGGATTGTTGAGCATGTGGACGTGCTGGTGGGCAATGAGGAAGACCTGCAGAAGGGCCTCGGGCTGACTGGTCAGGACGTGGAGTCTCACAGTAAGCTGGACCCGGGTGCCTTTTTCGGCATGATGGAGGAAGTTGCCAGCAAACTGCCGAACGTCAAGGCTGTGGCCACGACGCTGCGTGAGGTGCATTCCACCAACCGGCATTCGTGGAGCGCGGTGCTGTGGCTGGAGGGGCGTACGTATCAGGCGAAGACGATTGAACTGGACGTGATCGACCGGATTGGTGGTGGTGACGGTTTTGCGTCGGGTCTGATTTACGGGTTGTTGGCGGGCAAGGATCCGCAGACGGCACTGAATCTGGGCTGGGCTCACGGGGCCCTGCTGACAACCTATCCGGGTGACACCACGATGGCGACGATCAAAGAGGTGGAGGCGGTCGCTTCGGGCGGGTCTGCCCGCGTTCAGCGCTGAGTCTTCCGTTGCTGCTGACCAGCATGTGAATTCACCGGACTTTCTGTTTTCTGCGTGGCGACGTTCTCATCCCATCGTTCACGCGGTTTTTTTTGCCAGAGGCTGCAAGACTCGATGTCAAAGCACGATATTGGACTGATTGGTCTGGCCGTAATGGGTCAGAATCTGGTCATGAACATGGCCAACAAGGGTTTTTCCGTTGGTGTTTACAATCGCACCACCGAAACGACTCATGAGTTCCTGCAGGGGCTGGGCAGTCGTCCGGCGGGTGTGGTTGAGCCGGGTGCGGCGGATCGTATTCAGGGCTATGACACGCTGCAGGACTTTGTCAGCAGTCTGGCATCTCCGCGTCGGGTGATGATTATGGTGAAAGCCGGCAGTCCGGTGGACGCTGTGATTGATCAGCTCAAGCCACTGCTGGCTGCCGGTGACATCATCATAGATGGCGGGAATGCCGACTATGTGGATACGAACCGCCGTCACAAGCAGTTGGCGGCAGAGGGATTTCGTTTCATCGGCACTGGTGTTTCCGGTGGTGAGGAGGGCGCTCTGAAGGGGCCCAGCATCATGCCGGGCGGGCATCCGGAAGCGTGGCCTTTTGTCAGGGACGTGTTTCAGAAGATCAGTGCGAAGGTGGGGCCGAACAATGACATTCCCTGCTGCGACTGGGTGGGTGAAGCGGGGGCCGGGCATTATGTGAAGATGGTGCACAACGGAATTGAGTACGGCGACATGCAGTTGATCTGCGAAGCCTATTACATTCTGAAGTATGGCGTGGGGCTGTCGAATGCTGAGTTGTACGAAGTGTTTCGCGAGTGGAACGAGGGTGAGCTGGAGAGCTACCTGATCGAGATTACTCGGGATATCTTCACTGTGAAGGACAAAGAGACCGGAGCGGATCTGGTGGATCTGATTCTGGATACGGCCGGGCAGAAGGGTACTGGCAAGTGGATGAGCCAGCACGCTCTTGATCTGGGAGTGCCGACGACGCTGATTACGGAAGCCGTGTTTGCTCGCTGCCTGTCTGCTCAGAAGGATGCTCGGGTGCGTGCGGAGGCGGTTCTGGCGGGTCCGGATGCGACGTTTACGGGTGATCGCAGTCAGTTTGTCAGTGACGTGCGTCAGGCGCTGTATGCGTCGAAGTTATGCAGTTATGCTCAGGGGTATGTGCAGTTGGATGCTGCGGCAAAGGAATTCGGCTGGAAGCTGCAGAACGGTCCGATTGCCCTGTTGTGGCGTGGTGGCTGCATCATTCGATCGCGGTTTCTGGAAGACATCAAGAAGGCTTTTGACAAGAATCCGACTCTGGAAAATCTGCTGCTGGATGACTTCTTTCGATCGGCGATCGAGAAGGCTCAGCCGGCCTGGCGTCGGGTGGTTTCGACGGCGATTCAGCTGGGGTTGCCGGTACCGGGCTTTTCGGCTGCACTGACGTACTACGACGGTTATCGTCGTGGTCGTTTGCCGGCGAATCTGCTGCAGGCTCAGCGCGACTACTTTGGTGCGCATACTTACGAGCGTGTGGACAAACCGCGTGGTGAAAAGTTCCACACGGACTGGATCCGCGAGCGTCGTTTGTCGTAGGGTCAGCAGCGGTCGAGATTTGCGATTCGTGAACGGGAAAGTCCCGAGGCGTTCCGGCACCGGAATTCCTCGGGATTTTTCATGTCTGCAGGCCCCGTGAAATTTGTGACTTGGCAGAAAATGTAGCACAGGCTACAATTCACAGGGTCGAGGATGTGTTTGCGGTGGCGGGATCTGGCTGTCGGTATTGGGTGAGGATCTGCGATGTGGGTTACGGTTGAGGTTGTGAGTGAGTGTGGGTGTGAGGGTGGGGGGAGTGAGCGATGGGTGTATGTCGGCTGATCAGGCTGGTATTGCTGCCGGCGCTGGCATTGTTGGCGCTGGCTGGTTGCGGAAAC
>Ga0255095_1001158_pt1 | contig 11023 bp, 9 predicted proteins | sample Colum_Law_RepC_8_2_FD_188435 | JGI IMG/M metagenome (GOLD analysis project Ga0255095, IMG submission 188435) | Freshwater microbial communities from Columbia River, Oregon, United States - Colum_Law_RepC_8d | ecosystem: Environmental > Aquatic > Freshwater > River | place: USA: Oregon | collected...
CACAACCGCCGGTTGCGCGTGCGTGCGGGTTGCCTGGACGACGACTTTCCGGTGCTGCCCTCCTTGCTCGATGTCTGGCCTGCGGTGGGCTGGTTCGAGCGCGAAGCCTTTGATCTGTACGGCATCGTCTTTGAAGGCCATCCCGATCTGCGTCGCATCCTGACCGACTACGGTTTTGTGGGGCATCCGTTTCGCAAGGACTTCCCGGTGTCGGGGCATGTCGAGATGCGTTACGACCCCGAGCAGCGGCGTGTGGTCTATCAGCCGGTCACGATCGATCCTCGCGAGAACGTGCCTCGCGTGATTCGCGAAGAAGGTTACGGCAGCACGCACTGAGCGTGTCGGCCCGGAGTCACTGAATGGCAGAAATCAAGAACTACACGCTGAACTTCGGCCCCCAGCATCCGGCGGCCCACGGCGTGCTCAGGCTGGTGCTCGAGCTCGATGGCGAGGTGGTCCAGCGGGCGGATCCACATATCGGATTGCTGCATCGGGCCACCGAAAAACTGGCCGAGACCCGAACCTTTCTGCAAAGCGTGCCGTACATGGACCGTCTGGACTATGTGTCCATGATGGTCAACGAGCATGCCTATGTCATGTCGATCGAAAAACTGCTCGGCATTCAGGTGCCGGAGCGGGCCCAGTACATCCGCGTGATGTTCGATGAAGTGACGCGGGTGCTCAATCACCTCATGTGGCTGGGCGCGCATGCGCTCGACGTGGGGGCCATGACGGTCTTCCTGTATGCCTTCCGTGAGCGTGAAGACCTCATGGACTGCTACGAGGCGGTGTCGGGTGCGCGCATGCATGCGGCCTACTACCGCCCGGGCGGCGTGTATCGCGACCTGCCCGATCGCATGCCGCAATACGCCGCCAGCAAGATCCGCAACGAGGCCGCGATCAGCGAACTCAACAAGGAGCGCGGCGGCAGTCTGCTGGATTTTCTGCAGGCCTTCACCGAGCGATTTCCGGGGTATGTCGATGACTACGAAACCCTGCTGACCGATAACCGCATCTGGAAGCAGCGGCTGGTGGGTATCGGGGTGGTCGATCCCGATCGGGCCAAGGCCCTCGGATTCACCGGCCCCATGCTGAGGGGTTCAGGCATTGCCTGGGACCTGCGCAAGAAGCAGCCCTACGAGGTCTACGACCGGCTCGATTTCGATATTCCGGTGGGCACCAACGGTGACAGCTACGACCGGTATCTGGTGCGCATCGAAGAAATGCGCCAGAGCAATCGCATCATTCGCCAGTGCATCGACTGGCTGCGCGCCAATCCCGGTCCGGTCATCACCGATGACCACAAGGTGGCGCCCCCCTCGCGAGTCTCCATGAAGTCCAACATGGAAGAACTCATCCACCACTTCAAGCTCTTCACTGAAGGCATGCATGTGCCTGCGGGCGAGGCTTATGCCGCGGTCGAGCATCCCAAGGGCGAATTCGGCATCTACCTCGTGTCTGATGGGGCCAACAAACCCTATCGACTGAAGATTCGCGCCCCGGGTTTCGTTCACCTGCAGGCGCTTGATGAGATGGCGCGCGGACACATGATTGCCGATGTGGTGACCCTGATCGGCACGCAGGACATCGTGTTCGGAGAGATCGACCGATGAGCGCCTTTGCATCCCAGGAACCCCAGGCCATGAACACCCTGTTGGCGGGGCCGCTGCTTTCTGCTGCGGCCTATCAGAAGATTGATCGCGAGGTTGCGAAGTACCCGGCTGATCAGAAGCAGTCTGCGGTCATGGCGGCATTGGCTATTGCGCAGCAGGAAATCGGCTGGGTGTCGCAGGCGGTGATCGATGATGTGGCGCGCGTGCTGGGCATGGCCCCGATTGCGGTCTGGGAGGTTGCAACCTTCTACAACATGTACGACACCGAGCAGCCCGGCCGCTTCAAGATTGGCATCTGCACCTGTCTGCCGTGCGCGTTGCGCGATGGCGAAAAGGCGGCCGAGTATCTCAAGGGCAAACTGGGGATCGGATTTGGCGAAACCACGGCCGATGGCCGTTTCACGCTGGTCGAGACCGAGTGCCTTGGCGCCTGTGGCGATGCCCCGGTGTTGCTGGTCAACAATCAACGCATGTGCAGCTTCATGAGCGCCCCGAAGATGGACGCGCTCATCGACGAGCTCAAGAAAGACTGAGGCGGCAGGACAGTCATGGGAGCAACTGACATTCGCAAGGCCCTGGAGGATGTACGAGCCCAGGAAACCTGCTTTCACGGACGGCACATCAATCCGCAGATCTATGCGGGCTTGAGCAGCCCGGACGGCTGGCGCATCAAGGACTACGAAGCGCGCGAGGGGTATCAGGCCCTGCGCAAGATCCTCACCGAAGGCATGACGCCCGAGCAGGTGATTGCCGAGGTCAAGGCCTCGGTGCTGCGGGGCCGTGGCGGTGCAGGGTTTCCGACCGGCCTGAAGTGGAGCTTCATGCCGCGCCAGTTCCCGGGTCAGAAGTATCTGGTCTGCAACTCCGACGAGGGAGAGCCCGGTACGTTCAAAGACCGAGACATCCTGCGCTACAACCCGCACATCGTGATCGAGGGCATGGCCATTGCGGCCTATGCCATGGGCATCACCGTGGGCTACAACTACATCCACGGCGAGATCTTCGAGACCTATCAGCGCTTTGAAGAGGCGCTGGAAGAGGCCCGCGCAGCGGGCTATCTGGGCAACAACATCCTGGGCTCGTCGTTCAGCTTTCAGCTGCACGCCTTTCATGGCTATGGGGCCTACATCTGCGGCGAAGAAACCGCGCTGCTCGAGTCGCTCGAAGGCAAGAAAGGCCAGCCCCGATTCAAGCCGCCGTTTCCGGCCAGTTTTGGCTTGTACGGCAAGCCCACGACCATCAACAACACCGAGACCTTCTCGGCGGTGCCCTGGATCATCCGCAACGGGGGCCAGAAGTTCCTCGAGGCCGGCAAGCCCAACAACGGCGGCACCAAGATCTTCTCGGTCTCGGGCGACGTGGAGCGGCCCGGCAACTACGAGATTCCGCTCGGAACGCCGTTCTCCAAGCTGCTCGAGCTCGCCGGCGGTGTGCGCGGCGGACGCAAGCTCAAGATGGTCATTCCCGGGGGGTCGTCCATGCCGGTGCTGCCTGCCGAGATCATGATGGCCACCGACATGGATTACGACTCCATCGCCAAGGCCGGCTCCATGCTGGGTTCGGGCGCGGTCATCGTGATGGACGAGACGCGCTGTGCGGTCAAGAGCCTGCTGCGCCTGTCCTACTTCTACTACGAAGAGTCTTGTGGCCAGTGCACGCCCTGCCGCGAAGGCACGGGGTGGCTGTGGCGCATGGTCGATCGCATCGAGCGAGGCGAAGGCACGCGCGAGGATCTCGACCGTCTGGGCCAGGTGGCCGACAACATCCAGGGCCGCACCATCTGCGCTCTGGGCGACGCCGCGGCCATGCCGGTCAAGGCCTTCCTGAAGCATTACTGGGCCGAGTTCGAGCACCACATCGAACACAAGCGCTGCCTGGTTCCCGCGTATGTGTGAGCGACACCATGGTTGAGATCGAGATCGACGGCAGGAAGGTCGAGGTGGCTGAGGGCAGCACCGTGATGGTGGCGGCCCAGCAGCTCGGCGTCTATGTGCCGCACTTCTGTTATCACAAGAAACTGTCCATCGCGGCCAACTGCCGCATGTGTCTGGTCGAGGTCGAAAAGGCCCCCAAGCCCATGCCCGCCTGCGCCACGCCGGTCACGGCGGGCATGAAGGTCCAGACCCGCTCGGACAAGGCCGTCAAGGCCCAGCAGGGGGTGATGGAGTTTCTGCTGATCAACCACCCGCTGGATTGCCCGATCTGCGATCAGGGCGGCGAATGTCAGCTGCAGGATCTGGCGGTGGGCTACGGTGGCTCGGCCTCGCGCTACACCGAAGAAAAGCGGGTGGTCTTTCACAAGTCCGTGGGCCCGCTGATCTCGGCCGAGGAGATGTCGCGCTGCATTCATTGCACCCGTTGCGTACGCTTTGGCCAGGAAGTGGCCGGTGTCATGGAACTGGGCATGGCCGGGCGTGGCGAGCACTCCGAGATCATGTCGTTTGTGAGCCGCGGTGTGCATTCCGAGCTCTCCGGCAACATGATCGATGTCTGCCCCGTGGGCGCGCTCACCAGCAAGCCGTTTCGCTACAGCGCACGCACCTGGGAGCTTTCGCGTCGCCGCTCGGTGGCAGCGCACGACTCGCTCGGCTCCAACATCGTGGTGCAGGTCAAGGGCAACACCGTCATGCGGGTGCTGCCCTTCGAAAACGAAGCCATCAACGAATGCTGGCTCTCGGATCGTGACCGCTTCTCCTATGAGGGCCTCAACTCCGCCGAGCGCCTGACCGCGCCCATGCTGCGCCAGGACGGCCAGTGGCGCGAGGTGGATTGGCCCACCGCCATCAGCTATGCCGCCCATGCGCTGGGTTCGGTGCGAGCCGACCATGGCGCGGCTGCGATCGGTGCACTGGCCACGCCGCAAGGCACCCTTGAAGAGCTTCACCTGCTTGCGCGCCTGATGCGGGCGCTGGGCAGCGAGAACATCGATTACCGCGCCCGAGTGGGCGACTCGCGTCTGGCCGCCGCGCTGGGTGGTGCCCCATCCATGGGCCTGCCCATCGACGCCGTGTCTTCGCTCGAGCGTGTCGTGGTGGTGGGCAGTTTCCTGCGCAAGGACCATCCGCTGCTGGCTGCGCGCGTGCGCACTGCGGTCAAGCGGGGTGCCCGACTGGGCGTGCTGCATGCAGCCCTCGACGATCTGCTCGTACCGACTGCCGCGCAAGTTTGTGTGGCCCCCTCGGCCTGGGCCGGCGTTCTGGCGGCGGCTCGCGTGCACATTCTGCAGGCCCGTGGCGAGGCGGTTCCAGCCGACCTGGCAGGCGTGGTGCCCGATGCCCAGGCTCAGGCGCTCGCTGCGATCTTGCTGACCCCGGATGCGGGGTCCTCTGAAGGGACTCCTGCAGCCGCAGGGCAGGGCGGCACAGCACCACAGACGCGCAAGGCCATTTTGCTCGGCAACGCGGTGGCCCATCAGGCGCAGGCACTCGAGATTGCACTGCAGGCGCAGGCGCTGGCCGATCTCACGGGTGCCACGCTCGGCTGGCTGGTCGAAGGCGCCAACGGTACCGGTGGTGCACTGGCCGGTGCCCTGCCTGGCGCTTCGGGCCTCGATGCCCAAGCCATGGTGCAGTCGCCCCGCAAGGCCTACCTGCTGATGGGCCTTGAGCCCAGCCTCGATCATGGCCAGCCGGCCCAGGCCATGGCCGCGCTGCGCACCGCGGAGTCGGTGATTGCGCTCACGGCCTATCGCAGCGCCGATCTGCTCGAGGTTGCAGATTGCCTGTTGCCGATTGCGCCGTTCTCCGAGACCTCCGGTAGTTTCGTCAATGCCGCCGGCACGCTGCAGACCTTCAACGGGGTGGTTCGTGCTCTGGGCGAAGCACGACCCGCCTGGAAAGTTCTGCGCGTTCTGGCCAACCAGTTGGGCTTGCCCGGATTCGATCAGGACAGCCCCGAGCAAGTCCGTGCCCAGGCCATGCCGGCGCAGGGCGGATTGTCGGTCCGCGTGCAGGCAGCGTCGGGAGCACCGGCCACGGCAGGTGCAGCAGGCGCTTCGAGCGGTGCAGGCGGCTCCGACTCGCAAGCCCCGCTTGCCACCGGTGGAGCCACAAGCCCCGCAGGCGGTGCTCTGCTGCTCGAGCGCATTGCCGATGTGCCCATCCACTTTGCCGATCCCATCGTACGGCGCGCCGAGAGCCTTCAGGCCACCCGTGATGCCGCATCTCCGGTGGCCCGGCTGAATGCCACCATGCTCGCGCAACTCGGGGTGCAGGCTGGCTCGCCGGTTCGCCTGAGCCAGGCCGGCGGTGAAGAGATCCTGCTCAAGGCCGTGCTCGATGAGGGCGTGGCGGATGGTGCGATCCGCATTGCCGCGGCACACGTCACGACGGCGGGCCTGGCCTCTCTGGCGGGCGCCATTCGCGTGGAGCGTGCCTGATGAACTGGATTGATGCCCTCAACGCCCAAGGCGAAGCCGTGCTCGGTGGCGTCTGGCCTCTGGTCTGGACGCTGATCAAGATTGTGGCCGTCGTGCTGCCTCTGCTGGGATGCGTGGCTTACCTCACCTTCTGGGAGCGCAAGCTGATCGGCTTCATTCAGCTGCGCATCGGACCCAACCGGGTGGGGCCCATGGGCCTGCTGCAGCCGATCGCCGATGCGGTCAAGCTTCTCTTCAAGGAAGTCATCCTGCCGGCTCGAGCCAACCCGGGTCTGTATCTGCTGGGTCCGGTCATGACCATCATGCCGGCACTCGCGGCCTGGGTGGTGATTCCGTTCGGCCCCGATCGTGCGCTCGCCAACATCAATGCCGGTCTGCTGCTGCTGCTTGCCATCACCTCGCTGGAGGTCTACGGCGTGATCCTCGCCGGCTGGGCGAGCAACTCCAAGTACGCATTTCTGGGAGCCATGCGGGCCTCGGCCCAGATGGTGTCGTATGAGCTGGCCATTGGTTTTGCGCTGGTGGTGGTGCTCATGGTCTCGGGCAGTCTCAACCTCACTGCGGTGGTCGAGAGCCAGACGCGCGGCGTGTTCGCCGACATGGGGTTGAACATCCTGTCCTGGAACTGGCTGCCCCTGCTGCCCATTTTTGTCGTGTACTTCATCTCGGGCGTGGCCGAAACCAACCGGCATCCCTTTGACGTGGTCGAGGGCGAGTCCGAGATCGTGGCGGGCCACATGATCGAGTACTCCGGCATGGGCTTTGCGATCTTTTTTCTGGCCGAGTACGCCAACATGATCCTGATTTCGGCGATGGCCGCAATCATGTTCCTGGGTGGCTGGCAGGCGCCCTTCAGCATCGGCATCCAGATTGGCCCACAGTGGTTCTGGGACTGGTTCTGGCTCTTTGCCAAGACCTTCCTGATGGTCTCGCTCTTCATCTGGATTCGTGCTTCCTTCCCGCGCTATCGCTATGACCAGATCATGCGTCTGGGCTGGAAGATCTTCATCCCGGTCACCCTGGTGTGGCTCGTGGTGGTGGGCGTCTGGATTCAGACCCCGCTCAACATCTGGAAATGACCTGACGCCGAAGGCCCCCATGGAAGCAATCAAGGACTTCGTCAAGAGCTTCATGCTCACCGAACTGCTCAAGGGCCTGCGCCTGACGGGCTCGCAGATCTTTGCGCGCAAGATCACGGTGCAGTTCCCTGAAGAAAAAACCCCGTACTCGCCGCGCTTTCGCGGATTGCACGCCCTGCGCCGCTATCCCAATGGCGAGGAACGCTGCATCGCGTGCAAATTGTGCGAAGCCGTATGCCCCGCCATGGCGATCACCATCGAATCCGAGGTGCGCCCCGAAGACGGCAGCCGGCGCACCAAGCGCTACGACATCGATCTCACCAAGTGCATCTTCTGCGGGTTTTGCGAGGAGTCGTGTCCGGTCGACTCGATCGTCGAGACCCATGTGCTCGAGTATCACGGCGAAAAGCGCGGTGATCTCTACTTCACCAAGGAAATGCTGCTCGCGGTGGGTGACCGCTACGAAGCGCAGATCGCCGCGGCCCGCGAGGCCGATGCCCGCTATCGCTGAGCCGAGCCTCATCGCACAGGACACGACGTGGATCCCCAGACCCTGCTTTTTTACCTGTTTGCCACGGTGACCGTGGTGGCCGCCCTGCGGGTGGTCACTGCGCGAAACCCGGTGCACTCGGCCCTCTTTCTGGTACTGACCTTTTTCTCGGCCGCTGCGATCTGGCTGCTGCTGCGTGCCGAGTTTCTGGCGATCACGCTGGTGCTGGTCTATGTGGGCGCCGTCATGGTGCTGTTCCTGTTCGTGGTCATGATGGTCGACATCAATCTCGATCGCATGCGTGAGGGCTTCTGGCGCAATCTGCCGGTGGCCGGATTTGTGGGCGCACTGATCGTGCTCGAACTCGCCGCCGTGCTCTGGCAGCAGTTTGCCCGCGTGAGCGAGTCCGACGCCCCGCGCCTGCCCGCCGATTACGACAACACCAAGGCGCTGGGTAGCCTGATCTACACCGAGTATGTCTATCCCTTCGAGATTGCCGCCGTGCTGTTGCTGGTGGCGATTGTTGCGGCCATTGCGCTCACGCTGCGACGCCGCCAGGGCGTCAAGGGTCAGAACCCGGGCGAACAGGTGCGCGTCAAGGCCAGCGACCGCCTGCGCATCGTGCGCATGCCGGCCGAGCGCCCCGAGCCAGAAACCCCCGCCGCATCAGCCCCCGGACAGGAGTCCAAGTCATGAGCCTGTCGCTTGCCCATTATCTGGTGCTGGGCGCCATTCTGTTTGCGATCAGCGTGGTCGGCATCTTTCTGAATCGGCGCAATGTGCTGATCGTGCTGATGGCGATCGAACTCATGCTGCTGGCCGTCAACATCAACTTCGTGGCCTTCTCGCATTTCCTGGGCGACGCAGCCGGTCAGATCTTCGTGTTCTTCATCCTCACGGTGGCGGCCGCGGAGTCGGCCATCGGTCTGGCCATTCTGGTGGTGCTGTTCCGCAACCTCGACACGATCAATGTCGAGGACCTGGACGCACTGAAGGGCTGATCCATGAAGACCCTCTATCTGATCGTTCCGTTTGCGCCGCTGCTCGGCGCCTTGCTGGCCGGCTTATTTGGGCGCCAGATTGGCCGCACCCTCAGTCATGTCGTGACCATTGCCGGGGTGGGCGTGTCCCTGATCGCCTCGCTCGTGGTGCTGCAGGATGTGCTTGCAGGCAACACCTTCAATGGCTCGCTCTACACCTGGGCGCTGATCGAGAACATCACCTTCGAGGTGGGGTTCCAGATCGATACCCTCACCGCCACGATGATGTGCGTGGTGACCTCCGTGTCGCTGATGGTGCACATCTACACCATCGGCTACATGCAGGATGACCCGGGCTATCAGCGGTTCTTTGCGTACATCAGCCTGTTCACCTTCTCGATGCTGATGCTGGTGATGTCCAACAACTTCCTGCAGCTGTTCTTTGGCTGGGAAGCGGTGGGCCTGGTGTCCTATCTGCTGATCGGCTTCTGGTACCAGCGTCCGACAGCCATCTACGCCAACCTCAAGGCTTTCCTGGTCAACCGGGTGGGCGACCTCGGCTTTCTGCTCGGGATTGGTCTGGTACTGACCTGGTTCGGCAGCCTCAACTACGCGGAAGTCTTCCGCGCCGCCCCGGAGCTGGCGGGCAAGACCATCAATCCTCTGGGCATGGGCGAGTGGTCCTTGCTCACGGTGACCTGCATTTGCCTGTTCATTGGCGCGATGGGCAAGTCGGCCCAGTTTCCGCTGCATGTGTGGCTGCCCGACTCCATGGAGGGCCCCACACCGATTTCGGCGCTCATTCACGCGGCCACCATGGTGACGGCCGGCATCTTCATGGTCGCGCGCATGTCGCCGCTCTTCGAGATGTCCGAGACTGCGCTGTCGTTCGTGATGGTGATTGGGGCGATCACCGCGCTCTTCATGGGTTTTCTGGGCATCGTCCAGAACGACATCAAGCGGGTGGTGGCCTACTCCACGTTGTCGCAGCTGGGCTACATGACGGTGGCGCTGGGCGCCTCGGCCTACAGCGTGGCGATCTTCCATCTGATGACCCATGCCTTTTTCAAGGCGCTGCTGTTTCTGGCCGCGGGCAGCGTGATCATCGGCATGCACCACGATCAGGACATCCGCAACATGGGTGGCCTGCGCAAGTACATGCCCATCACCTGGATCACTTCGTTGCTGGGTTCGCTGGCCCTGATCGGCACGCCGCTCTTTTCGGGGTTCTATTCCAAGGACATGATCATCGAGGCAGTGCGTTCCTCGAACCTGGCGGGCGCCGGCTTTGCGAGCTTTGCGGTGCTGGCCGGCGTCTTTGTGACGGCCTTTTATTCCTTCCGCATGTATTTTCTGGTCTTCCATGGCAAGGAGCGCTTCGATACCTCGGGCGCGGCCCACGGCCATGGCCATGGCTCGGATGCGCATGGGCACGATGCGAAAGCGCATGGCGCCAAGGCCCACGACGCCAAGGCGCACGACGATCACGGTCACGACAATCACGGTCATGAACACGGCCACGGCGGCCTGCCGCATGAGAGCCCCTGGGTGATCACCCTGCCGCTGGTGCTGCTGGCTATTCCGTCGGTGCTGATCGGCGCCTTCACCATCGGCCCGATGCTCTTTGGCGATGTCTTCAAGGGCGTGATCTTCGTGGATCCGTCGCATGGCGCCATGGCCGAACTCGCCAAGCACTTCCATGGTGCCGGCGCGCTCGCCCTGCATGCCTTCCAGACGCTGCCCTTCTGGCTGGCCGTGGCCGGTGTAGTGGCGGCCTACTACTGCTATCTCGTCAATCCAGCCCTGCCTGAAGCCATCCGTCGGCGCTTCGCGGCGGTGCACACGCTGCTCGAAAACAAGTACTACCTCGACCGCTTCAACGAGATCGTCTTTGCGGGCGGAGCCCGACTGCTCGGTGGCGGTCTCTGGAAGGTGGGTGATCAAAGCATCATCGACGGTGCGGCCGTCAACGGCAGTGCGCGCCTCGTGGGCTGGTTTGCCCAGCTGCTGCGCACCGTGCAGTCCGGCTACATCTACCACTACGCCATCGCCATGATCGTCGGTGTGGCGCTCTTTGTCTGGTGGTTCGTTCCGATGCTCAAGCGCTGAGGCCGAACCGGGATCGCCTACATGAATGCTTCCTTTCCGTTTCTGAGTGCCTCAATCTGGCTGCCCATCGTGGCCGGACTGGTTCTCCTTGCGATCGGCTCCGATCGAAACGCGCGTCTGGTGCGCTGGCTGGCGCTGGCGGCTGCGGTGGCGGGTTTTCTCGTGACCTTGCCGCTCTACACCGAATTCAATCCCCACAGCGCCGCCCTGCAGTTTCAGGAGCTTGCCCCCTGGGTTGAGCGCTTCAGCATCAACTACCACCTCGGGGTGGATGGCATCTCGGTGTGGTTTGTGCTGCTGACGGCCTTCATCACCGTGGTGGTGGTGGTGGCGGGCTGGGAGGTGATCGAAGAGCGGGTGGCCGGCTACATGGC